>Ga0315901_10001037_pt1 | contig 40221 bp, 36 predicted proteins | sample LakEriMetagenome_10_FD_203761 | JGI IMG/M metagenome (GOLD analysis project Ga0315901, IMG submission 203761) | Freshwater fungal communities from buoy surface, Lake Erie, Ohio, United States - Buoy 2 MA116 | ecosystem: Environmental > Aquatic > Freshwater > Lake | place: USA: Lake Erie, Ohio...
ACTTCATCGACTTGGTCATTTAAGCGCGGAGCCATAGCGCCACCTTACCTTCTGGTGAAAAAGATACCAATTCGGGCTATTTTTAACGCTATGGCTGAGAGCTTTGTAGCAAAGAAAAAGCGAGCCGTGGTGATGTATAGAGTTTTGTCTAAGAGTTATCCAGATGTTAAGTGTGAATTAGATTTTAATAACCCACTTCAACTCCTAATTGCAACAGTTCTCTCAGCCCAATGCACCGATAAGCGAGTTAACTCAGTTACCCCAGCTCTCTTTAAGAAATATCGAAAGGTTGAAGACTTTGCAGGCGCAAATTTAAGTGATCTCCAACGAATCATTAAATCAACCGGCTTCTTTCGCGCTAAAGCTCGAAGCATTAAGGGCCTTGCCAAGAAGATTGTTAAAGATTACAAAGGCCAAGTTCCAGAGACTTTAGAGGAGTTAGTAAATCTTCCTGGGGTAGGAAGAAAGACTGCAAATGTGGTTTTAGGCCATGCCTTCAATACTCCAGGTCTCACAGTTGATACTCACTTTGGTCGCCTAGTGAGAAGGTTTGGCTGGAGCAGGGAAATGGATCCTGCGAAGGTGGAATTTGCAATTATGAAATTGATACCGCAGAAAGAGTGGACCAATCTCTCTCAGCGCTTGATCTGGCATGGCAGGCGGGTATGTCACTCAAGGAAACCAGCATGTGGGGCCTGCGCATTGGCTAAGTTATGTCCTAGTTATGGAATTGGCGAAGTAGATTTAGAAAAAGCAAAAGATTTACTCAAGAGCGATAAGGACTTTAGATGAGAATATGGCTCGTTGTTTTACTTCTTCTACTTACATCCTGCTCAACACAAAGTGATAAGAGCGCAACTCCTGTCGACTCACTTGCCCCATGCTCTTCTATAAAAACTACTGCTTCATCAAGTGAAGGAATGCTCCTTGAATGCCTCGATAGCGATGAAGAGATATCAATTAAATCTATAGCAGGACCTGCTGTTATCTCAGTCTGGGCTAGTTGGTGCACTAATTGCGCAGCGCAGCGGAAGAACTTTATAAAGCTTCACCAAGAGGCAGGGGATTTATTACAAGTTGTGGGAGTAGATGTTGAAGAGCGCGCTAAAGATGATGGCTATAACCACGCCCTTGAAAATGGATTGGCTTTCCCACAGCTCTATGATCCAGATGGCAGATCAACTAATTACTTTGGCCCAGGAGTTCCAATAACTCAATTCATAAATAAAGATGGTGTTTTAACGTTCCAGAAAGTTGGACCAATTTTTACTTATGAAGAGATGCAACAACTGGTAAAAGAGTATCTAGAGATAGATATTGGATGATCTTAGATATTGCGCTAGTTGTTATCGCTCTCATTGCCATCGCAACCGGTTATAACAAGGGAGCACTTGCTACTCTTTTATCAATCCTTGGATACTTTGGCGGCGGCGTTTTAGGCTTTGGCCTTGCTAATTGGTATAGCGCTGAGTGGAAGGGTCTTACTGCAATCATCTTTCTCCATCTCTTTGCCATTTTTGCAGGAGCAAATCTTGGTCGATGGATTCTAGAAAAGAGTGGGATAGGAATTCATAAAAGGATTCTCTTTGGCCCCTTTAAATTCATCAATTCCATCCTTGGAGCAACTCTCTCACTTGCCCAAGTAGCACTTATTGCCTATGTGGTAATTACTTTAATCAAATACCTGCCTTGGCAACTACCACATTCAATTATTGGTAGCAGCGATATCTATAAAGAGATTGCTGACTTTAATCTTCTTTCGTTCCAGATTTCAGACCTTCTGAAATCAACTTCATTACGTTGGGATCAGCTAAGGTCGTAGCATCACCAACTGCTCTATTTTCTGCTACATCTTGAAGTAGGCGGCGCATGATCTTTCCACTTCGAGTCTTTGGAAGCTCTAACACCACCATGATTTGACGCGGTCTTGCTATTGCGCCAATCTCCTTTGTTACATGGCTCTTTAGGCTCTGCTCAAGATCTTTATCGGCTGCGACTCCGCCACGAAGAATTACAAAGGCAACTATTGCTTGGCCAGTAATCTCATCCTTTGCTCCAACAACTGCTGCTTCAGCAATTGATGGATGTGAAACTAGAGCTGATTCAACCTCTGTTGTTGAGATTCGATGCCCAGAGACATTCATAACATCATCAACTCTTCCAAGAAGCCAGAGCGCTCCATCGTCATCTAGCTTTGCGCCATCTCCTGCAAAATAGAGTCCATCAAATCTTGACCAGTAAGTCTGTTTATATCGCTCTGGCTCGCCCCAGATTCCGCGAAGCATTGATGGCCAAGGTCTATCAATTACTAAATATCCGCCTCCGCCATTACCAACTTCTTTTGCTTCATTATCAATAACTTTCACTCTAATTCCAGGAAGGGCTCTCATTGCAGATCCTGGCTTTGTTGCTGTTATTCCTGGAAGAGGTGAGATCATGATGGCTCCAGTCTCGGTCTGCCACCAGGTATCAACTATTGGACAGCTATCTGAGCCAATTACCTTTCGATACCAAATCCAAGCCTCTGGATTTATCGGCTCGCCAACAGAGCCAAGAAGTCTTAAGGATTTCAAGTTAAATCTATTGGGATGCTCATCGCCCCACTTCATCCAGGTTCTAATCAGTGTTGGCGCGGTATAAAGAATCGTCACCTTATATTTTTCAATAATTTCAAAGATTCGCCCCTTATGTGGAGTATCTGGGGTTCCTTCATAGATAACCTGCGTTGCGCCATTAATTAGCGGTCCATAGACCACATAAGAATGGCCAGTAATCCAGCCAACATCTGCTGTGCACCAGTAAATATCTTTCTCAGGCTTTAGATCAAAAACCATTTTGTGAGTAAAGGCGGCCTGGGTGAGATATCCCCCAGTGGTATGGGCAATACCTTTAGGTTTAGCAGTAGTTCCTGAGGTGTAGAGAATAAAGAGCGGATGCTCGCTATCAAAAGCTTCTGCCTCATGCTCACTACTTTGTTTATCAACTAACTCATGCCACCAGATATCTCTATCCGTAAAAGAAACATCTTGTCCAGTTCTCTTTACTACCAAAACGTTTTTAACGTTAGTTTCACCTTTTAAAGCTTCATCAACAATTGATTTCAGGGCAAAGGCGCTACCTTTTCTAAAACCACCATCTGCAGTAATAACTAAACTTGCATCAGCATCTTGAATTCTTGCAAGAAGTGAATCTGCAGAAAATCCGCCAAAGACTACGCTATGGGCAGCGCCAACTCTTGCGCAAGCAAGCATTGCAATTGCTGACTCTGGAATCATTGGCATATAGATTGCTACTCGATCACCACTTTTAATACCAAGAGATGTTAGAGCATTAGCGCACTTTTTAACTTCGGTAAGAAGCTGGCTATAGGTAATCTGCTTACTATCTCCAGGTTCACCTTCAAAAAGAAATGCAATTCGATCCCCGCGACCTTCTAAAACATGGCGATCAAGTGCGTTATACGAAGCGTTGAGTTTTCCACCGACAAACCACTTAGCAAAAGGGCTCTGCCAATCTAGAACTTGATCCCACTTCTTATGCCAGTAAAGATTATTTGCTTGCTCTTCCCAGAACGCTAAGTAGTCTTTATCTGCTCTCTCATAAATATCAGCTCTAGCATTTGCTTGTGCCGCAAACTCACTTGTTGGTGGAAAGGTTCTATTCTCAATTCCAAGGTTTGATAGGGCCTCACTCACGTTGTCAGATTACCAGCGTTGAGTTTTCCCCACTATAGCTTTACTAAGAAATATAGCGGGAAGTTATTAGGCATATTGCCCACCTTCGCAAATAGCGAGGATCAAACTCGAGTAGAAAGCAAGGTAGCTATGTACTTATCAACGCTGACAGCGGGACTCTTTGGAGCAAATTTCTATGAATTCATTTTCAGGGTCATGGGCTCCGAGGTATTAAGGACGATAGTCTCATTTTTGATCAGAAGCGCTCTAACCCGTTTAGGGCTATAGCGATTTCTGGTGCTAATCATTCATATATTTCATGATTTATCATAGAATCGAGGCAAGGCTAATCTGGCATAAAAGTGCCCCCAGGCATATCCAAGATACTATTGCTTTAGACGCTAAACATAATTCTATGGAAAAACGAGATAGCGCAGTAGAGAAGTCAGCCTGAAGCACTTCAAATTCGATGAATCAAGCTCTTGTTCTTGCTTCGATTTAGTGGAGAGCCCTAAGCTAAATTGTGCTATTTTTAGGGAGTGTCAACTGCTAGCACTTTAATTCTGGAAGCGTACAAAATTCGTGAAATAGAGCGCCGAATCATTCAGATATATCCAACGGACATTATTCAAAGTCCACTTCACTTATCAATAGGACAAGAGTCACTTGCTGTTGGTGTTTGTGCACATTTGGACGCACACTCTCAGCTCTTTACCACCTACCGAAGTCATGCTTACTATCTTGCCAAAGGTGGCAATCTTAAGAAATTCTTTGCTGAGTTGATGGGAAGAATTGACGGCTGCTGCGAAGGTAAGGGCGGTTCCATGCACCTTGCCGATTCTAATGTAAATTTCATGGGCACTTCGGCGATCGTTGCTAGCACCATACCCCACGCAGTAGGAGCTGCTTTTGCAAATAAAGTGCAGAAAAACGACAGATTAGTTGTTTGTGTTTTTGGAGATGGCGCCGTAGATACTGGTGTCTACCACGAGTCATTAAATTTTGCGTCGCTACATGGGCTCCGAATAGTTTTTGTGGTTGAAGATAACGGACTAGCAGTCCATACCAGGAAAGAAGAAAGACAAGCATTTGATTTGCTTGATCATGCTAAGTCTTATGGATTACAAACGTACAGCCTTGAAGAGACCCATCACCCCCTAGCCGTAGCAGAGCTCATGAAGAATGTTTACAAGAAAGTTATGAAAGATGAACAACCAGGATGGGTTCTTTTAAAGACTTTTAGATATCTGGAGCATGTCGGAACAAACGAAGACTTTGATATTGGGTACAGAGACAAACGTGAATATAACAGTTGGTATCAATTGGATCCAGTCGCATCCTTCATACCTTCAGACTTTGAGCGAGAGATGATAGAAACGGAAATTGCTGAAGCGGTTAGATTTGGCAGCGAGTCAGAATTTCCAGCAAGAGCTGATTTGTATAAGGATGTATTCTGAAGTGAAAGAGATTAGTTTGTCTTCTCAAATGACTTACTCCGAGGCAATTCACTCATGCATGAAATATGCTTTGGACACAAATCCTCTTGCCATAATGATTGGACAAGGCATAGGAGACCACAAAGCAATTTTTGGGACCACGACTGGTCTCTTGAAAAAATATGGTCCATCACGCGTTGTAGAAAGCCCAATAGCCGAAGAGTTCATGACCGGGTTTGGGTTGGGAAATTCGTTGAATGGTATGTATCCAATAATGACTCACATCCGTGCGGATTTTTCATTTGTAGCAATGAATCAAATAGTAAATCTGTATGCGAAGTATAAATACATGTTTGGAGGGCAATTCAAACCCGCTGGCTTAATAAGATTGATTGTCGGTAGAAGTTGGGGTCAGGGTGCCCAACATGCGCAGAGTCCGCACGCTATTTTTTCTCATATACCTGGGATTCGTGTTATTACTCCATATTCAGCATCAACAGTTTTGGAACAGTACAAATATGAAATCGATAGAGCAGATAGACTAGTTATGTCTTTCGAGCACAGGAACCTTTATGATATCGAGTTTAACACCTTCCCTAATTTTACTGCGAAATTGTCGGACACTAAAGTTGTGAAAGAGGGCGCCGATGTTACAGTAGTCGCTGTTTCGATTATGGTCTTAGAGGCAATACGGGCATCAGAATTTCTGCTTGCCGAATACAATTTATCAGTAGAGGTTATTGACATGACTTCAACCTCTCATCCGAATGCAGATTTGATTTTTTCTAGTGTTAAAAAGACAGGCAGACTAGTTGTCGCTGACACTACCTGGAAGCCTTTTGGGGTTGGCGCAGAGGTTTCTCGCTTCATATGTGAGAGGGGACCTAATGTCCTGCAAAGCCCTATAGAGTTCGTTGGCATGGAGCACACGCCTTGTCCTACAGGGAAGGAGCTAGAGGATCACTTCTATCCCTCAGTAAGAACCCTTGTCGAAGCAATATTAACCACATGTGGAACGCGACAACATATACTTCCTGCCGGAGAGTCATATAGAGATTACTATCGAAAATTTAAAGGGCCGTTCTAGAATATTGAATGACCAACGGTTCTAAAAATTTTAAAAATTACCCTGTGTAGAGAAAAATCCAAGATTTAGCTTTGATTTTTAAGTGAACAGAGAACTCCTAGGCCAGCATTAGCCATTATTTGATAGTAACCCTGAGCGATAGTATCTTGAAACAAAGGTGGTTGAATTGTTAGCGTTTCAAGTCTGTATAGATATAATGGTGTATGAAATTGACAGCTGCAGATTTTGCAAATTCCTTTGGGGAAAGGACAAAAAACCTCCCAAAAACCTTACTAGATCTTATTCAAAGCGAGGATTTAGCCCTCTACCCTTTATCAAAATCTGACAGAGATTTACTACTTATTGAGATTATCGAACGCATACGGTCAGATAAGCAAATCATTGCAGCAGGAAACCGCACCTCGGCTTGGGAGAGAGGTTGGGCTGAAAATCTGGAATTATTCAGGCAAAATCCATCATCCGATTCCGCTTTGGTTCCTAAATTCGTTCGCCCAGATCTTCCAATTCGTTGGTTTAAAACATACTACACAACAAATAAAGTAAATTTTGAGCTAAGTTACATTAATATTTTACGTCATTATGTAATTACCAAATACTTTACATCAATTGACTTTCTCTACGAATTTGGGGCCGGAACTGGTTTTAATTTACTGCATGCGCATAGAGTTTTACCGAAATTGAAATTAATCGGTACAGATTTTGTTCAACCATCTGTCGATCTAATGAATGAGATTGGGATCCGACGGGGTTTACCTTTAGAAGCTTTTTTGTTCAACATGTTGAGCCCAGAATTAGAAGAATTGAGATTAAAACAAAATAGTGCTGTTTGGACGTTCGGCTCTCTTGAACAACTTGGCGGTCAATTAGACCCCATAATTGATTATTTTGTTTCGAATAGACCAAGTATATGTGTTCATATCGAGCCAATAGTGGAGTTTTATGAAGATGACTCTCTAGAAGATTATCTTGCAAAGTGGTTTCAAACAAAAAGAGGTTATTCATCAGGGCTTATACATATATTGAATGGATACCAGAAAAAAGGGAGAATTCAAATTCTCAAATTGCAACGTTTAAATTTTGGTTCGCTTATGATGGAAGGCTACAATCTAGTGGTATGGAAACCAAATCTATGAAAGTTGATTTACTTGGTAAAAAGGCATTGATAAGTGGTGGTTCGCGTGGGATTGGGGGTGCGATTGCTTTAGCACTTGCAGAAGCCGGAGCATCAGTTGCAATCTTTGGGCGTGACATTGATAGCTTAAATAGACAGAAAGTAAAGCTGGAAAATTTTGGAACGCTAGTGGAGGTATTTCAATGTGATGCCTTGGATTCCTCGCAGGTTAGTGATTCGTGGGGTCGTCTTGAAAAAATATGGGGTGGAGTAGATATTTTGATAAATAATGTTGGAGGTGGCGGCAGGTGGGGGTCGGATAAGATTTTAGAAACTCCTTTAACTACATGGGATGAAGTATTACGAAAAAACCTGGGAGTTTCGATTCAGTTAACCACTGCCTGTTTGCCTTTTATGAAGGGGAACGGCTGGGGTCGAGTGATTACAGTAACATCAATATACGGAGTAAGTGTTGGGGGACGACCATGGTTTAATATTGCCAAGGTGGCACAAACAGCTCTAACTAAGAATTTAGCGCGAAATTTTGAGTTTACCCGCCATGGAATAACTTTCAATTCCATAGCACCAGGTTCTGTCTATATTGATGGAACTGGTTGGTCTGCAATGAAGCAAGACGACCCTCACGCATTTAGTGAATTTATTGATTCACTTCCTTTAGGAAGAATGGGAAGACCTGAAGAAGTTGCAGCTCTTGCACTCTTTGTATGCTCCGATCAGGCTTCGTACTTAAATGGCGCATCTATAGTCTTAGATGGAGGTGAATCATCAGCATTGACCTAGAAGAACACTTATGAATCCGGACTTAGAATTAAAAAGTATTCGGAAAAGTTTAAATCTAATAACTTTGTAAAAACCTTTTTTAATCCAGGTTAAATTAAATACAAAAATACATTTTACTCTCACAAAAAAGTAGCCTCCTGAGGCTAACTTAATACTTGAGATACTTTCCTTTATTGGTTTCGATATCAATCTTCTGCACCATATGATAAACCTTCAATAGTTTAAAGATTCGTCCCACGAACTTGTAAAAAAGTCCCATATTGCTCTTAGAGAGCTGGGGAGGATTATCCAGCAGTAGCGTTGGTTTATTTGTCGGAAGAGGTAATTTCGATAAAATCAATTCATAAGTCTGAAGATATCTTGTTAGGCCTTTATCGCTCACTATTTTCAGGTAAAATTCGGCTCTATTGTTTTGTAGATACTCAATTAAAGTAAAGAAATAAGAGTAGCGACGAAAAGCAAATGCTATCAAAGCTAGTTTAAAGATTTTTTGGTTCTCCATCTTATCTAAACTCGCAGGTCTCCTTCTTCCATACTCTTTTCCTTTTATTTCTTGGCACATTTTCAAAAAAGTAGGTTCGGCTACAGTTGCAAAACCCTTTCCAATTGCCGGCCCAGGAAACCACATTTGAAAGCCAGGTACTTCCATAAGTCTGAAAGAGAACTCCTCTAAGAATTGTGCCTGGTCTTGAAAAAGTGGCTGATTCAAATAAATTTCATAGAATTCCGTTTCAGTTGTAACACCCAATATGTCTTTTTCCAAAGCGTTTCTTGCACCAAGAAGGGCACTTAACTCAGAACCCTGTATATCCATAGATAGAAAGTCTGGTCGTGGTACGACTTGAGTTTCAATTAGATAATCCAAACTTTGAAATTCAAATTCAATCTTTTTGTCGAGCTCTGTATTTTGTTTCCAGCTTGTACAAACAACAGATTCACCATCAATTTCAATTCCAAAATTTGGACATTCATCCATTACTAGAGGGGAAGGGGGATAGATCGAACTACTTAACGGGTACTTGTTAACATTAAACAGCATTCGCTTTGAAGATTCTGCAATTCCAATAGACACTAAAAAAGTCTGAATATTTCCTCTTATGCCCAGATTAGTGACAATTTCACCACTATTCTCATTTTGCCTCAATTCAAATAGATACAAATTAACTTTTACGCCTTCGAGTTCAAATAGAACATCAGCAGGACCAATACCTCCGCCCCCCCCTCCTACATGAAAGACATTGATTTCTAAATAATCAAATGTTTTAGCATCAAAGCTGGCCATTTCTTTAGTATACCCCAGTATTCTTTAAACTACGAACAACCCAAGGATGAGGAGTGCAGAGTTAAAACTGCAAGGCATCGAAGGTTAGCTCAACTAATCGTTCCACTTTGGCTCACATACGATAATCAAAAAGTCCAGGATGGGCTTGGATCTCAATTGCTAAAAATTCTAACGATTGAGGGAATTTGTAATTACTACTATCTTGGATACAAGCACTCTCCAATAGTGGAGATTACGCCAACCCATTTAGACCCCTTCCAAAGTATTATGGAGAGGAAGGATTTCTTAAGGCATGTTAATAATCGCTTTGGCATCGAAGAGTCGTCACAACAGTCCTTCGATAAGATTAAGTACATAGATATCTTAAGTAGAAGGATGCTCATCAAAGAGATGCTCGAAGCAATATTAATGAGAAGGAAGATGCTTTTGAAAGTAAACCACGCCTTTTATGTAAGCCGAGGAAATCCCCGAGTATACGCTGGTTTTTCAAGAAGAGACTTTTTTCCTGAGCTTACAAAAACTGAAAGTAGCAAGACAGTGGTGATTCATTTCCGTCAAGGGGTTACACCCTCACATATAGATACCGGACACAAAACATCCCGAATGCTTCCTTTTAGTTATTTTGAAAAACATCTTAAAAAGATACTTTTGAAACACTCATCAGAAACTTTAAGAATCTACATATTAACTGATGCGCCGAAAAAACCATTTATATATTATCCACCGAGTGAATTCATTGAGACTTGGAGAGAACATGGTTACCAGTTAGATAAGGATTTTGGAGTAGCAGTGAGTGCTATCAAATTAGACTCAAACTTCCTAAGAGAACTAAGAAACGTTAAGATTCTGCATGGAGGAGATCCTGTTGAAGCGCTTGGTTTAATGTCGAAGGCCGATTATCTAATTATGGGGAGGTCTTCACTTTCGGTTGTCGGAGCAGTTCTCAATAAGCACGGAGTTTGCGTAGTTCCAGACGAGAGCGACTGCTATCAAATTGAAAATTGGATACGGAGTGAGAAATTCTTATCACAAAACTCTTAAACAGATTGTGCTTTTAGGGATTACGCATAGAATACCTCTGGATGCCCTCAAAAGTCCTAGTTAATCTCACGTGCAAAGGAAAAAATTTGAGTGATGAAAAAGAAATTTTGAGCTCGAATATATTTGAATTTTATAGTAAAAAAAATGTGCTCATCACGGGTGGCACGGGGCTCATTGGACGAGAAGTTAGTAAGCTTTTAGTCAGCCAACAGGCTAAGGTAACTACCGTTTCACTTGATCGTGTTAACCCAGTTTCTGGAACGAACCATATAATCGGAGACTTAACCGATATTAATTTTTGCCTTGACATAACAAAAGGCCAAGATTATGTCTTTCACTTAGCAGGTATAAAAGGTTCCATAGAGGTGACAAAGTCGAAGCCGGCAAGCTTTCTTGTTCCGATGTTAATGTTTAATACCAATGTATTAGAGGCTGCGCGGCGAAACAAAGTAAGAAAGTTGGTCTACACAAGCTCCATAGGAGCATATCCATCGGCAGAGTTATTCATAGAAACAATGGGCGAATCTGGTGACCCCATGGATACTTATCCCGGTTGGGCGAAGAGAATGGCCGAATTACAGATTCGAGCTTATTTTGAAGAATATGGATTGGAATGGTCGGTGGTTAGACCATGTAATGTTTATGGGCCAGGGGATAACTTTGATCCAAGTAACGCCATGGTGATCCCAAGTCTAATGATGAGAATTAGTGAGGGAGAAAACCCACTTAAGGTTTGGGGTGACGGTACAGCAGTGCGAGATTTTGCTTTTAGTCGAGATGTTGCGTTAGGAACGATTCAAGCTCTTATGCACGGCACTCGAGGCTCGTTCGTGAATCTTGGGAGTGGTGTGGGCTATACAATAAGAGAGCTTCTTGAAACTTTGCAGAAAGTTGTGCCTTTTAGTTATGAATTTGACACTTCAAAATCAGGTGGATTTCCCCGTAGGGTTATGGACATTGAACGAGCTAAGAAATGGCTTGGTTATGAGCCAAAAACATCTCTCATGGAAGGTCTAAGTGAGACTTGGGCTTGGTTCTTATCAAATAAAGAGGAGTATCTGTTGAAGAAAAATTACTTTAAAGAGCTAAAGAGTTAGGGAGAATTTTGACCACTGCATTAATAACTGGGATTTCTGGAATGGTCGGTTCTCATCTGGCGGATTATCTCTTGAAAGAAACAGATTGGGATATTTCTGGCTTGATTCGGTGGAGAAGCCCATTAGATAATATTGCCCACTTAGTACCGCTGGTAAATGATGGCGAAAGAGTCTCTCTTATTTATGGAGATCTTAGGGATTCTCTTTCAATAAAAGAGGCGGTAAAGAATTCTCAACCTGATTATGTTTTTCACCTTGCAGCTCAAAGCTTTCCTAAGACGAGTTTCGATGCACCACTAGATACCCTAGAGACAAATGTACAAGGCACGCTTAGAGTTCTTGACTCCATTAGAGAATTTGCTCCACAGGCCATCGTACATGTGTGCTCTTCCTCTGAAGTTTTTGGGAGAGTACCTCCTGATAAGTTGCCGATTGATGAAGAGTGTGCATTCCATCCTGCGTCACCTTATGCAATCTCCAAAGTAGGTACAGATCTACTGGGTCGTTATTATGCTGAGGCATTTAACATAACTACTTTAACAACCCGAATGTTCACTCATACGGGCCCTAGACGAGGTGACGTTTTTGCTGAGTCCTCGTTTGCCAAACAAATTGCCCTTGCAGAATTTGGATTTATTCCTCCAATTATAAAAGTCGGGAATTTGAATAGCTTAAGGACGATCTCTGATGTTCGAGATGCCGTGCGTGCCTACTATACTTTAGTGACGAAGAATCCAATTAGAGGCGAGTATTACAACATTGGGGGCCAGCGAACAGCCACAATTGGTGAGATTTTGCAGTATCTAATCTCACTTTCCAGATTAAAAGATGAGTTAAGGTTTGAAGAGGATCCTCGAAGACTCAGACCAATTGATGCTGACCTGCAGGTGCCTAACACTGAAAAATTCTCAAAACATACCGGCTGGAAGCCAGAAATAAGTTTCGAGAAGACAATGAGAGATTTACTCGATTATTGGCGTGAAAAAATAGAAAAGGAGGGTAATGTCTATTTGCAAAGGTGAACAGAATTATTCTCTGAGTTTTATGACTCACATGGCCAGAGTTGAGCATAAAAATGGGCCCCTTAAAGAAGGGCTGAGAAAACTTAGAGACACTAATGTAATTTTCAAATTTAAGTTGAATGAGTGGTTTTGATTATGAATTCAGATTATTTCAAAGATAAGAGAGTTCTTGTTGCAGGAGGCTCAGGATTCGTTGGAACCAATCTAACCGCAAGCTTGTTGCTCAGAGGCGCACAAGTTCGAAGCACTTATTATAAAAAAAGTCCCAGACAAAGATTAGATGAAGTTGAATATGTGCCAGCTAACTTGCTGCTTGAGAGTGACTGTAAAAAAGCAACGAAGGATATAGATTTTGTTTTCATGGCTGCCGCTGAGAGCTCTGGTGCAGCAGTGATGGAGAAGACTCCTCTAGTTCATTTAACTCCAAATATCATCATGAATGCTCAAATGCTTGCAGCAGCTTATGAGAATAAAGTAGGGCGCTTCTGTTTTATTAGCAGCAATACTGTCTACCCGGTAACCGATTTTGCGGTAAAGGAAGATGATGCTGAATTTGATTTCTTCGAAAAGTACTTTATTGTGGGATGGATGAAACGATTTTCAGAGATTATGTGTGAAATGTATTCTAGTAGAATAGAAAATACTATGGAGACGGTGACTGTGCGTCCTGGAAACTTATACGGCCCTTTCGATAAATTTAATTACCGAGAATCAAAAGCAATAGCTGCACTCATCCGTCGAGCCATTGAAGCAGAAGATCCATTTTTGGTATGGGGAGACGGGTATGACATAAAGGACTTTCTCTATATTGATGACTTTATCGAGGGTTTGCTTTTAGTTTTTGAGCATGCAAAAGATTTTAAGCCGGTAAACATTGCATCTGGCCAACCAATTACAATAAGACAAGTTGTTGAAGTAATTCTTGAGTGTACTGGATATAAACCAACCAATCTAAAATTTGACTCTTCGAAACCTACAATGATTCCAAAGAGATTAATAGACACTAAAAGGATTAGCAAACTAACAGCTTGGACACCGAAAACAACATTAAAAGATGGAATATCAAATACCGTTATTTGGTACAAGGAAATGTTTAAAGGCAAGACTCCTGAGGAGATCGAAACTTGATAATTTCTAGAACACCTACTCGAATCTCTTTCTTTGGAGGTGGAACCGACTATCCAGTGTGGTACTTGGAAAATGGAGGAATGGTCCTAAGTACCTCAATTAATAAGTATAGCTATATAACTGTTAGGTATTTACCAAAGATTTTTGACTACAAATTTCGAATTCGTTACTTCAAAACAGAGGAAGTGCAATCTTTAGATGAGATAAAGCACCCTTCTGTGAGAGAGTGTGCGCGAAGCCTTGGAATAGTAGATGGTTTTGAAGTGATTCATCATGCAGACCTTCCTGCTGGCACAGGCCTAGGTTCAAGTTCAACTTTCACCGTAGGAATGCTTCACTCGTTTTATTCGCTACTAAATTACATGCCAACCAAAAGAGAGCTTGCTCTGGAAGCAATCAAAATCGAGCAAGAGGTTATTGGTGAGAGTGTTGGATCACAAGATCAAATCGCAGCTGCTTTTGGTGGATTTAACAAGATCACCTTTGGAGGTAAAAACAAATTCGAGGTTGATCCGATAATTATGAAAGAAGAGAGACTAGTCGAGTTACATAGCAAACTTCTTCTATGCTTCACGGGTTTTTCCAGATCCGCCTCGGATATAGCCCGTCATCAAATTCTTGAGACCCCCTCTAAAGTGCGAGAATTAAGGGTAATGGAGGAACTCACAAATGAAGCACTCAATATCGTCAGGGACCCACTCAGTGACTTGAATGATTTTGGCAAACTCTTAGGTGAGAACTGGAAGGTGAAACGTTCACTTACCCCACAAATATCAAATTCTGCAATTGATGAGATTTACAGAACTGCTCTCAACAACGGGGCAATTGGTGGCAAAATTCTTGGTGCAGGGGGAGGAGGATTCATGCTTCTTTTTGCTGATGAGTCCAAGCATCAGTCGATTCGTAATGCTTTATTCAATATTGAGTTTGTGCCCTTTAGATTTGAAGAAACAGGATCTAAGATAGTCTACTACTCTCACGAATAGGATAACCACAATCGTAATGAAAGCCATATTCAGTGAACTTGCTAAAAGTTTAAAGGAACTTGAGAGTGACACTCAACTTCAATTAAGAATTGAAAGTGCTATTAATGTAATCTCAAATTCCTTAAGAGATGGATTGCCAGTCTTAGTATTTGGTAATGGTGGTTCCGCCATGGATGCACTGCACATTTCCGGTGAATTAGTAGGAAAATTTAACAAAGAAAGAAAAGCTCAAAACGTGATATGTTTAAACGCGAATTTGGCAGTATTGACAGCTTGGTCTAACGATGTGAACTATGAATCAGTCTTCTCTCGCCAATTAGAAGCTTATTCAAAGCCTGGTGGTATCGCTTGGGGAATCTCAACAAGTGGAAATTCGCCATCTGTAGTCAACGCATTAAAAGTTTCCAAAAACTTGGGCATGACAAATATTACTATGACTGGGAAAAGTGGTGGAGAGTGCTCTAATTATTCCGACATTCTTTTGAATGTGCCCTCAGATATAACACCAAGAATACAGGAATTACATTTACCGATTTATCACTATATTTGTATGGAGATTGAAAAGACTTTAACATAATGGAATTACATCTGATTCGACACGGCGAATCTGAATGGCATAGTGAAAATCGATATGCGGGCCATACTGATATTTCATTAAACTCAGAGGGAAGATCTCAGGCAGAAATCCTCGTTTCTTGGGCAGAAATTATTAAACCTGATGTAATTTTCACTTCCGATCTTAGCCGAGCGATTGACACTGCAAAGCCAATGAGTGATAGATTGGGGTTGATTCCGCATACAAGTTCTCTGCTAAGGGAAGTTAACTTCGGCTCCATCGAGGGGCTCACTCCTGAAGAATTTAAATCAAAGTATCCGAAGTTATGGACGAATTTTTCGAAAGAGCCAGCCACTACGATAATGCCAGAGGGAGAATCGGGAGATAGTGCACTGATTAGGGCTTGGCCTATGTTGAAGGAAATTTTTTTAACCAACTTGGATCGCAAAGTCGTCATAGTGTTCCATGGCACTCTCATGAGACTGGTTTCCTGTAAATTGCTTGGAATTGACTTAAATGAATACAGAAGAGTTTTCCCTGAGATTCAAAACTTGGGTCGAATATTGCTCCGCGTTTCAGTTCCCGATTCTGCCAATAGGCTGCAGGCTGGAATTGTAAGGATTGACAAAATTGAACCTTTCGTAAAGAGATAGGATTTTACTTCAGAGAGATGTATACTTTGCATTTCTCAAAGAGTGACAAACAGACGCTAAGGGCAGGTCTATTTTCACGCTTTTGGGTTTCTTAATATGAGGGATAAGATTTGTAGCAAATTGGGGAGCAGTCATGCCGGCCATTGTTTTACTTGGTGCTCAATGGGGCGATGAGGGCAAGGGAAAAGCTACAGATCTTCTAGGTGATCGAGTCAAATATGTAGTCCGCTATCAGGGCGGCAATAACGCGGGACATACAGTTGTGATAGGCGATCAAAAGTATGCGCTCCATCTACTTCCTTCAGGAATTCTTACACCATCCTGTATTCCAGTTATTGGAAATGGCGTTGTAATTGATCCAGCGGTATTACTTGAAGAAATTGCAGGTCTTAATGAGCGTGGGGTTGACACCTCAAACCTAAAGATTTCAACCAATGCTCATCTAATCACTCCTTATCACCGAACCATAGATAAAGTTTCAGAGAGATTTTTAGGAAAATCAAAGATTGGAACAACAGGGCGAGGGATAGGCCCAGCATATGCCGATAAAATAAATCGCATTGGAATTAGAGTGCAAGATCTATTTGATACTTCAATCCTTAGACAAAAAATAGAAGGCGCTCTAAAAGACAAGAATCAAGTATTGATTAAAGTCTTTAATCGCAAGGGTTTAGAGGTTGATGAAGTTTTAAACGAGTATCTCCAATTTGCAGAGATTCTAAAGCCTTATGTCACTGATACTTCACTTCTATTGAATCAGGCACTTGATAGGGAAGAGAACGTTTTATTGGAAGGCTCGCAAGGAACTCTACTTGATGTTGATCATGGTACCTATCCTTTTGTAACCTCATCTAATCCAACTGCAGGAGGAGCATCTACTGGTTCTGGAATTGGACCAACCCGGATCTCAAGAGTGATTGGAATTGTTAAGGCCTACACAACTCGCGTTGGCTCTGGACCTTTTCCAACTGAGCTATTTGATGAAGATGGCGAGAAACTACGCTTAATTGGCGGGGAATTTGGTACAACCACTGGGCGCTCAAGAAGATGCGGCTGGTATGACGCTCCAATTGCAAGATACGCCGTGAGAATCAATGGCATTACCGACTTCTTCTTAACCAAACTAGATGTATTAACGGGCTGGGACAAGATTCCAGTATGTGTTGCATATGAAATAGATGGACAGAGAGTTGAAGAGCTTCCAGCCTCCCAAACAGATTTTCATCATGCAAAGCCAATATACGAGTATTTGCCAGGCTGGAGCGAAGATATTTCGAAGGCCAGGAAAATCACTAATCTTCCTGCAAATGCTAGGAGTTATGTTAAGTTTCTTGAAGAAGTCTCTGGTGCTTCAATGAGCGCTATTGGGGTTGGTCCTGGCCGAGATGAGACTATTGTTGTAAAGGATTTGATTTAGATGTCAAAGGTATTAGTAATTGGTGGCGCTGGATATATCGGCGCTCACATATGTAAAAGCTTGATTGAAAATGGTTATTCAGTTCGAATTTTTGATGATTTTTCAAATGGACTTCATAGACGAATCGACGGGAAATTTACTGATCTTGTTGAAGCAAGCGTTTTAGATAGAATTAAATTAATTGGCGCGATGGATGGGATTGATTCAGTAATTCATCTTGCAGCTAAGAAGTCAGTAGAGGAATCAGTTTCTAATCCCTTGAAATATTATGAACATAATGTTGGGGGAACGCTAAACATATTGGCGGCTATGGCAGTAAAAAAGGTTAAGAAAATTGTTTTCTCATCCACAGCAGCTGTTTATGCGCCAAGTGAAAAAAGCGCTATCGATGAGACAGACCTACTAGCGCCTCTTTCGCCTTATGGAGCTACTAAAGTAATGGCTGAGGAGCTCATAAAGAGCGTTGGAGTGGCAGAGGGCTTTTCAACAATCAGTCTTCGCTATTTCAATGTTGTTGGCTCTACCAAGGTTGAATTTGCTGATAATTCAAAGGACAACCTAGTCCCTAAAGTTTTTGCAGCGATTAAACGGGGTGAGAGCCCAGAAATATACGGCAGTGACTACCCAACAAAGGATGGGACCTGCATCCGCGATTACATCCATGTGGCAGACCTTGCAGATTCGCATCTATCGGCTCTTAAAAGAGTTGAAAGCGCAATGGTTCATGAAGTCTATAACGTCGGATCAGGAAAAGGATATTCAGTAAAAGAGATGATTGAACAGATTTCTGTAAGCATGAAGAGAGAATTGACTCCAAAAATCTGCCCAAGAAGATCTGGAGACATTCCACAATTAATTGCCTCTATCTCAAAAATTGAACGAGAGTTAGGTTGGAAGCCAAAACGATCTTTAAAGGAAATGATTGATTCTGCATGGCAAGCAGAGGCAGGAAACTCATAATGTCTGGGGTGCTGGCAGAGCGATATGCATCAGATCAGATGAGAAAGATTTGGTCACGCGAGAATAAAATCTCTCTAGAAAGAGATTTGTGGATTATGGTGATGAAGGCTCAATCAAATGCTGGATTTTCCATTGATAAAAGCGTGATTGGTGAATATGAAAGAGTGAAATCTACAATTGATTTAATCAGCATCGATAAGCGCGAACGAGTATTAAAGCATGATGTTAAGGCAAGAATTGAGGAGTTTAATTCTCTTGCAGGACATCAGTTAATCCATTTAGGGATGACTAGTAGAGATTTGACTGAGAATGTAGAAATCTTTCAGATCAAGACTTCCTTGGAATTTATCGAAAAGAAGGCTTTGTCATTTCTTTATAGATTGGGCGAAAAGTCTCTTTCTCATATAGATACTGCGCTAGTCGCTAGAACCCATAATGTTCCTGCTCAGGTCACAACTTTAGGTAAGCGATTTGCCACATGGGCTGAGGAGTTGATCTTTGCCATTAAACATCTTCAAGAATTACAGAAGCGACTTCCTCTAAGAGGAATTAAAGGGGCAGTTGGAACAAGTCAAGATGCAATTGACTTACTAGGCAGCTCTCAAAGTGGAATAGATCAAGAGATTACAAAGGCTTTAGGATTTGAAACTCTAGCCATATCTCCCTCGCAAATTTACCCAAGATCATTTGATTTTGAAGTCCTTGCAACTTTGGTGCAACTCTCTGCCGCTGCTTCAAATATGGCCACCAATGTTCGCCTTATGTCGGGACACGGTTTAGTGAGCGAAGGGTTCAAATCAGATCAGGTTGGCTCCTCTGCAATGCCTCATAAGGTAAATGCTCGATTAAGCGAGAGACTCAATGGTCTAGCAGTAGTGCTTAAAGGTTATGCACTGATGATCTCTGAAATCTCTGGCAATCAATGGAATGAAGGAGATGTCTCTTGCAGCGTAGTGCGAAGAGTTGCATTGCCTGATTCCTTTTATGCCATTGATGCAATTCTAGATACTGCAATAAACATAATCATTAATTTGGAGATTAACGAAGATGCCATTTCAGCAGAGCTAAAGGCTAATTTACCTTTCATGCTTAGCTCGAAAGTACTCACGCTTTGTGTTAAAGCAGGTATTGGTAGGGAAGAAGCGCATAAAGTTATCAAGGAGCATGCCGTAACAGCTTCCACAAATTTGCGCAGAAACGGAGAGAATAACTTCATCGAGCTCGTATCCAGTGACTCCCGTCTAGGTTTGGAGAAAGAGTCCCTAGTTAAACTCCGTAATACTCCTCTGGCCTTAACCGGAGATGCCAAAGGCCAGGTTGAGAGAATTCTTGCTGAAATATCTAAACTGATTGCCGGTAGCGATGAAGCCACTTCTTATCTTCCTGGAGAGATGCTCTAAGCACCTCTAGAATCTGATCATGGCAAAGCAACCGAAAAAGAGTTTCCAGAGTAGCAAGTTGGCAAAGAAGAAGCGTCATGGTTTATTAACTCTGCTAATTATGGCTTCTACATTTAAGGTTATGTGGCTTTGGAATCAGCCTAATCACTTATTACTTGGCTCGGATGGCGAAAATTACTTTAGCGGCCTTGAGGGGCTAGTTAAAGATGGTGTCTTTTCAGAGGCAGGAAATCTTCATTACTGGCCATCGGGATATCCGATTCTTATGTGGCCACTTGCAGAACTTTCAACCACCTATTTTCCATTCTTCGTTGGTGTTCTACAGATTTTTTTCTATAGCTTTGCAACCTATTACTTTGCTATAAGTCTGCAAGGAAGTAAATTCGGGAAAATCTTTTGGCCGGCCGTGATAATTGTCACCTTTAATCCAATGTTGGCACTTAATGCCTCTGCCATTGGATATGAAGTAAATGCCGCAGCTTCATTTCTGATTGCTCTTGGGGCTTTCTTTAAATTTTCTAATCGCCAAGATAAAAATTTGAAGAATCCAGAGATTTGGTATGCAGCACTCGCCTTAGCCCTAGCAACATTTATGCAACCAAGAATTTCAGTTCTGGCTTTTACCTTTTTTCTAATATGGGCGCTCGCTTCATTTAAACGACTTGTTGCTCTCTTGATGATAATTAGTACATCTGCAGTAGTTGCACTGGGTCCACTCTTTATGATCGGCAGAAATGTCGTAGCTAATGATTTTGTAGCAATTTCTACAAATCTTGGAACTACGATGAATATTGGAGCAGGGCCTCAATCAACTGGGGGATATACAAATCAAGCAACAGGTGTTCCATGCACTCCGATTGAGGGAGACGCAGCTGCCCAAGATTCACATAAGGTTGGGTGCGTACTGAGTTGGTATAAAGAGAATCCTGGATTAGGCGCTAGTTTGTTTCTTCGAAAATTCACCTATCACTTCTCGCCTTGGTTTGGTCCTCTTGCTAATGGCACTACCGCAAGAAGTCCGTGGCTGGATATCCACCCCTTCAAATCAACTGTGCAGAGCCAAGAAGGCTTCAACTTGGTTTATGGAAACACTGGAAAGTTAGTTTCTTGGGGCTGGCTAATTGGGAGTTTTGCCTTGATGATTTGGGGTTTTATCGCCCTTTGGCGCTTAAAGGGTCAAGCTCAGGTTCTTGCAGCGCTCCTTCTGGCACCATCATTACTTAATGCCCTCAGCTCTTTGATCACTATCGGAGACAACCGCTTCAGAATGCCCACGATGACTTTGAGCATTCTGCTCCAGCTCTTTGGGGCATACGCGCTCTTATCCAAGAAGAGCTTTAAGCGCTGGGCCTCACTGGATGCGAAATCAAGCTAGCCTGGCCTTAATTGGAAGAAGAAAGCAGAAATAGATAATCTCCCCTCCTGAATAATTTATGAGGGTAAGGAGGTCTGGCTATGGGGCGTGGCCGATCGAAAGCAAAACAGACCAGAGTAGCTCGTGATCTTAAGTACAGTTCGCAGGATATTGACATTGAACGTCTAGCCAAGGAGCTTCATGGTGAAGTTCAAGAGGGCGACGAAGGTGATGATTTTGATCCCTTTGCAGAAGGAAATTACATTCCACGCAAGTAAGCCATGTTACTAACTCCCTATGTGGCATCCCTTAGGGTCTATGAACCTATTGGGAGTTTTGATTTTCAACAGCAGGAGAGATTTGCCTCTATTCCTGGAGACTCACCCACAAGATCTCTCGAGTCAGAGCAATCAATAAAAAGTTTAGTATTTTTCAATAGAGTGAAAACTTCAAGCGATGGTGCTCACATTATTGATTTGAACGGAAAGCGATTTGTCTCTCCTTGGTCGAGCAAACTTCGAATGCTTTCGTCAATGGAAGAATTTCGAACCTCTGTCCCCTCGAGTATTTATAACTTCTTCATTCCTAGAGAGATTGAGAGCTCCATGAGTGAAGGTGGCCCTGATGCCTTTGAGAAAGTTCCCCACATCATCAATGAGAGATGGATGATTCCACCTCGCTGGTTTGCACTCTTTGAACCAAAGGAACGAATGGTTGGATATGAGAGCTCAGATGCTTTTACCCTCTTTAGAACTCAGATTTCCAGTGCAAAAAAGAGATGTCTTGAAACCCACGCAATAGTGAAGAGGGCATTTGGAGAAGGCTCTGTGGAAGAGGAAATCTCTCAACTGCTTGCCTGGCTCAATGTTTTCGATGAAAATTCTTTATTGGAACTGGATTACGGCGGGTTGGCTGGATATCTTGATAATCTAATTAAGTCCTCTGGTGGCGATGGAATTGATCAAGATACTTCCATCGAAGATGTGCTCCAATCAATAGCTGGTTTATCAAAGGGTGATGGAGTCTTGGCCGGTGAGGGTTATAGCAAGGTGATATCGCGCTGGCGTCAGATAGCCACTTTTGAACAAGCTCAATAACCAATTCTTACTTGAATTTTCTTAACACAGAAAGGATACTTCAGCCCATAATGCGCGAATCGGACAGAAGTGAAATCTTTTTAGCTTTAAGAGTTGGGTAGGCATCAATGCAAAATAATTTTCCCAACCAAGAAGTGCTCTTAACTCCGGCGGAAGTTGCAGCGCTTTTTAGGGTTGACCCTAAGACAGTAACAAGGTGGGCTAAGGCTGGAAAGTTAACCGCCATAAGAACCCTTGGCGGCCATAGAAGATATCGCCAATCTGAAGTCTTGGGTCTGCTTAAGGCGAATCAAACCTCAGGGGGAAGTAATGAGTAGCGATGGGCAAGATATGGATAGAGCAAGATTTCTTGAAGCTCTAGAGAAGAAAAAGCGTGGCAATGCCCCAAAGAGTGGCTCTAAATCAGGAGACTCCAAAGTTAGAGGTGGGCAATCTTCGGGCAGCACGCAGAAAATGTTTCGACGTAAGTCTGGTCCTAGTTAACTAAGTAGATAGAAAACTCTAGATGCAGATTTCTTTAATTCAGTACCTCGCGCTTTTTTCAGCTTCTATGTTGGTTGTTAGTTTGCTGACGCCATTGATGCGCCTTATTGCTATGCGTCTGAATGTTGTGGATAACCCTGATCAAAGCCATAAAACTCATAGAATGCCAGTTCCCTATCTTGGCGGAGTAGCAATCATCCTTGGGGTATTGGCTGTCACATCACTTTCTCTAACTGGATACTCAATGTCTCAAGCAAACATACTTCTTGCTTTAAGCCTACTTCTTCCAGCTATTGCATTGGGCCTAATTGGCCTAGTAGATGACATTCGAAATCTAAGCCCCTGGCCTCGCTTTGTTGCCCAATCTGTTGTTGGGCTGCTTACTGCAATTTTGTTGATAATAACAGACACTGTTGGAAGTCCAACGGGGTCAGTGCTGGTAGACGCCCTGATCACAATTATTTGGATTGTGGGAATTACCAACTCAATAAACTTCTTTGACAATTTAGATGGAGGCGCTTCGGGAACAGTTGCTTTAACTTCAATTGCACTCTTTGTACTTGCCTTGCAGGGTGAGCAATTCCTAATTGCTGCCCTCTCTGCAGTATTGGCTGGCGCAACTTCAGGATTTCTCGTGTGGAACAAACCCCCGGCAAGAATCTATATGGGTGATGCTGGGGCCCTGTTTCTTGGAGTGTTAATCGCTTCTTTGGTTGTTCGATTAGACACGAACCCAATAAATAATTTTGCCACCTTCTCGATCCCTATATTTTTGCTAGCGGTACCAATAATGGACACATCAGTTGCGGTTTTATCTAGGCTTCGAAGAGGGATTTCTCCATTTCAAGGCGGCAAAGACCATCTCTCCCATAGGTTGATGAGAAGTGGGTTAAGTAAGCGAATATCCGTAATCTCGCTATGGGTAATGACAACTTATTTTGCAGCAATTGCTATTGTCATTTCGTACGCCCCCTTTAGATTAGAAGGATTAGTTTCTGTCATAGGCGCACTAAGTTGGCTGATTTTATTTTTTTGGTACTTTAGCAGAAGAGATCTTTAATCAAAGCCTAGAATAATTCTTTAAAGTCCTAGCCCTATCTTAGATTTAAGTTTGATGAGAAGCTGATAAGTAAATATCACAAACCATTTCCAATTTCTATGTTGCCTCATGTTAACGGATCTCAAGCGTTGAAACTTCGCATGCTCTCCAATCACATAGTTTGCGTGGAAGGCAATCACACTACTAAATTTCAAGCCTCTCGAAGATAGTAGATGGAAAAACTTATGGCCGATCACATAGCTTTCTGGGTCCAAAGGTTTAATTTGATTTTGTGCAGAACTTGAGAGATACCAACGATTAAAAGTTGGCTCATCAGGGATTAAATTACCAGATAAGAGATTTTTTAATTGGCTCTGATAGAGAATATCTAAAACCTGCAAACTATCCAAAGTGTTTTTCCAAAGCATTATTCCAGTGCAAAAGTGGCTATAAATTTGCGACGTTGGTGTGTCGTCTTGTATTGCAGCAAAACAGGAAACATATCTTTCTTCTGCGAAGATATCTAGAGGAGGCTGATGCAGCCAGACTACGTCAAGATCAGAAAAAATAATCTGTGCCTGAGAGGGATGCTTACTCAGTGCGTCGTGCAATAGGAACCATTTGAAAACAGTCAACTTTATGAAACGCTCGTGCCCAAAATTGTAGTAAGAAGTTTTATCAGCATTATCAAGTTCGAGTGAACTTAAAGCTTCAGAAGGAAGGTCATGGAAACATAGACAATTTTTCTTTGAAACAGGCGTAAGTTCATAAATCCACTTCTGCCCTGATGTATCTCCAGCTACGCACACTCGCAATGGGTTTAAGGACAAGATTGATTTCAAAGACTCTTTAGCAGAATCTCCAAGTTCTCCAAAGATTACTAGGGCAAAATTTTGTCCCCTAGTTCTGTGGTTCACTTTTTCACCAATTTAGACTTCAGAGTCATGTTTCCGACCTTAATTAAGTAGTGCGGGCAAAGTTACGTGAAAACTTGTAATAAAGTATAAATGCTGCCCTCCTATAATGCAGCGCTAAAGCCACCCGATTAGCACGAAGCTTGGAATTTGCTTATCTCTTTGTGGGTTGAGGAGTAAGAATTCTTCTCACGTGACTCTTTAGCGAGAAACAATGTGGCTGGGGACGGGATCGAACCGTCGACCTCACGATTTTCAGTCGCACGCTCGTACCAACTGAGCTACCCAGCCGAGACTCTAAAGCATACTTCATGGGGCGTCATGTTATTTCCAAGTTGATTTGTCAGGCGTTTGAGAATAAATCTCGGGGATATTGCCCGTATCGAAGCTTGCGAACGAAGTGAATTGCCAGTCTTTTGATACTGAAAGGAAAAAACCTACTTGGACTTTACTCTATTTCTCAATGCATAAAACCTCTTTATCCAAACCGCATTCCTGCGATAAATGGGATAAAATTCAAGTGAATGGGAATTCCATTTAAAGTTAAGCAATTGAGGGTCAATAAAAAGAAGTCCACCAGAATTTCGTATTTTCCTATTCAAAATAACATGATCAATATCTTCCTTCTGGTCTTTGAATTCCCGAGAATAATCGAATTTTAGAAGCCAGCTAGTTTTATATATAGCAAAACCCCCGAATGCGGATTCAACCGGGATGAGCGAGGTATGTTTGGGAATTTTAACCATCCTTCTAAAAATAGATACTTCTTTTGCTACAGATTTAGAAAGAAAGTTTTGATACCAAACTAATTCCTCAGTAACGCTTTTCGGTGACCAGATTGGGTGTCGGAGTGCCAAAATGTCATAGTACCGGCCAGCTTGATTCGCAAATAACCCTGCGTAATCAACGTCACGATTTAAGCTCATTTTAATGTTTTCAGTTTGCAGCAAAGAATTCTTGTTATCTAAGTCAATGACTATTGTAAATTCACTGAGCCTAAATTCTTTATTTTCTCTAATCTCTTTGATGTATTCGTTTCGACAATGGATGAGTCTTTCGATTCTGTCTGGGAATTTGTCTCTGAGATCACCAAGGCTTGTGAAGGAAAAGAAATCGAATCTTGCCTTTAAGCTTTCGAGAACATTTTTAGTGCCATCGGTAGAATCGGATTCAACAATATGTATTCGGTAAGAGCCTAAAGGAGACAAGAGCTCGGAAATTCTCTTGACTTCACGCTCAAGTACAAAAGCAACATTTCTTACTGTTCCCACAACTAGTATCCGTGGGTGCGCCATAGGAAAATCTCCTTCGTACAGACCAAAGATTGGGGACCACAGCGACCCAGACGGGACTTGAACCCGCGACCTCCGCCGTGACAGGGCGGCGCGCTAACCAACTGCGCTACTGGGCCTTCGATTGTCGATGTGACCAAAAAAATCGACAACTTTGCGTCCCCAACGGGATTTGAACCCGTGTTACCGCCGTGAAAGGGCGATGTCCTAGGCCCCTAGACGATGGGGACTAGGGACAAGAAGTCTATCTTGATTTCTGGCAGTGTTCGACCCGCCCTTGAGAAAGCTCTAGGCTTCAGTGTTGTTAAGGGGGCCTTTAGCTCAGTCGGTAGAGCAACGGACTTTTAATCCGTGGGTCGTCGGTTCGATCCCGACAGGGCCCACGTGAATTCCATGTACACAGACAAATCCCTAATTCATGAAATTTCGAAGCTGTCAATAGTGATTCTATGCCATAAACGCACCTGGCACCTTAAGAAAGTTCTTGATGCCCTATCGCTTTGCCCAGAAGTTAAAGAGAGCGAAGTTATTTTCGTAGCTCAGGATTCACCTAGTGAGGTTTTAGACATCATTAACGATTTCAAATTTGCAAAGAAGACTTTGCTTAAATTTAATAACTTAGCCTTCAAGAGTTCAGCTCACGCCATAAACCACAATCTATTTGCGGGCCTTAAAGAGGGTTTCTTGGGAAAACAATCAAAGTATTGCATCGTGCTTGAAGATGACATTGTTGTTGCTCCGGATGCTATAAATTTTATGCTTCAGTCCATACGAGTCTTCGGAAGCGATAAGAGATTTAGAGGGGTAATGTCTTATTCGTTTAATCAGTCAGGAATTCATGCCCGCGGAGATGTTGTCAAAATTAACTATGGAATTGGTTTTGGTTGGATAATTACTGAGTCTATATATAAGGAATTACTGAGATTTTGGACCGGAAAAGAGCAGACTCACTGGGACTATTTTGTTGAGCCTTACATAAGGACTGGGTTCTTGATTGCTCCGATTTACAGCAAAATTTTGAATATAGGCTTTGATGAGAGCGCCACGCACTCTGCCAATGACTCTAAACTAGGAAATCTAATGGAAAAGAGCTTCCGGATTGGGCTTGAAAAAGCTCCGACTCAGGTTAAGGAGATTAAAACCCATTACCAGCATCCTCGTAAAGATCTCTGCGTGATATCTAGCTTAAGTAAGCTTCAATCCATTCAACTTTATCTACTACGGGAAATCTCTTTCAAGTTGTACAAATTGGCGTTAAAGGATAAATCAAGAATTCACTTTATATGGCGAAAATTCAGGAACTTTACAGATCAGAGGTTCTCTAATGTCTCGCAAGCGTCGTCAACCTAATAGGATTTGGATGTGCGCTTAGAATCCTTTCGTGGCTCCTAGATAGAAACTTTCAGCAATTCCTCCATCCATAATGAAGTCTTGCTCCTTTAAATATTCAAACTTTCCAAACTCTTGGGTCGCTATAGAGAGTGCTAGCTGCTCAGACATTCGGTGAATTGAAGAGATTTCACGCTTGCCTAAAACTTCATCATATGAGATTGATGATATTTTTTGGAACAATTCATAAGCGCGGCTACTAAATTCCTTTAGCTGTGCTAACTCTCCAAGAAATACTAGCGACACGTTAAGCATAAAAAAACTTAAATCTTTATCTAGCCCAAGTAAGTTTTTTAGACGCTTAGTTTGGGAATACTCAGAAAATTCATATTCTTTTAGGAAAAATAAAGGGGTTTCACTTAGTTTTATTCTGCCGTTCCAGAACATATCGACATCCGAATAGATACCATCCACTCCCATCTTTTCACAAATCAATTCGAGTTTTGTCTCTTGCCACATTGGCTTCACTTCAATCATCATTAATTCGACTCGGTCTCTTCGATGAAATTTACCAATTTTCTTAGTTAGTAAGTTAAGTCTTTCCTCATCGCACCAAATTTTGATTTGGAATTCGGGGTGATATTGCCAGAATGAGTTAGCACAATTAATTGTCGGCACCAAATAGTCATCTCGACTCACACATAGCAAGTGAAGCGTTTTGGTGGTGCTCTTTTCTACTCGTTTTAGAGATGCAAATTTCTGTCCCATAAATCTGTGCAGGAGATCAATAAGGTCTAGTAGATAGCAAAATCTTCCTTTGAAAGATTTTAAAGCCCTCAAGAACAGGGACCTTTCATAGCGACTCTTTGACATTTCTCTCCTCTTGAAGGTTTCAGTGTTTTGGAGCAAAACCCCAGGAGCCTATCTTAATCATTCACAAGTAGAGTTTCATGAAGAATAGAGAAAGTCTAAGCACACAGGAGCAAAGCGAATGGAGCAAAAATAAAGTAAGCGCAATCGAACTTCGTTTTTAATAGTTCAAAAATTATGCCTTGGTTTGTAATCACCAAAGACATCTTCAAATTGAGTAATACGCTTGAATATAGCTTAAGCGACAACACTCCAATGAAGGTTTAGTATAAGCAAGTGTTTATTTGGATGAAGGCATAGAAGCCAGGGTTTCTAATTTTATGGAGAGAATCAAGCGATCTACACCACTTAAACTTCTTGTAGAAATTGTCATAAGGACTCCGAGGCAGTGGCGCAATCTGATACTTGGTTGTCCAATAGGAATTATGAGTGATTCTGAAACTCTTTCCCTCCTGGCCAAAGGCCACTCCTTTGTGCGATGGGGCGATGGAGAGACCGCTCTTGTTCGCGGTAAATCAATTTTCTATCAAGAGTACGATAAAGAGTTAAAGGGGAAATTAGAGTTTGTAGTAAAAGATCCTCCCAAAAACACCATCATTGGAGTTCCTTGGGTTGTTTACTCCTCATGGCGGGATCCAAAATGGAACAAGAGAATTTTCAAAATTATGTTTTCAACTCGTGTTTATTGGTCTAAAAATCTCAAAGAGCAAATTGAAAATTTTAATTTCTCCCGAACTGAATTCTGGTGGGATCTTGCCCCGCAATTGAAATCACTTATGAATAAATTAGTGAGCTCAAATAGCAAGCTAGTTTTAATCGGAGATGAGAAATTTCTAGCTCTTTGTCCAGATAGTACAAAACATCTATCCATTCCGAATCTAGATGCATTCTCTCATTACGAGACGCTAGCTAAGAATGTACAAGAAATCCTAGACTCTAGTTCGGGCCGGGTGACTTTATTGGTAGCTGCGGGCCCAACCACGAAGGCTTTAGTTAAAGACTTTGCAAATCAGTGTCAGGTAATTGACGTTGGCCATGGCTTTAATTTTGCATTGGGAGGAAGAGGTGCTTGGGCCTGGCAAAGAGACATCAAATAATGAAGAGCAAGAGCGCATGAATCAGCCTAGATTTTTACCCTAGTCAAAATAGCTTTCAATTTGGAAAAATGCTCTGATAAGTTTATCCCGTGATTAGAAGCCTTGAGAGAAGAGTCCTCTCTTTGGCAGTGTATGGAGCATCAGCGGTGACAATAGCTGTCTCACCTATGTCAAGTTTTGATCCAATAAACCCAATTAAGATCTTAATCCTAAGTACTTTAGCTTTCGCACTTTTGGGTATCGTGCTGTCTTCTCCTAAAAATCTGCGTAAACCTGAGGGCAAGTTGGAGATTTGGGTCTTTACAATATTTCTAGCAGCACTCTCTATTCCTTTAGCTTTTGCAGATGCGCCGATATCCCAACAATTCTGGGGAGTTTTCGGTCGCAATACTGGCTTTCTGACCTATATTTGTTTGGCAATTATAGCTTTTGCGTTAGGTCAAACAACGCTGATAAACACCGAATTCCGCATAGTTAAACTTTTTCTCATCACTAGTCTAATTCTTGCAACTTATGGTGTTATACAACTTGCTGATTTAGAATTCATTAGTTGGAGCCAAAAGAGCGTTTTTGCAACTTTGGGAAACGTTAATTTCTTCTCAGCATTCTTGGGAATTTCGCTAGTTGTTTTACTTGCGCTAATTTTGGGAAGTAGGGATTTAAATAAGCGTGGTCAGAAGTTCGGCTTAGTATTCTTTTTTGGAGTTCAATGTCTATTGCTGTACGCCACCGATTCGGTACAAGGAATAGTAACTGCATTTTTCGGCGCTTACATAGTTCTAGTGCTTCTCATTTATCGAAGGACGCTCTTTAGTTTTTCAAGATTGATCGTTTCTGCAACCACGCTCCTATTGACACTAGGAATTTTGCCAGCTCTTGGATTCCTAGGTAAAGGTCCTTTAGCAAAAATTCTCTATCAAGACTCCAATGTCTTTCGCTTAGATTACATGCATGCAGGCCTAGAGATGACCTTAAAGAATCCTCTAACTGGAGTGGGTTTAGACTCATACGATAATTGGTACCGAAATGAGAGAGGATTTATTTCTGCATTCCGAACGGGTCCCAATAGAACTTCAAATACAGCTCACAATATTTTTCTTGACATCTCTTCCGGAGGTGGCCTTTTTCTTGTTTTTGCTTACTGCCTGATAATTGCAATTGTTTTAGTTCGAACCTTCGCTATTTTGCGAAAGAATAGAAACATTTCCGATTATCACATTGCCCTTATAGCTGGATGGCTTAGTTATCAATTCCAATCTTTGTTGAGTATAAATCAGATTGGCCTAGGGATTTGGGGTTGGATATTTGCAGGCGGACTCTTAGCGATTTCTCTTCGAGAAAGAACTACGTCTCCTGGAGTGAAGGAAAGTGACTTATCGCAAAAGAAAACATCTAGATCGAAATCCGTGAATGTAATTCCTCCACTTGCCTCCATTTTTGCAGTTTTAGGAATGTCTTTGGGCTTTTTCCTTTCCTATCTGCCTTTTTCAACTGATGTGGCATTTAGGGAGGCATTCAACTCTCGAGATGTTTCAAGGATGATCCCTGTCGTGCAGGGGCCAGCTGCAAATGCATTTCAATTGGGTAAGACGCTCGAAGGAGCGCTACAAACCGGAGAAAACGCGGTGGTAGACCAAGTTTCTGCCCTCATGATAAGTCGATTTCCAAGAGAGATTTTCGCTTGGGATGTGAGAAGTAGGCTTCAAAATATTTCAGCTCAAGATCGAGAAGCTGCACTTCAAAATGTTAAAAATCTTGACCCTTTCCAGATCTGTTTTCTTGCTGAACCTTCAGTTGAATTTTTGGCATACTTTGACTCATTGGGAATTGAGCAGAAGAGCGAACTACTGGGATGGTGGAATTTTGTGGGCAAGGGTGAAAATCTAACCCCTGAACAGATTGCGAGCATAAGAAGCTCGGATGGCTTCACTCAATACTCGAAGTCGATATGCGGTCGCTAGTTATCATTTTATGAGTAATTGTCCTATTTGTCCTAAATTCGCGACATCCTTTCTCCCCAAGCGTAGTAGGGGTTAGAGGCGACGACGGTCGACTCTGTAACACAAACCGGTATAAAAATAAGGGGCTTCCTTAAGTGTCACGCCGTAAGAAATCTGCCTCCGCAGGTCTGAAACTCTGGACTGTCGCGGAGCTTGGTGCTTTCTACACAGAGCACCGCAGGGAACTAATTGCCCATGCTTCACGCATCCTCAAAGACAGCGCTAAGGCTGAAGAGGTAATTCAAGACGCCCTGATCAAGGTCATGCTCGCCGCCCCTGAGCTTGAGTCTGAAGATCATGCTTTGGGTTACATGCATAGAACTATCGAAAACCTCTGCATCGATATCTTTCGCATGGAAGGGCGTCGTCCAAACCTTGTGGTTTTAGATGACTCCGCTGCAGAGCTTGAATCAACTTGGGTTGATAATGAAGATCATGTTGATGTAATTGCTGCAGCGGATGATGCAGCAATTGTTAGACAGGCCCTTGCGATGCTCTCTCCTGCGGAGCGAGCAGCTCTAGTGATGTGGGAGATGGAAGGTCGCTCCACCAAAGAGATTGCAGCAGAACTTGGTATCAAGGAGTCTGCCGTTAGACATACTGTTTCTCGCGCTAGAGCTTCGCTACGCAGGGTAATGAGTGAGTTAATTGTTGATAAAGAGCGCGGACTTACTGCATTAGATTTATTGTCTACGACCTATAAGAAAGCAGTGCATGTTGCCAAAAAATCAAGTAAAGCTGCCCTTTCGTTAATTCTAGTTTTCTTTGCCTTCCTTGGGTTTAATTCAATGCCAACTGATAGCGACGTTCCAAATATATTTGTTGACGAAGTCATCTCTTCTAACACCTCTGATGAAACTAAAAAAGTTTTTGAAAATGAAGTAAAGAAGGAAAAAAATGCGGTGTCAGTAGGAGTAGATGAACCTAAATTGGTTACCAATAAAGAATTTCTTGCAGTGGAAAATGCAAGAGCAAAGGTATTGAGTTTTGCAGGCCTGGATCAAAAAGGGGTCCCCACCGGATTTACAGTTACTGACTCAACTGGATCTTTAGGTTCTCTTTATAGTACAAACCGACCTCCCGTACTCTCAGAAACTGAACTCACCATCTCCCAAGTAGCAAAGACTGACTCAGGGGCTGCCAACATTTTCATCTCTCAACAATTAATCAGCGGCGCTAAAGGCTTTGAATATGCTCCTACCCTCTCCTTTGGCAAGGCCGGGAACTGGGTTCCCCTCATAACATCCCTTTCCTACCTCAATTCTGAGCGTCTTCTGAGCGGTGATTACCTAGTAACAGCGATAATTAAAGTAGAATCTGAGGTTGAGACGCCAGTTGTGATTCCCGCTTCGGCTATGGGTCGCGATCTAGCGCAAGCCCCAAGGCAGGTAGTAACCCGCCTAGTACTAAATCCAGGTAAGACTCAGATTTTGGCGCAAGCTGTTTATGTAGTTGAAAAGGGAGTGAAGTAATGAACTCCCAGTTTAAGTTTCTTCGCCGCGTCCGGATACACGGCGGAGAATGTGGTGCAGTAGCACGTGCATTGCATCACAAGGCGAAGTTCTCTTCGCCAGCCGTATTTGAGAAAGTCTTAAATACGACTATTGAAAGGAAACTAATGACTAACAAGTCAACAGGCTTTAAGCGAATTGCGCTTTCGGTCGTAGTTGCGTTGGGCTTTGGTCTGCTCACATCGATGCCGTCTGCGCAAGCAACGCCTATCGGTGCGACTTTGACTATTGATGCTGCTTCAACAAAGGCGTCCACTATCACCGCTGGTGATACTGCGACTGCTACATTGAAGACAACGTTCACAACAGAGAGCACACAGGACTCTGTCGTTGTTCGTACCACATGCTTGACTCCATCAGGGGCAGCATGCGGTCAGAATGGACCTGGCACTCAGAACTTTGATATCGACTTTTATTGGTCGCCAACACCTGATTCGTCCACCGGAACTACGGTGAACAACGGAAGCATGCCTGCTAACGTTGTTTCGGCTTTTACTCAAAACGCAGGTGACTCAATTGTTGTCTCGAACGCTGCAGCAGGAGCTGCTACTAGCTTTACATGGAGCGTTAAGGCACGCGCAAGTACTTCTGCCACGGTTGGTACCTATGCAATTACATTCTATCTGCAGGGCTCAAATGCTGGTGCCACTGCAGCAGGTGCAAACGCTAACAACCAATCAGTAACCTTTAATGTGACCGTCAATGCATTGAGCACGACAGTCGCGGGTCTAACAACATATGTTGGATCGGTTGGCGCTTCAGGGACTCTTGCCGCTGCAACAAATCAAGCTATCTATTGGAGGAGTAATGCGGTTTATCAGGCAGCTAAGGAATCTGCCATTGTTTTCGCAACCACAGCTGCTGATGCAACAACTCCAAGGGAAGCCGGTATTGTGCTTGGGTTTGCTACCAACGCTGCCGGTGAAACTCGAACTGCTGGCTATCTAACCGGAGCAACCGGAGTCAACATTTGTGCTACTGCTTGCGATTTGACCGCTGTCATAGAAGGTGGCCCTGGCTTACTCACGAAAAACAGTACTGGCACTGCTACTAAGTCAGTAACTGCTAGCTACAGCAATGGCGCCTATGGCGTAAGTGGAGAAACCATCACGGTATTTGCAGATGGAACCGCTGGAACTTCAACCTTGAAGTTCTACAATGGATCAACTGTTGTCAAGAGTATCTCTCTTGTCTTCACAGGCGCACCAGCAAGTGCTACCTCAGTATCTCTTGCTGATACTGCAGTTGCAGTTGGTGCAACAGGTACAGCTACAAACACCACCCTTCGTGCTGTTATTAAAGATGCAGGCGGAAACGCTCTAACATCTGGAACAGTTTATGTTTGGGCATCTGATACCAGCGTTGTTCGCTCAGGCGCTGTCAGTAGTGCTGCTGCTCAATACACTCAGGCTGCGGCAGGGGTTGCTGGAAGCACTGCTGGTCGATGCACAAATTACGATACAACGCTTGGAATGTTTAGTTGCACTGTCGGTATCGCTGATACAGGAACATCAACACTCTTGTTCTCAGACTCATGGACCGTTGCTGCATCAAGCTGGACTTCTAGCGCAGTAACAGTAGCTGGCCATGGCCGTGCTTCTACCTACGCAATCACCTTCGATAAGACTTCATATACCGCAGGTGAGCAAGCAGTCATTACCGTAACTGGTAAAGATCTAAAGGGAAATGCTGCGAGTGCGCAAAAGAACGCTCTTGCTGTAACGGTTAGCATGGGTCTTGGTAATGGTGGATCAACTCTTGTGTCAAGCACAAGAGGAGTCCAAACCTTTACTTCTGTAGCTGCTTATCAACCTCGACGTGTTGTTGGTGGCTCTACTTATGAGACCAGCGAAACGTTCGTGGTCTTGATGCCTGCAACTTCAGGAACATTCAAGGTCACTATTAAGACCACACCTGAGTCGACAAGTTCAACTCAGACTGATGTTGAGTACACAGGATCAGTCGCCGTCGTCAACCCAGCAGAAGTAGCTGCAAATGCTGCAACTGCTGCTGCTGAAGCTGCATCAGATGCTGCTGCTGAGGCAATCGATGCTGCTAACGCAGCTACCGATGCTGCAAACCTAGCTGCAGAAGCTGCTGATGCTGCAACTGTCGCTGCTGAAGAAGCACGTGATGCTGCTGATGCCGCAACTGCTGCAGTTGAAGAGCTTGCAACTCAGGTTGCAACTCTGATGGCAGCCCTCAAGGCTCAAATTACAACTCTTGCCAACACTGTTGCCAAGATTGCTAAGAAGGTAAAGGCGTAAAGCCTTAACTTCTTCGGCCAAAGCCCGGCTCCCGAAAGGGAGACCGGGCTTTGGTCTTTTTCGGGGCCACTATGATTAAGCAAATGCGCGTAGCAATCATTGGCCAGGGCTATGTAGGTCTAACCATCACTGAAGGCGCTCTTATGGCAGGACACCAAGTAATTGGTATTGATAAGTCGGCTGCTGTGACCTCTAGTCTTAAATCTGGTAAATCTCATATTGAGGGAATCGCTGATTCAGTAATCGCTAATGGAGTTAGCTCTGGAACCCTCCAAGTTAGTGAAACATATAGCCAGGCCTCTGAGGCAGATGTTGTAGTAATTGCAGTCCCAACTCCGCTTGATGCGAAAGGTTCTGCAGATCTATCACTTCTAATATCTGCTGCCAAATCAATTGGCGAAGTTCTAAAGAGTCCAAAATTGATTATCAATGAATCAACTTCTTATCCTGGAACTCTAAGAGAGGTTATCAAGCCTTTAATTGATGGGGGATCTAATCAATCTCATCTATATGCCATCTCACCTGAGCGTGTGGATCCTGGCAATAAGAGTTATGGAGTTAAGAACACTCCAAGAGTTGTTGGAGGCCTATCAGATCAAGCCCGTGATGCTGCAGTTGCTTTTTATAAAACATTTTGCGATGAGGTAGTTCCAGTCTCATCTGCAGAGGTTGCAGAAGCTGCAAAACTCTTTGAAAATACCTTTAGATTTATCAATATTTGCCTTGTTAATGAATTTGCAGAGATTATGAGCGCCATGGGAATTCCTGCAGATGAGGTCTTAAAAGCAGCAGGAAGTAAGCCATATGGCTTTATGTCATTTCACCCAAATGTTGGTATTGGTGGCCACTGTATTCCAGTAGATCCCATATATCTTCAAGAGCGAGCTAAAGAGTTTGGCATAACAAGTAAATATATTGCCCTCTCTGAGGAGATCAACCATCGGATGCCCAAGTATGTGGCTAGGCGTTTGATAGACGAATTTGGCGATATAAAGGGCAAAAAAGTTTTGGTGGTGGGAGTGTCCTATAAAGCTGATATCTCTGATACTAGGGAGAGCCCGGCGCAGCCTTTTATAGAGAGCCTTAAAGAATTTGGCGCAGAAGTCTCTTGGCATGATCCACTAGTTTCAACATGGGATGGTCAGAGCTCTAGCTCAATTGTTGGAGCATATGACCTGGCGGTGATATTGGTGGCTCACTCAAATCTATCTATGAGTGGATGGAAGGGCGGGCCAATCTTTACTACTAACTTCAATCCAAAATACCCCGATTGGAAGCCGCTGATTAGCGTTCAGCAAAAGAGCTAGAGAGCTATGCGAGTCCTTCACGTTATTGCTCGTATGAATGTGGGAGGGACCGCGACATATATTTCCAATTTGATAGATGGCCTTGAAAAACTAGGGGTAGCTAATCTGCTTGTTATGGGCAATGTCCCAAAAGGTGAGGCAGAAGATTCAATTATTAATACCCTTAAATACCAGAGAATTGAAACGCTTTCTAGGGAATTGAGCTTTTCTAAAGATAGAAAGGCTAGCAAAGAAATTGAAAAAGTGATTGAGAGCTTTAAGCCAGATCTGATACATACCCATACCTTTAAAGCAGGGCTTTTAGTAAGGCTTAGAAAAAGGGACATTCCAGTAATTCACTCTTTCCATGGCCATCATCTCTATGATCCTGAGTTTGGATTTCTAAAGAGAAATACTTTGAATATTATTGAACGGCTACTTGCTCCAAGGGCAAAAAGATTTATTACGATAGGCAAGAAAGTGAGAGATGAGCTATTAGAGGTAGGGATAGGAAGAACGAAGCAGTATCTATCTATTCCTCCAGGAATTGCGCCTTTAGAGCTCGTTGGCGAGGCTAGCGTTCGAAGTAGATTTGGCTTCAGTAAAGATGAAACTTTAGTTTTATGGCTAGGAAGATTTACTCAAGTAAAGCGCCCAGATAAAGTGATAGAGATTGCTCGTTTATTGCCAAGGATTAGATTTGTTATGGCAGGGGGCGGCGAGCTTCTAGATAAAGTAAAGAATGATGCTCCAAGGAATGTCACCTTTGTGGGCTTTCAAGATAAGAATGAGATGTGGTCTATAGCCGATATCGCTCTCTGCACCTCAGATAGTGAGGGAATGCCGCTATCTCTTATTGAGGCTCAGATGGCGGGGGTAGCTGTTGTTTCAACCGATGTGGGATCAGTTTCTGAGATATTGGAAGATGGAACCACTGGATATCTTGCAGGCAAAGATGTTAAAGATTTGGCAGCCAAAATCGAGATGGTTATTCAAGATCTGGAATCTGGGGCTAAGTTAGGCAAAGCTGCAAAGCTTCGCGCTAAGCGGGAGTTTTCCAGCTCAGTTATGGCAGATGCTCACCTTGGCCTATATAAAGATGTATTAGATAAGGTGACAGAGTGAAATTACTTATTACAGGCGGCGCTGGATTTATTGGCTCTCACTTGAGCTCTAGATTAATTGAGATGGGCCACTCTGTAATTGCTCTTGATGATCTATCAACAGGGAGCGCGCAAAATATCGCTGGCCTAATAGGAAATCCAAGCTTTGAATTTGTCAAAGGCTCAATGCTTGATGAAAGTTTAATTCGCGAATTGATGCACCAAGTTGATGGCTGCATGCATTTAGGGGCAGCACTTGGGGTGCAGAGAATTCTTGAGCGGCCTTATGAGTCTTTAGTTGCCAATACTCATGGCAGCGAAATCGCCATTAAAGCAGCGGCAGAACTTGGAAAGCGATTTTTTCTTGCCTCAACCTCAGAGCTCTATGGCAAAAATCCAATCCAGCCTCTAACTGAAGAATCTGATCGAGTGATTGGATCACCACAATTAGTTCGCTGGGCATACTCTGAAGCAAAGGCAATTGATGAGTCAATTGTGCAAATGTTTCATATGAGTCACGCTCTCAAATTTGTCACTGGAAGATTTTTTAACACCGTTGGTCCAAGACAGAGCGGGGCCTATGGGATGGTTCTTCCAAGATTTGTTTCAGCTGCTATTAAGAATGAGCCCATCACAATCTATGGAGATGGCTCGCAATCAAGGGTCTTCTGCCATGTCTCAGATGCCGTTAACGCAGTTGTAAATATCTTCTTTGATGATAAGGCCTTAGGCAATGCTTTTAATATCGGGGGCGAAGAAGAGATCTCAATTACAGATCTTGCTAAGAGAGTTATTGCTCTGACTAGTTCGCGCTCAAAGATTGAATATCTGCCCTATTCCAAGGCCTATCCTGCTGGTTTTGAGGAAACTATGCGAAGAGTGCCGAATACCAGCAAGATACGCTCTATGACCGGATGGAAGAGCGAATTTAGCCTTGATGAGATTATTAAAGATATTGAAAAATTCATTCGCAGCAATTCTTAAGCGCCTGGGGTTTTCCTCCCTTGCTCTCTGTTTAACTATCTCGCAGCTTAACTCTGCTCCTGCGCTAGCACTTGAAACTCGATTTATAGATATCGTATCGATTCAATGGGGGGGATCACCTCCTGCTGCTGGAAGTGTTAGCGATGCTCAAAAAGAGATTGAAAGTAAAGTCGGTCCACTCTGGAAAGAGCTGACTACGGTCTATGGCGATCCTGAAGATAAGAGAATCGAATTCAAATTTGGAGTATCTTTAAGCCTTCCAATTCGACTTAACGCGGCAATTCCCTGTGATAATAATTTCAATACCTGGACCAGCGCGGTAAAGGTAGAGACCTATAAACGACTTGGAATAACTGATTGGCAATCTCGTTATTTAGTAATCCTCGTTCCCGATGCTGGATGTATCTGGTCTGGTAGAGCTCTCATTGGTGATGCAAAAAAAGCAGGAGGATCAATAGTTCTACACAACTCTACTGAAGGATTCATTGTCGCTCATGAGCTGGGACATGCACTTGGCCTTGGCCACTCTAACTTTATTCGCTGTTCCTCTGGAGCATCGGATGGAAACTGGAGCACATGTAAGGGCGTTGAGTATGGTGGAAGTATTGATCTGATGGGAAATGTTGATGTCTCAACTCCTTTATCAACTTATCATCAATGGCGTATGGGGCTACTTCGAGAAAGTGAGATAAAACAATCTTGGAGTAGTGAGTCAATTGAGATTAATGCAGTAAATATCTATGGCAAACCCAGAGCAATATTTCTAAGGGATGGAAGTTCTACCTATTGGATTGAGTATCGAAAAGCTAGTTCTAAATATAAAGCTGGGCTAGTCATCTATCGAACTGATCCGCCGCCAAGTTCAGCAATAGTCTCACCTAATGCCAATGACGCTCTTGCAGATGCCAGCGAGGCTATTAGCACTGATATTTGGATGCTCAATCTTGATTCCTATATCTATTCCACCTCTGCCTCAGCAACTGGCTCTATGACGCTTGAGCCTGGGAAAAGTGCGACTGTTTATAGTGGAAATATCACGCTAAGTGCTACCAGCGCCTCTGAGGATTCGGTGATTGTTAACATCACCAGAAAAGATTCTGGAAATCTCAAGAAGCCAGTTTTAAGCTCCCCTAAAAGCTGGCGATCACCTGATGCTGCAATTTTAGATGGTACCTATTCTCAAAGCGTCAATGATATTGCCGATTTTGAGGCAAGAATTGATGGCGTTGTAAAAAAACTTACAACTACAAAGAGCGCAGATTGGCAACCGACTTATTTAAACCCATTTACCGCTCCAAAGATTTTACAACTACAAGATCTTCCGGAAGGCGAATATGGTCTTGAAATTAGGGTGAGAAATCTTTCAGGGATCTGGAGTCCTTGGTCAGATGTAGTTCAAGTAAATATTGACCGAGGCCTTCCGGTTATCGGAAGTGAGTATGCAATTTCTAGAGTTACCTCTTCAAAGGTCAGCGTTGAGCTAAGTGGAATAAGTGATGCAGGGACAGGACTTTGTGCAACGGAGTTAGTCAATCCCGAGGGTTGGATAATTTCTAGAAGTTCACTAAAGAGTAAACCAGAGCTACCAATTACAATTGGCGAACAAAGAGTTGGCAGGCTACAAACCTTTGATTGCCTAGGAAATGGCCGCTCAGCAAAGTTAAGCGCTGCAGTTGACTTCACTCCTGCAACAGATATGAGGCGAAGTGGAAAGTGGAGTAGCGCTTCAAATGAATACCCAGTTGGAGCAATGAAGTGTTCTGGAAAGTGCACCGCATACCTTGCAACCTCTTTCCTTGCAGGAGTAGTTCTAGGCTCAGGAAGCGCCCAATATTCATTAATAGGTGGATCAGCCAAGACTATTCGAGCAAAGAAGAGTGGCGACAGCTATGAAGCGGCAAGTATCGCTGTTGGTAGTAGAAAAAAGAGCGTGAAGGTTCAGGG
>Ga0315901_10001040_pt1 | contig 40140 bp, 37 predicted proteins | sample LakEriMetagenome_10_FD_203761 | JGI IMG/M metagenome (GOLD analysis project Ga0315901, IMG submission 203761) | Freshwater fungal communities from buoy surface, Lake Erie, Ohio, United States - Buoy 2 MA116 | ecosystem: Environmental > Aquatic > Freshwater > Lake | place: USA: Lake Erie, Ohio...
CCCTGAATGGGGCTATGTGATTCGTCACGCACGTTGCGATTCCTCGCTCGGACTCCTCAGCTGCTAATAAGTAGCTGCTCTGGCATGAACGGCCAGCCTCGTTAAACGCGGGGCTGGCCAAGCCTAGAATAAATATATTATGAAGAATTCTATTTCTTTTCCCTCACCTGAAGGGTTTTCGGCCCCAGAAGATTCCAAACCCGGCCAGCCTTTTGAAGTGATGGCCACTGTTGTTATGGCTGACGATGGGAACTTGACTCTAAACGCTGTTGACGGAGTCCCTGTTGCTGCGGCACCCGACAAAGAAGACTACGATGAGGAGAGCTCTGTTGAAGCAGAAGGTGAATCCCCTGAGACCGAAGTCGAACTCCCTCCTGGCGACGGTTTTTTGATGGCTATAGAAAACGGAGTTAACAAGAAAAATTCAAAAGCTTGACCCCTTTAAATGAACTGGGTATTTGACATAGATACTCGTAGGGTAAGCGAATACACCACTGGTAGCGCCGTTGTCTCTGTCCCATTTTCTTACCCTGACAAATATCCAGTTAGCATATCAGTTCTCAAATCGGGAGAGCCTTACGTGTTTACAGGTTCGGTTGTTTGCGTAGTTAAAGAATCCGGAAAACCTAGTTCTACAACTTTAGCTTTTTTGGAAGCCCCGGTTTCTGCATCTGATAGTTCTTTTGGTGTTTTGGATTTGTCTACTCCTGAATTGGGGGACCTGTTGAATTCCGAGGGAAGTTCTGTTTTGGCTTTTGTAGTGTGCGTTATATCCGGCCCTATAGAAGTCTCAAGCCATTTGATACATGCGTACACTTCAGTTCGGAATACTATTTAAATGAATTGGGGATTTGACATAGATACTCGTAGTTTAAATTGCCTAGTCACAGAGCATTCTATTTATAGCGTACCTATTTCATACGCTGATAAGTACCCAATTTCTATACGCGTAGTTAAATCTGGGAGCCCTTACACTTTCAGCGGTTCTGTAGTATGCTCTATAAAACCTGCTTCTAGACCTAAAGCTGATAATTTGGCGTTTTTAGAGTTGCTTGTTAGCTCCAGCGACTTTGCATCCGGTGTTTTGGACTTGTACACTACGGAACTTAATGACTATCTACCGCCTGACGGCACTACACCTCTGTCTATTGACATAACTATTTTAGACGGAGGCGTTGAGGTGTCCAGTCTTATTTTACCGGCCCCAGCTTCTAGAAGGTGCTACATGCCCGGTTCTCCAGGGCCTACTTCTTCAGCTTCCTCTTTAGCTACTGAAGCTGAAGCTGTGCTTGGCGCAATTAACACAAAATGGATGTCTCCACTTAGAGTGAGGCAATCGTTTGACTCTTTCCTTAACGCATCCGGTATAACTTTAATGCCTTAATAATCAAATGATATGTCTATCGCTTCACTTGCATTTGGGACACCAAGCCCGATCCCAACACCGCCCGCAGCGGGGAAGAAGCTCTTCCTTGGTGCGGATGGTAAGCTCAGGACTATCGCTCCGGATGGCACTGTGGACATTGTTGGAGGGACGGGCGTTGTTGACTGGGCCGATATTCAAAACAAGCCACTCGTGTTTCCTCCCGAAGATCATCTTGCAGCTAAAATCACTGATTTTGTCGACGCGGCCAACGACGCTATAACTGAGTTGGACGCCGGGACATATTAACCGTAAACACACACCACATCAATAAATTAGAAAACTAATAAAATGGCGAACCCTATTATCAAAATTAAAAGAGGCTCAACGGCCCCATCAGTAAACGCTCTCCAAGCGGGCGAGTTTGCAATCGACCAAGCCGCTAAGAATCTCTACCTCGGCGTAGAGGTCGGCGGCGTCGTCACCAACGAAATCGTTGGCGGCTCTGGCACATTCGCGACCAAGCAATTCGTAACCGATGCGGTGAACGCAGGCACAGGCTCGCTCGGCACGATGTCCACGCAGAATGCCAATGCGGTCGCGATTACTGGCGGCTCTATAAGTGGAGTGGCTTTGAGTGTGTCTGCCCCTCTAATTGACCTTGCAGGCGGAACAATTTCTAATGTTCCCGCTCCAGTAAGCCTCGGAGATGTTGTTAGCAAAGGTTATGTAGACTCGGCAATCTCCGCTCTCGGTTCGGTGTTCCATTATGCTGGCGAAATTGTATGGGGCGTGCCGGGCACGCCGTATGATCTCGATACTATGCCCTCCGATCAGACTACGGGAGCCTATTACCGCGTTGGTAACGATGCCACTTTCACCTCTGGCGGAAACAGCTACGCGGCCAAAGCTGGCGATGCGTTTGTTAAGACAACAACGGGCTGGCAAAAGATCGACAATGTTGATGCCGTTGTGCTTCCGACTGCTAACGAAATCGCCGTAACTGGTGACGAAAATGTTGGTTACACCGTTTCGATTGACCCTGTTTTCTCTGGCCGCGTTTCAACAGCGGAGACAGACATCGACGACCTGCAAACCAAGACTCAAAACATCGACCTTGCTGGCACGACTGCTAATACAACTAAAGTCGTTGGCACTATTCAGCTTGGCGATATTTCTGCTATGGGAGCCAGCATCAACGACAGCGGCACTATAACTGCGGTTGCGTCAGGTGGAGATAAATTCTTTGAGGCAAGTTATTTCGACGGCATAACGCTTGGAGCGCAATATATGCCCGGCCACACCGTAAAAATTAAAACTAATTTGGTTGGTGTGGATCACCCGTCAAACGGCACTCCATCCATCGAAAACTTCATTATCGACGGCGGAGTTTACTAAAAATCCCTAACCCCAAGTCCCTTGCGGGTTCCAATCCCGCAGGGGCAACCCATTTCTATAAATGGCTAGCCCAAAAATAATTCCGAAAAAAAGCGTAGTCAGTAAAGTGCCTGACGCCACGGCGCTTGTGGCTGGCGAAATAGCCATAAATTACGCAGATAAAAAGATTTACGGGAAACATCCTCAAACGGGCGTAGTTGTCGAGCTGGGAGGCGGAAGCGCAGACGGGGGAACTCCGGGGCCGCACCGCCACGACGAGATTTCTTCGCTGGACGATTCGCAGATTTTAGAGATCACGAATGCAGGGCAGCTAGCTTTTCAAAGCGGAACGAACGCGGTTAAAAACTATAACTTCCCTGCTACGGGCGGGACTCTGGGGTTAAGGGGCGGGGACACGGTTTTTAGCGATGCTGAGCCGAGCAACCCATACCCCGGGCTCAGGTGGGTCAATACAGCGACAGGGCGTGTGTATGACCGATATGTTTGGAAGGACGCTGTTAATACAGAATACTCTAGGTGGGTGGAGTTTTCTGGAGGCGGCGCCAGCGCGGCGACTGGCAGCGGGGTGGTTTGGGGAGACATTCAAAATAAACCAACCTTATTTGCACCGGAATCGCACAGTCATGCAGCAAGCGAGGTCACCGGGTTGGCCTTGCTTGCAAAAACAGGAAGCTATGCCGACCTGCTGAATACGCCAACAACTTTTACTCCAAAAACGCACGCGCATGTCATTGGGGATATAACGAATCTTCAGACGACATTGAACGGATTAGTTACAACAACTTCTCTGACTGCTGCATTGGCGACCAAGCAGGCTGCCGGGGCGTATGCCAGTTCCAATCATACGCACGATGCTAGTGCAATCACTAGCGGAACGATCAGTGTAGATCGGCTCCCTGTATTGCCTTCGTCGGCGCCGCCAATAGTGCTGTCCGGCCTTATATCGGACATAACCTCATCTGAGGAGGGGAACATAGGCCAAGGGACTATTGTTATCAGTAGTGGTGACGGCAAGCGGTATATCTATAAGGGAACTGGCAGCAAGGCTTCTACGGCTTCTTATATTGAGCTATCAGATATTAGTCCGCAATGGGGCTCGATTGCTGGCGTCCCTTCTACATTTAATCCGGCAACGCACAATCACCCTGTTTCTGAAATTACGGGTTTTGAGTCTGCTGTGGCGGGCTATGTAGCGGCTTATGCCCCCACGATAACCGTGACCGATAATGCAGGGCTTGAAAATGTTTCAGGGCAATTAACCACAAGGTATAATACAACAATCGAAGATACGGTAGAGAGCATCAAAGTGGGCGGAGCGAATGCCAAGGCTGCTAGCGAATGGAAGACAAAAACCGTGGTTGAGGTTTTGGACGAAATTCTCTTTCCAACAATCGCTCCGACCATCAAAACGGCAAAGTCTGCCTCTATTTCTGGGGTTAATGAGGCCACTCTGGAAGTGGGAGCGTCTTACTCTCGCACGCTCACTGCAGGGTTTAATCAAGGTTTAATTAAGAATGGCGATGGCTCTGATGGCCCCGCGCTTGTTGGTGCCGTAGCTGCAACCAGCGGCTACACTTTCTCTGGGACAGGAATAGTCTCCGCCACCGCGCAAAACGGAAGCACTTACTCGCTGTCGTCTGTGATTGTGGCGGGGGACAATAAATGGAGTGTGGCTATAACTCATAGTGCTGGCTCTGGGGCTTACTATGATAACAAGGGGGTAGCCTCTTCTGCGCTGGATTTGTCCAGAGGGGCAGGAAGCGCGTCTGCGACCACACCTACGGTTACTGGGGTATACCCGTATTACTACCTCAGAAGCGCCAGTGCTCTCACGGCGGATCAGTTCGTTACAGCTATACAAAATGGAACTGCTACTGCTGTGGTTGCCGCTAGTTCCGGGGCGCTGACTATTCCGTATGCGTTGAATCAACAGTATATCTATGTCGCTTACCCGACTTCAAGCTCCGCAAGAACAACATACGAGACAAGCATTTCTGACAATGGGGCGATTACTCTTGTGTTTGAAGCAGTCGTTCAAAAAGCCGTCACAAAAATGCAGGGAACCACTACAATATGGAGTAGGCAGTATCATGTTCATGTCGGAAAACGAGTAACGACATCTTCAAACGCAAACATTATTTTAAGATAACTTATGCCATCAGGAATCTCACTTTCTGCTAGTGTGCTGGTCGGAAATAACCAGCCTGTAGATGCTAAATACGGCCCGTATGCCAGCACAGCAGCGGCTTTGGCGGACATCCCTGTTTCTATGCGGTATCAGGGGTTGACTGTAGGGATCAGCGCTGCTACGGGAGTTAAAGAGTATTGGTTCCGTTCCGGGACAGGGGATGTGGATTTGGTTGAGAAGGTCACTGCTGGCTCTATCCCCACCGATCAAATTATAGAGGACACTTACTCTAATTTGATGAATCTCTATAACTCAGGTTCGCTCATAACAGGAAAATACTATAAGATTACAGATTTTAGGCTGACTTGGTGGGACTATACCGAAAATAGCTATGTCGGGCCTGATATTCCTATAACAAGTGGGCTGACAAACGGGGGTCGGTATTTATTAAGAAGCAAGGGGACTACTACTGATAGCCAGTTGGGGGCTATTGGTGCCACCACCTCGGTAGGGTCTGCGTTCACATATAACGGAGCCGCATGTCAAGGCTCGGCCACTGTCGTTCCCGTGGTTCTAGGCCAAGAGATTCGTGCCGATCAAATCGAGCCTCTAATTATATTTGCCGCCACAAACAGGCAGTTTGCTTCTGTCGCCTACTCTACAATTCATCCTGAAGATATTATTTATTATGAATTTAATACTTCGCTAGGATGGGGCAACAGATTTGGGGTAGGGTTTAGCATACTGCCTAATTCGAGGGGGTGGATATACCGCAGGATCGGGCACCAGTATACGGGGATCATTGGCGAATATAAGGCGGGAATAGTGGATGCCCCTTACGACTGGAGGCACATGACATTTAGTTGTCGTCGTATGGACTTATCTAGTATCCCTGAATGGACTACTAGCGGCACTTATCAGCCGGGACAAATAGTAAGGTATCGAGAAAAATTGTTTACTCCTACTCAGGACAATACCACTGGACGATATAACGAGAACGGGTTTTTAATTGATAGCCCCCCAGATTATTTGAGGCAATCATGGGATTCTGGAAGGTTGTATGCGGTAGGCGACGAGGTTTGGTATGTTGCCAAGCCCGGCGTAGACACCAACGCCACAGCACTAGCAGGGGCAGTAAAGCATTATAGGAAAACTAGTAGCGGCGCGGCTGGCGTTTTGCCTACGGATTCCTCTGTGTGGACGGAGGCAAGTCTTTTGTCTGATTTTGACTGGTTCACAAGAATAGACCCGAACGGAGGCGGGCGAGAAGAAATAAATACCTTAAATTTTTGGAGTTGGATACCTCTATCTCCCTTTGTAGAGGGCAGGACTTATTTTCCTACTTCGGAACGACAAGGTTTTGGGGAGGGGACTAGGCTGTTCCATGGATACACTAAAATAGGGTCAAGGCTGCCTAATGACGAAACTCCATTTTCTATGTGGGGCGTTAGCAACGGGTCTGGCACGCCTAAATACTCTCAATTTTATGGTAAGCCAAGGCTATCATGGAACTGGGATATTTTAGACCCTAATGCGGGAGCGGTTGGAGTGCCTTGGGACTATACAACAAGAGCGCAAAAGCCCACTTTTGCTTCGGACCCTACAAGTAATGCGGCTCCTGTCACTTGGTCGAGAGACCCTGATTACTCACATCGGTCAGGAGTTGGCAGGGCTTCTGCTTATGTAAGGCACAGCGACAACATTACGCTTGGAAGTCTCGGAAATGTTTTTTACGGGTATTGCAGTTACATAAATATACCGGGGCCTACGAGTTCGCATAATGTCTTCAAGGGAGGGTTTTCTGGTATAACTGCGAAAGAAGGGTTTTCGTATAATCTCATGTCTACTGGGGATACCTTAACCTGCGGTTACGGGTTCTACAATAACAAGTGCGCGTATAGGTTTGAAGGAAACAAGTTTGGTGATTCATGCGCTGCTAATATCTTCGGCTCAGTTTACAGGCAAAACACTACAGGTAACAGATTTCAGTGTAACGTATTTGGTTGGGGGAGTTCCAATAATATATTTGGAAATGAAGTTATTTACAATTTATTTGCAGGGTTGGTGGACTTAAACATTTTCGAAAATGTTATCGCGGGCAACAAGCTTGGTTTCTACACATCCGCGAACACTGTGGGGTCGGCGTTCACTAACAACGAACTTAAAGGGTTTGCTCGTAGCATCATCAACTCTGGCAATAATAATAAATGCTCGTATATTTTTTGGAATAACATTATTAGTGAAAATATAGATAACTGTAAATTCTATAATTTTCAAAAGAACTCCTGCACGGCACTAGATAATTGTGACTTTACTGGAGAGGCGGTTTACAATCGTTTTTACGACGAGGTAGCTTATTTAACAGCGGGCAATTATTTTACGCTTAATTCTGTTGGCAGGGTTTTCGGGACTACCGTTGGCGCGTCTTTTGCGTATAACAATGTAGAGCCGAATTTATTGATGAGCGTAGAAACTTTGACTGCGTCAGCATTGTATGGTAATAGTTATCATAAAAGACTGGTGAGAACTAGTAATAACTCGCGGCGGGTCGTTTATTTTGACGGGAACGGAGCGCAACAATCCATTGCATTTTAATATGAACGTCATAGCAAAAAAAGAAATTTACAACAACAACAGCGTGCTCGTTTATTTTTATGAACAAGGAGCTACAAAAAAAGAAAAACGAATGAAGCCCCAGCATGTGCTTACCGAACTTGCGATAACATTAGAAAGACCCCCTACAATGGAAGAAGCATTCGAGGATGTTGATGTTGTTTACGATAAAATTATCGAATGCGTTTCTTACACTTGGGGGCATGACGAGAGCGAAGTAGATCAGGCCGTAGAAGCCAAACGATGGGAGCTGCAAAATGATTGAATTTCCAACTAGCCCGGCTCCGCAACAGGGGCAAACTTATACTGTTGCCGGAAAGTCATGGAAGTGGAACGGAACTTCTTGGGAGGCTCTTTCCGGTTCCTCGTCGTCAGGCCCCGTTACTTGGGATGATGTAACAGGTAAGCCTACCTTTGGGACGGCAGCCTATACGGAGTCAACTTCCTATGCATCGTCCGCGCAAGGGGCAAAAGCTGACTCGGCTAGCCAACCGGGGCATCTCCATATCATTGCAGATATAACTGGTTTGCAAGCAGCTCTGGATGCGGCTAGCGGCGGAGTCAGCGCCATCAATGACCTTGATGAGCTGTTTAACTCTGCCAGAGCCACCTACTACCACGAGGTCGGCTATACGGCGGGCGGGGATGTCTCGGCCATTGAGGTGTATGCTACTAGCGCGAAGGCCACGCACCTTTACTCACGCGCATTCACTTACAACGCCTCGGGGAATATCACCCAAGTCCTCACCACCGATCGCCAAAATTCGGGCGTATCTCTTACTAAAACAATTTCTTACAATGGGTCAGGCGACATCGCCACCGTGACTCGCAACTACAATATATGAGCGCAACATCTGGATTTACAGGGGCAAACACAGGTCGCACCAACGGCGTTTTCTTTATCGGGGACGCGCTTTTGTTGGGGGCAAACCAAAAGATCGAAGCCGAGGCGGTGGTGATTCAAGGCAGTGGCGCGATCCGCGCCAACGACAGCGTCGCGGGGAACGAGGTCATTATAAAAAACTGTTCCATTTTTATTGATGGCGTGGACAGTCCGTTTTCCACTCTTACGGCAACCCTTTCTCACGCTGGGGCAAGCGAAAAACGGTCAGGGCAATCAAATGCCGATCTGACTTTTGACGGCTGCGTGATTATCAAAAGAGAATCGGCTGGCAGCGGCGCAAGGCGGCATTACTTTATTTCTAATTTCTATGATACAAGAGTCGTATGCGAAAATAACGCCACCTTTTTTCTTTCAACCGAACCGTCAGCAAAGATTAAAAATCTTCTTCTCAAGAATTGTTCTGGATTTCAACCAGCGGGCGCGTTTTCTTACGCTACGGGACTAACGCTAGACGCCACGGAATTATTGTATTCGGATTTCGGCAGGCTGGAGATCGTGGGGTTCGAAACGGTAAACCCCGGCGGCGCTCCGATTAAGATGGTTGGCGGAGTTGGCATTCTTAATTATCTTTACCTATGGAACAAAGGTGTTTCCATCAACAATACAAAGTATTATATTGTAAACCAAGGAGAATATGTAAACGGAGCTTATCGCGGAAACTATATCCTTGAAGGATATTCTGTTAGTTGGAAATTTGTTGATACCGCATCTTTGCCGGTGTCGGGAGTTAAAGTTTGTTTGTATGACAACATTGATAACATCCACACTTACAATGGAACACTCAGCAAGCGGGCAGAATACATCACAGATTCCGCAGGCAAGCTCGTCGGCACATGGGACTCTCGCTTGCGAACTTCAGGCAGTTCGCAAGTGCGCGATACCTTGTTCTTGCTATCTTTAAGAACTAACACTAACGGATCGACTTACAGCATTTCAAACGGGAGACCGTATAGCTTGGACGCTGTTCAAAATCAAATTGCGGTAAAATCTTACTCGCACGCCGCTAGCTCTTTTCAGCAAGGAACAAATTACTCAAATACCGCAAAAGTCGGCGCAATAAATGAGACTTATGCGGCTAGTATTTTTGAGAACTTCTATTTGGGCCTCGATGCAAGTATTAGCGAGCAAAATAAAAGTGTCGTTGATGCCTACACTCAACTCGATAACCCACTGAAACTTTACGATTACGCGAAATCAAAGTGGTATGACAATGAAAGTTATCCGCTTTTGAGCAGAACTGGAAATACAATTAACACAGGAAGTTACAATGTAACGATCGACGCATCAGCAGCATCAGTTTTTGCTTTTAACGGATCAACCATCACGATCAAAGCCGCTACTTTTGTCGGGAACATACAAGGCACAGGAACTTTCACGCTCCTGAATGGGGCCGAAGTTTTGGGCGCATTTGGCAGCACCACTGTATATCCTTGGGAAGTCAGCAATGTCGAGGCGGGGTCGAGGCTTCAACTTTTCAATGTTACGAAAAATGCTGAAATTGAAAATTTGGTAGTCGGTGGAGGCGCGGGCACAAAGGTATTGGCGAACGGAACTTACGCCACCGCCGAGGCCGCGCTTGGCGATAGCATACGGCTTCGCGTAACCCGGCAAACAGGCGCAACAGCTTTCTTGCCGTTTGAATCTTTCGGCGTGGCGACGGCTTCCGGCCTCTCGTTCCGCGCAGATCAATCGCTCAATACGATCTACAATAGCAACAGCATAGACGGCTCTGGGATCAGCGGCATTTCGCTTTCGCCTGATTACACCAATGTCGAGATCGACCTTTCCGATTCTTCGGCTCCCTACGAGGTTAGCGCACAGAGCATTTATGCTTACTACATTTACCTTTTAACGACCCAACAGGGCATCGCCAATTTCTTTGGGGCCATCACACCGATCGACCAGATGAACTACCAAGTAAACTCCTCGGTCGTTCCGCTCAAAATTCAAAACACAGGCTCAACCGATGTGGTGCTGAACGGGGGTCGCATCTTCCGCGACGACGGCGTGAGCATTATCAGATCAGGCGCAGGCACGGGGAGTCTCGTTCACGACACCGGGTTCCTTGTGCAATTCCTCCAACCACAAGTCGCCGCCGCGCTGACCGCCTTCGGCACCGCCAGCGCCACCGATCTCACCTCCATGGAATCTCGCCTGAAAAAGAAAATCACCCAAGCCGCCTTACTATGAGCAACGAAACAGTCAGAAGCCAAAGAGGAGTAAAACTTTCTTACGGAGAGGCATTTTCGTTTGTCGCAATCTTAATCGCTGCATTCTCCGCATTCAGCGGATGGATTGTTTTGCCGGAAAAAGTCGTTGCACTCCAAAAAGAAAACGACCGCCAAGATATGCGGTTGGGCCAGATCGAATCCGTTGCCGCCGAGAGGGCTGAAACTTTGGTGCGTATTGACGAAAGAACCAAGCGGATCGAGGAAGCACTTAAAAAACTCAACCCATGAGAACTACCAATTTACTACTAATTGCTACTATTTTGGTAGTTGGCGGGTGCGCCCATAAACCCGCGCCATCCCCCAATTACACAGGGATCACTACCCAAGCGGAGTCGGTCTCTGGAAATCTTGGCAAGGTGCGTGAAGGTGGCGAGGGCGTGCGGGCACGACTCCGCGAGTCCTCCGCTCTACTTGATAAACTTGACCAAAAAGCTGCCGCCCTGCTCGAAAAATGAAAACCTTCTTTGTATTATTCTTTATCGCCGTCACGCCGCTTCTCGCTCTCACGCAAGAGGAGAGGGATACAGTAGTCGAAATGCGGGAGACGATCCTCCTCCTGCGGGCTGGTCTGGATTCCGCCTACAAAGCCAACGAGAGGGCCCTCGCGGCGGTCGCTAATGCCTCGGCCCAGACCGCCGATCTTTCCAAGCGCCTCAAAGTTGCCGCCGAGGAAGTGGCTCAACTCGCTGCCGAGCGGGACCGCCTCACGACTGATCTCGCTGCTATGAAAGTGAACTATGATCGGCTGAACGCCCGCTACCAGACAGCCCAGCTTATTATAGCGTTGTCCGTCGCCTTCGCGGTCGGGATGCTCGCCATGCAGTTCACCCACACCCTGACTCCTCCCTACGGAATCATCGTTCCCATTGCAGCGGGGGCTGCTGCGTTTTTTGGCATTTACATCATTCTATAAAAGAAACCCCGTTTCATTAACACCACCCAACTCTTATGAACAAAATCCGTCGTTTTCTTTCTTCGTGGCAGGGCCTCCTCGCCGGGGTTATCGCCATCAGCTTGTATCTGGCCCTGCCGATCGGTCTTCGAGCTTACGACCCCACGGCGGGTATTTTTGACGCCGGATACCTCCAATGGCTCGGCCTCGCGACGGTGCTATCTTGCTGGGCCGTTTTCGTGGGCTGGATCACTTGGCAGATTGCGTTCCGCTCCATCGACCGCTCCGCAGATCAAAATCTCTCCCGGTGGTTCGAGGGGTTGAGCGACCGCGAAAAGTGGTATGCCACGCAGGCCACATTTATTTTCATGCTCCTGTTATTCATTATCGCCCTGAAACTCGTCCCCTTGTGATGGAATTCCTCTTGATTTTACTTCTGCTTTTCCTTGGCGGTTGCTGCAAGTGCCCGCCACCGGAGGCCACTCCCGCGCCGTCGCCGACCCCGGTTTCTACGCCGATTCCGGTTTCCACCCCGAAGCCCAAACCCTCTCCCACTCCCGGTCCTCGGGAGAGGGTTCTGGGTGTGGCAGAGGCTTTGATCGGGACGACCGAGGCGACTGGCCGAAACGACGGCCCGAAGATCGAAGCGATCCTCGCCAGCACGGGCAATCGCAAGGGCGATCCCTACTGCGCGGCGTTTAACTACTACTGCTACCGCGAAGCCGGGCTGGCTAAACTCGTCCCCCGCAGCGCATGGAGCCCCGACTGGACAAGCGATCCGACATGGACGCTGGCCGAGGGAGGGCGCGATCCGAAACCCGCCGATGCGTTCGGCATTTACTTTCCTTCCAAGAAGCGCGTGGCCCACACGGGGCTGGTTAAAAAATGGACTCCGCCGACTCTTCAAACGGTCGAGGGGAACACCAGCCCAGAAGCCGCTTCAGGCTCGGCAGCCGACCGCGATGGCGGTGGGGTGTGGCGCAAAAGGCGGCTTGTGCGGCAGATATTCGCCGTGCGCGATTTTATAACACCATGAATAACGAAACAGTTGGGCATTATGCCTCGCACCCTGCAACCCTACAACTAGAAGACCCTCGCGTTAAGATTTATGAGCAAGCCCTTAGACAAATCCTTAAAGCCAGACAAATCGCGCACGCGAAGTCGATCGCGAAAGAAGCCTACGCCCGAGTTGCAAATAGCTTATCGAAAGCTGGGTAAGGAAAAAGCTAGGGGGCAGTTTATTTCTGATCTAGGTTTAATAGAGATCGACGAGCGCTTAACTGGCGAGGAGCACTTGGAGGTTCTAATACATGAGTCACTTCACGCTTTACAACCACATCACGATGAGCTAACTGTAGCTCGTGACGCGGTTAATCTTGCGCACATATTGTGGTTCGACGGGTATAGAAAAACTGTATGAGTTACAAAAGATACTTAGCTTGTTCTTGTTCGCACGGAGACTTCATAGACCCTGAGGCCAGAGACGCTATACTAAAGTTTAAAAAGCTTTGGAAACCACACACAACCCTCCATCTTGGGGATTTTGTCGATTTGGCCGCTCTTCGAAAAGGTGCTCAGGCGGACGTGAACTCGAAGGACCGAGCTAGGTCTATTTCTGATGATGTGGACGCTGGAGTAGCTTTTCTTTATGAGCTAGGGCCTAACCACATTTTGTTTGGAAACCACGAGGCTCGTGTTAGCGAGTTGTCTTCGTCGCCTAACGCTCTTGCTTCTAGAGCCGCGCAGTCTGTTTTGGATGAATTGGACCAGTGCGCACGAAAATTGAAGGCCAAGCTCTACCCCTACACAGTTCGTTCCTGCGTAACTCTTGGAGACACTAAGTTTTTGCATGGATTCTTGCATAACGTAGCGGCCCTGAGGGACACCTCCGAGGCTTTTGGGTGCAGGATTGTTATGGGGCACATTCATCGAACTGGTATCGAAAGAGCTAGAACAATCGCTGGAGCTTCTGGGTATGGTTGCGGGATGCTTAGGGACTTTACTCCAGATTATGCTGCGACTAAACGGCAGACGCTTGCATGGAGCCAAGGTTTTGTGTTTGGCGAGTATAACGAGCAGCACTGCACAGTTAACATCGTAGAGAGGTATTATGGTCAACCGTGGAGGCTTCCGGTATGAAAAACAAGACCCCCAGTAAGCTTCAACAAGCTTGGGCCCGCTTTTTTAAAGACGCCGCTGTGGATGACTTGGAAGCCTATAGATCTGACGGCTGGAAGACTGTTGATGAGATAGCCACGCAATCAAACACGTCATTAAGCACGATTCACAGCCGAATTCGAAGGTCGAAAAACCTAGAATGGAAGACTATAACGGCCCCGAACTCTAGAGGTGTAGCCCGTAGAGTGACCATAGCCAGGCCTAAATTAAAGGGTTGAATATCCTACAACCATACCTTAATATAGCCCGCTCACTATGGCAGCCATGAATCCAAGCCCTACTAAGCCGATTGTGCGGTATCCTACCGCACTTTTAGAGGACAAAGAACTCATTACGCTACACGATACTCGGCTGCCTGATTACAAAGCGATTGAGTATGGGACATTGTTCCCCGACCAAACTAAGTATCCTGGTTTAAAATTAGTTTTTCAGGAGCCTTTAGGGGAAGACGATCGCATGGTTCGTAGGGTGTGGGCTGGGGATCGCTCGAATCAAGATTTGTACAACTCTGATCGCAAGTATAGCGGGGGGTCGATGGAGCACCCCATCATTATTCGGAGGTATTTGTTTCAAGAAGAAGGTTACGCTCCCCTACCCTCTGGCGCTAATGATAGCCAGTTTCCTTACGCTGTCCTTGTGGACGAAGAGGTTACTAGACCCGAAAACCGAAACGGGTTTTTAGCTGTAACTAGGGTATTCGAAACCATCCCTGGGCCGCAGCTGACTGGGCTGCTTGTTACTGAAAAGGGGCAGTCGGCGACGATCACCACTCAAACAGTGGCTCCAGGAACAGTTGTCACGCCTAGTGCTTTGACGTTGAGTGCTAGTGTCAAGCCCGACGGCAAAGGCAAGAGTGTATTGGAGAAAGTAGAGGTGCCTGAGGTTTTCTCCGAAAAATCTTTCGCCATCGAAAACCCTGACCCTGTCCCGCAGAAATTCCGTATTGCGGCCCCTTCTACGACTACGGAAGAAACCGTTGCAGGCACTGCTGCTCAGCCTGCGCTTGCTACAGGAGAACTTGCCGCAAGCGAACAGCAGGTAACTAAGTTTACTAAAAGAGTCCGTAAAACAGCCAGAAGCATAACAGCTTTGCCTGTTACCCTTACCGGGTCTAAGTTAATATCTGATTTCGGCGGAGTCGTAGCTGATGTTGAAGAGACTCTTGGCACCGACTCCACTCCGGAATCTGGGTTTGACGTATTGGAGTCTACTGTTGAAGCTATTGGAGACGGCACTTTCATTAAGACTGTAGCTAAGGCGGGAGCGTTTCCTATACTTCATGGATCTCAAGTTGACTCTAGGTTTGGGGTTAACGTAGACTACACAAGAGAAGTAGTAGACGCTTCTACAGCCACATCTGGGTCTGTTTCTGGCGGCGTGTCGGTTGAGATTGAGCCGAAAGACCAGTGGAGGTCTTGGAAAACTCAATCGTCTTTGAGCCTACCTCCAGATCAAGTGTGGTACGGAGTTAAGAGAGAAAATTTGCCAGATGTTTTAGTAGGCTTGAGCGTTTCCGGCCAAGAACGTTGGTATGCTGAGCCAGAATGGAAATCTGCTCCAGAGGGACCGATGGTCGCTAGATTTACAAGAAAATTTTCGTTTGGTCCGCCTACTTCGCAGCCATCTATAACCCCAATAAGCCCACAAGTTTATACTTACACAGTTGAGTATGAACAGACGAGTAAAAGCCGATCGAAAAACATTTCTAACTCCTCTAACGCTAACGTCTCACTGTCTTCGCAGTCCTCGTCTAATAGCTCCGTTAACTCAAGTTCTGGCTCTGGAGCATCATCTAACTCTGGGGTGAGCAAGTCAATTTCTTCAGGCTCGTCAAGTTCGGCAAACTCTAGTCTTAGTGACTCAGAGTCGACTTCCACCACTTCAAGTTCTGGAAGCTCTAATAACATTAGCTCCGGCACGTCAACTTCTCATGTTGTCAGTTCTAGCTCTGGTACGTCTACCAGCAATTCTACCGGATCGTCTTTAGGCTCTAATGGAAGTACTTCGTGGAGTAACGATACAACCACCGTTGCTGAGAACGGCGCGCCTACTACAGCTGACCCGTCTACAAGTAGAGCTTCTTCAGGAACTTCTAATAGCAATACGTCGGCATCTTCCGTAAGTACTAGCTCTGGCGCTTCCAGCTCTAATAATACATCCGATAGTACTAGCGATTCTTCAAGCGACACTGACTCAACATTTACTTCTGACGGAACTTCCGATTCCGACATCACTTCAAACAGCGCTGTTTCTAGCTTTGGGACATCTACTCAAGGCTCTTCGGGAGCTAACGACTCTACAGGCTTGAGCTCCTCTAGATCTGTTGGCTCTAGCACCTCTGCCTCTACCGGAATTTCTTCTGGAAAGTCCGCGTCTCTCTCAAGCAGCGTGTCTAAAAGTGCTAGCGAGACGGTACAGTTGACCCCGTTTACTTTGAATTTGCCTAAGTGCTTAAGAGCAGACATTTCAGTTAATCTCCCAGATGGCGGGTCTTTCACTATTCCTGCTACCACACCTCCAGACCTTCCGTGGGGAGGATGGTTAGAGGTATCTAGGCAAAGTGAACATTGGAAGCTCGGAATTTGGGTGACTGAAATAACTGAGATTAAACTACCCACGTAACTTATGCCAATTACACCGTCACTCTCTGCGCTCCCTGCTCTGCCAGGGCTTCCTAGTATGCCTGCCGTCCCGCCTCTTCCGACTGCTTCTGTTTCCGTTCCAAGCCTGCCAGCGACTTTAGCCTCTCCAGCGCCCCCTTCGCCGGACAGTCTTCCGACGCTGCCTCCACTACCCCCGTTGCCGGATCTCCCAACTATTAACTTGGGGGCTATAGGTATTCCAGCGAGTATAAGTATCCCAGACCTTCCAGATCCTGTTTCTTACTAATGGATAAAGCTCCTATACCGGACAACTCCGACACGCGCCCTAGGGATATATTACAAGCCCAGTCGGCAAAACGTCAAGCTTCGGATCCGTTGTCTAGCTCATATGGCCCTTCCCCGGCTTCTGGCGCTATGAGCAAGCCTGGAGGCGCTTCGCCAGACGGTATAAGCGGCAGCCTATATGTCGGGACTTCTGCACACGGGGTTGGGCTAGGCAACTCAAATGTTATAGACGACTTAGTACATTCTGCAGTTAGAAGCACTTTAAAAGGGGTTACAATTAACGGGGCATCACCAAACATGATTGGTAGCCGTATTGAGTTTGACGTTCCGCTTTCAGTTGGTGCCGCTACTTTATTCCCCCAAGTAAACCCTCAACCAACGCTAAATGCTACTACAGCAAGCCCGTACTCTAACTTCTCAGCCCCACCTACGCTAGTCACAAGTAGTAAAAACTACGATTTAATAAAAAACATCGGAGCTGCGTCTATAGACGAACAGCTTAAATACTTCTCAAGAAAGAGGCTAAAAGGAGAATCCAGGTCCGAATATAAGGATAGGCAGCAAGAGATAAGAGACTTAAAACGATCTGGTAGTTTGGAGGGAGTGATTTCGGCTGTCCAAGACGGAGACAGTTCGTATTTTTATAAGTCTTATGTCCCTGTGCTTCTTCCAAGAGCAGACGGGAAATGCACTACGCTGTTGGGGATTGATATCACTTCTGCTTTTGTAATAGAAGACTCTGGGCTATCCGGACGACCCAACTTAGGAACTCTCCCCGATTCGTCAGAGTATTACACTGCCGGGATTCCAAGAGGGTGCCCGTACGATTTAAAAGTCGGCGCTGACAGCAATGAGGAAGCTTATTTGTCTGCTGTAAAGCATTCTGGCTGCGACTCGAACGGGATGGGGAACAACAGTTATGAGCTGTATGCGGCTGCCCGCGTGGACGCCGATTCCGCCACTTTTACTTCATATTTTGGGACGGGCTCAGATTCATATTTCGCGACTACGGTTAAACATGATGAGTCTTCTTTTTGGGGGTACGACCCAAGCGGGTACAACTTTAAGACTGTCGCCTCCAACACGCAAACCCTAATGGAGTTGTGGGAGAGTAACGGCAATTATTTTGGAGCCTACACTAAGGACGATAGAGCAGGGCATAATATTCAGAACGGCAGTTCTTTTTTTGGGGCTGTCGTACAAAACAATGAGTCTTCGATTTGGGGGTACGCAGGCGTTGGCCCAAACAGTGGCCCAAACTACATGCTTAAGTCGACAACCTTAAAAGCCGATTTGCAACTATGGTCTAGTTCCGGCCCTACGGTTAGCGCATGGGCACAGAGCTCTACTGCGGGGGTTAAAGTAGAAAATGCTACCAACTACTCGTTCCTTGATATGGGGCAGTTGTGGATGAAACTAGCAAATGCCGAGTTTCATGGTTACGGAGGGGGGTTGTACATAAAAAACACTTCGGGCAAATGGGTGGACATCCAGCCGCCCGCCGAAAATTGCTATTTTCAGTCTGTCCTGTTAGGGGACATGACTAATAGATATGTTCTATGTTCTGACGGGGCAGCGAGCGCGCCAAACTGCGCTAATTTGCCTGCACCAAAAGTTGGTAATATAGAAGCGATGCTAGTTACTACGCCGTCGTACTGTGGGCCTTTTTCTGAAACAACTACTCTCGATCTAACCAGCTCCAAATTAACCTATACAGGCGGTAGCGATAGCGCAGTCTACAAACTAGACGGGGTTTACATAAACTCATCTGGAGATGGCTCTTTTTTGGATAAAAAGGAGTTGAACATGTGGGAAAGTGCAGGAGCTTCTTTCCGAGCATACGCTAGTGGGATGGTAAGGCTAAACGATGGGCAGGGGGGCACCTCAACTTATACGCCGGGAGCATTTTCTTTAACACAGGCAGGAGGAGGAACCGCTGCATTAACGAACTACGAACTTTCTATTGTCGGGGGGTCCGCGAATGCCACTGGAAAGTTATACGTGGGGGGACTTTACCTCAACGACGGCAGCAATCACGTAACGATCGTCCCTCCTTACGGCGAGGACGCTTATTTTCAGTCTGTAAAAGTTTGCGTTGGCGGTCAGGAGAAAACCGCGTATGTTTTAATGTCAACACCACAATGATTGTGCTATCAGAAAGTAATTTATGTTAGGGGGGTGCACTTGTTGTAGCAGTGTTGTATGTCCACCAATTGAAAATAATTACGACATTATATCTGAAGCAATGTATAACGCATTGTTAGATGGTGGAGATTATGTTATTAATGGCACATTAACTGAGTCTTCATGCAACTTAAATGAAACAAAATTAGGATTAACAGCAGGATGCAATCAACTTTTTTTTGTAGAAAATAAAACATGCGATGATCCTGGCAATCCGAATACTATCTTTCAATACGCTGACCTTTCAATAGGAATTTCCATTGCACAAGTTGGAGGCGAATATAGACTTACATATTCTGGAAGCGGATGGTGTCCAAGTTTTATGCCTAATTTTGGTTGTTATTCGCTTGGTTATTATATTTCGTGGTTATCTGATAATGAAACACCGGGATATTTCGTAAATGTGGGTAGTGTAACAATCAATACATCAGCAGGAACACTTGGGCCATACGGGATTTGGTCAATCGCTCCTTTCGGTTCTGGATCGCTGGATGTAACAATCACCCCGTTCCTGCCATGATTAAATTACAGCAAGCACCAAATTTCCGATTTGCATTTTGCGAGCGCAACGGATTTGATTTCGCTTACAACTGGAAAGTTTTTACCACAGAAACCGTGGACAAAATTTGGAGAACAGAAATAAAATCAGAGCCACCTCCACGCCCGCATTTTCTCATTCAGGGATACAAGCGAATTCCAACGCAGCCAGTGGCTTTGCTTATTGGCAACCCCGTCACGAAGTTTGTCGCAGCGTGTCACGAAGATGGCATCGAGCCAGTTGATGCCATACAGCGAGTTAGCGATGGGAAATTCCCTTCATTCCACTTCTTTCCGCAATCGCGTTTTCTATCCAGTGATCAACCAGTGTTTCTATGGAAGGCGCCTAATCATATCGCACACCTGTGGGAAGCTCTTGATCTCGGCGATCCCCCAGAGATTTACAGTAATGAGATTGATTTTAAGTATGAATCGAAGTTGCGAGAAATTTACAAAGATGACTTTGAGTTATACGAGAGTATTATAGAACCAAAAACATTAGCAGAATCTAAATCAGGAGTTAATCCTACGCTTTGGGAGCAGATGCGTAATGTTGGTTTTGCAGTTGGCAAATTTAGCGCATCAGGATTCAAGCCAACTCCACCGGAAATTCTAACTGAACGAGAATCTATTTGCCGATCATGCGATCAATGGGATGCAGCCGCACTGAGGAATACTGGCAGATGCAAGAAATGCGGGTGCTCGACTTGGGCTAAATTACGTATGGCAACCGAGCGTTGCCCGATCGGCAAGTGGGAGGCCGTCACGGCTGCGCCCGAGGTTTTGACAGGCGCGAGGGAATAGCGCGCGCATATGTTCAGTCAATCTGATTTAAGCGAAAAAGAACTTTCAGATTACCAAAACTTGCATTCACCAGATATAGATGTAATAGATTTTTTGTTGGGGGCTTCGTGCTGCCCCGCGTCTATTGAAAACCAATAAAGAAATGCTTACAATTACAATTACCGAAACACAACTCCGCGATCTCAAGGTATTCTTGGAACGATGTGAACTTCGAGGCGCGGAAGCGGCTCGCTTTCTTTCTCTAGTGCAGGCGATTACCCAAGCCCGCCCGGTAGAAGATAAAAAAGAGGCTGAGACAGAAGAAATCACAGTTAAGATTTAAGCCCTAATGGAACAAACTTACACCGTAACTGTAAACGAAACTCAACTCCGCGACGTAAAGATTTTTTTAGAGCGTTGCGAGCTTAGAGGGGCTGAAGTGCCTAGATTTTTGTCTTTAGCGCAGGCTATCGGACAAGCAAAAGTTGCTGAAATCTCGCTTTCGCTCGCTACATCGCCTAAAGTAGAGTGATACCATAGCAAAAGTCGCGGGGGCAGAAGATTTTTGTTGTAATGACAAAATTTTGTCTTTACATTCGCCAATATGACTGTCGCCGAAGCCCGCCAACTTTTTCTTCGATATGTAGGTCCTTTGGACTCTACCTCCGACTCTACGTTCTTAACGTCTCTTAATCACATTCGTAAAAGGTTTTTCGACTCTGGGAAGTGGAACGGCCTTTTGAAAGAGGTAGAGGTTTCTGTTTCTGGGGTAGAACATTTGCTAATACTGCCTGATGATTGTGAGGCTGTTTTAGGGGCCCAATTAGACGGGAAGCCTATCGTTGTTTTCGGTCGGCACCATGAATACCTTCCAGGGGGGCCTGGCGAGATAGTCGATTCAGGTGCTGCGGTAATGGCATTGGTGGACCAGGGAGACAGGTGCTACAAAGTGCTAGGGAAAGGCGACAGGAATGTTGACCTACGCCTTACCTGCAAACGTCGTTATATGCCGTTGGAGCTAGACACTGATACAGTGCTTCCTGACAACGAAGGCGCTTTGAAGTTAGGGCTGATGTCTCTTTCTTACGAGGACAACAACGACCTAGAGAGAGCCGAACAGTATTTTTCGAAGGCTTTAGCTCTATTAAATGGAGAGTCTAAGGAGTCTCGTGGAGCTGCGCAACATGTATTGCAGCAGTCCCCCCACGGGTTTAACTTAGGACAACTACGAAACATGTACTAAACTTATGGCCGAACAAACTGTTAAATCAAAACCTTTATACGACGAATCCGAAGAAGAAAAACGGAGGCGTCTTAAAGCGGAGAATCTTTTAAACACTAGAGATCAGTATGATAGTGCTTTAAAGTCGAATAAATCCGTAAGTGGGCTCGCCAAAGCAGCGGGTGAAGCTGGCAGCAATTACAGAGACGCCAAAGAGGCCGCTTTAAATGTAGGCATAGGAGGCCCTGTGATGGCTCAAGAGGTTTTGGACAAGCCGCAGGCCAGAATTGTAGGCGACACTTTGGTTGGCGCGGCAGCTGGAATATCAGCATCTGAATGGGATAAGAGAGACAAGGCCGGGGCTGCTGCGCCTACTCGTGAAATGCAACCAATTGGGAAAGGGGCTATGGCCGACGCGGCCACCAAGGAGCGGTACGACGTTTCTTTAGCCGCTTCTAGTGCGGCAGAGAAAGCAGAGGCCGATCGTGCTAAAAGTTTTAGTGACACCTTTAATACGTACCGAGCTGGCGTAGACGCGGAAAACAAAAAGGTAACCGAATCGCAAAGAGCTGCAATGACTCCTGAAGCATCTAAAGCTAGAGCTGAGAACTTTAGAAATAGTATAGCCGATAGAGAAGCTACTAATAACAAGATTGACGCTGAGTTAAGGTACGCCTCCGATGAAGAACGGTTGGCCAGACGAAATTTTAGGGCCCTACAAAAAAGAGTTCGTAGTGGAAAGTTTGTGGAACCTGAATTGTTGCAGAAGGCGGCGGAGCACATGGCCAACACGAGCAGCAGCCTTGGAAACTCTAGGAATGTGGACGTTCGGAGAGCAGCAGTTGCGTCTAACTTAGACAAACTAATAAAAGCCCGGCAGGAGCGCGAGGCGACGGGTCGTTACGCCTCAAATTCAAATAACCCCTATGGAACTGGTTATGTAGGCATTGAGCCTTCTAGTGGTGGGCGGCTATCCGGAGCGGGCCTTAACGCTGCGCCTCCTACTCTAACTATAGAAGACGAAGAGCTAGAAAAACGTAAAAAAGCTCTTGGGATTTAGTCGTTAAAAATCAATTCGGATTCGAGCTCTCTTAGAACCCTAGTTTGAACCGCAGAATTGTTTAACGACTCAGTTCTATCGAACGCATCGCTAATGGCCTGTGCGCTTGCCTGTATGTTTTTACTGCAGCTATCCATAACTGCGTTACTTTCGGCTTCGTAACGGAGGGCTCTGTCTAGCATTGTTTCTTCAGCGTAAAGCGACATTGATGATAGTGCGAGTATGGCTGCTGTTGTTTTTTTCATATAACCTTTAGACAGCTTGTTTCGTCTTCCGTTCATTTTTTTTCTGTGTTGCAATCTTGTCATTATTCGTCAATACTTAAAGTTCAACTGCTATGGCTACTTTATTTGAATCTAACGCGGAGGAATTTGGCGGGGCTCGCTCGTCTTCCACCCCCTCTTCGTACGAAATTCCTGAAGCTCCAAGACTTTCTAACTCTACTCGTAGGATAATGAGCGCCCGAGAAGTATTTGCCGAGCAAGCGTACGGCTCCTCTATGATGGCGAGACGAGAGAACTCCATGGAAAAGCAGAAGATAGAAATGGATGCCGCGAGGTCTGAGCTATACGATCAAGACATGGAACGCAGACGGAAAGAGGCTGAGTGGTATGATAGAGAAGAGACCAGAAAACAAGGCATGGCTGCAATGGATCGAATATCAAAGCTCATGCCTAACTCGCCCACTTATTTGGAAGAGAAGTCAAAGATAATGCAGGACTTGCCGATGGCGGGTCTAGATAAAAATGTAGCTTCGGTGTTCGACACTAAAGACAAGATTTACGATGAGGCTCAGAAATCCAGAGAAAAAGCTCTGGAGCTGAAAACAAAATTCGAAGACCGAGTGGCTAACAGAGAAGATACCCAAGCTGCTCAGCTGGAATCTGCTAGAATAAACCGAGAAGAAAGTCATCGTTATGATGTTGAACGGGAGATTATGAAACATTCTCCGGAAGCTCAGAAAGCTTATCAGGCCGCTATCGCTAGCGGTAAGAGCGTTTTAGACGCGTCTAGTGAAGCCCAGACGGTAGAAGACAGCACAATGACTGAGAGTAAATACCGGACCCAATTTAGAAAGGTTACCGAGCTTAACCGAGACATCGCTCGTCTTAGGACTGAGCTAGCCAAAGTGCCAGACGCGATGAGCCAGTCTGACCCTGTGTTTATGGAGCAGTATGAAGCAGATAAGCAAGAGCTCAGAAAAGAACTAGAGGAGCTACGAACGGATCGACAATACATCCGAGATAAGGTGCTTCGTCCATACGAAGAGAAGTTCGCCCCGAAGGACGCTGAAGGGAAGGAACAAGGGCCCGACGAAAAAAATGAGCCAAAGAAGTTTACTCCGGAGGAATCAAACGAGAGAGTAAGGATGGCTAGAGAGTGGGCTCTTGCTAACCCAGGCCACCCTAGATCAAAAGAAATCCTAAATCGCTTGGAGAAAGGCCCACAGAATGACTGAAAGTAGCACGTTAGGTTCAACAATAAAAACTCCCGAAAACTCTAGCTTCGACCCTGACTCTTTTTTGTCAGATTTCGACAAGCTCGACCTGGGGCCAGGTGACGCTCCTGCCAATAACGCGACCGCTACGACTAGCGGCAAACCACCTTTCGACCCTGACTCTTTTTTGTCAGATTTCGATAAGCTTGATTTTAGTACAAAAAGCGGTCCTACGAGTGCCGCGCCTACTGTCGCAGACGCAACATCGTTTGCTACTGATCTTGGTAAAGTCAGAGCCTCAAGGGAGCTTCCAAATTTAAACGACGCCCGTGAGTTGCAGTCTTTAGAGAAAACTTTAGCGCGATATGCTGATAGGGTGTATCAAGTTGGCCGGGGTCCGCTTTGGGAAGAGGACTTAGGCTCCAAAGAACGAGACATGGTTCGCTCTGTTATTGGGGATGTTAAGTACAATGGTGGTGAGGACACCAATGTATTGCAACGCTTACTGGGGGCTACATCTCCTGAGATTGAAAACGCAGAAAAACTTATATCTAAAAGTAAAGCTGTAACGAGGGATGGGGATATTTCTGAGTCTCCCGTATTTGCGGCACTAGAAAGGTACAAGCAGCTTAAGGCGTCAGTTACCTCAGAGCAGCTAAAGGATGCCGAGGCCGTTAACTGGGGCAAAAATGACCGTCAATACGCGGAACTTTCTTCAGGCTCTATTGTGCTAAGACCAGAGGCATTCAACACTAAAGAAGCATTCGATCGCGCGGTTCAATCCGCTAGAAATGACGGGGCGTTGGATGACCGTGAAGTGTCTTCGTTAATGGCAAAATGGCCGGAGATAGAGGCAGGGGTTAACGAAGCTGGGTTAAAGGCTGCTGCTCCTACTCAAAACTTTAAAGACTTCAAAAACAAGGCAGATAATGTGGGTCTTTCTGACGAGGAGATTTTCAAAAAATACAAAAACTCCCAAACCTGGGGGGACCAGCTAAAGTATTCTAGCGGAGTTTTTGCTAAGAGTGCTGTAGATTCCGCGTTATACCCAGTTTTAGGCGCAGCTATCCCAACTATAAATGCGTTGGGGGAAAAGAGCGGGATAGACTCTATCAAACAAGCGGGCCAGTCGCTTTCTGAGTTTGCTGTGGAGACACTTACCAAACCTAGCTATTCTGATGATACTCGCGGAGGATTTGGCAGTGGGGCGGACGCCGCAATACAGGGTTTTGGTCAGGGGACTGGGCAAGTCATACTTGCTCTCGCCACGTCGAAACTTTTTGGTAGCAAAGGAGCTGGTAGCGGGGCGGTCATGCTTTCTGGCAGTTTACAAACTGGTTTAGAAGGGTACTTAGGAGTTTACGAGACTGCAATTTCTAACGGCAAAACTCACGAGCAGGCTAACGAAGAGGCGACTCGTTCGTTCGTGGCTAACGCCCCTTCTGGTCTGCTAGAAGCCCTACCTATCGACCGAGTGCTTTCTAAGATCCCTAGGGGAATGGTCGGTAAAACAGTTAAAGCAATTGGGTCTGGTCTCTCTGAAGTAGTAACCGAAAACGTTCAAACGTATGCCAACAATCTAGTAAACCAAGCCGTCTCCTCGACCTACATGCAGCAGCAGGGTATGGGGCTGGAAGAAAACGTGGGGATGTTTGCGGGTATGACAGCCCTTGATGCAATTACAGGGTCAGTGCGAGGTAGAATTTCTAGAAACTCGTTCTCCAGAACTATGCGCCCGGACTCCACTGTGCTAACACCGGAAGAGCGTAGCGGACGTAACAAGCTTGTAGACTACCTAGCTACAGATCTTTCACAGTCAGTAAGCGAGTATCGCTCCGCCTTTGGAGACGATGTGTCCCAGGAAAACATTCGTAAAGTGTTCGCCAACGCGCCCGGGATGGACAACTCAAAGATCTCCGGCTCAGCTGTAGAGGCTTTCGAACGCGTCCTTAAAGCGGACACTAAATCAAAAGCAGAAAGAGACTTGAGAAGCGCGGCAGAAAAAGCGTCGGCTACTGAGTCACCGCTAGTAGCGGAAGCTTTGAATAAAGCTGCCGATAAAGCTAGAACAGACGTTGATGCGCTTTTAAAATCAGAGGAAATCCTAGATGAACTCGAATCCGAAGACGAAACATTAGCACAAGACGCCCAGAACGCCTACGACGAGAAACCCGAGCAAAAGTTCACTCCGATTAACGAGGGTGTAATATCTCAGGACACTACCTCAGAAGCCGCTCAGCAAGCCTATAAACCATTAGGCGATGGGAGATTCATCAGCACAACTAACCCTCCTGAGAATGCGATAAATGTTTCGGAAATTAGAGTTCAAGGTGAGCAACCTTACTGGACTTTTCGTTTACCTGAGGCGTCTAAAGCTGCGACTGCAGAGCCAACTGTAACGACGCCCTCCCCTGCCCCTGTCGCAGAAACTGCAACACCAACAGTAGCGCCGCAGCAACCTGAGGCTCCTGTAACGACTCCAGAGCCGACTGTAACGACTCCCTCCCCTACCCCGGTCGCAGAAACTGCAACACCAGACACTACAGATATGGAAACAGGAGCGCCAGCTAGGCCGATCTTCTCTCCTGTTGATATAAAAGTTGGTGGCGAGGATTTTAGTTACGAATTTAAGCCCGAGTTAAGCGAAGATGTCGATTACGAAGAGCCTGCTATTGTTTTTAGGGCCACTCCAAGAATAGAAGCCCAGATAAAATCGGCATTGCGTGAGCGAGGACTTAAGAATGTAAGGGCGACTAAGCTTAAAACTGGAGTGCTTAGTGTTTCTTGGGGAGACAAGAAAAACTCGTCACGTATAGAGTTGCAGCCAACAACAGATAGAGAAGGGAACTCAAATTACTACGGAAGTGGGTTTAGTGCTGACACCCTTCACGAGATCCTTCAACCTGCTGCTGAAACTGCCCCACAGCAAACTACCCCACAGCAAACTACCCTACAGCAAACTACCCCACAAAACACCGAAGGAGGTGATTCTAATGAGTTGCGGATGCGGGACCAAGAAGAAGGGCAAGGGCGGACGGAAGCACTAAACGCCGATTCTGGAGCTGGAGCCGAGGGAGCTGTGGCTACACCACTTCCCGCCGAAGCTCCAGCTCCGCTTCCCGAAACTCCGACTGCCGAGCGACAGGGCGGCGGGGTGGTAAAAGCGGCAGGCGCTAAAGGTGTGATTAGCAAAAAACCGCTGCCTGTCGAGGAGGTTCAGATAGGCGCTGATGAGCAAGGACGTCCGATAACTCGAACAGAGCCTAAATTTGTGAACGACCCCGACACCTTGGCCGAGATGTTACATCAGGGCGGGGAAGCTAATCGGATATACATCCCGGACGAGGTTATTGATAACGAGGAGTTAGACGAAGACACTATTGGGTTTACTTTTGAAAAAGGCACCGGACGAGCCTATGTAGCCTGGGCTCGCCATTCTCGCTACCCCGAATCCCCAATTATGTCAAATGGGCGCTCTGAAGATAACATCACTTTGGAGCAGCTTTACCAACAGGACCAAAAACGGCAGGAACGCAGCGAGGCTCAAACAAAAGGCGCTGGAGTGGGTTTGGCCGAAAATTCGATAGAGTTTCTAACTAAACTGTCAGAAACGCCTATTTCAGACTTGGAGAAGACCGACCCAAAAGCTGTTAAAAAAGTGCTAGCGTCAATTAAGCGGTTGGCTGACGGATTGACTGACGAAACGGTTACTACAAATAACGGCGATTTGGCTACGATCGGGCCTGCGCTAGCAGATGACATCGCGTCTGCGGCTACAAATTTGTACTTAGCACGACTCAGGGGCATAGCTGGCGGAAGCTTTACCGATGCTGCTGGGGTTGTTCGCGACGTTAAGGCTAGAGCCGTAAAAGCGTTAAAGTCTCGTGGGGCTGGTAACGTGACTGTATCTCTAGATCAACCTATGGGAGACGGGGGTTCTACGCTAGGTGATGTTACTGCTGGTGATAGTAATGCGTCTTCACAGGCTATCCAGGATGAAAACTCTGGCAACGTTACACCTGATGCTAAGATCGAGCAAGAACGCAAAACCCCTCAAGACACCGTTGAAGCGCTGCAGATGGCTGTAGACATGGCTGTGATGGAGCTGGACGAAAAAGATAGGGTTATATGGGTTGAGTACAAGAAACGCACAACAACAAAACGAGATGGTGGTAAGGGGGCCTACCGAATTACACAAGAGCAGAGCCGAGTTGCTGAATTGGTGAAAACTAGCGCCAACGAAAAACTAACAGAGATGCTTTCCGTAGAGAGGGACGTCGATGACGGGCTTGTGGGGGCTTTGAAGCCTGCCGACGCGCCAGTTATGACAGAGTCTGAGAAGTCTCAGATGGACGCGCTTAATAAGCTGCTCGACGAGCGTGAGAAACAACGTTTGGATACACGAGTTCGCCAGAATACTAGACAAGTTTTAGAGATGGCGAAAGCTGGCGAGGGCGATAAACTTGACGTTAGGACTGTCCTTAAAGCCATTGCCGATGACAAATCTAACTCCCAGCTTGTCCGCTACTTTGCGAACTGGTTGTACAACTCACCTCACGACTTTAAAGATGTAAAACTTGAGTTGATAGCGAACCGTAATAAACGGGTAAATTGGGCGGGGCTTTACTCGTCTGGTAGCGGCGCATCCTCAGGCACAATCCGAATAAACACAGCTGCCGAGCACAGAGGCGGGATTGGGCAGACTTTGCTACACGAGGCGTTGCACCACATCGCCGTTTACAAAATTCGTCCAAGCTATAAGCGGAACGCGGTAGAAAAAGAGGCTTATCGGGATCTTATGAAGATCCTCACTCATGCACGCAAACAGCTTTTGATGCCGGAACCTGGCGAGACGCTCAGTCAAGTAGCTAAGAGGAAATATGGTGGCGACGATACTTTTTACGGATTGACCAGCCTAGACGAACTATTCACCGAAACGCTGACTAACGATAGGTTTTTTGCGTGGCTAAACTCTAAACAGGCTATACCGGGCCTTAAATCGAAAGGGGCGTTTAGAACTCTATGGGACCAAATAAAACAGGTTTTCCAAAATTTAGTTTACGGAGTACAAGTCCGCCCAGACAGTCTTCTTGCCCAGTCGCTAGACAACATAATGGCGCTGTCAAGAGACCCTCAAAGCGACAAAAAAATTAAAGAGTATAGAGATACCGTAGTTAATAGAAACCGCATGAGGGCTGGGGAGTCGGCCGCAGCTATACCCAAACCTAGCGATTTGAACGAATCTGGCGGTCAGCTGTCTATTGACCCTAACCAAGTAAGAGAACTATACCTAAAACACAAATATGGAAAAGACTCAGCACCCCTACCTGAACGAATCTCACAGACTCTCAGAGGAACGACTGAAGGCCGCTCGCTCGAAGCAGCCTTGGGTGTCGCAAGAGGAAGCGTACAAGGAATACGATCGCAGAGTAGGCAAGGTCAAAAAGCAGCCAACTCTGCTGAAGAAAAAGCCCTAAGAAATTGGGCGATTTCAAACGGGATGTTTATTCCTGAAAAGGAATTCACATCTCTTTGGGAACAAGGCGGAAAAAGGGGAGAGTCAGAGCATCAAGTATATTTTGATGAAGCCACGCAAAAGTGGTGGAAGCGTAATACGCTTAATTTTCACGACGGGTCTATTTCGGCATACTTGGAGCGGATAGCTGCACAAGCACTTCTGTTCCCAGACCTAACTCCAGAGTTTCGAGGTTTTACTGAGTACGAAGGCGAGTTAATGCCGGTAGTGTCGCAGAACCATGCTGTAGGCACCGAACCAACAGAAGAGCAAATTGTAGACGCGCTCAATAAACGTGGGTTTGTGGAAGTGTTTGAGACAGGCAAAGGCATGTCCAAAGCTTATAAGCTCGCTGTTGAAGCGGGGCTAAACCCGCCCCCGTTGCCAGCCCCAAAACGAGTTGGTTTTTATAACCAAGAGCTAGGTCTGTGGCTTGAGGACGTACACGAAGAAAACGCTTCTTTAGTGGACGGAGAGGTAGACGTATTCGACCCAGTCCTTTATTTTGTAGGGGATGTTTTCCCAGCAAAGCCTAAGTCAGAGACTTCTAAATCCGGCCTGACAATTACTACAGCGTCAGTCCCAAAAATGACACTTAATGCGGCTGCGGTTGCTAACCCGCTTGGGTTTGAATTTAAAACGCAGCAAGCAATACGCGGGATGTTGGATTCTAAACGACGCGGTGAGTTGAAGGGACTTACTGCATCTCCGGACGGAACTGTTCCTTGGGAGAATTTGATGGCGAAGGTATCTAAGGCGTTCAGCTCAGAAGAAGCGGACATTATTTTACCAGTGCTGGAAAGTTTAGTTGATCGAGGCCGCGTTAATATTGCAGACGCGTCGGAAGCTTTACAAACTATGGCTAATGCGAAAGCCAAAATAACTGTTTTGGGAGCCTCGCCATATGAAGATAAAGCCCCTGAGGTCTCTGCAAAACTTGCGGAAGTATATCATAAACTTGATTCTTTATACCCGTTACAAGAAACCTTTTTTGTAGGGTTAGACGAAGAGACTGGAGCGCATATATATGACTTAACCAGTCCTGAATATCTAGAGCTAAGTCGTGAAATCTCCGATTTGGAGAGCCTACGAGATGTTTTGGTAACGCGTCGGGATTTAGAAATGCACAAAAATACCTTTGGCCCAGAGTCGGCGACTGCTAAGTTCGATCACGTCAACCCTAAGCGGCTTGAGGAGATGCCGGAAGCGGGGGACATTTTAATTGAAGAGCCCACTAAAGTAACTCCAGCAGACACATCGAGGGTAACTCAAGAAGCGGGAGAGGCGTTCGGCGATTTCGGTGTTGTAGTTCCGATTAGTAATCTCCGACCCGCTGACATTGAAGAGGGGGTTAAATTTACAGAAAGCTCGCATTTCCCGACTCGCAAAAATGTAATCGGATTTGGGCGCAAATACACCGAGACGCTGCCCAACGGAGAAAAAGCCACTTTTGTTTTCGAGGTGCAAAGCGACTGGGCGACCAAAGTACGCAAGGAATCAGACGAAACTAGAACGCCTACGCAGCACGACCTTTACATGGCAGATTTTTTTGGGGAAAGCATAAATGATAGGTTTAGGCGCATTAAAGATAGTCTTAAAACTTCTCCACTTCTGCCAGTTTACGAAAACCTAGTTCTTAAAGCTGCAATTCAAGAGGCGCTATCAAAAGGTCACACAAAATTAATTTTACCTGACGCCGAAACGGCGATGATGACCGAAGGGCACGATCGCGCTGCGAAACCTGCGGGGTGGTATGTTGTGACAGACTCTGGGTCTGCAAAATTGGAACCATCAGAGGAAAGCGCTAGAAAACGAGTGGAAGAACTACGCGCGGGGCCCATCGAAGATGGCGGGGACCCGAGCGCTAGAGCAGTGTATCGCGCGGCTAGCCGCCCCACTCAAGAAACGGGTATGCGGGCCGCTTACAACCCCACTCGCGGTCGGCTTCACAACATCATGCGTAAGCTAACTGGAGGTAAGGGGGCTTTTGTTGATCTTGGGGTGCATCAGAATTCCTATCCGCAAAGCATACGACCCGTTCACGAAGAGTTTCCTCCAGATCTAGAAACTAACGAAGACTTTGAAGACTGGTTTAGCGATGCTGAAGACCGACTTCGAGAACAGTATCCAGCTCCAAGGTTTCAGATATTTGCAGAGGATTGGGTACAAGTTTTTGATACTGAGTCGACAAGAGTTCTAGAAGGCTCCCCCGTTTTCAAAAATCGAGACGGCACTTCGAAAACCAACATCACCGGAATTGTCTACGACCTTTCTTCGATTCTAGAAAATCAAGAGAAAGTCCGGGCGCTGTTCGCCTCTCCTACCAACCCATCCGTTACCCCGAGCCCTCGTGCGGCGAAGGTAGACATGATGGTTCAAAACGCCATTGGTTCTATGCGCACACCAGTAAGATCTGAAAATCTTAAAGGGCACCCAGCGCAAGCGAGAATGAGTGAGTCGGGAGAGTTTGAGATTGCATACGACCCAGAAGCAGTAGCCATAGAGACCCACGGACTTAACGACGAGGAGGCAGCTAGAACTATATCTAAGCTGCTTGGGCACGAGATCATCCACATCGCCGGAATGATAAATGACTATTTGATTTTTGATAGCAAGGGTCGCATTGGACGTCAAAAAATTGAAGCGTTTCACGACGAAGTGATGACGGACGAAATGCGACAGGAGACAGCTGACGCTTACGTTCGCAGGTTCGACGGCATGACTGACGCCGAGTACCTAGAAAGAAGGAACAACTTTTTGTCGGATAAAGTAGCCGTGGCGGGCGAATACAAGCGCATGTTCACAGAGCGTTATCTTACTGGAGAGTCTTACGAAGACTCCCTTAAAACCCTAGAGAATAAAACAGGGGATAAGTTTTCTGATATAGTTCGCAGCATAGCAGACTATCTTATGGGGCGCATTCGTATGGTGCTGGCTAGATACCAGCTAACCAAAGACCCTAGGCTCGCTGCCGTAATTCTTAATGACAGCCAAATGTTACAGCGCCTTAACTCTGCAACAGGGTCGCTGGGCGACAATGTTACAGAAATAAACTCTCAAATACTCAACGCTTCGAAAGTAAACTCTGAAAAACTAGCCGATATTCGTATAGATATTAGAGGCACTAAACCTCACTTTTCTGGGGAACGAGCAGGGCTTTGGTATCCCAAGATAGTAGACGGACAGATCACAAATATAGACGCAATTCCGGACGACCCGTCTTTGAGATTTGTACACAACGAAGGAATGCTGGGGAGCGATGTGTATACTGCCAGTGAGTTTAGGGATTTCTTATACAGCAGAAGGGAAAGCCTTAGGTTTTTCGGCAGAAATTCATACTCAGTCTATAAAGTTGGGAATCCTATATCTCCGAGACTTGCAGACGAGATTGGAATAGACCCTTTGAACGCGTCTAAAGCCCAAATCCGCCGAATGAAAAGAAACTCTGCTGGTTGGAAGTACAGCGGATGGCTTGGGCAAGGATTAATGGACAAGCAAGTTTGGGACAGGACCGAGCAGCAAAACGCTGAGCTGCGCGGAGCAAACTACAGGGTTCAGGAAACTGTTAGGCAGTTTGATAAACTTGTTAAAAAGTACAGCCCGGACCCCGCTACCCTTCAAGAAGCTCTAGGCAGCACTGATAACTTTTTGACCAATGCTCAGTACGACAACTGGAAAAAAATGGTGAAAGCCGCCAAAAGCGAACCGGACGCAACCAAGCGGCAAGCCGCCATAGCAGCGGCTAACAGCTACCAGGTAACTCAAGTGCAAGCTAACAATGTGCAAAGAAAAGCCAATAGGCTGGCAGCTTTGAATCAACTGCCGCAGGACTTGAGAGATGTTGTGGACACTATGCGAAAGCATCTTGACCAGTTTAGTAAAACAATGATTGCGGAGGGTATAGTTGGAAAAAACCTACAAGCCACGCTTGGGGCCAACATGGAAGTGTACTTGAACCGATCGTACGAAGTGTTCGACAACCCTGAATGGTCCAACTTCATACTTAATGATCAATCCGCCGATTCGCAAAGGATACGCAACAATGCGGCTACGTTGTTTAGGTCCCAGCTCGTAGCTGAGGAAGCCAGAAAAATCCGTAGGAATGCCCGTCTTAATAAGCAGGCGGTGCCTACGCGACAACAAGCTCTAGCTGCAGCTCAAGCTACAGTTACCAATACAGACGTTCAAAATCTTATGGAGGACTACCTTAGGATTGGTGACGATAGTGCAGCAGATATGTTTTTGGGCGGCAGGGTGCCAGGGAAAAAAGACACGTCAATAATCACTTTGCGGGGTCAGATCCCTAAAGAGATTCGTGAGCTGTTGGGCGAGTACAAAGACGCTGGAGTAAATTACGCCAAGTCCTATTTAAAAATGGCTAGTTTTATAGCCAACCATAATTTCCAAAAAGATTTTCTAGATATGGGGCTCACTAGAAGCACTCCTTTCCTTTGGAAAGAAGGAGTAAGCCCAGGAAGGCGGCCGTTAGGATGGGAGAAAGTGTATTCAAACTTATCTGACTCTCCTAACCCAAACCCCATGGCCGATGTGTATGGGCCTCCTATAGTCGCAGAAGCTTTTAGAGAGCTGAATAAAACACATGACCAGCTTCCTGTGATGAAGTTTGTCACAGGGCTGACAGGGATTGCAATGGCTTCTAAAACCATCTACAACCCTCCACAAACCTATGTGAGAAACTTTGCTGGTAACGGGTTGCTAATGCTAGCTCAGGGGTACCTGACAAATGACATTTCAAAACTTGGCTTCTTTAGACGTTTTGGCAATTCTGCGTACACTACAGGCGAAAAATTAATTGGAGTTAGGGCCAGCCGCTCTAATCAGGTAGTCGATTATATTGAAAGACTGACTAGCCTAGGTGTTATGGGCGACAATGTCAAAGCGACCATTATCAAAGATCTCACGTCTGTTATTTTTGATAGAGACCCTAAAAACGCGTTTAACGAAAAACTGTCTTCTGTTTTTAGTCTTGCCAAAAAAGGTAACGACAGGCTTATTGACGCTTACCAAGCGGGCGACGACTTTTGGAAGATTCTAGCTTTTGAGTCGGAGCGGGCCACTTTTGAGAAAGCCTACCCTAAAGCAACTCCAGAAGCGCTCGACAGAATGGCGGCTGACAGAGTTAGGGCGGTACTCCCTACATACAGCGTGATACCCAAGTTCGTGAAAGACATTGTAAAAGGGCAGCCGTATCTCGCCCCCTACATCTCATGGACTAGCGAGATTATACGAACTACCTTAAATACTTTCAAGTTTGGGTATGCGGACGTTAGAAGCGGTAACCCGGCCTTGCAAAAATCTGGGCTAGTGCGTTTGGGCTCTATGCTTGTAGCGCAGGGTCTTCTTGTGGCGGCGGCTGGTACAATTCGTTCGTTCGCGCAAATGGACGATGATGACGAAGACGCTTTGCGCAGATTCTTGCCTGAATGGCAGGTTAACGCTTTAATAGCGCTGACAGGCAAGACGAAAGACGGTAAGGTTTCTTTCTGGGACTTAAGCTACTTAAACCCGTTTGACGTGATACAAGAGCCGTTTACTGCCATGACAAACGAGTACGAGCAGGGCGGTTCTGGTTGGGATGTGGCGGCGGCAGGGCTAGACAAAGCTATGGCTCCGTGGACTGGGGAGCAGTTGTTCTTTGGAGCTGTTGTAGATGTCGCACGTGGCTACACTAAAGAGGGCTACCCGCTTTACGAAAAAGCAGATTCAGACTGGAACAACTTCCAAAAAGGGGCTGATAGGATTTGGTCCGCTGTTAAACCTGGAGCCGTCAATTTTTCGGAGCGCATTGTTAAGGCTTATAATGGAGAGGTATCTCCTAGCGGTAAGGTTTACAACATTGAAGACGAGTTAAAAGGCGCTATTTTAGGCCAAAAGCCAGGTGAGGTGGACTTGCTTCAAGTTTTTCAAAATAAAAAACTCGGCGCTTTTAACAGGATGCTGCAGTCTGCAAATAACTTATCTACTAAAGAGTATAGTAATCAAGGAACTGCAGATCTCGAAAAAATTAAAGAAAATTACAAGCAGTCTAACAACGCTAGGTTAAAAGCGTTCGTAGAAATCAAAAAAGATGTCGACGCCCTAATAAGGATGGGGGTCCCAGCTCAAAAAATATACGCAGCAATGGAATTTAAAGGGCTTAGCAAGATGGATATAGAACAAATTGTTAAAGGTAAGTATGTTCGAAAAAGCCCGTCAGACGAATCTTTGGCGAAAGCTTACACAGTGCCAAACTACGCCGCAAGAGTGAGAACTATTCGGGAAGCCAGAGATTCATACCCTGAGGTCCAGTCGATTATTTCGGAATGACCAAGTCGCCAGTAACCCAACTAGAGAATAAAAACGGCAAAGGTATGGCTACTGCGACAATCATAATAACTGAGGCCTGTACTACAGGAGCCACCACAGACTCCCAGTCAAACTTAGTCTTTAAGAACACCCAACCGAAAGCGAACAAGCAGTACCAGCAAATAAGCAGCTTGAGGTAGTAAGCCTCAAAAGCATACGCAACATAGTTTGAATAATATACGATGAACTCCATAAGAATGTCTTTTGTTAATAAGTCGTTGGTCCCGTCTGGTGGGTTTAAATACACCGAACCTGCCAGCGGGGTGCAGTTCCGGTCTCTTTCGTGGAACGATCTGGCGTCTTCTGTAAGGAAACACCGGATCGCAAATGGGTACCCTTTGCCTCCTGGATGGGAGGATGAACTGGAGACAGAGGTTTGCAAGCAGTATGAGCCTGGCACTTGTATGTATGTGGATCAGACACCTAATGCCGAGGTTCGTTCAATCACAGTTTCTGATGTAAAAAACTTCTTGTTAGTAGCGTCTACTTGGATGGCTCGTGGGGGTAAATTTGTAGAACAGTCCGAAGCTGAGCGCCGAGCAAACATATGCGTAAGTTGCCCGAAAAACCAAGAAATTGTGGGCTGCTCTGGATGTAATAACTTAGTATCTACCATTGCAAGAGTGGTGGGCGACAGGGGCACAGGGCAAGACCCATTTCTTAAAGGATGCGCTGTTTGTAGTTGCAGTAACAAAGCGCAAGTGCATCTTCCTTTGGAGATCTTGCATAAAGGGGTTACAGATGACATGAAGTTTCCCGAACATTGTTGGAAGCAAATATAATAATTATGAATCTACGCTATCTAAATTCTTTAAAAAAAACTGTTACTACACCTACTTCGGTAGCATCTGACGGGGTAGCCGTATCTCATTTTGGAGGGGGCCACGGCGTTCATCAAGCAGCAAGTGTTATTGAAGGAGCGACTAGCACAGCAAGTTTGGCGCAGGAAGCGTACCATGGGGCGTCAAAGGCGTTGCCAGCTGTTGAAAAAGCCGTTGGAGGTGTGGCGGAAGCGTCTAAAGCGGCTGGCGGAGCAGGTAAATTGTTAGGGATGGCGTCAAAAGCGGCACCTTACGCATGGGCAGGTAACATGGTTTTACAAGGGGTAGATGTGGCTATGGACCCTGCTAAAAACAAAGCTGATACGGCAGCGTTAGCTGACAAAAATGTGCTTGAGCGAGCTTGGGAAGGCTTTAAAAGCCCGGTAAAAACAATTGCTGGTACCGGACAAATGCTAGGGGAGCTAGCAAGTCTCACTTACGGCAACGCTCTTGATGAGTATAAAAACAAAACATCTTCAATGCAGGCCCCAGGAAAAGCACTAGCGAATGTTGGTTTTTTGAACAAAGACCAGGCTACCGCTCCGGCTCAACAAGATCGTGTAGCCAAAGACGAGGAGTTGAAACGCAAAGCTTCAAACTATTTGGCTTCCACATACTAATTTATGGACTCAAGAGACTACAAAAAAGAATACCGTGACTACCAAGGGACCCCTATGCAAAAAAAGCGTAGGGCAAAGCGTAACGCCGCCAGGCGTAGAATGCTTAGGGAAGGCCGAGTCCGCAAAGGAGACGGCAAAGATGTAGATCACAAGGATTCAAACCCAAACAACAACGCGCCGTCTAACTTGAGAGTGATGTCGGCGAGTGCTAACCGATCAAAAAAATAATATGGCTACCGCAGAATACCGGGGCAAGACCGTGACGCTAAACAAACCGCGCCGCATCGAGGGCGTAACGCCATCAGGTAAGAAAAAATCTGTGTTTGTGCGCAACCCTCGAACCGGAAACGTGATGGTAGTGCATTTTGGCGACAGCTCGATGTCGGACTACACTAAGCACAAGAACGAGAAGCGGCGCAAAAACTTCCATTCGCGCCACAATTGTGCCGAGAAAAAAGACAGGACTAAAGCTGGGTACTGGGCTTGTACTGATCTTTGGTAAAGGGGTGCAGGGACGGGAGCGCGCTTCCCTTTTCAGATGTGGGCGTTCGGGAGTCTAGGGCCGACGAGGCCGCCCAGTCCCACCGAGTAGAACGCTTCTTCGAGAGGCTCTCGGTCGTGTCATCCATCTGCCTGCTGTAATTATCGTAATTGTTAAGTCTTGCGTGTCAATTTTCGAGGGTTTATGAACCAATCTTTAAAATGATTGAAGTCTCGCGGTTCGGTAACTTCTGCGTTTTCTCCACAGACATCGCATTTTCCGTAATGCCAGCAAGACACTGCTCGTTGTTTAGTCCCATGCTTTTTTCCGCACGGCAAACATGTCCATCGCGGGTAAGGCTTCATGTGGTGTAGATGTCACTTTTTAGACTTTTTAAGGGACATGCAGACCTTATGTAGCACTTGAGCGACCTCATCAGTAATTGAGGACGGGTTTATCTCTTTTTTACTGTTGCTGATCACATCTCTTACAAGGGGCTCCCCAAAGAATCCCAATAGACGTCGGAACTCTACGTTCGGGGCGTACCACTTTCCTTCGTATTTAAACAGTGCTCCACATTCGGAAGCGTCTCCTTCGTATTCTGATGCTAGGTATTGTTGTGTCATAAATCGCAATTTTCACAGTAGGGGCGTCCGAATCGGCACGCCTTCAGCGCGCCTCCGCAATCAGGGCACAGGCCCAAAGCAACAACGAACTTCTTCCAATGGAATTGGAGTAGTTTTTTGATGATAGTAAATCGCGGAGGCGGCTGGTTGTTCATTCAATAGGGCGCAGTTTAGTGCCGTCGAACCCAAAGTGTCGGATAATCTTTTGAACATCCGGGTCTTTGATTTCGTCTTCGTGTACTAATAGAAGCCTTAAGTCTTTTGGTCGGAACATAGAGACTACAGAAGGGTTATCTTCTTGATTGTAGACTCGTATGGAAGGAGTCTCGTCCAGCAAGGATGAGACGCTTAGCATAATGCTGTCTAAGTCATCCGAGTCACCGGGGTCTCCGGTTATAGTCTTTTCGATGAGTGAGCAGATATGTTGGGCAGAGTTGCGCTCGCGCATCTTTGGGCTAAGCCCAATTACATAATCTGTGTCGGGGTCGATGTCGTCGTCTGGGTTTGTATTCATTGGTTTGTTTCTGTTGTTGGTTTGTGCGTTTAGAATGAAACGCGGCTAAGATTTGCAGGCTTCTGGGGCTCTTCGGAACTGGGAAGCACATAAAGAACTGAGGCTGTAATTCCCGAGTCTAAGTAAGTCATAAATCTGTTTAATAGTAAAGCTGCGGCTGCGCATACTACAAGAGCTATAAAGACAGCTGCAGCTCTTACGGCAAGTGACTTTAAGTGGTAGGTCATTGTAATGTCTTTCCTTTCGATGGGTGGTTTTTGATTTCTTGAACTACAGCGTTCCTGACAGCCCCCTCAATCCTGGCAACAAACGATGTGCCAACTCGTTCGAAGGGGTGATGAGGACGCAGTTGTTTGACTTGAGCGAGGATATACTCGCGAACTGCTTTCTGGTTTATTAACATTATGGTAAAAGGTTTGCCAGAATGACTAGCATTCTGGAGAATGTGTTGCTGGGTTGAAGGGTTGAAGGCTCAGCCTTTCGGCGGTTCTCCAACCGGATCATAAGTTCCGCCATGACTAGCGGATGAATGCAGGGATTGCTCCCGTAATAGTGTTTACCCATCAATTCGGATCTGTGTCTCTGATGTTCCATAGATATTATACCTTGTCAAATTTAATTGGTTTCGGATAGCTGCTCGAACTGTTTTCGAACGAACGGCTCTGTTGTCTCGTCTTCATGCTCTACTAGAGCGTCGAGTGTTGTTGCTAGCATACAGGCTAACGGGGCTGCTTTGTCGGCCAGCTTAGCCATCCTACGGATGTCAAGCATAGCGGCTTGGGCAGCTTCGTCGTTGTCTCCGTGAATTAACTCAAGGAGTGTGGGGGTTATCTCTTCCCATGATGGGGTTTCGTTTGTTGTGTTTTCCATAATTTTTTATTGTTGGTAGGGCCGTAAGGCGTCTTTTAATTCTTCCATAACTTCGTCTATTGATTTGTCGCACTCCCAAAAACGAGAGTAGGTGACATGGGAATGGCCTATGTTTTCTATCTCTAGTTCGTGCAGTGCACGTTTACTTGCTTCTAGTAATGTCTCTAGGTCTTCTTCAGTTGGTTTTCTCATATTAAACCTCCGTGTTCGTCGTAGCGCCAGCCGTTAGCATGGCTCAATTCGGCTACGTTTTCTTCGCTTGTTTGGTAGTCATACTCTGCGTTTAAAGCAGAGTATATGTCTTGAGCTAAATCTTTAGCTTTATGCAGCACGGCGTCTAGCAGGCTGTGAGACAGCGAGTCTACGAACTCAACTATTGGGTCGTGAGATCCTTCTGATACAGGATATACATCTCCGCTAACCCCCATTGTATTCTCGTGGCTGTAATGACCGCTCTGCGTTATTTTGCCAATGATCTCCAACTCTGGGTTGGCGTCCTCATCGTCCA
>Ga0315901_10001042_pt1 | contig 40080 bp, 31 predicted proteins | sample LakEriMetagenome_10_FD_203761 | JGI IMG/M metagenome (GOLD analysis project Ga0315901, IMG submission 203761) | Freshwater fungal communities from buoy surface, Lake Erie, Ohio, United States - Buoy 2 MA116 | ecosystem: Environmental > Aquatic > Freshwater > Lake | place: USA: Lake Erie, Ohio...
TCGTCATTCATCGCGTCGCAATCAGCAGCGCTCGACTCGCTCTGGTAAAAATCACTGGAGCAGTCGGCGCCTAGTGTCCACCACCTTTCGTTGGATCATTCGTGGAGTGAAGCTGATTGGGCGTCCCCTGATCGTTGCCGGACAGCGCTGGCCGCGTGCGGTCGTGACTCTCACAGCGAGTGGCTTGGTGCTTGCCGGAATGACCTTTGGCATCAACCAAGCGATAAAATCACTTGCGTATACTCTTCCCGAAGTCGTCGAAGTCAATGACATACGCTCAGATCTTTACCAAACGGTCGAGCGCATCGCGACCGATACGCTGCGAACAGCTCGCGCTGAACGCTGGAGCCGACGAGCCTTGGCCGACAAGCTGCTCTCACGCATTAGCCTCCTCGACGGCGTGGACGAAGTTTCACTGCGCACTGGCCTTGATAGAAAACTCAAAATTCATGTTGCAGCGCAAGCACCTCTCATGGTCCTTGAAGGAAAAGGCGGTGAGCGGGTCTTGGTGGGAAGCAAATATGATGTCATTGTCCGCAGCCTCGGTGCACATGATTACTCGAATTTGCCGCGTCTCGATGCGTCCGAATTACCACTGAACCTCCGCTCTCCAAAGGAGCGCAAGCGCGAGCATGATGGATTATTTTTTAGACCCTCCACAGCAACAGGTGTGAATGTTCGCTGGTTGAGCCAACAGACCATTAGAATTCATACCTTGATTCACCAAGGCAACCTACCTGCAGAGCTTGATAAGGTGAGCTGGCGTGATGGAACTGGCTTTTCCGTCACACTGAAAATCAAAGATGCTTCTGCGCATGAAGGACCGAGTTCTGCCCCTACCCCAGCTCTCCTTCATCCAAACGAAAACGTGGCAACACCGGCTCTTCCTAGTAAAAATTTAAAAACGGTTGTCATTTTTGGGGACGGTCAGTTTGTAGAAAAATTTAACCGTCTTTCTCAGATTCTTCAGGACATCAGACTTAAGAAATCGATGGTCGAACAAATTGATCTGGGGTTCTCTGACAAGGCAATTATCCGCATGTCCGAAAACATTTCAGATTCAAAGCGCGGAGGGGCACAATGAGTGATGAGAACCAGAAAACAGACTTTTCTGTCGGCTTAAATATTGGAGCGACTCAAACGAGAATCGTCGTTGGTGTGTCTCAGATGGAAGCAAACGAACTCCTCAGCGGCTTTTCTGGTGCGCACAGATACTCTCATGGGGATCGAGAGGCGAGCGAAGCCGACAGACACTCCAATCGATCTTTTCATCTGCTTGCCTCCGCTATTGCGGCTCACAACGGAATAAAGCGCGGCAATCTTGTTGATATGGAATCAATCACCCAATCTGTTCGCGATGTTGTCGATGAGGTGGAACGCCAATCTGGGCTGGAAATCAACGATGTTCGGATGAGCCTTGCCAGTACTCAGGCAATCTCTGAAAATTTCACTGAATCAATCGCTTTGAAGACGACTGAAATTCGTGAAAGCGATCGAGAAAAGCTTCTCGCCATGGCTTATGCTCACGGTGGTCAGCCCGGTTTTGAGCGAATTGCGACACTGATTGGACACTACATTGTCGATGGACGACCAGGAATTGTGAACCCCCTTGGCATGTATGGCAATTCACTTGGTGGCCTTTTTCACCGAATTTCTATTCCAGACCCTGAGGTTCAGAACTTTGTCAGAGCAGTGAATCACGCAGGTCTGCATGTGGAGTCGATTGGTTATGAATCCCTCTCCTCGGCTGAGGCTGCTCTGGATTCAGATGAGAGAGACTTAGGTTCTATCTGCATTAATTTCGGTGCCCATTTGACTCATGTCGTTGTCTATTCGTCAGGCTCACCTATTTTTAGCAAAGATTTTGCTTTTGGTTCGCACCACATTACAAAAGATATCGCGATTGGTTTAAGGACGACTCAAACCGAAGCTGAACGCATTAAGCGCGATTTTGCGCACGCTTATTTCAATGCTAACGATGCTCATGAGAGTTTCTCCGTTCAGACTGCGGAGCACCTCGGCGGAATCAGACAATTTACCCGCGGACAACTCATGCACATTGTAGAACCTCGGGTGCGCGAGGTTTTCGGTATCATTCACAACGAGCTCAAAAGACTCAAATTAAATGCCTTTGTTTCTAAGGGTATTGTGCTCACCGGTGGTGGTTCCCTTTTGCCAGGTCTCTGCTGGGTTGCTGAAGATGTTTTTGGGGTCAGTGCACGGGTTGGATATCCGCTGAATATTTCCGGCGTCACAGAAGGACTGCGCTCTCCTCTTTGCACATCAACCATCGGTCTGCTCTCACCGCTATTTGCTCCGCAGGAATCCTCTTCAAAACAAGGGTGGAAGATCACCGATGGAAGTCTGATCAACTGGGCTCGTTCTCTTTTGGATAAACTCAAAACGTCGCAAGAAATTATTTAAAATTAAAGTTTTTAATGTCTTTTGTCGAAAAGAGCATAACTCACCGGAATCGGGTCGAGTCAGTAGCCTGGCTCGACTTTTTTATTGCCAGAATTTTGACGAAAAGAGTCAACTTTTAAACCCTCATGTAATTGTTTGACAAGGAAATCTTTACACAGCAAACGCAACCCCCCTATACTTCAAAGGAACCCGACACACGTCCATCACTCCCCGTCGACGCAGAGGAGCAAACGTCAATGCTTGATAGTGAAAAGTTTTCATCAAATGCTGTGATTAAGGTCATTGGAGTGGGCGGAGCAGGTGGCAACGCCATCAACACCATGATTGAACAAGGGCTTTCGGGTGTTGAATTTATTGCTGCCAATACGGATGTTCAGGCCCTTGCATCCAATCTTGCTCCCATCAAAATTCAGTTGGGCCGTGAACTCACAAAAGGACTTGGTGCCGGTGCAAACCCAGAGGTGGGGCGTGACGCAGCACTGGAAGATAAGGCCATTCTTCAGGAAGTTTTGTCCGGTGCGGACATGATTTTTGTGACCGCCGGAACAGGCGGTGGAACAGGAACAGGGGCTGCTCCTATCATTGCGCAGGTGGCACGTGAACTCGGTGCGTTGACCGTAGGTGTCGTCACAAAGCCTTTTTCTTTCGAAGGAAAGCGAAGAAAGATTCATTCAGAACAAGGTATTCAATCGCTAAAAAATTGCGTTGATACGCTGATTACAATTCCAAACCAGCGGCTACTCAGTATCGCGCCTCCGCAAATGTCGATGCTGGATGGTTTCAAACTCGCTGACGAAGTGTTGCTCAATGCAGTGAAAGGTATTTCAGATATTATTAATATCCCAGGCCGGGTGAATGTCGACTTCGCTGACGTGCGAACAATTATGTCCGAGATGGGCATGGCTCTGATGGGGATTGGTTCAGCGTCTGGCGAAAATCGTGCTGTCGAGGCAGCTCGCGCCGCTATCAATTCACCTCTTCTGGAGGACGTTGATATTGAGGGTGCCACGGGAATTTTGATCAATATCACCGGCAGCAGTGCCATGACTTTGCATGAGATCAGCGAAGCATCAACCTTAATTCAAGAAGCCGTGCATGAAGATGCAAACATTATCTTTGGATCGGTTGTCGATGAGTCCATGGGAGAAAACCTCCGTGTCACAGTCATCGCGACTGGCTTTGACCATGCCCGTGTTTCGCTTCCAGAAGCACATAACAAAATTTATCCGACAGCGCAGAATGGATATGGATATCAGGTCCCGTCAGCACCTGGCGGCCTGAATACACATTCTCAAGGTTATGGCCTCAATCATGGTGCTCATAACTCGCGACAGGTCAGCGGCAACTCCGGTTATGGCAATAGTCCATCCGATGCGCGCGGTCATGGTTTTAATGGAGCAGCGCATTCGTCTCATCCCAACCAGCGCGGCCAGTCAATGACTCAGGGCAGCAATGCACCTGTAAACCAAAACGCAAATACAGGCACACCTGTGGCTGCAGGATTGTCGCTGCGCGCCCCCTACGAAGTCGGACAGCCCGTGAACACCTTCCGCCGAGGGGAAAATATCAATAACCAGTCAAACGAAGCTCAATTAAATAGTTATGGGCGTATGGGCCCATCCAACCATGCCTCCCCATCCGGAATGAATACTCAGGCAACGACACATGCCGCAAGCACTTCACATTCATTTGGTCAGGCGAATTCGGTCCAATCGACCCATCAACTGAAGCAGGCTCTGTCTGGAAATGCCAAGACTGAGCAAGATGTTCACGGAAAATTTTCAGATGTCTTGGCGGGTCGCAATACCGTCAACAGTGGAAACAGTGAATTCGAAGACCTGACACAATGGACGCTCGAACTCTCACGTCAGTCGTCACAGGAGAATTCCGACCGGATGATTGCACAAAATCGTGACACAAACTCGAATCATGAAGATCATGGTCTCAACGTGGCACACGCTATTGCGGACGACAATGAAAACGAAAAGGCGTTGCAACTGGCCCGCGAACTTGCCGACGTGATCCCAGATGAAAATGATTTTGAAACTCCCGCGTTTCTTCGTCGCAAAGAAGAAACAACAAACCGCGGTCTGTAAGAATCTCTGCCGTGGTTACCCCACTGCGGCAGACCTACCCTAGAACTCCTTCGTCAGCTTGAACGATGTGATGATTTTCAAATACTGATGGAAAAGCTTTCATTCTTATTTCTTGCCGACCTTGTTCAAGTTGCTCTGTTTCTGAGACAAGAAAGTGTTCAAGCAGCGCCAAAAAATAAAACCACGACGCGGCTCTATAGGAAGGAAAGTCAACTTTGCCCGTTCGCGCTAAAACAGCCGGTGGCAATGCCCAAAACTGCTTTTTCACAAGATCTGTCCGCACGTAATTTTCCCATCCGCAGTTCACGTTAAAAAGACCCTGCTCAATTAAAGGCGTTCGAATCTGAAAGCCCTCTGGGACTGACTCAAGGACAGATGTTGACGACTCTGCCCGCAACACAGAGCGCGAGCGTACAGGCCCATAAAGCACATCCGCTTCAAGAGAACGAACCCAAGGGACAACGGATTCCTGCTCAAGGCGTTCCCCAATTCGTGGGAGTGGCAAACTCAAAAAACGGATGATCTCTTGAGTCATTCTGGAAACACTTGAAAAACGAGCCGTGAAGTTTCGACATTCTTTGGGCAAGAATGAGACACCCCAAAAATGACTCGGATTCAAACCACTACGCCCAGTGGCAAATTCGAGGAGTTCAAAAGTGGGAGACGATTGCAGGCAGTAGATTTCCGGACCATCGGTGTTCCACAAAACCTCAAATGCCTCAACCAGTCGCTTAAAAAAAGGCAAAAACTCACCACTCTGGTTTCGCTTGAGTGCTGACAGTACGGGAGAGGATAACCAATCACCAGACCAAAGACGAGGCATGAGGACCAATGTTCTTCGTGCCAGATTGAACGCGGGACGCAGATCCTGCATCAACTTATGAATATTTTCAGCAAACAACAGACCCCATATATCCAACACAAGCAACGCAGGATCCCGACGCTCAACTAATTTTCGTTCCAACGCATCAAAACTGAATGCATCGACACGAATCACTTCATCCAGATATCGCGAAGCAAACTCTGTTGCCCGAACGCTTGGATCAACCTGAATACAAATTTGCAACTTTCTGGAAGACCCCTGCTGTTCATGACTCAATTCAGAAACAACAGACTCGACAACCTTGGGCAACATTTGTCCCCAGAAAATCACCCTCATTCAACAACCTCCACCGGCGTTGACGTTTGTGCTGAGGGCTGCTGAAAAGAAAAAAGCACGGAGAGCAGACTGTCTGCTGCATGGGTCCAGCGAAAGTCGCGACCTCCCCCACGCTGACAGATAAAGTGACGAGGATATGGTGCCTTGCTCATGTCGGACATGAATTCATCCAATCCAGATTTGTTCCGAAGCACTGCAAAAATTGCATCTCGCCACTGCGCAGGGTTGTCGGAGTCAATCGGTTGCCAAAAATTCGGATGAAAGGAATGACCGCGAAAATGCCCGTCAACTGCGGTTCCCTTGCGATAAACAACTGGCAAACCAGATAAAGCTGCCTCAACAGGAGGAAATCCAAATCCTTCGGCCTGGCTTGGATGCACCAGCAGATCTGCACATCGATACAATTGAGCCAACATCTCGTCTGGAAGAGAATCAATGTTTAGAACAACACCGTTATCGGAACGCGACACTCGAAATCCAGACTTATGGTCCGAGATGTTTTGATGATTGATCTTTCTGGCTGAGGCGCCATTGCCACGCGCGTTCTTTGAAGACACATCATCGTCAGAGCCGACACGTATAAGTACGATCCCCTCAGAGAGATCGCTGTGCATCTGGTGCACGACTTCCTCAGCCAAATCCCAACCTTTATACTTTTGGGACCGGCCAATACCAATAATCCAGCGCCGACGGACCAAAGCATCCAGTTCCTCGCCAGAAGGTTTTTGTAAATTCGAGTTTACCTGAAAAGAACCACCACTTCCGGCATATAGAATGTCCAAAAAAGAGCGACGAGCTGAGTGAAGATCTGCTGCAGACTGATATCGCGGACGTGTTCCGAAGATCGTTTCAACGCCGCTCGGCAAAACATACAAAGGCTGAGTGCGCCTGGGAGCTAGACGGAATAAGCGCTGGGCAGAATCCTCAGAAACCGTACATACCACCGGAAATTGCGCCAGAGTTCTTCGTACCAGCAATGAAAATTGCGTACGAAAAAAGAAACTCATCGAACGTGCCTGATCAATAGGAATTGTATCGTGAATCACCTGAACGATATGGCTACGCAACGCTCGTGGCAGCAAAAAACGAGTCAACACAGGTCGGTCAAAATTACCTGGGGCTATCCAAATGAACTGCCCCTTTGACCACTTCATCACCCAACGCAAAACCCGACTTGACCAAATATATTGAGGCTTATCCCACGTTGGCGTGAGAGCACCTGGTCCACCACTCCAAAATGATGCCACCGAGGGATTTTCCTGAATCAACTCAACTGCCCATTGCGGTGGTTCGGATTTGGCAATGAGCAAGATTCGAACGTGACTCATCTTAGCCTCACCCTGCCCCCTGCGAGAGGCAAGAACCTCAACGAGCGCCCGAGTCAGTCCAATCACGAACCGGGCCAATCCAGAATGAACGTCCGAGGCTGCCGAGCGAATATCCATGACCAACCAAAAAGGCTGAGCGTCCGTGCCCGTCATAAGAAAACTCCAAACTTATCCAAAAAAAGGGGAGACCCGAAAGTCTCCCCAAGTATAGCATAATGATCTAAAAAGAAGTGGCGGAACGTCAGCTTAGCGGCCTGCAGAATGAAGAGTCGCAGCCTCGATACGGGCCAAGGCTCGTGACTGAGCGGCCGCAGCCTGATGAATTTCATCGAGCGTTCCGTTTTCACCGCCGCCCGCCAATTGAGCACGCGCTCTCTCCAAGGCCCGCTGAGCACGACCCACATCAATGGATGCTGCATCTTCTGCGATATCGGCAAGAAGTGTGACTGACTTGCCGTCAACTTTTGCGACACCACCTGAAATAGTCAGAAATGAAGTCACGTTATTGGTTTCGTAATAAACCAACCCCGTCCCGAGCGCACAGATCAGGTCTGCGTGTTCAGGCAAAATTCCAAGAATGCCCTGCGCACTGGGAAAGTGAACTGCAGAACAACCAACACCCTCAAGTAGCCGACGGGTTGGCGTCAGCACGGTCAGACGAAGTGGATATTGCTGATTTGATTGCATGGATCTTTCCTTTCAGTGGCGGTGGCGATTACTGAGCCGCAGCCAAACGCTTCGCCTTCTCGACCGCTTCTTCGATAGTTCCAACCATGTGGAAGGCGGACTCAGGCAAATGATCCCATTTACCATCGCAAATTTCTTTGAAGCCGCGAATGGTATCTTCAATTTGAACGTAACGACCGGCGTTGCCTGTAAACTGCTCCGCCACATGGAAGGGCTGGGACAAAAAGCGCTCAATACGACGTGCGCGAGCCACAGTAAGCTTATCTTCCTCGCTCAACTCATCCATACCAAGAATAGCAATAATATCCTGCAATTCGCGGTAGCGTTGAAGAGTTTGCTGCACCCGACGAGCTACCGTGTAATGCTCTTGGCCCACAATCAAGGGGTCAAGAATTCGGCTTGTCGAGTTGAGAGGATGCACCGCAGGATAAATGCCCTTCTCAGAAATCGAACGGTCGAGGTTCGTTGTTGCATCCAAGTGAGCGAAGGCCGTTGCCGGTGCGGGGTCGGTGTAGTCGTCCGCAGGAACGTAAACCGCCTGCACGGAGGTAATAGAGCCCGTCAAAGTCGATGTAATTCGCTCCTGCAATTCGCCCATTTCTGTCGCGAGGTTTGGCTGATAACCCACGGCTGAGGGAATACGTCCCAAGAGCGCGGAAACTTCAGCGCCAGCCTGAGTGAAGCGGAAAATATTATCAACGAAGAACAACACGTCTTGGTTTTGTTCATCGCGGAAATATTCTGCAACGGAAAGGCCCGTCAACGCGACGCGAGAACGTGCACCCGGCGGTTCATTCATCTGACCATAGACAAGGGCCACCTTGTTGAGAACTCCAGAGTCCTTCATTTCATGATACAAATCGTTTCCTTCGCGGGTTCGCTCGCCAACGCCCGCAAACACCGAAAATCCACCGTGCTTTTTGGCGATGTTGTTGATGAGCTCCATAATCAACACCGTCTTGCCTACGCCGGCTCCACCAAAGAGACCAATTTTTCCGCCTTTTTGATAAGGCGCCAAGAGGTCGACAACCTTGATTCCCGTTTCGAGCATTTCAACTTTTGTGCTCTGACGCGTAAATTCAGGTGCCTTTTTGTGAATCGGATAGCGCTTTTCAGAGACCACATCAGCAAGTCCATCAACAGGATCTCCAGTGACGTTCAGAATGCGACCCAAAACATTGTCGCCGACGGGCACAGTGATTTGCTCACCTGTATCGGTCACTGCTTCACCGCGTGCCAACCCATCGGTGGAGTCCATCGCAATTGCACGGACAATATTTTCACCCAAATGCTGAGCGACCTCGAGAACGAGGTTATTCTTTTCTTTGCTAATTTGAACGTTGGTTGTCTTCAACGAATTAAAAATCGCTGGCAAGTGTCCTTTTTCGAATTCAACGTCCACAACCGGACCCATAACCTGAACAATGCGACCCATTTTCATAACTATGCACTCCCTCTTCGGCCGCCCTTAAAGGGCCTCTGCGCCGCTGATAATTTCGATAAGTTCACGTGTAATTGCAGCCTGACGAGCACGTTGATACGTAATCTGCAGCCGCCGTTCCATGTCTTTGGCGTTGCGAGTTGCGTTGTCCATCGCTGTCATTCGTGCACCATGTTCACTGGCAATCGCTTCTAACAGCACCTGATAAACCCGTGTTGCGAGATAACGAGGTAACACTGTTTCCGCAAGCTCCTTCCTAGAGGGCTCAAGCAAGCTTTCCCCCGTTGGAACATCAGCGCTGTCTTTGGCCTCGAGTGGCAAAATCTTCTCGCCGATTGGAATCTGCGTCATAGCCGACTGAAACTGATTATAGACAAAGTGAACTTCGCTCACAGCTCCTGAGGCAAAGGCGCCTTCAACGGCTGTCGCAAGAGACTGTGCAAACTCATAGTTCGGTTTGTCAAATGTCACACCCAACTGAAAAATTGAGTTAGGATTTTCACTCACAACCGATGCAGGGGTCCCGACAAAACTGTCAAGGGACACAGGCTTAATGGCCTTAATCCCTCCAGGAAGTTTGCGTCGAGATAAAACCTGAAAAGCTTTTTTACCTACACACACAACAACTGGAGTTTTTCCCGCTCCGACGAGATCTTCAATAGCTCGCAAAGCTGCCTTCACAATGTTGGTATTGTATCCGCCGCAAAGACCGCGCTCAGAGGATACAACAACCAAAAGAGCCAACGAGCTTTCATTATTGCGCATCAAGTGATTGGTCGTCTCTTTTTCGGAACCACCAGAAACAAGATTAAGAACAAGTTTCTCCAACGCTCGCGCGTAAGGGCGCGCTTGAAGAACATTGTTCTGTGCACGACCGAACTTGGCAGCAGACACAAGCTTCATGGCCTTTGTGATCTGCTGGGTATTTTTAACGCTTTTGATGCGTGTCCGGAGGTCTTTAAGATTAGCCGGCATGAGCGTCGAACCTCTTGGCGAATGCCTCAAGGCCCGACTTAATCTTCGCTTGAAGCTCGTTACTCATCTTCTTGCCATTACCGATCTCGTCCAACTCGCCCCTGTGATTTCGTTCAAAGTACTCAAGCATTTGGCTTTCGAACTTGCCAACATGGCGGACGTCGACTTCATCCATATAGCCGTTGGTTGCGGCAAAAATCACAAGAATCTGCTTTTCAACGGGCATTGGGTTGTACTGTGATTGCTTGAGCAACTCCATCAGGCGCTGACCGCGATTGAGCTGCCGTTTCGTCACTGCATCAAGGTCAGAACCAAACTGCGCGAATGCAGCAAGTTCTCGATATTGAGCCAGCTCCAAGCGAAGGCTTCCCGCCACTTGCTTCATGGCGCCAATCTGAGCAGATCCACCCACGCGAGACACAGACAAACCGGCATTCACCGCAGGCCGCAAGCCTGAGTTGAACAAATCCGCTTCGAGATAAATCTGGCCATCTGTGATCGAAATAACGTTCGTCGGAATGTACGCAGACACGTCGCCAGCTTGAGTTTCAATAATTGGGAATGCAGTCAAACTGCCTGCGCCCAGCTCGTCGTTCAATTTACAAGCACGCTCAAGCAGACGGCTGTGAAGATAAAACACGTCGCCAGGATAAGCTTCACGGCCTGGCGGACGACGCAGAAGCAGCGACAATTCGCGGTAGGCCTGCGCATGTTTTGTTAAGTCATCATAGAAAATAACCGCATGTTCGCCTCTGTCGCGGAAGTATTCGCCCATCGTACATCCCGAATACGGAGCAAGGAACTGCAGCGGCGCAGGGTCTGATGCTCCAGCAACAACCACGATGGTATAGTCAAGAGCGCCGCTACGGCGGAGCTTTTCAACAACCTGAGCAACGGTCGAAGCTTTTTGACCAATTGCAACGTAGATACATACAACACCCTTGCCCTTCTGGTTGATGATTGTATCGAGAGCAACGGCGGTCTTACCCGTCTGCCGGTCGCCAATGATCAGTTCTCGCTGACCACGACCGATGGGAATCATCGCATCAATGGATTTCAAACCAGTTTGCAAAGGCTCATGCACACTCTTTCGGGCCATGATGCCGGGAGCTTTGACTTCAACGACCGAAGTCTCAGATGAGTCAATGGCGCCTAATCCATCCAAGGGCTCGCCCATCGCATTGACAACACGACCCAGAAGACCACGTCCGACGGGAACCCGGTTAATTTCCGAAGTCCGGCGAACACTCATACCTTCACGGATCTTATCGGCTTCGCCGAAGATCGCGATACCCACGTTGTCCTCTTCGAGGTTCAACACAAGACCGCGAGTCCCATTTTCAAAAACAACAGTTTCAGATGTCATTGCCTTCTCAAGACCGTAGACACGAGCAATTCCGTCAGCAACCGAAACAACTGTTCCTGTTTCTGCAACTTCAGCCGCGTGACCAAGGGCCTGAATTTTTTGTTTGAGCAACTGGCTGATCTCATCAATGCGGATCTGTTCCATTGGTTAAACTCCCTGACTCAAGATTTCTTTAAGGTTTGAAAGGCGTGTTTTAAGGGTCGCATCAACCTGGCGCGTCCCAATTTTTACAAGTAGACCTGCTCGCAATTGCGGATCGGTTTCGCATTCAAAAACGACAGTAGCTCCGTCACCAGGAGATATTGCTTTCTCCAACCTGGCAATCTCGTCAGCCGATAAAGGTGACGCTGAGCGTATTTGCCCGCGGATAATGTTCTTGTGAGTGTCGATTTTTTCAAGAACCTTTTTCATCACAAGATTGATATGCGAGAGCCGGTTATTTTGCGCCATCAGCAACAAAGTGCGGTTAAGTTCACCGCTCAAATTGAGCTTTTCAACAATGAGTTCCAGCATCTGTTTTTTTTCGGCCGAGGTTCGTGTCTGACTCGCAAAAAACTGCGCCAAATCAGATGACGCCAACAATGCGGCTACAGCATTGACTTCTTTCGAAAGCTTGTCGACCGTTCCCAATTCAACTGCACTTTCGAACAATGCGCTCGCATATCGGCGGGCCAATTGTCCGGTACTCACCTTCATGATTTTTTCTCCTTTAGTGCTTCAGTGAGACTGAGAAATTTGAGCTGTTTCACGCAAACCCTGAAAAGCTGACTGACGCAACGAAGCGTCGACCGCCTTCAAAGTGTCGTCCTTGAGTCTTGCATCGAGGTTTAAAACGACTTGCTCAAAGATTTCTTTTTTAAGTTGAATTCGACCTTCTTCGATCAAATGTTTTGCTGTTCTCTCGGTGTCCCGCAAAAGTTGGGCGGCGCTTTCCTTGGCATCATGAATGAGCTTGTCGCGCTGACGAACTCCGTCGTCTGCATACTCTTTGCGAAGTTTTTCAATTTCTGATTGCAAATTTTTAAGTTTAATCTCGTACTCTTCACTTTTTCGCTGAGCTTTAGTCATAGCCTCGCGAGCTTCCGACAATTGTGTACGTAAAGCATCGCGTCGGGCGTCGAGCATTTTTGAAATTGTTTTTCCTGCAAAGAATGTCAATGCTGCCGCAAAAACAATGAACTGAAAATAAGGCCAAAGGATTCCGTAGATCGGATCAACTGCCCCACCGCCGGCCCAGGCAGTACTGGAAAAGAACATCTGACCAATCGAAAACACGAGTGACGCCTTCACTAATTTCGCAATCACCGCGTCTGATAAATCGGAAACAATCGCCGGAATCTTAGATCGTTCCTGACTCAATTGTTGAGTGATTTTTTCTTTTGCGTCCTGCATTTTAATTTTGGCCGCTTCATGTGCATCCTGCAAAATAACAGATGCCTCGGCCTGACCGGCAAGAATCTGATAATTCAGCATGTCGCGTGCTTCGACCAGTGCGACCTTTTGAGCATCGTTGTAGGTTTTTTCTAGACGCTCCAGCTTTTGCTCCAAACCTTTTGCTGATTCTTCCATCCCCTGCGTCCTTCGTCGACGCTCTGCAGTGAGTGATAAAAGAGGTTTAATCAATAAAAGATGACTACTTGCCAGTGCAGCGAGATAAAACGCTCCCTCAATAACCATCGGAATGAGTTCGGGTTTTAGTTTCAATTCTGCCATTTTATGTCCCTTGTGTTGGGGATTGGTTCAATATGAAACGGACGGCTCTGGGGCCTGTTGTGCGGTGTCTTACTGTTTAGTTTTCCCATGTGCAAGGGTTTGGAAGTGGCAGAATCGATGATCGTTTTTGACAGGCTTGCGGCCTGTCAATGGGAAGGCTGATTTCCGTTAGGCGTGGTGCTGTGTGACTTGAAAAAAGTTGGTCACATTGAGTTGTTCGGCGAGCCTCAGATGTGCTTGAAGGGTAGAACGGGACACCTTGAGGATACGACTCGCTTCCGTTTGAGTCACATTGCGCCCATAAATGACGTAATGCGCGAGCGCCGCCTTAAAAACATCGTGCGGGTCGGGCTGCTGCAGTAACTGCTCAAATAATGTGGTCACTGAATTCTCTTGTAAATTGTCCCAACTCGCGCCGTGTCTTGTCATGGACGCTGGGGTTGATGGAGTTTGCAAATAGCCTTGAAAAGGCCTTGACTTTGATTGAACTAACTTCTCAAGATTGTCACCGGCTGTTTTTTCATCCCCCCGGAATCCTGCCAGATATGCTGTTTGAATCACTGCATCAAGGAAGACATCTGGCCCAGAGGACTCAAGGATTTTTCTGAGTTGTGCGAGTATTTTTCCATCAAACGCCTCTATGTATTTGTCCAGTCGAGTCGCCTCAAGAATCTGCGTGACCATGGCTGCTGCACTCGGTAGGAGGCTGGCCAGAGGGGGTAATGGGAAAGTAACGGCGGCAAAACCTCGCGGAGCACTCGTGAGCGCTAAAAGAACAAGTCGTTTTTTGGGGTGTTCGAGTATGACCGGTGTCTTGAATCTATCTTCGGTGTCTTGCACGTCCCCAGTCCCTGCGTCCGTCGAACGCCCTTGTGCAGAAGAGACGCGGAGAGAATCGAATTTCTCTTCGAGAAATTGTTGAACGACCGCCAGCAGGAGTGGTTCTTGGGAAACAATAGTGATGTTGAAACCGGTTTCGAGAGCGGACAGCCAACGCTGCCCCTCCGTTTCTAGGCGACGTCTCAGAACCGTTGAGATCATTTGCATTGTGACTGAATTCATCCATCGACTCCTTTCATTTAATGGTGAGGTGCGAATTTTCTATTTTTTTTTGAGGTGGTGCGATGGACATTTTAAAAGGCGGTCTCTGGCGGTATCGACTTCTGGAAGTTTCACGTGGAACGCTTATTTTGCACATTTAATGAGCGTTTCACGTGGAACATCGTCAAGCTTTTGTCTGGGCTTCACTCATTCCTTCGGACTGAATTAACGACGAACTCGACTTGCGGTTCCGCACAACTCCGATGTAAGACAGCTCATACGAACACAGAGTTCAACACACAGAATGACCGAATGCCAAGTCGGGCGACACGGAGGGTACCACATGGCAGAAGCGAGAATCATTGCACTCTCAAATCAAAAGGGAGGTGTTGGCAAAACCACCTCAGCTGTGAATATTGCCGCGTCTCTCGCAGCAGCAGAGTATCGAGTTCTCCTCGTGGATTTTGATCCCCAGGGAAATGCTTCGAGCGCACTAGGAATTGAAGCACGCACAATAAAGCCCAGCAGTTATGAGATGCTCATCCAAGAGGCCGAACCAAACGCCTGCATCGTCAAGACTGAATTGGCCTTTCTCGATCTCATACCCGCCAATCAAGAATTAATTGGTGCAGAAATTGAACTCGTCTCGGCGCTGGGCCGCGAACACCGATTGAAAGATTCTCTCTCACTGGTCAAATCCAACTACGACTATATTCTCATCGACTGCCCACCCGCCCTTGGTCTTCTTACAGTCAATGCACTCGTGGCAGCTCATGGTCTGCTCGTCCCTCTGCAATGTGAGTATTTTGCACTTGAGGGACTCTCTCAATTGATGAAAACCGTCGAACTGGTTAAAAAATTTCTTAATCCCCAGTTAGAACTGGAGGGTATTCTCCTGACGATGTTCGACCGCCGAAACAATCTTTCGCACCAAGTCGAAGTCGACGTACGTCAACACTTTAAAGAACTTGTTCTTTCCACCCGCATCCCGCGCAACGTCAAGCTCGGTGAGGCGCCATCCCACGGCAAACCAATTATTCTTTATGATATCTCAAGTCCCGGAGCACTCTCCTACATGGAGGCAGCACAGGAACTGCTTGCCCGAACGCAACTCAAGAGGCTCAAAACTCAGCCCATGTCCCCATCAAACGTTTCTGAACTTAACACTCAACATCCATAACCAGGGAGGTTCTGTATGCAAAAAAAACCGAATGGACTCGGACGCGGCTTAGGAGCGCTTCTAAACCCAGAGCTTCTTAAATCCCAAGATCCACTTGCATTGAGTCAATCAACAACAGAGAAAGTCGAGACCGCTCGTCCTTTAGTCTCAAGAAATACCCTTCAAACAACGGAGCAGGCAAAGTCACAGAGACCTGTCATACGCCCGGAGCTGGAACAAACAACATCACAAACACTGTCAACGTCGATGGACGGTGGCAAAACATCAGGCGCTACGTCAGAGTTAGACAAACAAGACAACTCACAAACGATTCTTAAATTATCACCCCAACAACTTTCACCACTCGTTGACCAGCCCCGCACCGAATTTTACAGCACGACCCTCGACGAACTTGCGACGAGCATCAAAACATACGGAATTCTTCAACCGATTGTCGTCTCGCTGACCCCAACACCGGGACACTACACCATTATTGCCGGAGAAAGACGCTGGCGTGCCGCACAGATTGCAGGACTTTCCGAAGTCCCCTGCGTCGTTCGCCAACCCTCGGAACACAGCTCGCTCGAACTTGCACTCATTGAAAATATTCAGCGCGAGGAACTAAACCCTCTCGACGAGGCACGCGCCTTCTCAAAACTCATTGATGAACACGCTTATACGCAAGACACGCTCGCATCGAAGGTCGGCAAAGATCGAGCCACGATAGCAAACAGCATGCGCCTGCTCAGTCTCCCACCAGAGATCCTCTCAGACCTTCAATCCAGAGCAATCACCGCAGGTCATGCACGCGCACTGTGTTCTCTTGACGAGAAAAAATTACAGATCAAAGTTCGAGACATGATCGTCTCTAAGAAACTCTCCGTGAGACAGACAGAAGATATCGTCAAAGAACTCAAGAAAGATAGAGACGCGAGCGAACCGCAAAAAACGCCTCAACTCCCGCCCGACTTGCGTCACCTCTGCGATCAGTTCAAAGGACATCTAGGAACAAAAGTCAGAATTTCTGGAACATCCGAGCGAGGAAAAATTGAAATCAGTTATTATACCTTTGAAGATCTCGAGAGGATCTCGTCATTGATGCTGGCACCGGGTTTAAATCCACGACGCCTCATGACCTGATCTCCCCATCAAAAAACATAAGAACCTAGCGAGGAGCCGGCCAACGACCATGAGAAAATCAGAAAACCTATACAACGATAGAGAAATTCGTGCTTTCCTCGAAGAGGGCTCCGAATTTGAGGGTAAGCTGAATTTCACAGGAGTTGTTCGTCTCAACGGAAAATTTGTTGGCGACATAGATTCCGAAGACACATTAATCTTGGGTGAAACTGCCTATGTTGAGGGCAATATTCGTGTTGGAATCGCAATCATTGGCGGCCGCCTTGTTGGTGATGTGGCAACAAAGCACTGCCTCGAAATTTTGGGAACAGGAATCGTCGAAGGAACCATCACATCCACAAAGCTGATCACACATGAAGGGGCTCAAATTCACGGTCAGATCAGCGTCCAGCACGAAAAACCAGAAATCACGCTCTCGCAGGTAGAAATCAATTCCACCCGTCAACTTACTTTATAACGTAAAGAAGTAGCAAGGCGACAATAATGCGGTAATACGCAAAGATGGTCAGCGGGAATCGCCTTAAAAAGGCAAGAAACATTTTCACAAACACATAAGCAACGACCCAAGAAATCAACACACCAACCAATAACTGAAATCTCATTTCAGGATCTATGAGGTGCCATGAACTCTTTGCCTCATACAGTGCTGTTCCGCACAAAGTTGGCAGACCAACTAAAAAACTAGCCTCTGCTGCTGCTGTTCGCGAAAACCCTAGCCAGCGTCCGGCCAACAACGTTGCAGCCGAGCGACTAAATCCAGGCCATAAAGCACAGCACTGCCCCACTCCAATCAGAACGGCATCTTTGAAGCCAAGACTTTCCAGATTTCGCTCTTTACGAGAACGAAAACGAGACAAAATCCACTCGTCGAGGAGAATCAAAACACCGCCCACGAGCAACGCCATGGCCACAACGCGCACTTCGAACAGAGACTTTACAAAATCCTTAAAAACGAACCCGAGCACCGCAAACGGAACAACAGAACATGCAAAATAAATCGACTGCAGCCGTAGACCAATCTGCGACGCACGGTTTTCAGAGGTTTTACTCAGCAGGGCCAACCATGCACGAATCCAAGCCAAAAACGTCGGCCAAAAAACAGTCACGACCGCCAAAATGGCTCCCGCTTGAATGATCACCAAATATGCATCCAGCGCATCCGTCTTTTCCAGACCCAAAAAATGGCGCGCTAAGATCATGTGCCCCGTCGAACTCACCGGCAAAAATTCAGTGACACCCTCAACGACGGCCAACCACACTGACTCAAGCATGTTCACTTCAGCAATCCCTCACCCGCAAAAACAGAATAGCGAACAGATTAGAGCAGGTTCGCAGCAATGGTCGCCAGAGCCGATCGCTCGCCCTTCACAAGCGTGACGTGTCCGCCGATTCCCTCACGCCGAAACCGTTCGACGACATATGTTAATCCGTTGGAAGCAGCATCAACGTAGGGGTTGTCAATCTGATAGGGATCGCCGGTTAAAATAACCTTTGTATTATCGCCTGCACGGGTCAAAATTGTCTTAATCTCGTGTGGCGTCAGATTCTGCGCCTCATCAACAATAAAGAACTGGTTGGGAATCGAGCGGCCACGAATATAAGTCAACGGCTCAACTTCCAGAATCCCCTGCGAGATTAATTCATGATAGCTCTGCGAAAGCCGCTTGCCACGCCCTTGTCCATGACTACCCAACAAGAGTTCCAGATTATCAAAAATAGGTTGCATCCACGGATTAAGTTTTTCTTCCAAACTGCCGGGCAAATAGCCCACATCTCGGCCTAACGGAAAAATGGGACGACTGACGAGCAATTTTTGATAACGCGATTCATCAGTCGTCTTTTCAAGACCGGCCGCAATGGCCAACAGCGTTTTACCCGTGCCCGCAGTACCGACCAGAGTGACCATTTTAATATCGTCATCCAGCAACAAATCGAGCGCAAAACTTTGCTCTAAATTTCGGGGATAGATTCCCCAAACGTAGTCCTTGCCACCAAAATTTAGTGGCTTCAATGCTCCGGTCACGTGGTCAAATTTGCCATAGACAAATTGAGAATTTTGTTCAGCATCCCGCAGAATCACATACTGGTTCGGCATCAACTCATAATTTTCAAGGGACACCGACCCTGTCGAAAGAAAATCCCGCAGCAGCCGGCCGTCAACCTCAAACTCCGCGATGCCCGTATAAAGCTCATCGATATTGACTTTATCGGCTTCAAAATCCTCGACCGCAACACCGAGCGCGTCGCCCTTGATGCGCAGGTTAGAATCCTTTGTAATCAGAACAACCGGCAAAGACGACTTTGACTTCAGCATCAAAGCCACCGACAAAATCAAATTATCTGCCTTCCGCTCAAAATACGAGGGCAACAGGGCCATGTCAGAGTCTAGGGTCACAAACACGTGCCCACTATCAGCCCGATCGGGAAACAGAGGAATCCCGGTACTCAGCGAGCCCCGCGACCGAAGATCATCCATGATGCGCGACAAATGCCGTGCATTACGGCCCGTCTCACTCAGACCTTTCTTGAAAGTATCAATCTCCTCAATCACGGATATGGGAATGTAGACATCGTTGTCTTCGAACGAAAAAATGGCATTCGGATTCGACAATAAAACGTTGGTGTCCAGCACAAATTTCTTTTTCAAATCCAACACCTCGTATCTGGTCGTTTGGCACGCTGCGCTTACCTTAACAAAGATATTAAACTATCATCTCGGGAGAACAAGGGAGCACCGAAAGACTTTCAATCGCAGGACCACCCCATGACTCAAACACCCACCGCACGCGAAATCCTGGACTCGTTAAACAGCGACTCCAAAAAAGACTTCAAAGAGAAGAATTACCTTCTGTCATTTGATGAGTATCTTGATCTTGTTCTCCGGAAACCAGAGCAACTCCTGCGTTCTTCCGCGCAATATATGAAGGACATGATCGAATCCTTTGGCATCCAAGAAATCTCCGTCGGTCACGAAGGCAGTTACAGGCACTTCAAAGTCTTCGAGCGATCACGGGGACGAAACCGCCCACCGATTGTCGGCCAGCACGAAGCACACGAGCATATTTACAAGATTTTGGAACAATTTGTCCGACAAGGGAGAGTCGACAAGCTGATTTTGCTCCATGGGCCCAACGGATCATCAAAGTCATCCACAGCCGAAGCTCTGGCTCTGGCTCTCGAAGAGTATTCAACGACCGACGAAGGTGCCATTTACAGATTCAATTGGGTTTTCCCCAATGAAAAACTCGGACATGAAGGCCTGAGTACTGGTGATGCCAAAAGAAAACTCGGTTTTGGAGAAGCAGCCCCGCAATTAAATACAAAAAACTCCTTTGCGCACCTCAATGACGATGAACTTCTTTGCAAAATTGTCAGCGAACTCAAAGAAAATCCGATTTTTCTTTTACCCGCTGCGAGCCGCATCAAGTTTATTCAGACATGCCTGAATAAAAAGGCTGCTCAGGACATCCCATCGTTTCTGTCCGAAAGCGACCTGAATGCAAAAAATAAGAGAATTTTTGAAGCACTACTTGTTGCATACCATGGCGATCTTGAAAAGGTATTTAGACACGTACAAGTCGAGCGCTTTTTCTTTAGTTCACGTTACCGAACCGGTATCGCTACAGTTGAACCGCAAATGACCATCGATGCACAAGACAAACAGATCACGATGGAGAAAAATATTCAAAACATTCCTCCGGTGCTGCAAAACATTCGCTTTTACGAACCTTCAGGTGACCTCATCGACGCAAGTCGAGGCTTTATTGAGTTTGCCGATCTGCTTAAACGACCCCTCGAAGCCTTTAAATACCTGCTCACTACTGTTGAAAAAATGAGTATCAACCTCTCCTCAGGCTATGCAGATCTTGATCTCGTGATGATGGCCAGTGCCAATGAGAAGCACCTCGATGCCTTCAAGGCTTCTCCCGACTGGCCATCCTTTAAAGGCCGCTTTGAATTAGTGAGAGTTCCCTACCTGTTGTCCTCCTCGCTCGAAGCAAAAATCTACGAAGAAGACGTCAAGACAATTGCCCGCAACCGTCCTATTGCCCCTCACGCACTCGATCTCTTGGCCAAATGGGCTGTTCTGACAAGACTACGTCCACCTGACCCAGAGTTCTTTGATTTCAACGTCCGCAACCTCATTGGACGACTGGATCCGTTTGAAAAGCTGTCTTTATACGACGGACTCGAACCATCGATGCATTTTTCAGACGCAGAAAAAGGGCAACTCAAAAAACTTGTGATTGAAATCAAACACGAATCACAAGCCTCTCATTTTTATGAAGGTCGATTTGGTGCATCTCCACGTGAGATGAAAATGTTACTTTATTTTGCCTCACAACACGCTTCTCGAGATCAGGTCAGCGCTTTGGCTATTTTTGATGAAATCGAGAATCTAATGCGCGACCGTTCTGTTTATGACTATCTGCAATTTGAACCACGCAACGGCTATCACGATGTTCGTGAATTCTTAAAATTCATTCGCTTCAACTATGCACAAAGCTTTCATCGCGAGTTTATGATTTCAATGAACCTGTTTGATGAAAATCAATACAACAAAGCCTTTGAGAAGTACCTCAAACACATTGTCGCATTCTTGAAAAAAGAAAACGTCGTCAACGAGATCACCCAAAAACTTGAGCCAGCCAATGAAAATATCATGGAGGAAATGGAAGCATTGCTTGGCCTCAGCGGTGAAAAAAGAGAACTTCGCGAATCTCTTGTCGCTAAAATAGCTTCCTGGCGTGTCGAAAATCCTGGTGCAGAACTCAACCTGACAAGAGTTTTTAAATCTGAACTTCAAACAGTGGAACAAAGAATCTACGAAAGCAAAAAAGAGCTCATTGAACGTGTAAAATCGGCGATGATTACCTTCGGTACAGAAGACTATCAAAAGCAGCCGGCTGAGCTGCTTAAATCCTGCGAAGACACTTTCACCAATCTCCAGTCACGTTTTGGCTACTCGTGGAAGACCACGTGGGAAAGCTTGGTCTTTCTCAAATCTCAGGGTCTTTAATTGGGGAGAAGAACATCAGATTAAAAACCGACGTTGGTGACGCCGATGCGCAACCTGAACTGTTCATACCTGCATATAATGCAAATCGATTTGCAGTCTTCACGCTCTCAGCAAAAGGCATTCACTCAGTTTTGCCGAAAATTGAAGATGGTGCCGCGTTCCCTTCAACGGCAAAAAGTCCCTGATCGTTTGCCCAAAGGAGAGGAGCCGTCGCAAGGATATCACCCTCCTCACTTCGGACAATGCCACCGACCACTCCACCAAAATCGATTCCATGGTTCACAACCGGTGACATTTTCAATTCCGTCTCCCCGCTCAACTCGCCATCGGCGACCCACTTCAAACGGACCGTCTTGGACACCACTTCAACCCTGTCATCAGAGAGCGCAACAACAATCACCTCAACTCCCGCATGGTGCCCCCTCGCAACAGCGACATCTTGGCGATGACTCAAGGAAACATCAGACCATTCATCGGCAATGGGCAAAGGGGAAAAATGCAATTGCAGGAAAACCCGTCCCTCACGCTGGCTCAACGTACCAGTAAGTCGTCCCTGGCGTTTGGCAAGAGGCGGAAGCTGCAAAGAACCCAAGACAATCGGCTCATCCCCCAGTCTCAACTTGACCTGCCCAATCACGCTCGGTTTGTCGGACGCAGAAGCCAAGGTCGACAAATAGGCCCGCACCGCAGAGGGCACACGGACAGCAGCATTCAATTGGCGGTCAGATGCCCGTAAAAACTGTGTTGGTAGCCAAACTACTGGCCCATCATGAGAATCATCCAAGGCCAAACCTAAAAAAGCAGACTGAGGACCCCATCCCTTTTTATTGCGTTGCAGCTCCTGCAATGACAACGACACCAAAATCTGTGAGGCTCCCTGCCAAGCCATCAAAGAATTGGCTGCCAAAGAAATCCGCGGCAACCCCAACCCGCCATCCGAAGTTTGATTTTTTTGCCGACCCCAAAGACCAAAAAAATTCATAATCCCGCTCAGGGGACCATTTGCAGATCCAGCAGCAGACTGTGGAATTGTGGCGTCGCCTTTGAGAGAGATCGAAGATGGAATTTTTTGCGCTCCTATCGACCGAGATGTCTCCTTGCCGTCCACTGACAGATCGAAAAATGATTTGATCAAACTGCGCCTCTCGGCGCCTTGAACGAGAGCCACACGCTCAAGTGCCGCTTTCAGCCTCTGCGCCTCCTCCACAACAACCTTCCGATAGGCGTCCCTCACGTGCGTTTCGTTGAACGCGGACAACGATGAAACACCCGCAAAGAGAAGGCGCCCAGCTTGAACCGCGACACGAGCAATGGGATCATCATCCAAGCGAACAATCGACTGAATATTGTCTCCAAGGGGATAGTTAAAATTCAGAGGGCTTAATTGATCCGAGATTTGCCCTTCAGGCTTCGACAACGCCCAGACATTAAAAGCTGGTGTCCTTCGTGTACCCGAATGAGCTGGATTCATTAGATGTGAAGCGAGATGCTCTTCGCGATCAATTTCGCTACTCCCGGACATCCACAGATGATCGTCCCGTGGCTGAACAAGTTTAACTTCAAAGTGTGGCTCAACTCCCACGCCCTGCAAACTTCGTCCCGATGGTGTAAAATAATGCGCGACTGTCAACTTTAATGCCGTGCCACCAGACAGCTCAAAGAGACTCTGAACACTGCCTTTGCCAAAGGTTCTCTCCCCAACAATCAACGCGCGGCCATGATCCTTCAGTGCACCGGCAACAATTTCACTCGCACTCGCAGAGGAAGAGTTAACCATAACAACCAAAGGAAGATCTATCTTGAGACTCCGCGACGTTTGCTCAACTTGCTCTTCAAATCGTGAACGCGTCGAAACAATCTTCCCCTGTCTCAAAAACAGATCAGACAACTGAATAGCCTGATCCAATAATCCACCGGGGTTTCCTCGTAGATCAAGCAACATCCATTTGATCTTTCCGCGCGAAATCTGCTGACCTTGTTCATATAATGAATAAACATCTTCTGCGGTATGATTGGAAAATCCTGTGACCCGAATATGAAGAATCTCCGGATGTCCCTCAATCACGCGCAACTCTGTGCTACGCGTCGGTATCTCTTCGCGGGCCAAAAAAGACCGAAAAACCCGCCGGCTCTGCGGTCTGAAAAACCAGACAGGAACGGCTCGATCTACGACAAGCTCACGAATATCGCGCAGCACACTCTCGAGAGAACGAAAGGCCGAAATGTTATTTCCGACCTTGAGCAAAACATCGCCGGCGCGAATTCCTGCCATATGTGCCGGGCTGTTAGGAACCACTTCGCGAATAAGGGGTAACTCCTGCGACTCATCAATGACAAGTCCGACGCCTCCAAACTGCCCGCGTGTTCCGCTTCTCAACTCACGATATTCTTCGTGCGTCATGTAAGAGCTATGCGGATCAAGTTCATCCAAAAGACCGTTCAAAAAGGTATGAACAGCCTGCGACAAAGAAACCCGACGTAAACGCGCATATTCAGGAACAACAAAACGCCCGACAAGATCCAGACTCTTGAAGCCGGGCTCAACAAGCAGCGGCACTCCAAAAACACGCAGACCCACGCGCACGACCGCCTGTAATTCAGTCACGTCTCGCGGAAGTGCATGAACAGAAATAATGCCAGATTCAACACAAATTTCTGCACTCTGGCGACTCATGGACGGACACAACTGAACCGTGCGATGGCCTGACAATTGCAATCCATCAGACTGCGAACGAACGTTTAAAAAACCAAGTTCAACATCCCCTCCATGCTCACGCGCCAATGCCCGAATTCCCCCGGACAGCATCCGGGCTGAGTCGAGCCGTTCTCTTTGAACATAATGCTGTTCAATGATTCTCAGAGCATGGCGAATCACATCCAATTCAGGATCTGTCGACAATCCGGGAAAAATCTCCTCAAGTGGGACAACAGCGTGACCGGAAGAAAAATCACGCTGCAAGCCAAAGACAGGAACCCAAATGGAACCCAGGCGATCGGTTGATGCCGGATAAAGACAAAGAAGAACTCCTGCCATCGCAAAGACAGCCCGCGTCATCTTTCCAAATTTTTGAAAAAAATTTCCAACAGTGGCAAACAACACAGCGCTCATTGCAGACTGTCTCCTGTTAACACGCTAACAGAAAACATCTGACGCAATGCGACAAAGATAAGAGTTCAGTGGGCAACTCTTACCTGAACAGCGGACTATTCAAAACCCCAAAAAATCACTCAACCGTCACGCTTTTCGCCAAATTACGAGGCTGATCGACATCTGTTCCCTTTCGAACCGCAATCCAATAAGCCAACAGATGCAAAGGCACTGTTGTCATAAACGGCTGTATCGTTTCCGCGCATTCGGGAATTCCAATAAAATCGTCTGCGAGCGACCGGAGCTGCGCATCATCTTCTTGTCCAACAGCAAGAATACGCCCGCCACGGGCCTTAATTTCTTCGATATTAGAAATTGTCTTCTCGTAATAATGATCGCGGGGTGCCAAGCAAACGACACTCATATTTTCATCAATCAACGCGATAGGCCCATGCTTCAGCTCTCCGGCAGCATAAGCCTCTGCATGAATGTAGGATAACTCCTTCAATTTCAACGAACCCTCGAGTGCCACAGGCCACTGCGGACCTCGGCCAATGAACAACAAGCTCGTCTGCTGTTGATATTTATTTGCCAACTTTTCGATAGTTTCAGACAGCCCCAGAGCCTTTTCCACCAAGCTCGGAATTTTTACCAATTCATCAATACGTGCGCTCATCACCTCGGGTGACAATGCAGACTGCTCTTGAGCCAGTGCGAGACCAAACAAATACAGGGCCGTGACCTGTGCAGCAAAAGCCTTGGTGCTGGCCACACCAATTTCAGGACCCGCCTTAGTCAACGATTCCGCATGACACGCATGGGCAATTGTACTTCCAGGCACATTCACGACAGCCAGTGTTTGTGCTCCATGGGCGCGGGCTGATTTCACTGCCTGAAGCGTATCAGCGGTCTCTCCGCTCTGTGACACCGCAATAACAAGTGTTTTGCTGTTTACGGTTGAAGTGCGGTAGCGATACTCACTGGCCAAATCAACTTCGACCGGAACTCTTGATTGGGTTTCTATAAAATATTTACACAGCAGAGCCGCATAATAGCTTGTTCCACACGCGATGATCTGGATACGCTCCAGTGTCTTGAGAGGAAGACCTGCCACACCCAAATCGGCGAGGTTGATTGTCCCCGAATCCCTCTGAATTCGCCCGTTGAGTGTTTGAGCAATGGCGAGTGGATGCTCATGAATTTCTTTGAGCATGAAGTGCCTGTAGCCGCCTTTTTCCATCATTGAAACTGACCATTCGACCTTACTAAAAGGACGGGTGACGGGCTGGCCATTAAAATTTTCAATTTCGATTCCCGAGGCTTTCAAAAATACAATTTCATTGTCTTCGACCACAAGAAATTGCCGCGTGTGCTCTACCAACGCTGTAATTCCAGAGGCCAAATAGCATTCACCTTCTGCTTGTCCGATCACCAAAGGGCTTCCCAATTTGGCCGAATAAAGAACTTCCGGCGTATCCAAACAAAGAATCCCAAATGCGAAAGCACCTTTGAGACGACCGACAACAATCCGCAGCGCTGCTCGCATGCGATGTTCTGCAGAGCCCATTTTTTGTTTGAGATATTCATCGTGCAAAAGGTGTGCAGCAACTTCCGTATCGGTCTCGCTTAAAAATTTATACCCTTTTGCAACGAGCTCTTCTTTGAGCAGACGATAGTTTTCAATAATGCCATTATGGAGAAGAACGATAGGTCCCGAGCGGTGCGGATGGGCATTATTCTCGGTTGGTTTTCCATGAGTGGCCCAGCGCGTATGACCAATGCCAACCTTTGCTGATGGCGGTAATCGATTGAGCTTACCCTCCAACTGCGAGAGCTTGCCTTCAGCGCGCTCAATTGCCACTCCTTCAGCAGTCAGCATCGCAATTCCCGCAGAATCATAACCTCGGTATTCGAGACGACGGAGTGCATTCAGAAAGAACGACGGACTCGCACCAGAGCCAACATAACCAATCACACCGCACATAATGATGTCCTTATTTTGTAAACAAACAACCTTTAAAGTCGCACATCCGACTGTACCGTCCAACGTGAAAATGCCGGAACTCTCGTCTCATCCGCAAGCCGAAGCTCGCCTGCTAAATAGACAAAAGGTTCAATAATAACGTTCTGCCCAAAAACGACTGAATCCTCAATATACACCTGTTGAGGATTTAATATCTGCACACCTGCTGCCATCAGCTGCTGCACAATTCGATCCTGCAAACGTCGAGCAACGTCCGCAAGCTGAGCTTGCGAATTCACACCCAGAACCGTCTCTTCGGCGGCGCCTTCGTATGCGGTGACACGCCGACCGGCCTCCGTCAAAAGCACAGGAAGATCTGTCAGGTAAAATTCACGCGCAGAATTTTCGGGTTTTATTTGTGGAAGAAACTCACAGAGGGTCTTAAAATCTGCAGCAAAAAAACCACTGTTGCAGGAGCGAATGGTCCTTTGCTCAGTGGTGCAGTCTTTCTCTTCTTGTATGCGATAGACCTGACCATCCATCGTCTTCAGAACACGCCCATAGCCGGTGGGATCTTCCGCATCGAATGCCAAAACTGTCAGCACACTTGAATCTGTATGCAAGCGATCCCACAGACCATTGAGGATCATCGGATCCACTCCGGGCACATCTCCCAACCCAATGAGTGCTGTGCCATCACAGACCCCTTGTGCCTCAAGCGCACGAACGCCACACAGCGCAGCATGTCCCGTGCCCATGGCAACGTCTTGAAACACATGACGAACGCGACATCGACTGGCAACTTTTTGTGCAAATCGCTCAACAATGGCATGAACATCCGTCTGCGACGGCGATACAACAACCATCAATTCGCTGACACCCGCCTCAACAAAATGAATCATCGACCACTCTATCAACGAGCGGCCCAAAAGTGTGTGCGCCACTTTGGGCCGCGTTGTCTTCATCCGCTTGCCCTGACCTGCAGCTAAAATAATGCCCACCACACCTTGCTTTTTCGAATGCTTCTCTGACACTCATGACCTCTGTACAATGAAACGATGGAATCAACACAAACTCAATCAAAGCCGAAAGGACACACCATGGCGGGAACGTCCTCATCCCAATCTCCTGCAACACTTTCATGCACAGTCCACGCACCAACGCGGATCGACCTCGCAGGAGGAACGCTTGATATATGGCCTTTGGCAGCAATTCTACAAGATAAGTTCGAACTTTGGAACGCACCCATCGAGACCGTCAATCTCGCGATTCAACTCAATGCGGAAGCAAAAATAACCCTCAGGCATTCACGCGAACTCCATTGGACTTTCAACGACAAATCTCTTGGTCGCAGTGCGGCTGGCCAAACACTCCAACAAAAAGATGCAGCGGATTTTATCCTTCAGCGCGCGGTGACGCGTCTGTACACTCCACAACTGATCGACAAGGGTCTGGCCGATGTCACCATCGAAACAAACGCACAGGCCCCCCGCGGTTCAGGACTGGGTGGCTCAAGCTCGCTCGTCATTGCAATGCTCGCAGGGATGGAAAAACTCCTCGGCCGCTCCACCGAAGGATCCGATTTATGTCGCACGGCACAAACTCTTGAAGCAGGAGTCTTGGGAAATTTAGCGGGCAATCAGGATCATTTTGCTGCCTTTTTCGGTGGACTACAATCAGTCAAGCATTCAGCTTTCGGAAGCACGACAAGTCACATCTCAAGTGATCTGGAGGCTCTGTCCCGTCACCTGGTCTTAGCGCACAGTGGACAACAACATTTCAGTGCTTTCAACAATTGGCTTGTCCTTGAAAAAGTACTCACGGGCGATGTTGCAGTATTAGAACGATGTGCAGCCATTGCTCGTATTGTTCCCGATATGAAGCGCGAGCTGCAAAATCAAAACTGGCCGGCGGTCGCCAAGTTATTAAGTGCTGAATGGGATATCCGCCGCACGCTCGCGGCAGGAATCGTAACGCCCGTGCTTGAATCATTGTATGCCGCGGCTCTCAGGGCGGGAGCCGCGGGAGGAAAGGTCTGCGGTGCCGGTGGGGGCGGCGTTCTGGTCATGATGGTCGAAAATCCAGCTCAAAAGGCCACCGTGGAACAAGCACTCCGTGCTGCCGGCGGAGAAGTTTTAAACTGCGCGCCATCGCATCGTGGCGTCGTCTATTCATAAAATTATTAAATTCATCGGACCGGGTGAGATCTTCGGCTCGCGCCTCTTCTTGAAATTTTTAATTATGGGCCGATCGTGTCGGCGGAACGCTTTCGGCGTGCACGAAAAAAATTCTGCAAGAGCTCACGCGCAGCATCCTGCAGAGGGCCCTGACTGCTTTCACATGCATGATTCAATCGCTCATCATTAAGAACGCGCGCAAGACTTTCACACGCTCCAGCCTTTGCATCAACAGCGGCATAAACAACTCTCCTAACCCGCGCATTGACGAGAGCTCCTGCACACATAAAGCAGGGCTCAAGAGTGACATACACGGTGCAATCAGACAGTCGCCAGCGGCCGAGTTTGTGCGCAGCAGAACGTAACGCCAGAACTTCTGCATGAGCGGTGGGATCCTGCAAAACCTCGCGTTGATTAAATTCGGTCGCAACCAAACCTTCGGTGGGATGCACGATGACACAACCAACAGGCACATCACCCTGACTTTCGGCAAGTCGCGCAGCGTCAAGGGCCTGCGACATCCAAAAGCTGTCGTCGTTGGTTTTTACATCGGTCATAAATCACTGCTAACGGGGCTTTGCCCTACAGAAAGGGTCATATCGAACCAAAAAATGCATAAAAAAATTACGGAGCCCTCTCGCGAGAACTCCGCAATGGTGGCGGAGCGAGAGGGATTCGAACCCTCGGTAGAGTTACCCCTACGCATCCTTAGCAAGGATGTGGTTTCAGCCACTCACCCATCGCTCCACGCGACTTAAAACAGCTTACATAAACTTCGAGACAAAAAAAATGGCGCGCGGTAAGCGATTCGAACGCCTGACCGCCAGATTCGTAGTCTGGTGCTCTATCCAGCTGAGCTAACCGCGCACACAACTCAAGAGAAGACTCAAAAGAGCCCTCCAACGAGGTGCCAGTGGACTAATCCACGCCTTCAGACGAGTCAAGAGATTTTCCCAAAAAAAGCCTCTCCATCATAACCGCCGGAAAAGAGTCAGCTCCCGCTTCTACAAACTTAACCTCACCACCATCAAGGCCAACCCAATGAGTGGCACACCCCGCCCACTCAGCCGGACGATGAACACTCAAAACTACAAGGTCTCCCGCCCGTCGACGGGCCTCAATCAACCCCTTCAGCACCGAACGCCAGTAAACATCGAGAAAAGCATCAGGCTCATCCAAAATGCACACCTGCGCATCCTTCGACAAACATTGCGCCAAGCGGACCCGCTGCCACTGTCCGCCGCTGAGTTGCGACAGACCAACATTCTTCAATTCCTCAACTCCTAACGCATCACGCACACGCAGATGTTTCGTCATAAACAAAGGCCCCTCTGGACCCTCCGCCGTACGCCGACGATCAAGATCAGAGGCTAACGCTAAAAACTCCGCAACGGTCATCTCTTCAACGGGCCTCAACACCTGCCCAAAATATGACTTTGAAAACTCATCTGCGCGGGAGAATCCAAAACTCAATCGCCCGCTCGTCTCCCATCCATCCAACGACATCAACACACCTGCCAGCGAACGTAAAAAAGTCGTCTTGCCAGAACCATTGGGTCCAACAAGCACAACGACAGAAGAACGAGGCACCGTCAGAGACACGTTGCGCAAAATCCAGTGTCGATTTTTCCAAACATTTATGCGCGCGACCTCAAGGACCGGTGTGTCTGTTCGAGAGCCAACCATATTCATTGCTTGCATCCTCAAGGCTTTAAAACGATGGCCTGCTGCGCAAAAAAACAATCAGCAAAAATGGTACAGACAGGAGCGCGGTATACACACCCACAGGAAGTTCACTGGGAGGAGTGAGAGTCCGCGAGAGCAGGTCCGCAAAAAGCAAAACATTCGCGCCCATCAATCCATTAAACGCCGGTCGAACCCAGGGCGAAGATGGGTTCTTAAACCAAGAACGCGTGAGATGCGGAACCAGAAGGCCAACAAAACCGACCGACCCAGCCGCACACACAGCAGAGGCGCAAAGCACGGCAAGAGTCAAGAGAATTTGCCAACGCAAACGCGCACAATTCACACCATTTGTTTGGGCAAAATCTTGTCCAAAGGACATGAGCAAGAGCCGACGCTCACAAGACAGCAAATAAAAGGACGACACAAAGAGCGGCGGAAGAAGAACAAGAGCTTGCCAAAGGCTATAGGGCTGGATGGCTCCCAACGTCCAGCTTTGAACCTCAGACAATCCAGACGGACTCAATCGAGCAAAAATAACCATAAGAAGCGCTGAAAAACTCGCATTCAAAAACAAACCAGCCAAAGCCAGTGCCGATGGTCCCCAAAGCCGCACAAATGTCGAAAAAAACGAACGCACCACCAGCAACGCCATCAGAGCACCCGCAAAGGACGGAAACCAAACTGCAGGAACAAAACCAAAGAACACATTCTGAACAAAGTTTGGAGCAAACAAAATCACGATCAGCACCGCCGTTGTACTGCCGGCCGACAAACCAACCACGTGTGGATCAGCCAAAGGATTTTGCAGCAAAAGCTGAAGACTACGCCCTGCCGTTGCGAGCGCAAATCCTGTTGCAACAGACAAAATAATATGGACCCACCGCAACTCAAAAATCGCGGACTGAGAAGACGTAAAAATCGAAATTCGTTCAAATAAACCTGTTCTTAAGAAACAATCCCCGATCAAAAACAAAGAAGGCTGATCCGCGCACACAATCGCCGACCACTGTTGAAAAGATGTGGCTGGTCCCGATGCAACGCTCAAAAGCACAAGGCCTGACAAAAGAATCAGCGCAATCCACACCGCCCTCACCTTCTTTGCTCCTGAATCATCTGCAATGCTTGCAAAACTCGGGGTCCGGGCCGGGTAAAGAGATCGGCAGACAAAATGCGCAGTTCCGGGCGCGGTCGCACTTGTATCCGCTCGATAAGCTTCATGGCTTGAGCCTCAAGCCTCGCATGAGCCGCTTGCTCCTCAGAAAACAAAATCCACTGATCGCTTCGAACTGAAAGCGCAGACTCGAGCGCAAGACTTGCAAAATCAACATCCGAAGGAAATGACGGCAAGCCACGCAAAGCGTTTTGAAAACCCGCCCGTTCAAATAGTTCACTCAACCAACTCCGCGGTGTCGCAACATACAAAGGTTGCAAAGCAACAACGAGCATGACCTTCTTTGCTGATGGACGGACATCTGCGGGAGCATTCAAAATCTTAAACTTCTCTGCCCACTGTTTAGCTATTTCGTCTGCGCCGAGGGCTTGACCCAACAGCAACACCTGCTGCGAAAAATCACTGAGGCGATTGATTTTAAGAAGATGAACCCGCGCTCCACGCGCGCTCAACTTCTGAATCAGAATCTGCGGCAAGCCCTCAACAGCCACAACATCCGTCGGATGTTTTAAAAGGACCTGCTCAACACTTGTGCGCATAAAGGAGCCTATTTTTGCAATTTTTCCAACCTCGGGAGGAAAATCGCATTGTTCCGTGACTCCCACCAATGAACCCACCAGTCCCAACGCAGCAACCCACTCGGTTGCACTCGGTGCCAAACTTACAATCCGTCGCGCAGCCCGCGGTGTAGGCTGGGATGAAGCAGAGGACAAAGCTGGTGTTGCAGGCGACGCGGCGCGGGCATGAGTCGCAAAACCAAAACCAACAAAAAAAGAAGCGACCATCAAAACGATGGCAGTTCTGAATCTTTGTTCGACTGTCCGCTTAACTTCAAAAAACAATAGCTCACTCAGGAACATCAACGCCCGCGTCCTCAAGCCGATCGCGAATTTTGCGCAAGACCTTTGCTTCAAGCTGCCTTGCTCGCTCTCGGGTAATACCAAACTTGTCACCCACATCCTGCAGCGTAATCGGTTCATCGGATAAAATGCGGTGACGGAAAATATACAAATCTCTTTCATTGAGTTCATTTTCAATTGCCGCGGCTTGCTCACGCAGAATGGAAAGAATTTCTTCTCTGGCCAACTTTTCATCTGCCCGCTCAGACTGATCCTCCATAAGATCAACCTGCCGTGTTCCCTGAGCATCATCATAGATGGGAGTATCCAACGACACATCCCCCTTCGACAAACGATGATTCATCTCGACAACTTCAGATTCTTTGACACCAATTTTTTCGGCCAGCAAGCGAGCATCAAAACGCTGTGTTAATGCGTACATTTTTTCAGCTTCTGCACGCAAACGGAAAAATAATTTCCTTTGAGCATCCGTTGTTCCAATCCGCACCAGACTTTTGTTGTCCATGAGGAACTTCAAAATATACGCGCGTATCCACCAAGCGCTGTAGGTTGACAGTTTGACACCGCGGTAAGGATTAAAACGATTGACGGCCTGCACCAGACCGGCATTTCCTTCCTGAATTAAATCGAGCATTTGTGCATATGCTCTGCGATATTCCATCGCAATTTTAACAACCAACCTCAAGTTCGCGGTCACCAGACGCTGCCGCGCCTCAACACTGTTGTTTTCAAAAGCCTCTGTCGCCAATCGCCGCTCTTCTTCAATGCTCAACAGCGGATAGCGGCGCAGTTCTGCCATATAACGGGACAATGCAGACGAGGCGACAAGCCCTGACGATTGGCCAAGATCAGAGGAATCGTAATCATCGGATTCATCGGTTTCGGTCGCTGGTTCGTAGGGAGCTAGCGCACTATTGTCTTTTTCAGCGTCGATCCACTCGCCATCAATCAGATCAGCATCAATGGCATCATTCTCGCGCGATTGCACGGATTCATCATCAACAACTTCTGCGTCCAGCACTTCCGGCTCGACCGGCCCCTTCACGGAGCCAGATTTTTTGGCTAATTTATTCTTTTCGACCGTTGATGAATCCGAACGCACGCGCACAAATGACTTCTTTTTCGACCCGCTCGTCGTCTCTGCGCTTGCATTCGTATTGCCTGATGGCAGACTCTCTCCCCGACGGCTCATTTTTTACTCCAATCGGAATTCAAACAAATGCCTGGACTTGGAATCATCTCAAACCCATTCGCGAAAATAAATAAACGCGATCCAGAGCACAACACTCTCATGTGGTATATTCTTGGCAACCGAGGGCAGTTTGAAATCACCAACTCGTTGCAGGATCTGTCCCGAGTCTGCGATGAATTTTTTGCCCGCGGCCTCGACACAGTGGGTATTGTCGGGGGCGATGGAACCATTAGCCTCACCCTCTCCGCCCTCGCCCAAGCTTATCCGGCTGATCAACTGCCACGCATCCTCGTGCTGCGCGGTGGAACCGTCAATGTTCTCGCTTCAAATCTTGGCATCTTTGGTAAGCCTAAAGACGTCTTCGCCGATGCTCTCGAGGCGTATCACACCCCCAACGGACTTTCACACATGTCGCTGCAAACACTCAAAGTCAACGGCCGGCTGGGGTTTATCTTTGCAGATGGTGTGGCTGCGCGATTTTTGAACGAATTTTACAAAATTAAATCGTCCACACTGGGAGCCGGCATTTTTCTTGGCAAAGTCCTTGCCGATGGCGCACTCGCCGGTCACCTGAACGGAGCCTACAGACAACTGTATTTAACTGAACGGCTGACCATCGACTGCAAGCCCCATCCTTGGCCCCACCAAAACCCAGCCGATGTCGCCCTCATAGCAGCATCAACGATTCCAAAAATGCCCTTTGGCATCCGCCTCTTTCGCAGGCTCAACTGCAAAATCCCGCAAGCCGAACTCATCGCCATCAAAGCAGGGGAACGCGAATTGCCATTCCGAGTTCTCAAAGCGTTGCTCAAACAGGGAAAAATCGACGCAAGCATTGCCCAAACGCACATATTTTCCGAGGCCGTTCTAACTCCCTCACAAACGATCGAATACTCACTCGACGGCGATATTTTGGAACCCACCGACCAACCGATTCATCTCAGCCTAGGCCCCCGCTTTGTTTTCTGCTCCCCATATGGCAACGTGCTGTAGCTTGCGCTCCGACACTCTGCTTCGGAGGCGGAGAGGCTCATGTTTTCGGCTTTCGATGAAATCATACTCAATCACGACGATGGCGACATCACACTGGAACACGCCATTCTTGCCCTTGATGCAAAATCAGCAGGGCACATTAATTTCATTTCGAGTGTCGGACCCTCTTACTGCACTGGAAAATTAGGCGGAAAGCAAATTCTCGTGAGTCATGAAGCTCACAGAATACTCGCTCATAAATTTCCAAAAGCAGCATTCTTACCCTGTTCGTATTACCGCCCCATTGTGTTAGGAAATCTGCACGTCGAACTGATGCCAAGCGGAAGCAGCCTCGGCTCAAGTTTTTTACGCATCGAAAAAAAGAGCGACTCGCTGCTCTATGCATCCCACTGGTCCAAACGCTCGACACCTGCCTTGCGCCGTGCGGCGTTTAAACAAGCCAACACACTTCTTTTAAAGCTGCAGAGCGACCCCTCGGCGCTGTTTGCAACATCCGTCCGCCGCGAACTTGAGCGGCTAGGTGAATTTTGCGGAAAGCTGATCCGCGCCGGAGAGCGTGTTGTCATTGTTGCCGATGTCTGTGGAACTGCGCATCATATTGTCGGAATGCTAACCGAACTCCGGTTGCCCATCTGCCTCGACAAACACCTACAGCTGCTCATGAACACTGACTCAGAATCTTCGCAGTCTAACCAGCGCATTCAAAGCGAAGCCCCACGTTGGGATCAGGGGGCGCGCACGGTTTGGGTTGACCAACCGACTGCGCAGGCCTGCGTGATGCTCATCTCAAAAGAACATGTCCTGGCACGACGGCAAAAGTCCCTGCCGCAGGGGATCTGGGTGTGGACAGGGCTTCTTGATCAACACCTTGCCGCGCAGTGCCCTTGGTTGGGGCATTTAAATTTTGCTGATTCTTTCGCCATTCATTCTGCGCCTGATTTATCTGAGATTGAGGACATGCTGACCGAAGTTCGCCCCAAGCAAGTCCTTGTCTGTGGCGAAGGTTCTCAGACATGTGTCCACCATCTGACACGGCAGGGGATTGACGCGCAGGTGTTTGCGCCTCCACGATTGGAAACACTGTTCTGATGTTCCACGCCCGTTGACTGACGCGGTGCTCGAACACAAGGAACTCTATTTTCATTTTGAATCAGCGGATGCGGGAGAGTTTTGCGAACCATGGCTCAGGAAAAAAGAGACCACAACGCCAACAATAAAGACAATAATTCCAGACGAACCTTCACCGTGCGAACGATGGAGATTGAAGATCTTGCCGAAGTTTATCAACTAGGCGCGATGAACTTCAAAGCTGACCTCTGGCCTATGCTTTATCGCAGCTGGGATGAGTATGAAGTCACAACCCTATTCAATACCGATGGGGATTATTGCCTTGTTGCCGAAAATGATGCCTGGCAACCGGGCTCAAAAGAGCAGCGAATTGTTGGTTTTGTTCTCGGCACCGTTATTTCCAAACCGGGCTCTGCATGGAGTTATGGCTATATTCTGTGGCTTTGCTCCCATGACCTCTGGGCCCGTGAAGGGGTCGCCGGCAAACTGGTCGATAAACTTGTTGAAATCATGATCGAAGAGGATGGCATCCGAATCATCATGGCAGACACAGACCCTGACAATCACAGAGCGGTCCGGTTTTTTTCAAAAAAGGGCTTTTCAGACACAAAACCGCATCTGTATTTGAGCAGCAACCTCGAGCACAACCCTCATTATGGCCAACTGCTCAAAAAATCCCGTGCTGCGGCTCTTTCGGCTGAAAAGCTCAAGAAAAAAATGCGCAAAGACGGACCGGGACGCTGGACGAATGAAGCAAATGATGAAAAGAAAAAGGTGTCAAAAAGCAAAAAGAAGAAGCTTCTGAAGCGAAAGAAGAAAAAGAAAAAAACAGGAAAAAATTGAGTCATGACACACAACCGCCCGACCCCGCCTGCCTCGCTCAACCCCGCGCAGAAGCAGGCCGTTGACACCCTCACGGGTCCGGTCGTGGTTTATGCGGGAGCGGGCAGCGGTAAGACCCGCGTTATCTGCCACCGCATTGCTGCGCTCATTGAGGCTGGAGTGGCCCCAAGTTCGATTCTGGCGGTCACATTCACAAACAAAGCAGCCAAAGAAATGCGCGAACGAGTTGAACAACTCGTCGGTGGCCGTGCGCGCAGCATGATTGTGTCAACCTTCCACTCAGCATGCGCACGCTTCCTGCGCATCTTTGCCCGTGAGGCGGGATACACTGAATCCTTTTCAATTCTCGACGACGACGATCAAAAGTCGCTCATCAAAGATGTTATCCAAGCACTCAACATCCCGGACAAGATTCTGAATGTAGCGACGATCAAAACCAAAATCGATCGCCTCAAAAACGCCGGTGTTTCACCTGAAGACTACGCGCAACAAATCCGCGAAAACACATATGATGCAAATGAATCTGCGCGACATAAATTCCGTCGTTTCGGTGAGGACGAACATGCTGTTCTCATCCAGAAATGCTATGCGCTCTATCAACACAGGCTCAAAAACCAAAATGCGATGGATTTTAACGATCTTCTGATGGTGATGGTCAATCTGCTACAAAAGAATGAGAATGTCTTGCAACAATTGCAAAACAGATTCCATTTTTTTCTTGTAGATGAATTTCAAGACACGAACCCCATCCAGTTTAAACTCATTCAACTTCTGTCATCTAAAACGAACAACCTGTGCATCGTAGGTGACGATGATCAATCTATTTATTCCTGGCGTGGCGCCGAGCCATCATTTATTCTCGATTTTCAAAAATACTATCCTGATGCAGTCGTCATTAAACTCGAACAGAACTATCGAAGCTCGGCAAATATCGTCAATGCTGCGACGCACCTCATCGCTCACAACCTGCGCCGGGCACCCAAAGCTTTGTGGACACAGGCCAGTGCCGGCGACGAAGTCACCTGCCATGGCGCCTCCGATGCTTACGAAGAAGCGCAGTTTGTAGTCAACGAACTCCTCAAAAAATATGAACAACGCCGACGTTTCTCGGACTTTGCCATTCTCTATCGGACGAATGCACAAAGCCGCGTGCTCGAAGATGAACTACGCCGACGTCTGTTACCTTATATTATTTATGGCTCTGTTCGATTTTATGAACGGGCTGAAATAAAAACACTGATGGCCTATTTGCGTCTTATCGTTAATCCTGACGATAACAATGCTTTCATCAGAGCGATCGCCGCGCCGCGCCGCGGATTCGGTGACAAGGCTATCGAAAAACTCAAATTGATTGCTGCCGAAAAAAATCAATCTCTTTTGCGCGTTGCTTGTGGACTCGCGCGCAACGAGTTCACCGCTGATATCGGGCGCGGATTGTCGGCTCTCAAGTCGTTTGAGCGTATGTTCAGCAAAGCTAGAAGCCAACTGGAATTGACAGGACGTCCCTCCCTCGTTCTGAGCGACATCCTGAATGACGTTCAATTCGAAGACTATCTGCGCAACACGTATCCCGAAGACTTCGACGATCGCAGACTCAACGTCATCGAATTACAAAATGCGCTCCTTGAAATTGAGCAACGTGCCAGCCAGCAAGACGGTGGTGAGCCCGATCCACACACGGAGCTTGAGAAGGCTCTGTCGGTCATTCAGCCTGCGGACGAGTTTCGTTCAACAACAGCCGCAAGCCCAGGGGCTAAACTTCTCAATACCTTTCTTGAGCAAGCATTACTGACCGTTGAACCAACAGTGAAAAGTGTGCAATCAGGAGAATCCGATGCCATCACCCTGATGACCATCCACTCCTCTAAGGGCCTTGAATTTCCGGTCGTCTATTTGTGCGGTCTGGAAGAGGGAGTCTTGCCTCATAACAACAGTCTCGACAGCGAACCCGCGATTGAAGAAGAGCGACGGCTCCTTTATGTGGCCATGACCCGAGCCCGAGAATCGCTGACCCTGACAAACATTCGCCGCAATCGCTTCAGACCAGACATGCCCGCAGAAAGAAGCCGATTTCTCTCCGAATTACCAGAAGACGGCGTGCGCATTGAACGTAAACAAAAAAGCCGGTCAGCATTCTTTTCAGCAGCCTCCGATCTCCAAGACATTCGAAAAGATGTTTTCTCCTTTGTTAAATCAGCTGACGATTTAGCTTCAAAAGGGATGACCGGTGCAAATGATGACACGCAGGAATGGTTCGCGGGGCAGCGGGTCCGGCATAAATTGTTTGGAACAGGAGTCGTGCAACAGGTCGAAAAAAGCCTCGACGGTTTTCGCGTAGAGGTCCGATTTCCCGTTGTCGGAGTCAAAAAACTCATGCACACCTACCTGCAACCCGAGTAATTTTTTTAAGCAGGAGCTTTTAAAATGACATCAAAGGCGATCAAAATCGCACCATCCATTGCAGCCGGACGATTGCTTTATTTGGGAGAAGAACTCAAGAAGCTGGAAGATGCCGGTGTCGATGCCATTCATTTTGATGTCATGGACGGTCATTTTGTGCCCTTGCTGACCATCGGTGTACCCATTCTTGAACAGGTACGAGCCGCCACACAGCTGCATCTTGACGTGCATATCATGGTCACCAATCCGGATGATGTCTTGGATGACTATCTTCAGGCCGGAGCAGACACACTGAGTTTTCATATTGAAGCTGCGCGACATGCACACAGGCTTTGCAACCGCATTCGTCAGGCAGGACGACGGGCGGGAATCGCTCTAAATCCGTCCACGCACTGGCAAAACATTGAATTCCTGCTTCCCGAACTCGATCAGGTCACCATTATGACCGTGAACCCAGGCTACTCACGCCAGCAACATCTCACCACGATGCACCCAAAAATCCAGGAATTATCGGCCTTTTGCCGCGAACGCAACTATGCGATTGACATCGTTGTCGACGGCGGTGTGAGCCTCAACAATGCGGGCACGTTGGCCAAACTGGGTGCAACAACTTTGGTGGCCGGCGGGGCAGTCTTCAACGGTGGCAGCACAACCGAGGCCGTCGCAGCGCTCCGTCGGGCAGCGCAGTCCCATTCAACTCATGCACAGTCCTAAAGCGAGACATAATGCAAAAATTCTTTGAAGACACATCACTGGAGCTGAAAACTCTTGAGCCATTACTCGTTGAGTATCTTCTCACCCCGAATGAGCCAACCAATGATGTCCTGCGGCATATTTTTGGTGCCGGCGGCAAGCGCATCAGACCGAGTTTATTTCTCCTCGTGAGCGAGCTTATCGGCTATTCAGGTGAACATCGCATGCCGATTGCGGCAGTCTGTGAATACATTCACACGGCCAGCCTCCTGCACGATGACGTGATTGACAACTCCACACTGCGCCGCGGAAAACCTACAGCAAATTCTGTCTGGGGAGACGAAACTGCGGTGCTTGCAGGAGACCTGATTTATTCAGCGGCCTGCCGCTTGATGGT
>Ga0315901_10001044_pt1 | contig 40015 bp, 71 predicted proteins | sample LakEriMetagenome_10_FD_203761 | JGI IMG/M metagenome (GOLD analysis project Ga0315901, IMG submission 203761) | Freshwater fungal communities from buoy surface, Lake Erie, Ohio, United States - Buoy 2 MA116 | ecosystem: Environmental > Aquatic > Freshwater > Lake | place: USA: Lake Erie, Ohio...
GTTATATCGGTATTATCTGCTGCGGTTGCACTAAATTCTGAAATTTTGGTTTTTGCCATCTTTTATCCTTGTCTTAACCATGTATTAGTTCCTGGTGCGACTTCTGTCCATACATCTACACTAGGGGTTGTATCTGTCCATACTTCACTTCCTGGGGTGACAGGATTCCATCCTTCACCTTGTATTACTCCGTTTGCTGTAACTGTTGCTATAGGTGTGATAGATGCACTAGCACCTGTGATAATACCACCTAAACAATATACAGAAGCATTAGCAACTACTTGTGCTTCACCACTTACTTCATAACCTGCTAAACAAGATACAGTTGTTGTGCCTGTAATACTTGCAGAGTCTGTTCTGATAACTACATAATCAATTGCTACTGTGCCATTAGCAGTAATAGATGCTGAACCTGCAATCTCAAACGATCCTATTGCAGTTACAGTTGCATTGCCTGTAATAGAACCTGATCCATCTCTTATGCGTAAGTAAACAGCACTTACATTAGCAGTTCCGTTTATAGAACCACTATCTAATCTAATTCTTGTTGCACTACCTGTAACAGTAGCATCTGCTGTAATAGCAGCACTAAATGGTTTTATCGCATTAGCATTAGCTGTAACTATAGCGTCTGCATTTACTTGAGCAGAGGCTAATACTATCCCTCCTATCTTACCTAATGTACTAAAAGAGGTTTCAGCAAAGGAGGTTATACCAAACATTTATCGTACCTTTTTATTTAACTAGTTTATATATTTCTTCTACTGTTTCTTTAACATTCCATGATTGTTGGGTAATAGAGTAAACATTAGTAGATACTTCATCATCATTTTCTATTGCAAACACAGTCATAATGTGTTCAGGATTAATTAATAATGGCTTACCTTTAAACTCTTCTGCGTTATTAGTAAGTTTAATTAGCATTAATTTCTACCCATGATGTTGTTTCTTCATCCCATACATAAAATTTATTATCATTTGGATATGGAATAGGTGATTCCCATTGGCAAGTACTTTCATTTAATAACCATGAATTATATGGTTTAGGTGGAATAAAAGCATCACGAACTTCATCATAAGTATATCCAATACCAGCATAATTCTTACGAATTTTACCGTTATAAGATGTTTGTTTCCAAGTACCGCCTAATAGATTAGAACAAAAAGCAATACCTTTTTCTTCTGATTCTTGTCCATTTTCATCAAGAATATCTTGATTAGATACTACAATTACTTGTTTTACTATATTGTTTTCTAATTGTGCAAAATGTGCCATGTTTACTTTCCTTTAAGCTGTATAACTTCCTGAAGCTGTAAATTGTAATATTGTATTTGATCCTGATGTAGTTACCGTTGGTGAACCAGTGGTTGTGCCAGAATATTTAGATGTTGGAATTGATAGAATGACTATACCTGAACCTCCTGATGCGTTACCAGAACCAGCAGTATTTTTAGCACCACCTCCACCGCCTGTATTTGCTGTTCCTGCTACTGCTGTACTTGAGTTTTGACCAGATGCACCAGCTCCACCTCCACCTGAACCACCTGTTCCTGTAGTAGTAGTTGTCCATGGTCCATATCCTGAACCACCGCCGCCACCAGCATATGTTATTGATGATCCTGTGATAGATGATGAAGTGCCATTGCCACCATCTCCTGGGTCTACTCCTGCACCTCCACTACCAGCAGCGTTTGCACCTACTGCAGAAGCACCACCGCCACCACCACCTGCAGCTCCAGCACCTTTACCACCGTTGCTACCTTGACCACTTGTGGCTGATCCTCCATTACCACCATCACTTGGATTATTTCCTTCTGATCCGCCACCACCTGAACCACCACTACCACCTGTTTGGAAAGAACCACTTCCTCCAAGACCACCGCCTGTAGAAGTAATTGTAGTGATTCCAGTTCCAGATAATACAGAATTAGATCCTTGAACGCCTTGTGAACCACCACCACCTACTGTGACTGTGTATGTATTTCCAATAATTAAATCTGCTGATCCTGATAATAAACCTCCAGCTCCGCCGCCACCTTGACCACCAGATGAGCCAGTACCTCCACCGCCACCACCAGCTACAACCAAATAACTAGTAGATACAATATTTGCAATAGGAACTAAACTTCCTGAACTTGTGAATGTGTGTATTTGATTTCCACCTGAAGTAGTAATTGTTCCACCAGCAAATAAAGCAGTAGCAGATGCGTAAGATATGATGACTATGCCTGAACCTCCAGCACCTGAATTATAACCATCAGTACCACCTCCGCCACCACCACCTCTATTAGCTGTACCAGCAGTACCTACAAGCGCACTTGAAAATGATGAACCTGAACCACCGCCACCAGAGCCACCTGTACCAATAGTGCCAGATGTAGAATAACTACCTCCTCCACCTCCACCAGCATAGGTAACTGAACTTCCAGAGATAGATGATGAAGAACCTGCTCCACCATTACCACCTACACTAGATGTTCCTGTAGCGCCAACAGCAGAAGCTCCACCTCCGCCACCTGCTCCATAAGCTGGTGCAGCTTCAGTACCTGCTCCACCATTATTACCTTGTCCTGAAGTGCCAGTACCACCTGTACCAGAACCAGCATAAGTTGCCGCACCTCCACCTGATCCTCCAGATGCACCATTTCTTAAGTCTGGTGAGTTTGTTCCAGAACCGCCACCTCCACCACCTGTAGAGGTAACAGTAGTAATTCCTGTTCCACTTATAACTGAATTATTACCTGATGCAGATGAACCACGTGTACCATTTGGACCGCCAGCACCAACTGTTACTGTATAAGTATTAAGTGTAGATAATGTAAATGTAGAAGTTTGAAAGCCACCAGCTCCACCACCACCGCCACGACCAGTTGTAGATCCATTATAACCTCCGCCACCACCACCAGCTACAACCAAATAAGATGCAGATATATTAGTGCTTTTAGATGATAGAACGCCATAAGCTCTTGCGGCTTGTATAGCTAGTCTTGACAATAATGGCATTAGTAAATCCTATTTAAATTGTGTTTGAGCAGTAAATACTGTAAATGTTGCTGAACCTGTTTTAACGATAGTATAAGAATAAGCATCTATACTAGAAGCGTTACCTGCTGTCCATGCTGTACCACCTTGATATTTAGGTGTAACAGAATTACCATCAATTTGAACTGTATTATTATAATATGCTGTAGAACCTTGTGTGACTAAAAATACTACTGTAATAGCTTCACCTGTTGCCATAGCTGTATCTAAAGATGTACCACTAGAAGCTCTAAAGTTTACTGTCCAGTTAGCTGAAGCATTAGATGTATAATACAAAACTGATTGTGTAGTTACATCATAATTAATTGTGCCTGTAGCTGCTGTAGCTGATACAGTTACACCTTCTAAAGCATTTACGAATTTAGAAGCAATAACAGATGATGAACCTGTGAATGTTTGTTTAGCTGTCCAAGTTTGAGCAACATTAAGTTTAGCTGTATTAGCATCATACGCTTGAACATCTGTACCAATTGTTAAACCTAAGAAACTTCTAGCACTAGATCCACCTGCACCTAATGTAGTTAAGTCTGCATCATAAGCTTGTACAGTTGAACCAATTGCTGCTGAAGTTAAATAACCAGCACTTGCATGATTACCCCAGCTATAAGCTGTGTTCCAATTAGTAGCATTATTAGTAGTTGAATACCATGTTGATGCTGTGTAAACAGGATCTGTTTCTGTATATGAAGTTAAATAAGTATTGGTGTCTAATGTGTAAGTGTTAGCTGCTGTTTTCTTAAGGAAACCACTTGTACCTGATAAAGCAGCAATAGCTGTTAAATCACCGTCTAATGGTTGATAAGTAGTTGCAGCTGTAGCAGATGTTAGATACCCTGCTGAAGCATGGTTGCCCCAACTATATGCTGTATCCCATTGAGATTGTTTTGTTGTTGTTGGGATTTCATAACCAGCAGTATAACTGAAAGCTAAAGTACCTGCTGAAGTAACTGGACTACCTGTAACGGTTAATCCTGTAGGAACTGATGCAGCTACGGATGTAACTGTACCTTGTCCTGGAGTAAATCCTAATGCAGTTGTAACATCAGTTGAATTTAATGTCACTGCACCTGATCTTGTATTGAATGAAATTACTGAGCCTGATGCTGAGAATGCAGCAGGATCCCATACACTATTATTTCTAATCCATAGTGAGTTAGTTGTAGTATTCCAATAGATAGCACCTGTTTGTAAAGCATTTCCATCATTATCTGTTGTAGGAGCACTAGCTTTAGCTCCTAAATAAATGTCATCAAAGCTATCAAATGAAGCAGCTGCGGCAGCAGCACTAGAAGCTGCATTAGATGCAGATGTACTTGCATTAGAGGCACTAGTAGAAGCATTAGAAGCTGAAGTTGCAGCGTTAGATGCAGAAGTAGAGGCTGCTTGTGCATGGTATTTAGCAGAGTATTCTCCACCTGCTACAGTACCTGAAGTCTTTGTAGCCCAATCATTAGCTAATTCAGAACTTGCTGCTGAATCATTAGCATATTTTTTAGCTGACCATTCTGTACCATCGACTGTAGAAGATGTCTTAATAGCCCAGTCTTTAGCATTACCAGCTGAAGGACCACCAGTTCCACCTAAAGCATAAGCTTTTGCTGACCACTCACTGTCAGCTACGGTAGATGAAGTTTTATTAGCCCAATCTCTTGATAAAGTAGAGTATGTACCTGAAGTAGTTGCTGAGTTAGCAGAATCTGTTGCGGATGAGGCAGCATTTGATGCACTTGTTGCTGCATTACCTGCTTGTGTAGTTGCTGTTGAAGCTGAACTAGCTGCACTTGATGCAGAACTAGATGCAGCACTAGCACTTGTTGAAGCAGCAGAAGCACTTGAAGCAGCGGCACTTGCACTAGCCGCAGCAGCGGTTTGACTTGCAAGGGCAGCAGCAGCCGCATTAGACGCTACTATACCTTCACTGGTAGCATCTGTTGTAGCATCACCTGGTCCACCTGGTCCTCTATAAATTGCCATAATTAATCCTTAAAGAGTTTATTAAATAATCCTTTTTTCTTCTCTTTGAGTGTTACTGGCTTTTCTGCTACTTCTTCTTTAACAACTTTTTTAGCAGTTTCCTTCACAACTTCCCATCCTTGACTTGCTAGATATGTCTTTGCTTCTTGAGCATCTACATAAAGAACTTGACCTGTAGCTATTTCTCTGACTTGCATATTGATCTCCTTGTTATCTTTATGTTCACTCATTGAATAAACATAAAAATAGCCCCTCTTGCGAAGGGCTAAGTTGCATTAAGCAGGAACTGCTAAAGCGATACAAGCACCATCACGGAGTTCTTTAACACCGTAGAGTGTATCTGCAGTGTATAGAGTACCGAGGTATTCTTGTTTATATTGTGTTTGTGAACGAACACCTTGTTGTTCAACTAACACAGCAGCGTCCTTATGACCCATTAGGGCAATACGAGCACCACCAGTTGCAGTATCAGCATTTGAAGAAACAAATACTGGAATACCATATAGTGAACCGATTTCACCGTTACGGATTGTGTTACCAGCACCAACTTCACCAACGAAAGATTGAGCTGTGTACTCACTGATACCCATTAATGTGTTTCTTGCTGAAGGAGGAATCAAGAAGAAACGACCTTCCATAGGAACATCAGCATCATCTAAGCGTTGTACAGTTCTACGGATACCAGCAGATGTCAATGCAGAAGCATTTGATGAACCTGATGTGTAAGCTGTAGTACCGTCACCACCGATGTATGCACCACCGTAAGTAACACCTGTGCCACCATTAAATGTACGACCTAATTGGATTAATGATGTGTCAACTTGTTTAGCTAAAGCATAACCAGCGTCATCTGTGTAGAAACGACGTAGTGATGATAAAGCTTGAGCTTCTACGATGTCTTCGATTAAGCGTGAATATTCGTAGTGTTTATCGATTGAAACAGCAACATCACCTTCAACAGCTGCTTGAAGAGTTACTTGTGCGTTTGCTGCCTTAATAGCTGCAACACCTCGTGTTGGAGAAGGAATGTGAACTGTGTCACCTTTCTTACCAACGAAAGACATTTTTTTAAATAAATTTGCAGCAACTAAGTTCTTTTTGTACGCAGCAACAATCTCGTCACTCCAAATTTCAGGAATGAAGGTTGCTGCTGAGGTAATGGTAACGTGATCTGAGCCTAAAGCCATGATATAAATCCTTTTCTAAAAAGTTAAATTACACGACCCTCTCGATATGCTGCCATAATCTCTTGAGACATAGCGTCATACTTATCAGGATCGGATTGCATTAGTTTAATAATATCGCTTCGACGATATTTCTTCTTTGCAACAGACTCAGTAGCTCCTTGACTTCCTACATCAGCAGCTTTTAATTGCTGATCTCGGTCAACCTTGGATGTTTCTGCTACTTTTTTAGTGATGTTTTGTCTTTCATTCCATGTAGAGAGAAGTTCTTTAGCAGAATCATAATCATATTGTGTTTCTGCTCTAGCAAATAGCTCTGTACGGACTTTTGAACTCTTAATCCATTCTGCAAAATCAGGAGATTGAACAACTTCACCTACATTTGGGAACTCACTCTTTAATTGTGCTAGTGTTTGCTCTCTTTTCATGAGCATAGCATTTTCTTGAGCTTGTTTAATTGCAGGATGGTTATCAATTGCCCTATTTACAGCAGATTTAGGTTCAACGAAAAAATCATCATCACTTACTGTTGCTTCTTGTGTCTTGGATTCCTTAGCTGTTTGGGTTTTAATAAAGTCGTCCACTACTTTTCGTAGTTCACCTACTTCACTGCCTTGACGACCAATGAGCTTTTCAGCTTCTTGGTGCATACTTACAATGTCTTTTAGTGATTTGCCACGATACTTTTCAGGGACATCTTCTTCTACTGGTTTAGTTTCTACTGCCTCTTCAACTTTAGGTTCCAACTTATCTGTTTTCGCCATGTCGTTGAGACTAGAAGCCTCCAAATCATTTACTAAAACTTCATCTATTAATCCTGCCATATTATTTCTCCTGTGCGTTTAGCATTTTAGGAAAGGACTCAAGCGGCATTCTGCTTGCGTTCTTTAGCCAACTGTTGTTTACGCTTTTTATCCCAAGCAGCGGCTGCACCTGGAAAGCTTCCTGACCATCCCTCTAAGTTCACTCTAGGTGCACTGATGATTTTATCAGCGTTAGACGAACATTTAGGGCATTTAAAAGATTGTGTGTATTCCGTTAACTCTTCAAAGTGATAATCACAAGTAGAGCAGTGGAACTCAAACAACTTCTTCATTTTGTAACTCCTCATAGGCTTGCTCTGAAGCATCTTTTAGCGACAGAATCCATTGAAGTATGTCTAATTGACCTTTTCGTTTGTGAAATTCCTCAAACGACTCAGCTGTATTTATTTTATTGTATGTATCAAATAGGTTTTGAGTGTCTTCTATGAAGTCTTCCCAACCTTTTGTAGCCATAGTGGCAAATCTAGCTTCATAATAATCTTGCAGTTCTCGTTCCATCTATTGCCTTTTTAATAAAAGTAGTGTATAATGAGAGTTTATAATACAATTATAGCATAGAAAAACTAATTTGTCAAGGGTTTCTTACTTGACTCCATTTGTTTCTCTACAATCTTAAGATTTTGGTCCATATCAGCTTCTTTAAGCATTAATTCAGCTATTTTTACTCTTCTATCGAACTCTGCAGCGATTTTATCGTCTTCATTCGGTAGGTTTGTAGAGATAGCAGTCATCAATTTAGCTTGTGTTTCTTGTGGTTTAGTCTGTATATCCACCACATTTTTAGCTGCCATAGTCTTATTAACTTGTACTTCTGACATAGTTTTCTCAACTTTAGCTGCAGCATCTTGCATTTGTAACTGCATAGCAGCTTGTTGCATTTGTTGTTGCTGTGGATCAGGTTGAGTAGCCTGTGCAATTTGTTGTAAGAGTACATTCTTATTAGGTAGGCTAGAATTAGCAATTACACCTTGGATAAGGATAGGAGTAATTGGATTATCTGAACCTAATGTTTTAAGTAGGTTAATGATTTGTAGTTGTTCTACTTCTCTTGCTAACATACCTAATGTTGAAGAAGGAATAAATTTCCAATCTTTAACTGGGAACTCTTCAGGATTAAACTGCATAAATCTCCAAGCTGCCTTCTCAATAAATGGAATGAGGAATTGATCTTGGAAGTTTACTAATGTGCGTTTATTTTTCTTAAGGATGCTAGAAAGCGTTACAGATAATTCACCACCAGCAGGTTGTGTTTGCATAGCTGCTGAGTCTAATGTACCTGTAGCTTGTAATAACATTGTTTCAAATGCTTGAGCAGTTTGAATGTTGCCACCATCTGTTTGACCAAACTTAAATGGCATTAAAATTTCTGATGGATTACCATTTGTTAAAACAGATTTACCTGGTCTTACTTCAAACTTAGAACCTCTTGGTAAACGAGTAGCATCCATACCCATCATAGGTACAGTGGTAAGTGCTAATGAGTCTAAGTGACTACGGAGTTGAGCATCAATAGCTTTTTGCATATTGTAGCCCTTCTCTGCAACACCTCTACCCCAAAATCTATTTGGCACTGTGTCATCTTGGTAAGCAACAACAGGACGATCCTTCATCATGTAAGGACTGCGTTCTGCTTTTAATAAGTTAGAGTCATTACCAATAACAACAATGGCTTCTACTAAGTCGCCATACTCTTCCATGAGTTCTGACATACCTTCTTTTTCTGCATCACCTAGTAAGTCAACAATCTCATCTTCTTGACCATCAAGTAGAGCTGCTGGCACTAAACCATAGTAACGAATAAGTTTAATCTTATCATCATTGTATTCTTTGTCTATCCATGAAGCTTCTAAGTCTGAATCAGGTGTTGCTTCATCTTCAATGTCAGTGTCTTTATAGATACCTGATTTAACACCTTCAGCTACTTTATGTGCTGATACAAATTCTTCAATAGCTACACCCATAGCATCTTCAATAGAAGTTGCTGTTGGGTCAATAAGGAAGTTTTGTGGGGAGATTGGTTTAAGACCAACTAATACAGATTCTTTTTCTTCTACACCTACAGCAATAGCATCTACTTCAGGCATTTGTCTTGTTGCTGGAACAAGCTCTTTAATTTTCTTAGTTGTGATTTCACCAATACCAGTTCCATAGATAGAAGCTAATAAAGTAATATCACCTACTGCTTTACGAATCTTATTCTTTTTAAATTTCTCTTTCATGTAGGTTTTTAAATACTCTACATCTCTTGGATCTTGATCAAGCATATCATCGTCAATGTCGAATAGATGATCTCCTTGTCCAAAGACAGCTTCTTCAATGTCAGCTGTGTGGTTTTCAATAGCTTGTTGTAAAGCTGGGGAAGTAATACGGCTTCTTTCTGAGTCTCTTAGTCGATCTTCAGCAGCCCACTCACCACGCCAAAGTCTTTCAAACTCTTTCCACTCAGTAAGGTAATTGTCATCTCGGTGTGTTCTCCACTCCTCAACATATTTCATTACCCAATCAACTAATCTATTTTGTGCCATTTGATTTCCTTTTAGTAGCCTGATATAACATCTATTACTTCAAATTCTTCATCTTCATAATCTTGAAAGTACTCCACAACTTGTATCTGATCTATGTAAGCTAGAGCATCCACCAAGTCATCATGAAGCAAATGATTAGGAAAATTAACAAGCTGATCAATAAACTCATTGTTCCATTCTCCCATATTAAGAGTTACCTTACCATGTTCAAATCGACCTTGAAGAGCCCAAATAATACGATCAGTTTTCTTTTGGTTTCCATGAGTGACATCATCAATTCTAAAGTAATGATTGTACCTTCTCATCAAATCCATTAAGTATGGTAGGGCTGCATTCTTCAAGCTACCCTTTTCAATACCTACAGCAACTGGTTCATACTTCATTACTGCTTTAATAATTTGTTCACAAGTCTCTTTGATGTCCCAACGACCATGCTTAATGTCTGCTACCCACCATCCACCTTCATGGACCTTAACCACTGCAATAGCGGTTTCGTCAAGTTTACTATTCTTGTTACCCGACTCTTTATCGACATTAATAAAACCAGCCAAGTCAACTGCAATAAAATAACGACCATCACTAGGTTCTTCTTCATCAATCTTTATCCAATCTTCTTTGAAAATATCTCTGCTGGCAGCTTCAAATGATGCTAGAAACTCTTGCCTAAAAGCAAAGCTGGACATGGATTGTTTAGCAGCTTCAATTTCCTTTGCAGGGATTAAGGGGTTATCATAAGATGAATAATGGAATCCAGTCCACTCTACATCTTTACCACTCTCTGCATATTTATATAATTCGTAAAAGTGATTACGACCTTTAGGAGTTCCTATGAACATAGCTCCACCTTGTACATCGGCTAGAGCTGGTCGTAAGATTTGTTCCCACACATTGGGTTTAATGTCTGCGTACTCATCGATCACCACAAATGCTAAACCTACACCACGAAGTGTGTCAGGTCTATCTGCACCTTTTAAGAAAATCTTTCTTCCATTTACCAATGTAAGGATGGAAGTGTTTTCATGTGCAGCTGTTATGACTTCATGTCCTAGTTCCTTTAGCAACCCCCAAAGAATATCTTTAGCTTGTTGGTAGGTTGGAGCAACATAGAATACATCTTTATTCTTACTCTTTAACGCTTCAATGAGAAGCATCCATGCAGCTAAACGACTCTTACCAAAGCGTCGTCCTGCTGCTACAACTTTAAAACGAGTCTTGTCGTTAAATACTTCTAGCTGCTTTTCATGCAGCTTTACCTGTAAATTAGCCAATTAGAATTGTCGTGTATAACTTAAAAATAGAGCTTTGTCTTCTGGACTAAGTTGGTTAAATTGTGCTTGTAAAGTATTTGGACCTGAAGAATAAGAAGCATCTATACCTGTAGCTTTAAACTCACCCATCTTAACTTCAGGAGCATAATAGCCTTCACCTGAAACTCCAACATTAAGGTTAGCATTATTCATAGGAATATCTATACCAAGTCTAGCTCCTCCACCAAGTCCTGAAGATCCTCCACCAGCATTGATGGATAGATCAAGACTAGTTTTAGGAATGATAGCATAAGCGGTAAACTTATCTTGTATGTCTTCGTTATTGTCCATCGTCTTCTTTTATTTCCTCGTAGTCAGCTTCTTGTATTTCTTCTTCACTTGAATGTATCACTGTATCACCTACACCCATAATTTGGATGTTAATCTGATTACTTTTCCCTTTAACTTTTTCTAGATAGTCAGCTGGAAGGATACGATCCATGACAATCTTTAGGCAAGCCATTTGGTCATCATCTGTATCGTCAAGAGCTTTATGAAGCACTTTCTCGACAATGTACTTACTTTCACGACCCAGCATCTCTGCTAAGATTTCTTGTGCCCTTGCTTTTTTAGAAACTGGTAGAATGGCATCACTCTTCCGTTTCTTAATGATTTTGTTCTTTTTGTATTCGATGGGTTCTAAACCCTGAGCCATGCGTTCTTTGTTTAAACGAACAAGAGCTGGTCTCCCTGCACCTGGTCTTCGTCCTCCTCGCTTTTGTTTGGGAGGTTCTTCAGAAGTTGGTTCAGCAAGAACAATCTCAATATCTACTGGCTTTATCTCTTCATTCATTCTTTACCCTTACGGAGAAAACAATTACATCTATATAACAATTATATCATAAGTATTCAGAAAAGTCAAGCCTTTTCTTCATGAGAAGCTAGATTGGTTATTTTTAAGAAGAGTAAAGAAAGTTGTTGACAAACAGAATGACTTCTGTTATAATAAGATCTTAATATAATATATATATATAAATATATAATAATATATATATAATATAATAATAATCTAATATATAATATATATAATAATAAATATATATATAATATATATAAATAACAAAGCCAGCTTTAAGGGCTGGCTAGGTTAATTCTAAGAACAAGATTACTTGTTCATTACATACATTGTTACCTCGAAGCCAAATCTCATCTCGGTAACGCTAGGTGTATTCCATTTCATAATAATCTCCTTGTTAAGTTTAATGTTATAGACTTTTTATAGTCTATAATATAATTATACTCCCTTTTAGAAGATTAGTCTTCAGTAAAATCATTAAACATGATTTCTCTAGTAAGCGAGGAATCGGGTCTAATTTCCCGTTCCGAGCTCCATTAAGCACCCTTACCATTAAAAAAAGAAAATAATGCGTTTAAAATAGGTTTCTGTTCGTTTTAGAGGTATATTTAGTCTCGTTCGAGATGTCATTATTCTACTCTTTTTTAAAATTAGGGTTGAGAGTTTGATAAGACCCCTTTTTTCCCTCTCGTATATTTATTGTGTATCATAAATATTTTCCTATACAAACCAAACATACCCCCCCCCTATAAGTTTTTAATATATAAAATGGTCTCTTTATAATTAAATAATATAAAAGGGTTTTAAATAGCGGTGCGAGGGTGCGAAGCGTGGTGCCTATAAACATTCCTTATCATGCCTATTGATGTGATAAGTTTTACTTATCAAAGAATATAAATCATTGGCAAATTTGGAAATTTTAAAAGAAAAGGTGATAAGTAAAATAAATCAGAATATTCAAAGAAAAGTGTTGACATTTTGAAATAGTTTGATATTATTTGATTTGTAAGTTGATTATTAATCATTAAATAAGGGGTTATTATGTGGACTATCAAAACATTTAAAACTAAAGAAGCATTGAGCCAATGGCTAGAAAAGAATAGCAATAAAATACAATATACAGAATTATTCATTAATAACGGATACGCTTTAGAATATAGAAAATTAAGAAAGGTATATTAAATGATAACTTTAGATTTTGTAAAAGAGATATTAAACAATGGTGGTATTGCTTACCCATATCCGAGATTGAAGCAAATCTCTATTAATGGAAGCAGAGGTAGAATAGCAACACCTGAAGCAATTAGGTATTGTGTAACTTTTTATAAAAATAAATATAAATAGGGGTTGACAAATGAAAATTTCGTATATATTATGGTTTTTAGTAAGTGCAATAAATCTTTATATGTTCTTATTCTTTATATTAGGAGGTTTTTAACATGAGTATGACAAGACAACATTTTGAAGCAATAGCAGGGATTCTTAAATTTAATCAAGCGGACAGAAGCCTATGCCTTGAGTTAGCTATTAAATTCATGGATTATAATTATAATTTCGATACAGAAAAATTCATGGAAGCCTGCGGACATGGTAAAAAGCAATATAGCGTTGAGCCTCGAACTCAATCTATATGCGGATTATGTTAATTAATTATAAATTATAGGGGGTTTAATATGTATCAAGACATTAATGAATATTCTTTTAGAGATGCCTTTCACCGCATGGATAGGGGGAATCAGTTTAGCTATGAGGGCTTAGGCATTCTTTTCAATGAACTAGAACAATATGAGGTTGACACAGGGGAAAAGATTGAGCTTGATGTCATAGCCTTATGCTGTGATTATAGTGAAATGACAGCGGAAGAGATTCAAAACGCTTATGGGGTAGAGTATGACAAAGACAATGAATCATCTTTAGAGGAAGAAATTGAGGACTTTTTGAGTGCTAACACATGGACTTTAGGGTCACATAAAAAAGACGGAAAAACTTATTATGTATTTAGACAATTTTAATATGAATTATCTATTATTTAAGGCTACATATCAATTAATGAAGTATAATGCAATTTTAAACAATGAAAGGGCTATAAAATGAAAGCTAACATTCCGTTAAGTTTTAACTCTATCATGGAGGTTGATTTATCAGAGATAGAAGACGCTATTCTGTTTGAAGAGTTAGAAGAGAGATATTATGAAGCAGTAGATCAAGGCACTATCGCACTTATTGAAGAGATATATAACGCTAAAAAACTAGATAAGCCTTATGAACATTTACTAATTAAACTTATTGAAAATACAACAGGGAGGATTCTATAAAATGAAAATTAAAGCATGGAATTTTAACATAGTATGGGAAGACGGCACGGAAGAAAAAAATGTTGATTTACCAAATCACATAATGAACGACATTGAAGACTTTTTAAACTATTTGGAGGAAGTAGAAAATGACAACGAACATTTTAGAACTTGATCAAGTATGCAATATCACTCAAGAAGTGTATTTTGAAATTGTAGATCATTTTGGAATTGCTAAAAAATGTATTGAGCATGATCCTGACATTCAAGATGGAACACGCAACACTGAATATGGTGAGGAACTTTATAATCTTATTGAATATGCTGTTAAAAATGCTATCGACTATCAAGGGGACTAAAAATGACTAATATTCAATATAAATACAAATGCAGTGATATAGATAACCCTGATAATCATTATCATTTTGGGATAGAATATTCATCAGATTTAGAGGGAGTTTATATAGATCACATTGAATGGTATATTTCAGAAGAAGAACGAGACAAAGCATTTAATAATAGTGAAGCAATTGACGCAAACGAACTTTTGGGGGCATAAAATGAATTATGAGTATGACTATAACAGAGAAAAGCGAACCTTTGACTTATATGTCAATGACAAACTTGTCTATGGTCTCGCTTATTTAGACGATATGACAGACCAAGAGGCAGAACGACTTGCTGAAGAGGTCTATATTGAATACATAAACAAAGCTAGGGACTTCTAATCATGGACATAAATTACATTGATAGTCAACTAACCTGCATGAGTGTGGCAATTTACCATGAGGCACACACACAAAGCGAAAAAGCCAAAAAGGCAGTGGGTGAGATCATCTTAAATAGAGCCAAACATAAACAATTTGGGAAAACCCCTTGCGAAGTAATACACCAAAAAGGGCAGTTTTTAGGTATTGAAGATAAAACCCATAAAGAAGCTACCCATGAAGACTTTTTAAAAACAAAACTTATAGCGTGGCAAGTGTGGTTTAAACCTGAAAACATTATTGGAAATAGACTTTATTTTTATGATGATTCAATTAAACTTAAAAAACATAAAAATGATTTAAAGATTGACAACTTGATTTTTTACTGAAATTTACAAAGTTTTGGATACTTTTAAATTTTTACAACTCAATTTTTCCTGAAAGGATTTTATAAAATGACTTTACTTGTTATCGTTTTTATAGTAGGATTTGCACTCGGTTATGTGTTAGGGAACAGAGAAAAGAATAATGAAACATATTTTGGAGAGTAAAATGAAAAAATACAAAGTTTACGCAGAGAACATCGAAAAGCTTTACATTGTAGTTGAAGCTGATAACATCACAGACGCTTATCTAAAAGCGTTTAAAGCAAAACAAAAAAACTTTAATTACACTTACGAACTAGACACTTTTCGAGTGTTAGCAAACAATGTGGAGGAAATTCCACCCTTTGAAGACTTCGCTAAAACACAATTAAACATAGAATTAGAAGATTTAAGAGAAGATTATTACAGAATCTATGGACTTTCTGAAAGGGATAATGTATAATGTTAAGAGAGAACATAATTTTTTATCGTAATGCTAAACGCTATTTAAAACTTATAGGGGTATATCATGATAGACGCATGGAAACAAAAAACTAAAAACTTTGGTGAGTATAAAATAATTTACTTGACAAAAAACACTTTTAACTTCTTTTGGGGATATGGTTGGGATTCACAAGCGAAGTTTAAACGAGATGGACGAAACTTTACTTTACTTCAACGACCAACACGCAGTATGCCAAGAGACATCAATGTTATTCTTTCTAAAATGATTGGAGTATAAGATGAGATGTATTGCTTGTAATGCTTTGTTATCTGATTATGAGGCAACACGGAAAAGTCAGACAACAGGTGAATATTTAGACTTATGTAATTATTGTTTAAACGACATACAAAATGATTTACTTTACACTGAACGAGAAGACCTAGCTACAAAAGAAACGCCATCAGATGAAGATCACCAAGACTTTTTAGAATGGAAAGAACTATGAAATATCTAAAAATATTTAAGATGGCAACAAGATTGTTTATTCATACTTTTGAACACTTATCTACACAAGATGTTCAATGGCATGATACAATAAACGCTGATATAAGTTGGACTATACAAAGGAAACCTGATAATGAAAAAACCTGATTGCTGGCTTTATGAAGAGTTTGATACCAATGGCGAGTTAAGATCAAGTCAAATATGGACTTTTCTACCAAGTGACTTACAACAAACCATTAAATTAAAAGATGTTCATCATGTAGAACTCACACCATTATACAAAGACATGAGAAGTAAACAAGTGTATAATAAAGAGAACAAATATGATTCAAAGAAACTAACAGAGGCTTTCTGTGGACTTTAATTATGCTATCATAGACGAGTTTGGCGACATCATACGAAAGTTTAGATGGTCACCAAGAGAAGCTAAATGGCATAAGGAACAAGGTAAGAATGTAATTAAATTAGCAGTAGAAAAACCAAAACCTTTTAACTTAGACGACTATGAGGAATGTTTATTTTGAGTCACTTTTTATACAATGAGAGATGCCCTAAATGCAGTGCCAATGGTGCTGATAAATCAGGAAATAATCTAGCTGTATATTCTGACACGCATAAATATTGCTTTGCTTGTGGTTATATTGACAAGGGTGACATCATAGAACGCTTTAAAACTAAGTTAAACACTAAAGTTGAGGTAAAACCTTTCACTCAATTTAACAATAGTGGCACTATGGATAGCAAAGGTATGACCTATTTAAAAAAATATGGACTAACTAACGATGAAATCAATAAAAATTATTTTTGGGATAGTGATGGCTATTTGGTATTTGATGGTGGTAGTTATCAAAACGCTAGAAATTTCACAGGACTAGGTGCTAAATACATTACTAGAGGAATTATTAGGAATAACGAACCAATTTTGCAGAATACGCAAAGTGACACCATAATTATTGTAGAAGACGCAATTTCGGCTATAAAAGTTAGTAGAGTGCTACCAAGTGTTCCTATACATAATTCAATTATACCCCTAGAACTCATTTTAAGGCTCTCTAAACGCTTTAAAAAACTTTTTGTATGGTTGGACAAGGATAAAAATTTTTCGGCTCTTAAACAAGCAGGAAATGCGAGATTACTTTTTGAAGAAGTTAGAACAATTTGGACTGATCTCGATCCAAAATGTTATTCAGAATCAGAGATAAAAAAATATTTAAATGTTATTGACATGGAGAAACAAGTATGATAGAATTAATTATTATTAAATATATATTAAATAATATAATATATAATAAATATATAAATAATATTATAATAACAAATAAAGAACTTGTCAAGCTTCTTTATTGCATTAAATCTTTACAGGAATCTTCTGATAAAGAACAATACACCATTGACGATCTAGAACTAAAATTCTTTTCTGATTATCCATTCTTAAAAGATGTTGAAAAAGAAATCTTCAATACAATATTCGAGAAGCTTCGCACATTGGAAGTTGATGAGACTCGTATCGAGGAATATCTTGAGAAGCAAAGATCAGCAGTTATGGCTCGTGAGGTTGCAGAGATGGCTCTTGAAGTCACAGAGGGTCGTAAAGACTTTAACGAGATTCTTGACAAGATTTCTAAGATGGAAATTGACAAGCCTCTTGAGGAAGAGATTACATTCGTCACAGATGACTTGGAAGAGTTGTATGAATCACAAGTAACTACAAAGGGACTTAGATGGCGTTTAAACTGTCTCAATCAATCTTTGGGTAGTCTTAGACAGGGTGACTTTGGGTTTCTATTTGCTAGACCTGAAACAGGGAAGACAACATTCTTGGCTAGTGAAGTGACACACATGGCTACACAAGCTGAGGGCAACATTCTTTGGTTCAACAACGAAGAACAGGGTAGCAAGGTTATGATGAGATGTATTCAAGCCTCACTCGGATTATCTCTACCTGAACTCTATCGAGACATCAAGGCTAACAAGGAAAAATTTATTCAGAAAACTCAACATAAGATTAAGATATTCGATCAAGCTTCAATTAGCTACAAAGATGTCAATAAGATTTGTGAGCAGATTAAACCTAGCCTTATCATCTTCGACCAGATTGACAAGATTAAGGGATTTGAGCAAGATAGAAATGACTTGATGTTGGGTTCTATTTACCAATGGGCTCGTGAGTTAGCTAAAGACTATGCCCCTGTAATTGCAGTGTGTCAAGCTGACGGCACAGGTGAAGGAGTTAAGTGGCTCAACATGGGTAATGTTGCTAATGCTAAGACATCTAAACAAGCGGAGGCAGATTGGATTCTTGGTATTGGTAAAACTAATGACGAGGGATTAGAATACATGAGACACTTCTGTATTTCTAAGAATAAATTAGTTGGGGACTCTGACTCTGTTCCTGACATGAGACATGGTAAATTTGATTGTGTTATTAAACCTGAAATAGCTCGTTATGTAGATATTTAATAAATCTATTGACATATCAGGTTTTATATGTTATAATATTGGTATATAAATAAAAAATGGAGGTAATATGCCAGTATCAGAAGCACAAAAAGAAGCAAGTAAAAGATGGTATCATAAACATAAAGAAGAAGTTAAACTAAAAAGAAATGGAAATAGGCATGAAGAAAATAAAATTTACTATCAAAAAAATAAAGAAAAACTTGATAAAAAAAATAAATCATGGGCTAAAAATAATCCTGAAAAAGCTAAAGAAATTCTTAGAAAATCTCGTATGAGAAATCCTGAAAAAAGATTATTTAATGCAGCAAAAAATAGAGCTATAAGAAAAGGAATAGATTTTAATATCGAATTAAAAGACATAGTTATTCCTAATAAATGCCCTTACCTTAATGTTGAATTTATATATGGTGATTATGATAAAAGTCTTTCTTTAGATAGAATTGATTCAACCAAAGGTTACATAAAGGGAAATATTCAGGTGATTTCTGTAAAAGCTAATAGAATGAAAAATACTGCAACTAAAGAAGAATTAATTATATTCGCTAAATATATTTTAAATTCAGTTGATGTGTGATAGAATATAGATATGAATACAATAATTTTAGATATTGAAAGTACTATCAGTAATAAAGGAAATCCATTTGACGAAAGGAATAAACTTTGCTATGTCGGACTTCATCATAATAATGTTTCTAATCTATTTGATATTGAGTATAGTGGAAATCCGTACAGGGATAGACTTAACGCTATACAGAGTATCATTAACAATGACGCTATTCTTGTTGGCTTTAACATTAAGTTCGACTTGCATTGGATAAGAAAATATGGAATTAATTTTATGGATAAGCGTGTGTGGGATTGTCAGTTGGTACATTTCATACTCACTAACCAACAGAATCCCTACCCTTCACTTAATAGTGTCGCTGAGTACTATGGTTTGGGTAGTAAGCTTGATGTTGTTGCTACTGAGTATTGGAGCAACGGCATTGACACCACTGACGTACCTAAGGACATTCTTGAGCAATACTTAGAGCAAGACTTGTTATTAACAGAGGCAGTGTTTAAACGGCAGTATGAGGAAGTGATGTCTCTACCACAAGAACGACAACGATTGATTAGCTTACACAATCAAGACTTACTTGTTCTTGAAGAGATGGAGTATAATGGAATTTTATTTGATGAAGATAGGAGTTTAGAACTTGGTGCCTTATTGGAAGAGGAAGTCAGATTACTGGATGAAGAATTGGCTAAGACTTTTTCTATTGATGGTTTTAATTTTAATAGTAAAGATCACCTCAGTTGTCTTTTGTATGGTGGACGCATTACTATACCCAAGAAAGAAGTTATTGGAACTTATAAAACTGGTGAGAGAAAAGGTCAAGTTAAAGAAGGGTGGGTAGATCATCACTATGATATGCCTCGATTGATAGAACCATTAAAAGGAAGTGAGTTAAAGAAAGATGGGTATTATAGCACAGATGAACAGACGCTTAGAAGTCTTAGGGCTACAGGAGTTTCTAAAGGAGTTATTCAACTTATCCTTAAACGGAGTGGACTTGAAAAGCGTAGAGGAACTTACTATTCAGGACTCCCTGAACTCCGAGAAAGTCAAGGTTGGCATAAAGGTACGCTACATGGACAACTCAACCAGTGCGTTGCTAGAACTGGTCGCCTTAGTTCCTCAAAGCCGAATCTACAAAATTTTGACGGAGAAATAAAAGAACTGTTTTATTCACGATACTAATTGTTACAATTTGTTACAAACTATTACAATTTAGAAACAATTTAGTTACAATTGTAAAGTAAAATAGATTTACAGTAACAAATGGAGAATGACATGAGGTTAATTAGAATACCAAAAACTTTCTTCGATGACCACCAATGGAGAGAACTACCAACTCCTGAAGTGATTAAAGAAACTAAAAACCATTATTGGATTTATGAAAATAAAGAAGATGAAGGTTATTTAGATTTAATCGAAGATGCAGATATGTATGCAGGACCTTGGGCACCTGATTGGGATGAAGGCAAAGGTATAAGACTAGCTGCTAAAGCATTACTAAAAGCAGTAAACAAATGAGGAGAAAATTATGAGTGATGATGTATTTGAATATGATGATTCAGGATATGATGAGTTTGACCATCATGCTAAAGTTATGCAAGAAGAAGCTTATTTCTATCACACATTAGAAGACTTTCAAGCTTTTGTGAAAGAACTTGGTGCTAGATATGTTTTAGATGAGATGAGTAAAGAAACTAGAGAACTATTAAAAGGAGCATTAAATGACTAGAGATGAGATTGCACTAAAAGCTATGGAGGCATTAATTATTGCAGACCATGTAAGACGAGAGAATATTCCTGAAGAAGCCTATCGTATTGCAGATGCTATGTTAGAGTTTAGTGATGCTCATACAGGGTGATGCGTCAGCACTAGAGTGGCGATGTGCTGCTTTCTTAAGTCAAGATAAAGTTGCTTATGAAGAGATATGGAATAATGTCGATCAACACACTGATAATCAGACTCGATTTGGACTCCCATCAAGACTTATTGCAAAGACCTTTGTCTTTAGACTCATCTATGGTGGCTCGGCTTATTCTTATGCTAATGATCCTAACTTTGCTGAAGTAAGTAAGAGTGAGAAGTTTTGGCAAGGAGTCATTGACGAGTTCTATAACAAGTATAAAGGGCTTCACAAGTGGCATACGAAGTTAATGCAAGAAGCAACAACAACTAAAATGGTTAAACTTCCAACTGGTAGAATCTATCAGTTTGAACCTGAATTAAGACGAGGGGAGAAGGTTTTCCCTCGCACCACAATTTTGAACTATCCTGTACAAGGACTAGGTGCAGACTTAATGACAATAGCAAGGGTGTCACTTTATAACAGAATGAGGAAACTAAACTATGAAAAAGCTAGGCTTGTCAATACGGTTCACGATAGTATTATTATCGATTGTGATAATAGCCATGTTAGTACTCTAGCAAAGACAATGTTAGATGTGTTTGAAGATGTACCTAAGAACTTTCAAAAGATGTTTAACAAGGAATTTAACCTTCCAATGAAGGCAGAAGTACAGGTAGGAAATAATTGGAAAGATATGGAAATTTGGGTTGACAAGTAATATGGATATGGTATAATATATGTATAGTCTTATAAAAAGACTAATAAACAAGGAGATAGTATGATTATAGAAATTATTGATGTAGGAACCCCTGAGTCAGTGAAAACTGGTAAGGGACAATATCAGACATTACAAGTTAGTTTCAAGAATGAACAAGGACAAGTGCAAGGCAAGAAGCTTATGTCATTTAGTAACCCTGCTGTATTTAAGGATATTCAGGGCTATGCCAAAGGTGATCGTGTCGATGTAGTCACAGTTAAAGAAGGTGATTACTGGCAGTGGAAAGCTATTGCTAAGGAAGGTGATGCACCCCCTAGAGTAGAAGCTTCTAAATCAACTGGTGGCGGTGGTAAAGTCATTGGTAGTAATTATGAGACAGCAGAAGAAAGAGCTAGACGACAAGTGTACATCATTCGTCAATCTTCTCTATCAACTGCGGTGGAATTGTTAGGTCAAGGTAAACCAGTAAGTGAGGTTATCAACACTGCTAAACAATTCGAGGCTTATGTCTTCTCTAAAGAAGCTGATGGCGAAGTAGATTAATGGAAGCTTTACTAGACGGAGATATATTCGCATTTCGTGTGGCTTGTACCACAGAGAATGACAACGAGGCTATTGCCGTCTATCGTGTCAACGAGATGATTGAGAATACTTTAAATGAGGTAGAAGCTACTGAGTATAAATTATTCTTGACATCTCCTGACAATTTCAGGAAGCAAGTCTATCCTGAATACAAGGCTAATCGTACTGCAACCAAACCTAAGCACCTACAATTTCTTCGAGACTATCTTGTAGAGAGTTGGCAAGGAACAGTGGCTACTGGAATGGAAGCAGACGATTATCTTGGTATTAATCAGCATGAATCTAGCATCATCTGTTCCATAGATAAAGACCTATTGCAAGTGCCTGGAAAGCACTACAACTTCGTCAAAAAAGAATTCTATGAAGTAGATGAAGAAACTGGATTAAGAAGCTTTTACACACAACTATTAACAGGTGATACTTCTGATAACATAAAAGGTATAACAGGGATTGGACCAGTGAAGGCTAAGAAAGCCCTTGCTGAGTGTTTTACAGAACAAGAAATGTTTTCTACTGTTAGAGAGATGTATCAAAATGATGAATGGATGATAATGAATGGAAGATGTTTATACATCTTGAGATCACTAGATGATGACTATCAACATCATTTTGAAAGACTAGCTAATGGCGAATAAAGAATGGACTGAAGGTCGCTTAAAATCATTTATAACTTCTACCTTACGAGGTGGTTTTAGAAGGTATCCTCCAAAATATGAATCTCTTAAAGAAGCTCAAGTTGGTAAAAAAATTAACGACAAATCTCAACGCTTGGCTATGCACTATGAGTGTGCTGGATGCAAAGGGCATTTCCCTGCTAAGGAGGTTCAGGTGGATCACATACTTCCTGTGGTGTGCCCTAAGAAAGGATTCGAGTCGTGGGATATATTTATTGCACGGCTCTTTTGTTCATCGGATAATTTACAAGTACTCTGCAAAGGTTGTCATGAAGAAAAAACAAAAACGGAAAGGGTAAAGCGTGTTAGTAAAAGGACTAAAAGCTGATGGCTCTTTCGAGAGTGTAGAGATAGACGAACAAGAAGAAGAAATATTATTAAAGATGGTAGCAAATTATATAGTAAGAAATTGTGTACTAGAACAAACGGAAGAAGGTCATGAGATATACTTGCACTATCTTCCTGATTGGGTATATGAAGGGAAGATACAATGAGTAAGAATGATATAACAGGTGATTCAATTAGAAGTAAACCATTGTCTAAAGAAGCAGAAGACAACTGGGATAGGATATTTCGTAAGCGTATTAATGAGCAGAAACTAACTCATGAAGATATGGTGAATAAAATGTTAGAAAATCCTGCTGTATTGGCAGAATATGAGTTAGATAAATCAACTGGAGAACTTTCTCGTATTGATCTTATAGGTCAAAACGGAAACACTGGAGAGCATTATGACGAGTAAGATATTATTATTAGATATAGAAATGGCTCCAAATGTAGCTCATGTATGGGGTATATGGGATCAGAACATTGGTCTCAATCAACTTCAAGAAAGTAGCTATGTAATGTGCTATGCAGCAAAATGGCTAGGCGACAAGAAAATGATATTTGACTCTGTAAAGAAAAGTGGAGATAAGAAAATGCTAGCTGGCATTCATAAGCTTCTTGATGAAGCTGATGCTGTCATCCACTACAATGGGAAACGATTTGATATTCCATCACTCAATAAAGAATTCTTATTGCATGGAATGTTTCCTCCAGCTCCTTTTAAAGAGATTGACTTATTGACTGTAGCTAAAAGTAGATTTAGGTTTGTATCGAACAAACTAGACTATGTAGCACAATCATTGGGTTTAGGTAAGAAGACTGAGCATAGTGGTCATGAGTTATGGGTACAATGTATGGCAGGTATCCCTAAAGCATGGAAACTTATGGAAGAATATAACAAGAATGATGTTATTCTTTTAGAGAAAGTTTATGAGAGATTTAAACCTTGGATTAAGAATCATCTCAATCATAACCTTCTTGACAACACTGACTTATGTTGCCCTACTTGCTCTTCTAAGAACTTCCAAAGAAGAGGATTTAATTTAACAAGTGCAGGTAAGTATCAACGCTATCAGTGCCGTGCTTGTGGCAATTGGTTTAGAGATAATAAGAATCTTAAAGAAAAAGGTTCTCTAAAAGTAATGAGTATTTAAGGAAAAATTATGAAAAAATTAACAATCATATTAGGTATTATTCTAGCAATAGTAGCAATAAAAGCTTATGCTTGTCACACACAAACTTACATTATGGATGGTCGCATTATTACCTGTACAACTTGCGGTAATGTAACTAATTGTGTATAATATGTTACACACATTAAGAAGTATTATTCTAATTACTTTAATACTATCTTGTAGTGGTTGTGCAGATTTTCTAGTGAATACATCAGGAACTTTTGTTGGTAATATTATATCTAATAAAGTAATTAAAGAAATGGAAAAGGAAGAGGTGAAGAAATGAGTGCATTAAAAAAACAAGTAGAAGGAGATCATTATAAAAAATATACTATACAACCCATAGAGTTTATAACTAAAAATAATATACCTTTTATCGAAGGAAACATAATTAAATATATCTGCAGATGGAAAGACAAGGGTGGATCTAAAGACCTAGATAAAGTCATTCACTATGTAGAACTATTAAAAGAATTGAAAACATGATAACATTAACTGAATTACAAGAAAAGATTATTGAACAAGTTTCAGAAGTAGATTTAATTGACCTTCTTGGACTTACTACTGAGGATTTAGTCTATGCCTTCCAAGACAAAATTGAGGATAAGTTCGAGAGATTGGTCAATGAATTGGAACTTGGAGATAATACTTCCTCCGATTAATTTATATAACTACGCTATAAGAAAGAAGATAATGGATAAAAGTCAGAAGATATTAAGTGACATCACCATATTTAATAAATATGCTAAGTATGTCCCTGAAGCCCAACGCAGAGAAACTTGGGAAGAGTTAGTAAGTCGTAACATGGTCATGCACATGAAGAAGTATCCACAGTTAAAAGAGGAAATTAAAGATGTTTACAAATATGTTTACAATCGTCAAGTATTGCCTTCTATGCGTAGCTTACAGTTCGGTGGCACTCCTATTGAACTCAGTAATAATCGTATGTTCAATTGTGCTTATTCCCCTGTCGATCATCCTGCCGTTTTCAGCGAGACCATGTTTAACTTACTTGGGGGAAGTGGTGTGGGCTTTAGCGTACAACGCAGACATACAGATAGACTCCCTACTATCGTTGGTCCATCCCCTAAACAACGACGATTCTTGGTAGGAGATTCTATTGAGGGTTGGGCTGATGCTGTTAAAGTATTAATTAAAGCCTATACACTTGGTAAATCTGACCCAGTATTTGACTTTAGAGACATTAGACCTAAAGGTGCTAGACTAATCACTTCAGGTGGTAAGGCTCCTGGTCCTGACCCATTACGCATCTGCTTAGATAAGCTTCGTAGTGTGTTAAACAATGCTGTTGGTCGTAAGCTAGAACCTATCGAAGTACATGATATGATCTGCCATATTGCTGATGCTGTTCTATCAGGTGGTATTCGTCGTGCTGCACTAATCTCTCTATTTGATAAAGATGACATGGACATGATGTCAGCTAAGAGTGGTGACTGGTGGGAACTTAATCCACAACGAGGTAGAGCTAATAATTCAGTGACTTTAAATCGTGAAGAGATTACAGAAGAAGAGTGGGTCTCGATTTGGAAACGAGTAGAACAATCAGGTGCAGGTGAGCCTGGAGTGTTTTGGACTAATAACTATGATGTAGGTACTAATCCATGTGCTGAAATTAGTTTAAGACCTAACTCTTATTGTAATCTAGTAGAGGTTAATGTATCAGATGTAACTACTCAAGACACACTTAATGCTCGTGTTAGAGCTGCAGCATTCATTGGTACATTACAAGCTGGCTACACTGACTTCCACTATCTAAGAAGTGTATGGAAAGAAACTTCTGAAGAGGATGCACTACTTGGTGTTTCTATGACAGGTATTGCTTCAGGTGGTGTTCTTAAATTAAACTTAGCGGAGGCTGCAGGTGAGGCTAAAGAAGAAAATAAACGAGTTGCAAAGATTATTGGCATCAATGAGTCTGCAAGAATTACTACTGTCAAGCCTGCTGGGACTACTTCTTTGGTACTTGGTAGCAGTAGTGGTATTCATGCTTGGCACAATGATTACTATATTAGACGTATGCGTGTAGGTAAGAATGAACCATTATACAGATATATGACTTCAACTGTACCTGCTTTAATTGAAGACTGTGTATGGAAACCACACTTAGAAGCTGTTATGAGTTTCCCTCAGAAAGCTCCTGAAGGTTCTATCCTTCGTACTGAAAGCTACAAAGAAATCTTAGAACGAGTTAAGAAATTTAACTTAGAGTGGGTAGCTTATGGTCACGATAGAGGTGATAATAAACACAATGTTTCTTGTACCATTTCATTGAAAGATGATGAGTGGGAAGAATGTGGTAAATGGATGTGGGAGAATCGTTATAACTATACTGGTATCTCTGTACTACCTTATAATGGAGGCACTTATCAACAAGCTCCATTTGAAGACTGTACTAAAGAAACCTTCGATGAAATGTTTAAACATCTTCAAGAAATAGACTTAACGAAAGTAATTGAAACTGACGACCATACAGAAGCTAAAGATAACTTGGCTTGTGCTGGTGGAACTTGCGAGGTAAACTAATGTATTATTTTGGATCAGAATTTATTAGTGGAGTTAATGTAGGATTTGAACACATGAGTTATAAACAGATTGGTAGGAAAGGGAAGGGGTGGATACTCCTTCTTGATCTTGCAATTCTTAGAGTTATGCTAGAATGGGATGAAGAAGGTGAGTAAATGAGTCATATACTAATCATCATTACAGGGCTCATCTATTCATATATTAGTGTTGAGCAGTTCTATCTAGGTAATAATGGAATGGGTGTATGTTACTTTGGATATGCACTAGGGAATGTTGGTTTGTATATGATGGCTAAATAATTAAGGGGCTTAACGCCCCTTTTTTATTACATAGGAAGTACTACAGGGGTAGTGCTAGAAACTTTAGAAGCCCCTGCACCAATTATTGATCCTCTAATAATGTCAGTGATATACTTTTTAGATAAAGCTTTATCAGCCATAGAAGGTAGTCCTGAGATTCTTCTAGTAAGTTCTTCTAGTTGTACTCTTGACATTACACCACTTTCTTCAATAGCAGGTCTTAAACGAATAAACTCTTTCATAAGCTTATCAGGGGATATTTCTTTACCTACTTTCTTACCAGCTACTTCTACTGTCTCACCTAAGTTATAGAAGTGCTGATCAACTGCTTTAGCAAACTCCATCTTACCTTCAGGTGATTTAGCAATATTAGATAGAGCTAGTTTATAAGGCTCATCTAGTTTAGTAAACTTAGTAGCAACTAGTGTAGGAATACTATCTCTAGCAGAAGCAATAAACTCTTGCTGTTCAATTCCTTTTAGATAGTCATAACCCTTCTTACCAGTGTTTCTTTCAAGATACTTATTGAATTGATCTCTTAATACTCTTTGAGCATCAGGAGAAATCATAGTCTTTGTTTGCCCTTCTACAGTGTATGCACCACCATTTTGGATAAGGTTAAGAATGTCTTGGTTAGCTGTACTAGCTATCTTAGGGTTAGTATTAAGTTGATTCTTTAAAATCTTCTCTAAGTTCTTTTCTTCAGCAGGACTAATAAGATTTCTAGCTCTTAAAGCAGCAATCTCATCACCTAGTTCAGCATATTCAGTTGACTTAACAAACGGATTGTTAGCCTTCATATTAGCGTATAATTGTTTTCTAACAGCTGTAGAAGCAAGTTCATCATCGGCTACTTGAATACCACTATTCACTAAGTCACTCTTTAAGGCACTTTGTGTTAAGTCAGAATTCTTTGTTGTGTATAAACCTTTAAATGTAGGAGAACCAAAAGTCTTTTCTTTAGATGCTAATGCTGCAAACTCTTCATCTGAAGTACTCTTTAGCATATTAGAAAGTCTTTCACCTTTCCATGTAACTAAACCTAATGCCTTAGTACCAAACTTTTTAATAGCACTTGGAAGACCACCAGCAACTAATTCTGTAGTTATTTGAGTAGCAGGTGATGCACCCATAGTACGACTAACTTCACCAGCTCCAGTGCCAGCGGCACCTGAGACAGCTCCACCTAATGTACCGAATGGGAAACCACCAATTAAAGTACCTACTCCAGCCCCAATACCTGCACCAACAGCTACATTTTTAAGACTAAAGTCTTGTGGTGCTGTAGGGTCAAAGAAACCACTAGGAGTGGATTGTTCAACAGCAGAATCAACTGTAGCTAAATCAACTGTAGGAAGGCTATCAAATTGATCGAATGGATTACCTCCTGTAGTAGGAGAAGTTGTTTCTAAATTATCAAACGGATTTGCTTCAGCCATGCTTAATATCCTTCAGGTAAATATCCATACTTAGCTTTAAATGCAGGAGCTAATGATCTATCACTTGCTAACTTATCTAAAGCTGCTTGAGGTGCTTTCTCAGGAATATTCTTTTCAGATCCATTCTCTTTTAGCCAATCTTTAAATTTAACATTAGGATTCTTCTTAGAATAAACACTAAACTTAGCTACATCAGCTCCAGTAAATGGAATAGCTGCTTTAACTTTCTCTAGATTACCTTTAACCAATGCTTTTTGTTCATCAGAGAGAGCTGGGTTAGCCATAGCTGCTTCAGTAGCTGCTTCAGCAATCTGACGAAGTTCACCCATCTTTTGTATTTGAACAACATACGGTTGACCTGGTTTAGCAATAAGAGCATTCTTTAGATTATCTAATTGAGCAATTGTAGTTCTTCTACCAGCATTTTGCATTGTACCAATGTTTTGTATCACTGGAAGCATAATGGATTCATATTGACCAGCTTCTGCAGAAGTAATAGTAGTACCAAATGCAGCACCAGTAGCTGATAGTAAACCAGTTCCTTTAAGGTTAGTGAACACACCTGCTGTAATAGGAGATACACCACCTTGAGTTAAGATGTTTAAGTTAGAAGTAGCAGGTACAAGCTCAGCTGAGGATGTTACGAAGTTATTTGCATAACCTCTTTCAAATACAGATGTCTTAGTTCCTTTAGGATTAAGAGAAGCTTTTAATCCCTCTAACTCTTTTCTATTTTCTTGTCTAATAGCTTCTATTTCTTTTTTATCTGCTTGTCTTTCTTTAGCTAATAGAAGTCTATCCTCATGTTGTAATTCCATGCGTTTAACTTCCATATCTCTCCATGCTTGTTTATCAGCAGAAGTTTGTAATAATGGAGCAAGTTTTTCAGCAGGTAAATAAATTGAGAGTGTGTTTATAATTTCTTCAGTAGTAGGAGATCTACCCTCTTCTGCAGTTTTAGCATTTAAGTTTTGTAAAGCTAATTTAGCATCTTGATCTTGTTTTAGATCAAACTCTTTTTGCTTAATAGTAGCTTGTTTAGTATTCCAATCAATAATCTTAGAAGCACCTTCTTCAGCTACCTTAGCAGCAACATCAGGTAAACCTGCTTCTGTGAATCTCTTTTGAAGAGTAGGATAAAGAATGTTAGGGTCAGATACACCATCACCTAGTTCTTGTTGAGTAGTTTGTAATACTTTATAGACATCAGTGGCTCTTTTAATTTCAGGGTCTTGTGTGCCAAATAAAGCATTAAGACCTTGACCAATCAATGTGCCAACACCTGCTCCAGCAGCAGCTCTAGGACCTTGAGCAGCATAAGCTTTTAGTAACTCAGATTGTTGTTGTCTTCTTTGAGTTTCTAACTCTTGTGGAGTAGGTCCAAATAAACTAGGTACGATTCCAGCCATAATTTTTCCTTAATTAATATCTAGGTAGTGTAATTCCACCAGTAAATGCACCACCCCCACTTGAAGCAGGAGAGCTTCCACCAAATAAACCACCTAGTTTAGTGAATGGATTAAACGCATTAACTGTTGTACCAATGAGACCACCCCAAAAGCCAAGACGGTTAGCTTGATTTTGAGCCTCAATTTGAGCATTTTGTTGGTTTACACCAGTTACATTTTGACCAGCTTGTAATGAGTATGGAATATATTGTGAAGGAAGACCAGCTAGATTAACACCAGTTCCTAATAAACCAGCTGCAGTTGTTAATGGGGCTACAGCAAGTTCTTGACCAGTGCCATAGATACCTAAAGCATTTCTAAGGTCATCAATCTGTTGTTGTCTTGCTCTATCTTCAGCACCTAGATAAATATTTTTATTAGCTTCTTCTCTAGCTCTAAATAAAGAGTATTGTTCAGGGTTAATATAACCACCACCACTAACACCAACACCAGCTCCTGTACGACCTTGTGAAAATAGTGTATCAGCAAGTCTAGACTCTTCTTGAGCTCTTTGTGGTTCCATACTAGAAATTACTTGATTGTAGTAGTCTCTTGTCTTAGCACCAATATCTGTACCAGCACCTCTAGAGAATAAACCTTGTCCCATTTGAGAAACATCACCAGCAAAGCTTAATTGCTCTTCAGAAGGGAGAGCTCTTTCAGCAGCAGAGGTATATAAATTAAAAAACTTCTGTAATTCAGGCGATAATGATACACTAACACCACCAGCACCTGAAGGGGTCACTGTGCCATAAGGAGTGGTTATTGGTGATGCTTGATAGTCAGGGACTTTAGGAGCATCTTTACCACCGAATAATTTTGATACAAAACTCATATTAAACCTCTGTTTTTATAAAATTAATAACATTTTCATTTCTACTTACTTCCTTAAACCCAAGTCTTTCTACGAACTCTTTTGTTTCAGGAAAAGTAGATGTTTCAGCTTTTCCATATTTTAAGATTATATTCTTACATAATCTTTTATACATTTTCATTGGAAACCACTTACCTTTATACTCAGGAAGACATCCACAATGGATATTATTCCCTTTAGTCATAAACAAAGCTACTACTAAATCATTCTTATAAACTGGGTAATATTCCCAAGTTATTGCTTCTTCAATAAATTCCTTTTTATTCTCTTTAGGACTTCCATAAATCCTATAAAGAAGATTTACATATTCTATCTTACTCATTAACTCTTCATTATATATGCTAAAGCATAGTATGGAGGTAAATTAGCATTTGTACCACTAGAGCCACTTGTATTAATAGAAATACCTGTTGTAGAAGTTGATGTAACATTTGCTGATGAACCTGATGGATGTGTTCTACCACCTCCACCTGAAACATCACCAAGGTAACTATTACCTGTTGTTCCTGTTGTATGGCTATGACCTGAATCAGTCACAGTATGGGTATGGCTAACCACTATAGCATCTGCACTACCACCAGTAGCTGCAACTGCATAAGTAGAACCAGCACCCACTACAAATCTATTTCTTAAATCAGGAGTACCACTTGTACCATTACATAATAACCAACCAGCAGGGATAGTTGCAATAGAACCTGACCACATAGCAATTAAACCTGATGGGGCACCACCATTTAAAACAGCAGTAGTTACAAACTCTGTAGTAGCAATTTGTGATGTATTAGTCCCTGAACTAGCTGTTGGAGCTGTTGGAGTACCAGTTAAAGCAGGAGAAATAGAATTAGCTTTACTATTGACTGCTGTTTGTAAAGCATTAAACTCTACATCAAATTCAGAACCTTTAATAATTTTAGCTGGATCTCCTGAAGCTAATGAATCCTTTGCTAAGAAGTTAGTTGACTTGGTATAGTTTGCCATTATATCATTTTCCCTGTTTGTAAATAAACATCTATTTTTTGAATAGACACTGGATTATCATTAATCTCTGATTCAACTCCAAATTGTATTACTTTTCCTGATCCACCTAAAGGTACACTAATTGTATTAACACCTATACCTACAGAAGAATATTTTGCTATATTATACTCAAAAGTACTACCAAAAGTACTATATATACCTGAACCTAAATTTCTATTAATAGGTTGTGAAGTATAATTTAATGTATAGTCATAACCATACTTAAATGAGAAGTCTTGATCACCACTACCTATGAGTACTAATGATGCTTTTTTAAGCATTTTATTTGTTGTAGCACTTCCTAAATCAGAACTAGAAGTATAATATTGCATATTATATGACGCATTACCGTCTAAATAGCCATTGTATTTAACAATCTTACCTGGAAGACCTATAAATAATTCTCTATCCTCGGTAGAACAAAATGCTGTATAATTTGTACCAGCTGTGTTATTCCATAATGTAGTTCTAGCAGCACCATTCTGTAGTGCTTGTCTTAAGTCAAAATAGACCATAATCTTAGAACCTGGAAATGTTAGAAGATAGAAAGCATCCTTTTCATAGTATGCACTTCTAATATTTTCCACAGTTTCAACTGCTAAGTATCCTACTAGGTCATCTCTAATATTTAAAGAGAGTTCACGAAGAGGCATTGTATTTTCTTGCACTGTTCTGTTAAAGCTTCTTACACCACTCTTTGATAAGAATATTAAATCAGTACCTGTGCTTTGTACAGAATCTCTTGCTATACATCCTACACCTACTACCACATCAGCTAATGTCATTGTAGTTGGATCGTTAGCACCTTGATAGATAACAATGTGATTCTTACAGAATATAACTAAATAACTATTGTGGTAAGCTAATGCTGTAATCTCATCATTATTACCAACTACAGAGCTAATATCTAATAAACCTGAACCAGTACCAGTAAATGCTGCTCCATCTAACAATCTACTATAATATAGATTAACTTTATTACTTGTTAGTCTAGCTGTCCATATTCTACCAAATGCTGCTAATACACAATCAGGGTCAAATGTTGTAACACCTGTTGGCTTAGTTCCATAATCACCTACTCTTTGAAAGATGTAAGGACCTGAATGAGATGACTTTCTCCATACTAAGAATGGATTACCAATTTGTGCTGCAAAGCCGTATGAAGAGGCTGTAATACCACTTCCTTCAGGTAGTGCTGCAAATTGCCATCTATCATCTGTAGGAGTAATAGGGGCATTAGTTGTTTGGTCTGCTGCTTTAGGAATGTGCTCTGTTAGAGTTTCAGTTCCTGAAAATAGTTTACCACCACCAGCAGATAAATAAGTAATTGTACCATCTATCTCTTTAAATTCAAATATAGAACCAATAGCTTCTGAATCAGTAAGAGTACCATTATTTGTAGTAACAGCATCCCATCCTTTTCTAGCACCTAATCTACCATATTTATCAATGATACAATTAGTAGCAATAGAAGCATAACCACTCTCAAGTGTAACAGAGGAATCTTGAGTATTTAAACCCATGAATCCAGGTGCAGCTATAGAAGTAGTCTTTAATGTTCCAGCCATTATTTAGGATACCAAGTAGTTTCTTCAGGACGAGTACCAGCTTCAATTGCAATTAAATCTGCTAACATATTTCTATAACGCATTTCTTGATCTTGGTTTCCACCATCCTCACCTCTCTCAGCAATTGCTCTTGCAAGAGTACCTTCAATAAGAAGGGTATAAGGTATTTGTACTACTTCAGCATCTTCTGTTAAATCATCTTGTGGCATAACCACATTAAAACGAACTGTATAAGCTGTATCAGGTACAGGGAATATATCAACTTGTGTATCACCATATTGTGTTACACCGTTAAAGTTATAATATTTAGGAGTTCCTTTTTGTACAGGAACCATTAATAGGTTTGTTTCAAACCATTTACTATCTCTTGGTTGTAAGAAGAAATTGTCTGTGTCATTTACAACGTCAATAACTCTAAAACGAGTTCCAGCACCACGAAGCACATAGTTGAAGAGATCAGGAGCAGTGGTAGCTGTAAGAGTTGTTCTTAAAGCAGACCAGTTCCATGCGTCTTCAATTTCTCGCTTAGCGACATTAACTAAGTCACCGATCAATGAGCTATATGAGTTTTCACTCACAGAAGCCACTGTTGGTTCCCTTAATCTTTTTAAAACCTTATTGACAATTTCTAAATAAGTCATGTGTTATTTTCCCAGTATATACAACAATTATACCATAAGAATGGCTATTTGTCAACTAATTTATTACCATTTTACTTTATCAGCCCAATATGCTGCTGACATTTTACCTTTTGCTATGTTCTTAGCGTGTCTTGCTTTAAAAGACTTTTGTCTAGCTTTCTCAGAAGCTGTTTTAGGGGCAGATCCTGCACCACTTACACCTTGCTGACCAAATCTAATTAACTTTTCTACATCCCCTACTTTAGCTAACACTGCATGACTTTTAGTAGGATGGCTAGGAGTTTTCTTTGGTTTATTAAAACCACTAAAAGTTTCTTTGCCTTTTTTAATCATTTCTTCCTCGCTGTTTTAGCACTTTGTTTAAATGCTTTAGCAGTGGGAGCACCTTTAGCCCCCACCTTACGCATCTTTTCACCTGATCCTGCTGCTATTCTTTTACGCTTAGCATGGATGTTAGCATAGAGTCCTTGCTTAGTAGCCACGCTTTGCACCAGTTTTTTTAGGTTTAGAAACCATTTTCTTACCAGTTTTCTTTGCGTACTCTTTAGCTTCTTTTTTTCCCTTAGATGTGTAACTAAATTTTTTCATTCCGACCATTGGCATAATTATTCCCTCTTAGTTAAAGTTTCTTTTACCTTTGTTATCTATAATTAAAGCTTGTTTCCTTGGTGCTACTCCTTTAACAGTTGGGATAGAAATATGTATCCAACTATCAAATTCTAGTATGACCTGATCGTAAGGTATATTAGCATCGACAATGGCTCTGACCACAGCATTAGGAGACATTCCCTTGACATTAAAGTCAGCTGCACATCCTTCACAATGTTGTGAGGCTTTACTTCCACCCACTGCTTCATTTACTTCCCTCGATCTATATCCTGAACTAATCAGGAGTGGTTTATTAAATAGTTTACGGACTTGTTCTAAAAAGAATGCAAGTCTTTCTAAGTTATCTTTTACTTTCTCTGAAGGGGTATTATTTAACCCTCTTCTTGATGCTACTTGACTAAAAGTAAGTTCTTCTAAACTAAAATTAGGACTTAACTTCATTTCTTCTTAATGTAGAACAAACTTCTTTCACCGAATAAATAGAATCCTACAGCACTAGCAAAGTTATCTACCTCAGGTGTTGCGATACCTTGTAGGTGCATAGTTGCCCATGTAGCTAATACTAATAGACCAATCGCTGGTCTCATAAGTCTTACAATAGCTTCTACCCATGGATAAGATGGATTACCTCCACCTGCTTCATTCATCACTTTAAAGAACTCTAAATCTATGCCCTTCATTTGAGCATATTGTTCTATAGTAGCGGGTTTAAACTGATCAGGTGCTACAAATCTGTTGATGAGTGACTTACCTAAATCTACTGCTAAAGGTCCTAATGCTGCTAATATTGTTACTGGATCCATTATTTCACCTCTACTGGATAAAATCTATCTACAGGAAACTCACTAAAGTCTCCACCTTCCCATTGAATATTAATTAAGTTTCCGTTAGGAGACCAACAAGCTTTCATTACTTGCTTATCTATTCTTTGAGCTACAGCTCTAAATCCTTTTGTAGGACATTTCTCTTTAGAGAGAACTATACGAACATTCTCATTATACTGCATAACCATGTATTCTTCTGCTTCAGCTTTATGGATGTAAAATAGTGTTGCTAATATTAAAAGTAAATATATTAAATGTTTCATTAAAATGTCTTTCTATTAAATTTATACAACTTACAGACTTCATTAGCTAACTCTTCAAAATCACCATCATGGTTCGCATACTTATTTGTGTACATATTTCTTTTATATAACAACACATGAATCATCTCATGTAGCAATACTTCAGTCATCTTCTTAAAACTATTCTGTCTAGATTCTATGTGAATAGTCATGTTACTTGGTGTAAACAATCCATCACAATCATCTGAATCCATCACTTCAAACCTCATCTTTAGAGGTGAAGGCATTGGGTATCTATTAAATGGGGGTAGCTTTATAAAGGCACTATATAAGTGTCGTAAAGTTTTTTTATTTAATAGACCAGCCATGCGACATAGCCCACATATACACTAATGCCGCTAGAGCTATTGCCCCAATACTACGAAGAGACCATCTACCAAACTTGGTAAATTGTTTATCTAACCACTCTTCTAATGCTTCTTTAATGGCTTCTTTTTGTTGATCAGGAGTCATTATTCTACCTCTACTTTGTCCCAAGTTAATGTTTCTTCATTCCAAGTGTATCTTTCACCATCAGTTGGATAGTCAACTGGAGCTTTCCATTGACAAATATCTTCATCTAATAACCATGAATTATATGGTTTAGGTGGAATAAAAGCATCACGACCTTCATCATAAGTATACCCAATACCAGCATAATTCTTACGAATTTTACCGTTATAGGATGTTTGTTTCCAAGTACCTCCTAATAGGTTAGAGCAAAAGTCTATACCTTTTTGTTCTGACTCTTGTCCATTTTCATCAAGAATGTCTTGATTAGATACTACTATTACTTGTTTTACTATGTTATTTTCTAGTTGAGCAAAATGTGCCAAAATGTTTCTCCTTTAAGTTAAGCTACGTAAGTGCCAGAGGCAGTATATTTTACCACAGTATAAAGTCCATCTGTTGTAATTGTTGGGCTTCCTGTAGTTGTTCCAGAATACTTAGATGTTAGAATGCGTAGAATTATAATACCTGAGCCTCCTGTATTTCCAAGTCCACCTGCACCTCCACCACCACCTGAACCACCACCTGTGTTAGCAGTCCCTGCAACCCCTGCTGTAGCATTTCCACCTCCATTACCACCACCTCCAGAGCCACCATTTCCTATTGCTGTTCCACCTAGTGGATAACCACCACCACCACCACCTCCTGCATATGTGACAGAAGAACCAGTTATGCTAGATGCAGTACCGTTACCTCCAGCTCCTGCTTGTGATCCTGTTCCGTTTGCACCTGATGCACTAGCACCACCGCCTCCTCCTCCAGATGCACTGGCAGGCGCAACACCACCATTTCCACCAGCATTACCTTGTCCTGATGTACCTGCTGCTCCATTGGCTGTGTTTCCATTCCATCCTCTACCACCACCACCTGAGCCACCAGTTAAACCTGCACTACCGTTTCCACTACCACCACCTCCACCACCACCAGTAGAAGTAATGGTAGTTATGCCTGTACCTGATAATGAAGAGTTATTTCCACTACCATGAATTGCACCTCCACTACCAACAGTAACTGTATATGTATTGCCTATAATTAAATTTGTTGTAGATGTTTGGTATCCACCACCACCACCGCCACCGCCACCATCAGTTCCACTACCTCCACCTCCTGCAACTACTAAATAGTCTACAGAGTATATAGGAGCTAAACTACCAGAGCTTGTAAATGTATGTATTGTTTTGCCACCTGATGATGTTACAGTTCCGCCTGTAAATTGTTGTGAGCCTGTGTATGAGATGATAACGATACCTGAACCGCCAGAACCAAATGTTGTAGAAGATGGTTGGTTACCGCCTATACCACCGCCACCTGAACCTGTATTTGCTGTTGCAGAAGTGCAGTTATTTGAAGCATTACCACCATTACCACCACCAGCTTGACCTGTTCCTCTTGTTTCAGACTCTGCACCTCCACCGCCACCGCCAGCGTAAGTAACACTTGAACCTGATATAGATGACGCAGTTCCATTACCACCATTACCAGAAGCTGTGCTAGTAAAATTTACACCAACAGAACCACTACCACCACCACCGCCAGAAGTTCTATTTCCTGCAACATTATTACCATTACCACCAGCAAAACCTTGTCCTGAAGTTCCTGCAGCACCTGTAGGATAAACAAAATAACCACCACCACCACCTGAACCACCAGTTGAAGCAGCATAAGAACCTGAACCACCCCTACCACCACCAGTAGATGTGATTGTAGATAAACCTGTGCCTGAAACTATAGAATCAGAACCATTAACACCACCTGCACCACCTGCACCTACTGTTACTGTGTATGTAGCAGGATAATAAAGTGTAGTTGTAGATGCAAGTAAACCACCTGCACCACCACCACCAGCAGAAGTGTTTGCAACAGCACCACCTCCACCCCCACCAGCAACTACTAAATAGTCTGCTATAACTGCACTTGCAGGTGTAAGAGAACCTGAAGCTGTGAATGTGTGTATTTGTTTACCACCAGAAGTTGTGACTGTACCACCTGTGAATTTAGGTGTAGCAGATGTGTAAGATATGATGACTATGCCTGAACCTCCAGCACCTGAATTATAACCATCAGTACCACCTCCGCCACCACCACCTCTATTAGCTGTACCAGCAGTACCTACAAGCGCACTTGAAAATGATGAACCTGAACCACCGCCACCAGAGCCACCTGTACCAATAGTGCCAGATGTAGAATAACTACCTCCTCCACCTCCACCAGCATAGGTAACTGAACTTCCAGAGATAGATGATGAAGAACCTGCTCCACCATTACCACCTACACTAGATGTTCCTGTAGCGCCAACAGCAGAAGCTCCACCTCCGCCACCTGCTCCATAAGCTGGTGCAGCTTCAGTACCTGCTCCACCATTATTACCTTGTCCTGAAGTGCCAGTACCACCTGTACCAGAACCAGCATAAGTTGCCGCACCTCCACCTGATCCTCCAGATGCACCATTTCTTAAGTCTGGTGAGTTTGTTCCAGAACCGCCACCTCCACCACCTGTAGAGGTAACAGTAGTAATTCCTGTTCCACTTATAACTGAATTATTACCTGATGCAGATGAACCACGTGTACCATTTGGACCGCCAGCACCAACTGTTACTGTATAAGTATTAAGTGTAGATAATGTAAATGTAGAAGTTTGAAAGCCACCAGCTCCACCACCACCGCCACGACCAGTTGTAGATCCATTATAACCTCCGCCACCACCACCAGCTACAACCAAATAAGATGCAGATATATTAGTGCTTTTAGATGATAGAACGCCATAAGCTCTTGCGGCTTGTATAGCTAGTCTTGACAATAATGGCATTAGTAAATCCTATTTAAATTGTGTTTGAGCAGTAAATACTGTAAATGTTGCTGAACCTGTTTTAACGATAGTATAAGAATAAGCATCTATACTAGAAGCGTTACCTGCTGTCCATGCTGTACCACCTTGATATTTAGGTGTAACAGAATTACCATCAATTTGAACTGTATTATTATAATATGCTGTAGAACCTTGTGTGACTAAAAATACTACTGTAATAGCTTCACCTGTTGCCATAGCTGTATCTAAAGATGTACCACTAGAAGCTCTAAAGTTTACTGTCCAGTTAGCTGAAGCATTAGATGTATAATACAAAACTGATTGTGTAGTTACATCATAGTTAATTGTGCCTGTAGCTGCTGTAGCTGATACTGTGACTAATTCTAAAGCATTTGTAAATTTAGATGCAATAGCACTAGATGTACCTGAAAATGTTTGTTTAGCAGTAAATGTAGTAGCTGTGCCTGGTGCTACATAATCTGTTCCAGCAGAAGCATTAGCCAAAGCACCACCAGAATTAGCTTTTAGAATAGCTGTACCTGAAGGAGGTGCTAAGTAATCTGTACCAGCAGTAGCTGCAGTAAGACCAGTAGAACCATCACCTTTTTGGAGTGCTGTACTAGAAGTTAAGCCAATAACAGTATCACCTGACTGTAATTCTTGTATTGATGTGCCATTTAGCACTAATGAATATCTTGTTGCCATAATTGTCCTTAACTGATTACTACGTTAATTGTTGAGCCACTTCTGTTTAATACAGGTAGAAAACCATTAGATAAAGCAACATCAGCAGTAGTAGCATCTCTTTTATAAACTGATAATTTTGTAGGTAAATTACCTTCATA
>Ga0315901_10001050_pt1 | contig 39822 bp, 61 predicted proteins | sample LakEriMetagenome_10_FD_203761 | JGI IMG/M metagenome (GOLD analysis project Ga0315901, IMG submission 203761) | Freshwater fungal communities from buoy surface, Lake Erie, Ohio, United States - Buoy 2 MA116 | ecosystem: Environmental > Aquatic > Freshwater > Lake | place: USA: Lake Erie, Ohio...
TTGATGATGTAGCAGGGAAGTTTATGGAGACTACGGAAGCGGCGGAATCTAGGCCGAACGCCTGATTGCCGAGCTTAACAGCGGTGGCGATGTCCGACCAGCTTTCCAAGGCTGGAGGTAGGGCGGCGGCAAGAGCTTGCTCGACGAGGGCCGCGACTCGTTCGCGGTGGAGTTCGCCCCGACGAGCCAAAGATTCGCCTGCAACGACCGTGGGCGGGGGGAGAGTGGGGGCGTTTGCTATCGGCACGACCTCCCTGGGCTTAGGCCATTTTTCCCGAGTGGCGCGGCGTTTAACTGTTTCATAATTGAGACCATAACGCTCCGCAGCATCCCGCAGGCTTGCACCTAAAAGGTAGGCATCGCGGATTGCCTGCCACGTCTCGGTTTCAATGCGTCTAGCTGTTATCATGTGATTATGAGCGCATAAAAAAGCCCCGACCGAGCAAAAAGCAAGGCCGGGGCCGATGGACCGAGGGAGGCTAGAGTTCGACCACGCTCCCAATCATCCACAAGGGAGAATGCCGGGAGCGGGTGGCGTGGATGGAGTACATACATGGCGTGCAACGCACGACCACCGCAGACCCCAGACGAGCGCGGCACCTGCGCGCCTCCTCCTGGATCACCTCCCGGAGGGCAGCGCGAGCCGCCCCCAGGGTGGAAAACCGATCCGCACTTAATAAATGACCGCTAAATTTGAGAGCGTACATATGGGTTTATTTGTCCGGCCAGTCTGGAAATTTAGACGTGCTACCTTTAAGCTCCGACGGCGCAGGCGGCTCGTTTGTCCACCTCCCCTTTTTATCGCGCCTCCAGCTGCCCCAGCGATCCGCGCCGGACTTCGGCTGCTTTGCCCCCTTGCTTGTCCACGGCTCGCCCACCTCATCCCCAAACGCCGTACTTGCCTTGCTACTAAGCGCAGCATACGCAGCCCACGGTTCGACCTCGCGTGTCTCCCACTGCCCAGACTCAGTGAGGCTGTGCCAAACATAGGGGGCGACCTCATACGGACGCGGCGTAGACTCCTGGACAATGCCCCGCAGAAGCTCAGGCGTGCTGGCAAAAGCCCAAGCATCGAGCGATGGCACCCTTGCGACGTAGAGCGGAGCACGCGAGTCACGGAGAGCGAAAAACCGCCCCTCAGGATCAGTACCGAGGATTGCAAGGTACCCGGAAAGCTCCGAGTGGAGCTTGTCAGGCCCGCCGCTTTTGGCAAGGCTCTCGACGATATGCATGGAGTCACAAGACCGCCGAGCTTTACCAGACGACTCGACAACCCCATTATGCACGAGCGTCCAATCCTCAAAAGCGTGAGGGTGAGCATTAACGGCACCACGGGCGCACGTTGCCGTCCGAGCGTGAGCAATGAGCGCAGGCCCAGGGCCGGACCAGGCCCCCGCAACGATGCAATCAGCAGACACCTGGACGCCCCCGAGCGACTCGCGGATGGCTGGCCACTCATTCGGACCTGGCCACTGTGCCGGACTGTCCCAGCGCTCCGAGAACGAGCCGAGCGCATACCCCCAGCCGTCCCGCTGCGTTGAGGTGAGTTGAGCGTGAGCGCGGGTAATGAGAGCGCAAAGCGCGGACTCGGACAGTTTGCTAGTATTGGTAAGGCCAAAGATTTTACACATAATGATTTAGATTTAGAAGGTTGATTGATAGGAGATTAAACGTCTGCGCCCGATGCGTCAGGCAAGGGGGCCATGTCAGGCAAGGCGGAAGGGTGGAACTTGCGGAGGCGACCGAGCAACCACCATTTAAGGGAGGGCTCCATCGTCGAAGCCATGATCCAGTCCGCCGCCTCTGTGGCCGTGCCGATTTCCGCGAGAGCCGCGACCGCGCCCTTATCAATCGGAGCACGGAGGAAATACAGGCAGGCCATTGCCCAAAGCCTCCACTTGTCCGGGTTGAGGGACGCCGCGCCCAGGCGGATTTCAAGTGTGCGATGCTCGCCCAGGCTGCACACGTTGACCGCCCGGTACCTGTCGGACATGTGCCAATCCGCGCCGATCAACTGGCAATAGCTATTGCCGACGCGAGACGCCGGGACGCACCAGCGCAACACGCGCTCCACGCCGGGGACGACCACCGAGTTAATCCTCTTTTTAAGGCTCGCCGGAACAGCGCCCCCAGTGTAGAGGTCCCGAGCATCGAGGTGAACGTGACCTCCAAAAGATCTAGTCAGACGCGCCCCGAACGAGCGCAGCGCAGCGCAGACGCGGTAAAGCGGGCGCAGGTCATCCCACCTACAAACAACCGGGATTTCCAATCCGTCATGCTCCGCGTGGACGCCCCCGGCCATGATGGGCCAAGCGTGGTTACGGACCGCTTGCGACGGCTCAAGCTTGCATTCGATCTCAAATGAGACGAGCCGCCCGGGCTGATCTTTTTTTGACCTCTCCAGCACCTGGAGGGGGCCGTACTTTTTGATCCTGTCGCGCAGGGGGACCAAAAGCGGATCCTGCCGCTCCTTGATGTACCTCCGCTGCCGTTGCAGCATATTTACGAGGTACGAGCCAGTAGAGCAATGCCCCGAAAAGCTGCAAGTATAGCCCAGGAGGGCAGAGACGTAGCCACGCGCATAGTCTCGAGGATGCATGCCATGCCGGAGGAGTGAGCGGCCCGCACGGGTGGCCAGAGGAACGCGGGCTATCTTTTCGGCAGCCTCGAGGCGGGAGGCGGTACTCATGTTTGCTAAGGTGTCAAACTTCATATTCTAGGTGTTCTATTTGTTTTTGTTCGTTGTCGGTGGCTCACGCGAGAGCCAAAAGGAGGAGCAGCGAGGCAAGGAGTACCCCGCCAAGGAAAAGGCGGAAAAGTTCACGGGCGACCAAGGCCCAAAGCTGGCCCGTGGTCAGAGAGTCTAGTTTGCGGCGGCGGGTCATGGCTGATCCTCCTCGGCATCTTCGCGGCACTCCATCAAGCGATCGTAAACTGTGGCCAACGCCACGTACGCCTCATCAAGCCACGCGCAGGCGGAGTTTTTTGGCCCGCAAATCATCTCCTCATCGCTAGCTCCTCGGTCCTCAAGCGCGACGATGCAAAGCAGGTTAACACCGTCAAAAAGCAGACGACTGTGTCCCCCGTTGCGAGCGTACATTCGGCCCGTGTCAAAGGGTAGGCCAGACCGAAAAGCATTCAGAAGCTCATGCTCGGTAAGCTCGTAGAAGTCGAACGGCGACCGCTTAGCGCGGGGCACGTCACATTCGGGGAATCGGTAAATGTTCATCGTGGTCAGAGAGTCTAGTTTGCGGCGGCGGGTCATATGGTTTTGGTTTTTGCTGTGGACCTCCATAATGAGCAGGCCGCGCCCCTTGTCAATGACAAATTTAAAAATAATTTTCGGACACCCTAAAAGGAGACAACCAGCACCAGCAGCACCGCCAGCACCAGCACCAGCACCAGCACCAGCACCAGCACCAGCACCAGCACCGCTGCCCCTCATTACATACCCACCCGGCTTGCCTCCAGCCCCCTAGCGTCAAACGCCGATTTGCGACCTACCCCACCGACCGACAGCCCCCTCCGCCCTCCGCCGCGCCCACGGGGTAACCCAGGGCAACCGCGAAGCCAAAAAGCACGATAGGCTCTCTGAAACCAACGATGGGCTCTCTGAAACCAACGAGAAGCACTCTGAAATCGACAGAAACAGGCCTTCCGCGCATCCAAGGGTATCCCCGAGAGTCTCCATGGCCAAATAGGGGTCCAAAGGCGGGGAAAAATGACAAATAAACCACCTACAATGTCATCAACGAATAAACATCCCCTCCGCCGTGGGATGGCCAAAACGCCCCGAGAGGCTGGAACCCCCCTATATTCTTCTTTTTTATTCTGTGGGAATATTATTCGTTGTTATTAAAGAAAGAAAACGCTTCGCGGGGTTCTTGGAAGCCCTCGCAACCTCTTTTCTCCTGCGTACGGCTTCAATTTATCAACTACTTTTAACTCCCATTAACCCCCATTTCCAAACTCAATTTGCTGTTGGAATGTAAAAATCTCATTTTTTGCTCTGACTTTTTTTTACGTTCATAACTCCCATATCATCGTTGACAGACGTTCAAAATTTGCTACTTTTAACTCCTATGCCACGAAAAAAGCTCCCCAATCCCTCCGCTAAAACGCTCTATATGCGCCAGTACCGGGAGAGTAAACTGACCGAAGCCCAGCGCATCGAAAAAGAGTCCCGAGAACGTGTTCGAGCCTACCGAAACAACCCACAGAAGAAGCATGTCTTCCAGGCTCTCTACAACGAACGCCGTCGAGAAATCTACCGCGCACGCCAAGTCTTGGAAGCTGGGCATCCCTTGAGCTTCCGAGGCTCTCCTATTATCACAGTTGAGGACGCCCTCTACATCCTCCGTGACAAGGGTACTAGGGATCTCATCGCCCACGACCCCAAGAAGAAACCCCCGAGGCACAAAGGACGCCCAAGGCTTCACCTCTTGGATACCCAGGCGAAGGTCAACGACAAGCTCCGCCAGATGGTCTTGGCACAAGGACTTACCCCTGCCTCCCCGCAACTTCTCCCTGACGACCCGAACAAGGAGGTGTTTACCCCTGCTCGCTGCGTGAAGATCTTGGAAACCGAGGAACAGCGCAAGGCCCGTGAAGAACGGAACGCAAAGGATCGGGAGGACTACGCAAGGAAGGACAAGAAGAGTTCTGCGGATACCTCTTTCAAACTCCCTGCTGCCACGGCTCCTGTTCTCTCCGCCACTCCAAAAACCGAGTCAGACCTTATCATGGAGAGGCTTACCCGCAGTCTCATATCCCAGGGAAAAATGGCTCCTCCACCATCACCCAAAATCACCGAGGACACCCCCGACGAATCCATGTTTGGTGGAAAGACCTTCACTTTTGCTTGATTCCCATGAAAGAAGTAACCCCGTATAAGCGCACCGACAGCGTAGTTGGCCTCGATGACGAAGGAACCCTTGTTATCGTGCCTGAAAACGTCTCCGATATTTTCAAGTTCGACAACACCCCAGAGTTGGCGTGGGCTTTCCAGAACAGACGTTGGTTCTTTTGGAAACGAAAAGGACCAGGAGGCCAACACTTGATGGGTTTCCTGCGTGAGCCTAGAGCGAGACAGTCTCCCGTAGTCCGTATCGAACAAATTTATCTTGGTCCTCTCCCTTGGACGAAGAAAATCGTCTTCAAGAATGGAGACACCAAGGACTATCGGAAAGAAAACGTGGAACTGGTGCCTCGAAAAACACCAAAAACTTCCTGGTAAACAAAATTCTTCTTGCCAACCGTCAACCCCTAATCTAAATCACAGAACCCACATGCACACCAACATGAAAATCGTCATCAACACCTGTCACGGAGGTTTCGGACTTTCCGTTGCCGCCATCGAACGCATCGCTGAACTCCAGGGGCGTCCTTGCTTTTGGTTCCGGGACTCCACCGCTGGATTGTCCCCGGTCCAGCACCCTAAGGAGGAATTTCTTGCCTGCGCCTACGATGTTCCCAACCCCGAGGAGATCTGGCCCCACCACGAAAAGCCTTGGAACAGTCTGACGAAGCGGCAGAAGGACGAGTACAGCAGATTCTATCAGAAGCACAGAATCAGCGACTACGAGCAAGACCGCACCAACCCTCTGCTTGTCCAGGTTGTCGAGGAGCTTGGCGAGAAAGCCAGCGGACTCCTTGCTCGGCTCAAGGTGATTGAGATCCCTGATGACGTGGATTGGGAGATTGACGACTACGACGGACGTGAGTCTGTCCATGAGAAACACCGCTCCTGGTCTTAACATCCCCCACATCAGGCACTAACACGCACAACGACCGATACATGCACACCAACATCCTCCGACCCCACGAAATCCAGCAGCTCATCGACAAGCTGGAACAGCAAGCCCTCAAGCTGGAAACCGAAGCCGTTGCCAAGAAGCACGTCAACCACCATGCCTCTCAGAACGAAGCCTTGGCAGCCTCGCAGGCGGCAGCTGTCACCCGCAACCAGATCCAGGAACTCGCAGCCCTTCTTCATCAGTGAAACGCCGCCGCACCAACAAGATGACCACCGCCGAGCTTTTGGCAGCGGGACATACTGAACTCGCTCTTCACCTGCGCCAACGGCTTCAGCAGTCCCTTGAGAGCCGGAAAGCAGGCATCCGTCTGTGGAGAGCCAAGAAGCACATCAAACCCGAAAACCGATTCATCACACCATGAAAACCTTTGAATCATGCAACCGCGTTTGGCTGACGATGCCGGAGGGTGGGGAGATGCCCGCAGGTCTTTCTACCTTCGTGCGTATTCTGACCCAAGGAGAGAAGGAACGGAGCTATGGGTATAACGATGTCAAGTGCAGTGCGAAGAGTGTTTTGTGGGGCTGTTCCTGGGCAGGCTGGTATCCAGTCCACGCAGACGGCACCGACGATCACGAAACGGCCAAACGCTTTGCCACCGGGCCTCGCTTCACCCCACGCCCTCCCCGCCCACGCATCATCCGCCGCCGATTCAGACTCTCCACCCGATGATCCGAGTGTACCGCAATCTCCGCAGAAACTGTCTTTCCGTGCTACACCGCACGGAAAGAGGCTGGCGTTTGTGGAAGCACGTTGACATAATCAACTTGGAGAACGTCCGGTTCACGGTCAGCTTGGCCGGACGGGAAAGAGTCCTGCGTGAACGACGCAAGAACGTCCACGCTTTTGTCGAAGGCGACCTTTCCACCGCCGAGGTCCCAGGCTCAAACCCCCGGCTGGTGAATTATGACCCATATATTTTTGACTTTTTCTTTGACAAGGATACCAAACAGCCCGTTAGAGAAGCCTCACACGCTTCCGTCAGACCAGAAGGCATCCTGGCGGTAAACACAAAGTAAATACACACCCATGAACCTCTACCTCATCTCCCAGACCGAGAACAATCACTACGACACCTATGGCTCCGCCGTGGTCTGCGCTCCCGATGTCGAAGCCGCCCGCAACATCATTCCTGGAGGAGGCGGATGGAGCGATACTTGGTCCGACTGGGCCTCCTGCCCCGAGAACGTCAATGTCAAGTACCTCGGCGAAGCCCACCACGAAATTGAGCCGGGGGTCGTACTGGCCTCCTACAACGCTGGATAACCTATGAAATATCTCCCTCTCTTTTTCTACTTTCTGCTCCCGCTGTCCTGTGTTGTCTCCGCCGCCTACATGGTGATGCACGGGATCTCCGCCTGGACGTGGGTTTGGTTCCTCCTTCTCGCTCTCATCTCCACACCCAGTAAACTCGAAGTCAAATAAGCATGGAAACCTGCCACCAGACGCACCAGACCTTCCGCCAGAAAAAAGGCAACGAATATGTTGACTTTGGTGATGCCGTCACCGACAGCACCCACGCACCAGGACGGGGAATCATCCCCCTCAATGACACCTCAGCCATCATTGGAACCCGCGTATCCCGCTGGTCCGACGTTCTCAGAATCCTCACACCCTACAAACCATGAACAACGCACACGAATACACCAACGAGCAGCTTCAGGCCGCCATTGATGCGGCTTTTCCATCTGGGGCTCTTGCGGATTGCGGCGTTGGACTCGATAATTTCCCAAATCAAAGCTGCTGGGAAGACGAAGCCCCCAACCGCCTCGCCATCGCCCGCGCCTTCCTGGCCGCCCTGCCGCAGCCGGAGGCCATGACAGCTGATGAAGGAGCGACAGCGACTTCCGACCCCTACGCCCGGCTGAAGGCATACAACGAGGCCGGGGCGAGGATTAGATGTGGGCTTAAAGGGTATTTAATTGATGTTGGGTGGTCTACGTGTTCAGCTTGGCAGTGGTCCGATTCCGTTGACAAATATGAAGTCCACCCCGACGACCTGCATCTCTGCCCTGAGTATGCGCCGAAGGCCACCAATACCGACCTCGAAATGGCCCTTGGTGGTCAGATGTATTGGCGCGACCTTGCCCTTCAGCTTGCCGATGTCTGGTGGAAGTGCTACGGCATTGGAGCGTCTCTTCAGCACGGGGATTTGAACAAGGATGTCTCATTCTCCATCGTTTGCGAAAAGCATGGAGGGCGCGTATTTCATGCCGACACACCGCACAACGCATGGCTGAAGGCTGAAGAATGGCTCATGTCACCAGACAGAGGGGCCAATGAAAGCCCCGCCCTGCCGAAGGCTGCCGAGGCCAGCGCAGAGCCGCCGAAGGCCAGCGCCGACGACGGCCCGCCCTGGATTCCGCACGACGGCGGACTTTGCCCGCTGAAGACTGAGGAGGTGGAGGAGTGGGAATACAGGCTGCGCAACGACGGAGTCATGAAAACAAAAGACCTTCCCATCCGTCTGGCTATCTATTGGCAGCACGACAATCACCCTCATGACATCATCGCCTACCGCGTCATCAAGTGGAAGCCCGGCCACGGCCCGCAGGCGGCCAGCAAAGCCGACGAGCCAGCCCCAGCGGAGACGAAGCAGCCCGATTACACAATCACAGCAACTCCAGGAGTCACGGTGCATGTGCCTGCCGGGCAGACGGCAAAGTTCAAGCCTGACGGGTGGAATCAGGAGGCCAAGCAGCTTCTTGATGCAGCCTTCCAGCCACCCCAGCCCTGGACGCCCCGCCCCGGCGACGTGGTGAGGCTCAAGTCTGGAGGGCCGGAGATGACGGTGAGCGCCATTGGCAGAGATCAGGAGACGGGCGGCCAGTTTTTTGTTCTCGTTTGGATGTCCCAGGACGGCTTCTATCACACCTGTAACGCGAACTTCCTGAGCCTCACCCCAACTCAACCCGCTGCCTGACCTATGACCCCCAAACCCATCTCCCGTCAACGCCTCTGGCAGATCCAGAAACGCAAGGAAGGCAAGTGTGTCACCTGCGCCAAGCCCGCCAACGGCCTCAGCCAATGTGATGAATGCGCCAAGCGCAATGGCGTTCGCCAACGACACGCAGAACGCAAGGCCCTTTGGGAAGTCGTGGACTGGACACGCACCACCAACGAACTCACCAAGGAGTTTGGTATCACGCCATCCGCAGTCAGTTACCGCCGCAAGCAGTTTGGCATCCAGTCCACAGGACGCGGTAGGCCGAGGAAACAGAAACCAACAACACCTACACCATGACCCTCGCAGAATTTGACCACATCAACCAGCTCGTCGATGACAGACGCGATATGCTGGAAGCCATCAACAGCCCATCCAAGATTGGCTTTGAGGATTCCGACGCTGAAGTATTCCCGGAAGTCGAAAACCTTTTAAAGGGAACCCTTGACAGCTACAAGGAGCAGAGGAAGCTGCTCCTTCAGATCGAGGTTGACAAAATCGAGAACACCCTCAAAGAAAAATACAACTTGGATTTGACAGTCAATCCGGAAGCCAGTAACTAAGCAGCACCATGAAAGACGACACCATCAAAGCCTGCGCTGGCTTGACCCTCATTGGTCTTGGATGCCTCGCAGTTCTTGCCAAGTTTACCCTCGTCATCGGCGCGATCTACGCCGCCGTCCACTTCATCTCGAAATACTGGTAACACCATGCCCTCCAAAAAGAACCCCAATCTGTCCGTCGGTCGCGGCGAGAAGCTCCCTGTCTCGAAAGGAGCCGGGCTCACCGCCAAGGGCCGCGCCAAGTACAACGCCGCCACTGGAAGCAACCTCAAGGCTCCCGCGCCTCACCCCAAGACCGAGGCTGACAAGGCCAGGAAAAAAAGTTTCTGCGCCCGCAGTCAGTCTTGGACTGGCGAACGCGGAAAAGCCGCACGCAAGCGCTGGGCCTGCTGAACAATCAACCCTTACGGCTCCATGAAACCACCATACCTCCGCCCCATCCTCCTCGCCCTCCTCTGCCAAGCCTTCGGTTTCGGCCTCGTCGCCTGCAAGACCGCCGCCGAGAACGAGCGACTTGCCCGCCTGGGCAATCTCGCCATCACCTACGCCGAACGGCGCGGGGCCATCTCGCCAGCCGATGCTGCCGACCTTCGTTCAGCGGGCGTCGTCGTCCTCAAGCCGATTGAGGTGACGGCCAGCAAGTGAACCTTTTCCTGCCGTGCCTGTGCTGGCCGACCATCAATCTCCACGATCCTTGGCGTTGAGTCATGGGAGAATGGACAGCGCGAAAGAGCACTAGGCTCACCGTGCCACCCTGGTGAAAACGGGCTTTCGCGGCGGCAGGAATTCAATTTGAGCCTTGCTCAAACGAGGGCGACATAGAGGCGATTATCCTCGCAAAACACACGCCGAAAAGGGGGGTGACTCACCTAGCACAAAGACGAGTTCGTCCGCGCATTGAGGACGTTAATCCGCAGTGTATTGGTTCCTGAAGAATAGGAAACGCTTGGCGGTGGCAGTGGTTCAACCGTCTAGTGACAGCCCTTCACGAAAGCTCGGCCAGAGTATGGGCAATGAATTTCTACGGACTGGCTTTTCGATGCTGGCAAGCCAGGGGGTGAAACAATCCCAGAACCAGCCACACTTGTTCTCCGAGTCGGTTCCAAGGTGCTGACCTTTTTGACTCCTGTTCTCCCCAGGAGTGGAACCGCAAAAGGTGGCCGGGAGAAATATATCACAAAATACATTGACAGCTTTTCCCAACAAGGTATCTACACAACACATGACACCCACAAAATCCAAGAAAGGAGGAGCTAGATTCTCCTCCACCGAATCCAGAGTCGCCAAAGTCATCCGCGTTCGTCGCATCATGGATCTTGGCTATAACTCTGACACCGCCTGCAAACGCGCAGGCACCTCGCTCGTCAACGTCCGCAAATGGGCGAAGGAGCTTGGCATCAAATTCAACTACTGAACCACAGATGAAAACATACACCCTCGAAGAACTGAAGGCGGCCCAGGCCAAGGGCTGCCGGATTGAATACGCCTCGCATGATTGGTATGAGATCGAGCCGTCCAGGCTGGAAGCCTTTTATCTGACCGATCCGGCACGACCTTTCCGCATCCATCCCGCCGACGAGTGGAAGGCCAGATTGCCTCAGCTCAAGGAGGGCGCGGAGTGGGCGTGTGATGGTTACGGCATGCCGCAAGGCATCCGTCCCCTTATTGTTGGCGAAATGCCCGCAGGAATTGCCTGCGCTAAAGGTGACCTTGGCTCTACTGGCCGCCCCGTCCCTCCCGAGTTTCTTCACGAAAGCGAACTTGCCAAGCAGCCCGAGGGCGCGTCACAGCCTCCATGCGATTGCATCGAGAAGTGTGGCAAGTTTTGGATTCAACGGTGCTCTTGTCACAACTCGGGCGACCTTGCCAACGCAGAAGCGTGGTGCCAAGAGCAGAATCGGTATCCCGAGGCCGCGCAGGCTCCCGACTTCGGCGAGCCGTGGGAAACTGTCGCATCTGGTTCAATTAATACTTCGGGAGATCTCGATGGGGTGATTGAAATACTTTCAAATAAACGCGTCGTCGCACGGTTTTACGCGCCGGATGACAAAAACGAAGCCGACTTCAGCCGCATCATCGCCTGCGTCAACGCCCTTCGAGGCGTCCCCGACCCCGCCGAGTTTGTGCGGCAGGCGAGGGAGAACGCGGAAATTCTCAAAAGACTAGGACACCACTAATCTCCCATGAACACACCACAAACAGACACGCCGGAGACGGAAATGACGTTGCAAGAGCAGCTTATTGCCGCCCATCGCAGGATCGGCATTGAGCACACGGAAATGCAGGTTCAACGTGACCGCGCCATCGCCGCCGAGGCCAGGGTGAAGAAGGCAGAATTAGAGCGGTCTATTTGCGAAGACAACGCCTTTGCCTTGCAGTCCAGGGTGAAGGAGTTGGAGGCACAAAAATGGCAGGACATCAAGGTGACAAAAGGCGGAGAAACTTATCCCCTTGGAACTTTGCTTCCTATGCTTGAGTCTGAAATCGCCCAAGCCTGCGCCGCCCTCCGCCTGCGCCCCATTACCGAGGCCGGGCCTGTGCCGGAGGGGATGCTTCGCATTTTTGTTCGCTGGTCATCTGACGGTTACGTCATCAACCCCATTCAAAAGTCCACCCACTTCATCGACATTTACCCACCACAATAATGACCACCATCGAACAAATCAAAACCGCACTTCAAACCCACATCGCGGAGGCCGAGGCGGCGACTGCTGGGCCTTGGCACACGCACGAAATGAAGTCCATTTATATTGGGAATGGATCGCCAGGTTCTTTGTGGGAAATTGTGTATTCCACAGAGGATCTAGAAGGCTTGTTAGAATACATCCAGAAACAAATAAGAAAGAACGCCGCCTTCATCGCCCACGCCCGCGCCATGTCACCCGCCGCGTGCAAGTGCCTGCTGCTGGCGATTGAGTGGTTGGAGGAGGAGGCCAAATCTACAACGCTTGTTCAACATGGGGAAGATTCTGACAATCAGCCTTATATATCTAGCTTTCCAACAAGTGAAGCATCACAAGCCAAACGCCGACTCCAATCCATCCGCCAGGAATGGCACAACCTGACCACGAAATAATGCACGACGAAATCACAACCACCATCCGGGAAATCCGATCCCTGGAAGCCACCATCAAAAAGGCAATCAGAATGAAGGAAGCCCGATTCCTTAAACTCACCCACCATTGGAACGATCTAAAGCACAAGCACGGGTTGACCTTGAAAAAAGCTGCCACGCTTTCCGGCGTCTCGCAGCACACTCTAGTCAACACCTTCTACGGCTCCCGCTGCCAGTATTTCAACGCCGACCGCTGGACGCACTTCTTCAACAAACTTTTTTCGCACATTGGTAAAAAACAGCTTGCCACTGTCGAAGACGAGGAGTAGAAACCCAATACCTATGACTGTATACCCTGATGCCCCCGCCTTTCCAGCAACGGAAGACCACTACTTTTCCGGCATGACTTTGAGAACCTACGCAGCTATCGAGGCCATGAAAGGGATGCTTGCCAACGCCGAACTTGGTAAAAATCTTTGTGACGACGACTTGGCAAAACAAGCAATTTCCCAAGCCGACACGCTTATGCATTATTTGGAGGAAGAGGGTCGATGAAAGTCCGTAAATCCAATCAAGCAGGCAAAGGCGACCAGCTCCGCAAAGGCGCGAATCTCGAAGCCTATTGGAACAACTACGACAACATCTTCCCCCGCAAATGCAAACCAACGACGCAGACGTGCTGCGCGAAGCCCTCGCCCTCCTCACCCGATGCAGGGACAGCGCGGGCCGAATGACGCTCGACCTCTACAACGACATCCAAGAATTTCTCCACACAAACCAAACCTACAATACACATGAACACGACCACACCATCCTCCATCCTGACCAACACCGCTCATCCGAGAATGTCTCAGAAGTACGGCTTCATCCCGACTCATGAGATCGTCCGTTCCTTCAACGAGGACGGCTGGAAGCTGACTTCCGCAAACGAGGTCAAAGTCCGCAAGCCTGAGAGGGCTGGATTCCAGAAGCACCTTCTGCGCTTCACCCATGAGTCCCAGCTTGCCCTCCCTGGCGAGCGCATCGAGACGCTGTTCATCAACGCCCACGATGGGACGAGCAGCGTTCAGATTGGTTCGGGCATCTTTCGCTTTGCCTGTGCCAACGGGCTTGTGGTTGCCGACTCCACTCTTGCCGCCATCCGTCTGGGCCATCACAAGCTCTCGATGGACACCGTGCTTCACGCGGCTCACACGGTTCTCGCCCAGGCCGATAAGGTCCAGCAGACCATTGAGAACTGGAAGACCATCGACCTGACCGACGAGGAGTGCTACCACATCGCCCAGGCTGGCATCTCCCTTCGCTGGGGTGACAATCCTGAGCAGATCCCCGTGACCCCTGAACTGGTGGTTCAACCACGCCGCATGGCGGACCTCCGCAACAACCTCTGGAACGTCTTCAACCGCGTCCAGGAGAACGTGATCCGTGGGGGTCAGGTGGATTACCGCCGCCGCAACTCCCGCAACCAGTTCTTCCGCGCCCCTCGCTCCGTCAAAGCTCTCTCCGAAGACGTTCGCATCAATCGCGGACTCTGGGAAATCGCCAGCGACATTGCCCTCCACGCCTGATCCCATGCTCCTCCTTGCTGAAGCCCCTCTCTCCTGGCCTGATGTGGCCTTTTACGCCGTCATCAACGTCCCGGTTGCCATCATCGCCTGGAAAGTATTCTCCCGCCCATGACCCCCACCCCCCTAATCTCCCGCGCCGAGGCATCCGCCAAAGGCCACCGTTACCGTGTGACCACTCCCGATAAACCTGATTCTGCTTTCATTCAACGAGTCTGCGCCGACATGGCGCGGATTCCTGGGACGGAGTGGAGTCTGGTTGACACTGGCGGAGGCTTGGTCGAAGTCTGGCGCATCCCTCTGGTATTCCCAGAGGGCGGGATTGATGAGTAACAACTAAACACCTACACGAACATGACACCTGAATTTCAAGAGTTTCCCAAGATGGCCCGGTTTTCTCGGGAGTGTATCATCACCGAAAAGATCGACGGCACCAACGCACAAATCCTGATTACCGACGACGGCGACCTGTTCGTTGGCTCGCGCACACGCTGGATCACTCCGCAAAACGACAACCACGGGTTCGCCGCATGGGTCGAAGCGCACAAGGAGGAAGTGCTGAAGCTTGGTCCTGGCCGTCATTTTGGCGAATGGTGGGGTTCCGGAATTCAACGCGGCTACGGACTGGAAAAAGGAGAGAAGCGCCTGAGCCTGTTCAATGTCTCTCGTTGGTGCCTTCACGGCCAGGAGCCGCAGCAAATCCCAACGGCAGACCCCCGCATTGTCAAAATGCAGGACGTTCTGCCCGAGTGCATCGGACTTGTCCCAGTCTTGGGGCGCGTCAATTTCGACGAGGTTAACCGAGCCGTTAACTTGTGGATTACAACACTCCAAGAGCACGGCTCTTATGCTTCTCCCGGATTTCTGAAGCCGGAAGGCATCGTTGTTTTCCACGTCGCCGCCAACTATGGTTTCAAGAAAACTCTCGAAAAAGACAAAACCCCCAAATCTCTTCAATAAGCACATGAACATCACCTGCCCGCTCACCGCCCAGGAACTCCTGGACTACCTGAAGGAAGAACTTGCCAAGCTCGGCAACCACGCCACGGTGAACATCGGCTTTGACCGACACGCACAACGACCCTACACCCATATCCCTTCCGCAGACCGACCACCCCAAATCAACATTCCTATCAAAGACTGAAATGCCCACCGACTCCGAACGCCTTAAACCCCTCCTGGAACGAGGTATCCAGCGCACGCTTCCTGAGCAAGTGCAATACAGCTACCTCACGCTTCTCATGCACCTTGAGAGCCTCCTTGCCGAGGTCAACGAGATGCACAACGAAGATCCCCAGGACGAGGACATGGCTCACATCCTGTCACGCCTGACCAACATGGTCAGCAAGAACGTCCGCCTGAAACAGAAACTCCACTACGGAACACCTCATTGAAAACAGACAACTTCGCCCTCCAGCTTGCCGTTGAGCAACTCAAGGACTCCGACACCAGCTTCCTGCTGCTGGTCAAGAACTCTGAAACACGGCAGTTCCATATTGAGTCCGCCGTCGAAAGCCCGGAGGAACTCAAGTGGATGGTCTCCCAACTCCTTGAGGAGTATGGAAAAATCCTGCCCTCCTTCGAGGGTGGCTATGACGCCCAGGAACACGAAGAATCCGAAGACGAATGAACCTGCTTGCCATCGACCCAGGAGCCAAAGGAGGTATTGCCTACGGCAATACGTCGGCTACCAAAGACCCGGCTCTGCACGCCATGCCGGAAACCGTGCATGACCTTGCCGAACTGATCCGCGACTCCGAGGTTGAGCACGCATTCGTTGAACTCGTTGGAGGCTACATCGGAGGAGCAGGCGCACCAGGGAGCGCAATGTTCAACTTCGGGGAGAACTACGGCAAGATTCAGGGAATCCTTGCAGCCCTCGGCATCCCCTTCACCTTGGTTCGCCCGCAGAAGTGGCAGCTTGCTCTTTCTCTTGGCAACTCCAAAGGCATGAAGAAGCATGAGTGGAAAGCCAAGCTGAAAGCCAAGGCCCAGCAGCTCTATCCAAAACAGAAAGTCACCCTTCAAACCGCCGATGCCCTCCTCATCTGGCACGCGGCGAAACACAAACACATCACGCCGTGAAGACTGTAACCGTTTGGGGTCACTCTCCTGGGATTATCATCCCCTCTCCACATCTTTCTTCCCCTTACCGCCTCCTTGCCCGAGGCGATCAAGTTCACATCTACGTCCAGACATCCACACCACATGAAAACAACCGTCGAACAAAGAAACTTCCTGCGAAAACTCCGCGAGGCGAAAAGCAGCCAGACTGAGATCCAGGAAACTTCCGTCATCCAGGTCAATGCCGCCACGGCCTACCTCGACAGTCTGCCCCGCCGCCGCAAGGGAGCCTTCCATCTCTTCCTCGGAACTCGCTACCTGAGCAAGATGAACCTGTCCAAGCCTGTGCTTCTTCTGACCTATGAAAATTGAACTCTGCGACCGCTACGGTTTTAGAAAACCCGACCTGAAAAACCCGATCCTGATTGACGACATCGAGCTTTCCAAGAACAAGCATGGTCAGCTTCTTGTCTCCTTCGCCACCAAGAACCACAAGTATCTTGACGTTCATTACGGCATGTCCTCATCGCATGTGAACAACGAATACTGCGACCACGGATCGGCACAGGGCTTTGAGATTTACACGCTGGAGCGGCACCGTCCCAAAGGAATGTACTTTGACTACCCTGAAGATTCCGTGACGCTCTACCTGATCCCCGAGAACAAGGAAGAGTGCGAGCAGCTCCGTGGACAGGCGTGCATCCTGCCAACCAAATGGGCCTACCAGATCTGCATCGTGACCTTCGAGGACTTCCATCCATGACCCCTCGCCCCTACCAGATTCCCGGAATCCAGAAGGCGGTTGCCGCGTTGCCGAGGTACGGAGCCTATCTGCTGGCTGATGAAACAGGGGTCGGGAAGACCGTGACCTCCCTCTTCATCGCCAAAGAACTCTCCTGGCCTATCGCCGTGGTCTGCCCAAAGGCTGTCATTCCGTCCTGGAAGAAGGCAGCCAGCCAGATTGGTGTCGAGGTGCTGTTCATTGAGAACATTGAGCGCATCCGCGCCAGGAAAGAATACTTGGTCAAGGAAGAGGTCAAAGGCAAACGGAAGCCTCAGTGGGTCTGGAAGCTGCCCAAAGCCTGCCTCCTGGTTGTAGATGAAGTTCACCGATTTTCGGCACCGGATTCCCAGGCTGGGGAGATTCTGAAAGCAGCCCCAAAGCCCATCCTCATGCTCTCGGCAACGTGCGCCGACTCGCCCTTGAAACTCCGCGCCATTGGCCACCACCTTGGCCTAGCCCATTGGGACGACTGGTACTCCTGGTGCTTCAAGAACGGGTGCCGGAAAGCCTTCTTCGGAGGACTGGAGTTCAAGGATGTCCGCGTGCTGCCCAAGCTGCACAAGCAAATCTTCACTGAGAAGGGAAGCCGTGTCAGAAAGGCAGACCTGCCCAACGAGTTCCCCGAGGAAACCGTCGAGACTATCCTTGTCCCTGTTGAGAACGCCAAGGCTCTCAACCAGGAATACATGGACGCCCTGGAACTACTGGAATCCGAGGCACCCTCTGCCGCCGTGGCTCTTCTTCGCGCTCGTCAGAAGAGCGAACATCTCAAGGTTCCTGCGATGATCGAGATGACCGAGGACTTGCTGGAGGAGAACAACTCTGTCTGCCTGTTCATCCACTTCCGAGAATCCTTGGATCAGCTCGCCAAGAAATTCCCTGACGCCGCCTTGATCTACGGGGGCCAGAACCCCGAGGAACGTCAGCAGCACATCGATGCCTTCCAAGACAACGAGAAACGTCTTGTCATCGCCATGATCCAGGCTGGCGGCATCGGTATCAGCCTGCACGACCTGCATGGAAACCATCCACGGGTTTCCCTCATCAATCCCGGCTACTCGGCCATTGAACTCATCCAAGCCCTCGGACGCATCCCTAGAAACGGAGGAAGAACGCCTTGCGTCCAGAAGCTCTTGTTCGCGGAAGGAACAGTGGAGGAAAGCATCCAGGAAAAAGTCCAGAAGAAGATTGACAGAATCAACACCCTCAACGACGGAGACCTAGCACCTACGAACACATGAAACCCATTCACGTCTGGCAACTCGGATTCTTTGCTTTGGCCTGGAGCTGTTCCGACTTCTTCCGCGCTCTAGGCTTCTTTTTCCTCCTTCTCTTTTTTGAGTTCATCATCGACTGCTCCCGAACATGATGTCCTACCAAGACCGCACATTCTGCAAGGCCAGGGAATGCTCCAAGTTCCCGACATGCCCCCGAGCTCTCACCGATGAAGTCCAGGCACGGGCTGACAGGTGGTGGGGCAAGCCTGGAGCGCCCATCTCGTATTTTGCCGAACCCAAGAAACTTGAATGCTATGACCCTCGCACAGAAGAACGGAAATGACCGAGTTTATACGCCGCCAGAAATGGCACGCGCAATCGTAGCGCACTTCAAACCTTGTGGACAGCTTCTTGAACCCTGCTGTGGGCGTGGGGCTTTTTCCGATGCCCTGAGCTTCTATTCTCGAACCGGATATGTGTCGGTTTTTGAGATAGATGAAGGAATGGATTTCTTGACGGCCAAAATTCCTCGCCACGATTGGACAATCACCAACCCTCCCTGGTCTAAGCTCCGCGCCTTCCTCAAGAAGTCGATGGAGTGTTCCGACAACGTGGTGTTCCTCTGTCTGGTGAATGCCTTCTTTATGAAGGCCCGCCAGCAGGACATGAAAGACGAAGGCTTCGGCATGAAGGAGATTCTGTTCGTTCCAACACCTCCGAAGCCTTGGCCTCAAGCGGGATTCTCCCTCGGTGCCGTCCACATCCAGCGCGGCTACTCCGGCCCCGTCACACATTCTTGGCTATGACAGTCAAAGACATCCTCCAACCACTCCTCGAAAACTTCGAGCGAGAAGCCCGAGGCTACGCCAAGATGGCTCCGGTCAAAGACGGCGATAGACCGCACCAGATTACCAGTCTCCAGTTGACTTGCGGGAACATTGCTGGCAGTTACCGAGTCGCTGCCCACGAAGTTAAGAAGATCCTTAAAAAACACGGACACAGAACACTTTCACTATGAACCAACCCCACGCTGAACGCGCACACTCCAAACGTAGTCCTTCGGGACTCGGCAAATACGCCGTATGTCCTCACTTCAAGCAGGACGAAAGCCGCCCCATCCATCCAAACACGCTCGCTGGAACGGCTGTGCATGAAGCAATCGAGCGACGGGACACCCTTGGTCTTCCCGATGAGCTTCGACCCATGGCCAAGCTCGGCATCGACTATTGGGATACCATCCGCAAACGCGGCCCATGGAAGGAGCATGTCGAGATCAGCCTCATCATCCCTCTGGTTGACAACAAGAAAGGCCATGCCGATCTGGTGTTCATCTCCGAGGATGAAAAAGAAGGAATACTACTTGACTGGAAGGCAGGTGCCTCACTTCAGGCCGGAGCAGAAAATAACCTTCAGCAGAAGTGTTACGCTGCGGCCATCTTTGAGAAGTTTCCTAAGCTGGAGAAGCTGGAGGTTCACATCGTCTATGTCCGCCTCGGGGAAGCTGATGTCGCCACCTTCACCCGCGAAGATGTTCCTCGTATCCAGCTTGAGATCCTGGCCGTTGATCGTCGTGCTGAAGAAGCCGAGAAGTTTGAATCCGAGAACCCTCACACCAAGTTCTATCACCGTGCCGATCCTGCGGTCTGCACCTACTGCGTTAAGGCGGGCACCTGCCCCGAGCTTCATGCGCTGACTCTCCCCACCGCCCAAGCCTACGCCAAGGCCCGCCCTGAAGACCTCACCATCCCTGAAGCCTACGATCCTGCGCTCATCTCCGACCCAGATACGATGTCGAAGGCTTTGGTTGTCGCCGGAGTGATGGAACGCTGGTGTGACTCCGTGAAGCACTACGCCCTCCAGATGCGGATGGAACAAGGCATGGAGATTCCAGGAACCACGCTGGCGTCACGCAAAGGTCGTAGCACCATCTTGAATGCCCATGAGGCTTACAAGATTGCCGAGGCTCACGGACTCTCCCACGACGAGATCATGTCAGCCGTGGAAGTCTCCGCCACCAAGCTCAAGGATGCCATCGAGGACAAGGCTCCGCGAGGCAAGAAGAAGCTGGCGTCCACGGCCCTGGAAGACGAGCTGGTGGAAGCCGGAGTCCTCCAGGTTGGCAGCGAATCCTTCTATCTCCGCAAAACCAAGTAGATTTTGGTTGCGTGGCACTCTCAATGTGCTAAGCACCACAACCGCCACCGGACGGCATCCGGCATTGTTAACGAACCCACGAACTAACGTACATGGCTAAACTATCCCTGAAACCCAATAACGAAGGCGAAACCACGGCAATCGTCGAGGCTCCGCAGATGACCACCCACCAGCTCGCCGCGAAGATGGCTCCCCCATCCGACTTTGAAGGCGACTTCACCGCGAACGACGTGCGGATTCCCTACCTGGGCATCTGCCAGAAGAGCGGCAACCTGATGGACGACCATCCCGAATGGCTCGGTCACTTCATCTACGACAAGAGCGTTGACCTCGGCAAGACCGTCAACGTCATCTTCTTCAAGGTGAAGAAGTTCTTCGAGGAGTCTGTGCCTTATGGCTCCGACACCATTCCGCAGAAGTTCGACACCCTTGCCGAAGCCCGTGAGGCTGGCGTGGAGTTCAAGGACTGCGCGAATCTCGACGTGCTTGTGGAAGTCCCCTCCGACTTCGACGGTGCCGAGGAGATCGAAGGCAAGTTCTACACTCCGGCTCGCTACACCGTGCGCTCCACCGCCTACGGTGCAACGGTGAAGATCCTGATGAAGGACACCAGCTTCCGTCTGAAGGGCAACCTTCGGGGCGGTTGTTACCGCCTTGAAGTGGAGAAGAAGTCCAATGGTAGCAACTCTTGGTTCGCTCCGAAGCTGGTTGCCAATGGCTTCAGCTCTCAGGCGGTTCAGGACTACATCGCCAGCAAGTTCTAATCCCATGAAGACGATCACCGTATCCACCTCCAAGGGATTGCTGGAAGCAGAAGTCCTTAAAAACAACGCCAAGACCGTCATTGTTCGGCTGCCCGATGGAAACATCGTCAAAAGGCACAAGACCAAGCACGTCATTGGTTGAGTAACCAACAGCCCTGGCCCCGAGGCTTTGTATCGGGGCACCTTACACGAACATGCCCAACCACAAATCCAAATTCACGCTGACAATCGAAGCCCTTCAGGTGGGGGAATCCACGGAAATCAGCTATGAGATTCCCGTTCCCAACAACGTCCTCCACCCTCGCATCACCCGCCTCCGTCAGTCTCTTGGACGCGGCTTCGAGTGCCTGCGGCTTTCCCCAACCAAATTCCTTGTGAGGAGGACGGCATGAAACCTATCGCAGTTGACTTTGAAACATCCTGGACAAAGGATCGCAGCATCGGGACGCACGGGACGTTCAACTACCTGAGCCACCCCGAAACGAAGATCTTTATGGTCGCCTTCTACGGAGATGGCGTTTCCTACGTTGGCGAGCCAGAAGATGCCCCCTGGGACGAGGTTCGTGGCAACCTTGTCATTGCCCACAACTATACCTTTGAACACGCCGTCTTCCGGGAATGCGAACGCCGAGGAGTCATCAAGGAGCCGCTCAATGAAACGGGATTCTGCACCGCCGACATGAGTGCTTATCTCCAGGCTCCCAGAAACCTTCTTGGAGCTGCCAGAGAACTCCTTGGAGTTTCTCTCGACAAGACCACCCGTGACAAGTTCAAGGGAAAGGACTTCGACACACTGCCCATCGACATTCAGCTGGAGATTTCCAACTACGCTCTGATGGACGCCAAAGCCTGCTTTCATCTCTACAAGCGTTACCACCACCTCTGGCCTGAACATGAGCAGAAGCTGGCCGATCACACACGCATCATGGGGAGGCGTGGAATCAATCTGGACATCGAGCGTCTGGAACAGGGAATCCGTCACTACAAGGAAGTTCTCTGGGGACTGGAGAAGCTCATCCCTTGGTCGGGAGAAGAGAAGCTGCTTTCTCCGATTGCCCTCAAGAACGCCTGTCGCAAAGCAGGCATCCCAGCTCCTGAATCCACAGCCAAGAATGACGAGTCCTTTCAGGTCTGGGCTGACGAGTATTCCAGCAAGGTTCCGTTTGTTGCCGCAGTCAGCAAGTATCGTTCCGTGAACCGCAGCTTGGAAGTGCTAGAAGCCATGAAGATCCGTCTTGTGGGGGAACGGATGCAGTATGGCATGAAATACTGTGGAGCCATCCCCACCTTCCGATGGGCGGGAGACTCGGGACTCAATATGCAAAACCTCCCTCGTAATGAAGTGGAAGGCGTCAACATCCGTCACATGCTGGTTCCTGCCCCAGGCAAGAAGTTCATCTCTGCTGACATGAGCCAGATCGAACCGCGAGTCAGCCTTTACCTCACTGGGGACAAATATCAGTTGGAGCAGATCCGCAATGGTATGTGTGTCTATGAGGCGCACGGACGACAAACGCTTGGTTACGATCTGCCTATTTCCATGAAGGAGGCAGCAAAGACGGATGAGAAATACAATGATTTGAGGCAATTCTGCAAAGCAAGATGCCTCTCCGCCGATACCTTGATCTTGACTTCGAGAGGATATCTACCCATAGTGCAGGTTCAATCTACGGACAGTCTATGGGATGGCCTTGAGTGGGTTTCCCATGACGGCGTAGTGTGCAACGGAGAACAAGAAACCGAGCTATTCTATGGAGATCAATACACCCACGACCATGAACTCTTCATCAACAACCAGGAGTGCATATCCGCCAGACGGGCGATCACGGGAGAATCATCACGGGTGGAGAGGTTTCGAGCTTCAGCATCCTCCTGGAACGATGTTTGGTTTCTGGCAAGTTACCTCCTCCAAAGCTATTCGCAGCGAAAAAGGGGTCTTGAAGATCCAGTGTCGATGCACTCGCTGCAACGGCCCCGAGGAGGCCGTGGATCTTCGGAATCTGGAAAAGGGTTTTTCCGAAAGCTGTTTTCCGTGTTCCGTTCAACTCCGAGCAGCAAAGAGAAACTTGAAGAAGTGGGGTAAGGAGACGTTAACCCCGGAGGAGAAGATTCTCCAGGAGAGATGGAATGCCATATGGCACCGATGTCAAAACCCAGAAAGCAAGCAATACAAGAACTATGGGGAGCGAGGTATTCGGCTGTCTGAAGAGTTTCAAAATGATGTGGTTTTTGTGAGGTATGTTCAGGAACTTCCTGACTACCCGGCCACGTTGACCAAGAAAACAACACTTGATAGAATTGACGTTAACAAGGGATATGAAAGAGGAAACATTCGATTTTCAGGGCAAAAGGAGCAGATGCGAAACCTTCGCACAACGGAGTATTTGGAGTATCAAGGCAAGAGCTATGATGCTCGCACGTTCTGTGAACTCTTTCTTTCTCGGTATCGTCCGACGACCGTTGCTCGTCTTGCTGCAAAAGGAGTTGGAGTGGAAGAGATCATGCGTCGGGATAAAGAATCTGTCAGGGTTGGCAGGCGATGGGCAGTCCCAAAAAGTGTATGACATTCTCAATGCCGGGCCAAGAAATAGGTTTTGCACTCCATGGGCTGTCGCCCATAACTGCTTGGGACTTACCTATGGTCAGTATGCTCGGGGTTTCCAGGCTTATGCCAAGACCTTTGGACTCAATTTGACGTTGGAAGAAGCGGACCGACAAGTAAAGCAATTCAAAAAGTCCAACCCCCTACTAGCTGCCTTTTGGGAAAGATTGGAGCAGGGAGCCAAGTTCAGCAAGAACGAGACTTATGAGATCGATCTCCCTAGCGGCAGGAGCATGAAGTATTTCGACATGCGGGTGACCCGTGGGAAGTATGGAGCCGAGTTCCACGCTCGTCCAGTTCAAGGAGAAGCCATGACCTATTACTCCTTCGGAAAATGGCACAACAATGTTTGTCAGGGAACCGCTCGGGACGTGCTTGGAGAAGCCATTCTCAGAATTGAGAACCAGATAGGACTCCCAATCGTTCTCCATGTCCACGATGAAGTTCTAGTTGAAGTTGACGAAGCTGATGCTAAAGACGCCCAGATTGAGGTGGCTCGGGCAATGGCTACGTCTCCAGACTGGATGCCAGGAATCCCGCTTACCTCGGACTGCAAAATCTTTGACCGCTACGAAAAATGACCCCCGCCGAACAACTCGACTTCCTGGAACGCCTGTTCTCCGACCAGAAACCCATGCTCAATGCCTACGCGGACATCTGCGAAGAGGGCGCGGGCAAGCATGAACCAGAGGAGGTGGACGAGGTGATTGCCGACATGGAGCAGCACATCAAACGGATGCGGAAGGCCACCAAGGCTTGACGCTCCCCGTTCCATACATTACAGCCACAGCCCGCAGAGACCATGTTCCAGTACCTCAAAAACCTTTCCACAACACAGACCGATGAACTCCAAATCCCGCCCGCCGAAACGAAGCTGTTGCCGGAAACCCTCAAGTCGAAGGACGACTATCGCCGCTGGTGCCTCGACAAAGACACGGACCACATCTTCGCCTCCCATTTCCACGGGATCGTGGACACCCAGCGTGTTGGAGAAGCCAATCAACCTCTTCGGATGGTTGGGTACATTGCTGACTACGACACGAACTGGACTGGTGACGCTCTGGAGCAGATTGTGGGGAACGTGGATGTTGCCCTGCGCCCCCGCTATCTGACCCGCACCTTTTCAGGCGGAATCCGCCTCTGGTACGTCTTTGAGCAGCCAGTCATCTTCACGGATGTCAAGATCGGCATCAAGTTCACCGAGATACTGATTCGCAAGCTCAAGGCTCGCGCTGTGTTCCCCGGATTCGATGACCAAGCTGCCCGTCAGTATTGGCAGTACTATGAGATTGGGCATTCCTGGCAGGAAGTCCCCGCTTCTGGTCCCATCTCCACCGTCCAGCTTGAGGCTTGGATGTTTGATGCCGTGAAGTCCGCCAAGGTCAAGCCCAAGCAGATCGTCAACATCCCCTTTGAGAAGATCCGCGAAGCCCTTGCTGCCAAGTATCCTGGCGCATGGCCTGGAGGATGGGACAAGTTCGAGATCGGTTCCCGAGGCAATCGATTCTGGGACGGTGGCAATGCGACTTCCTGCATCGTCAGGGAGGACGGCATCACCGCTTTCACAGGCGACGTTGGCTTCAAGTCCTGGGGGGATCTCCTTGGCAAGGAATGGATGGAGTCCAACACCGAGCAGGTGATCGGTGAAGCCATCAAAAGCCTTTGGTATGAGCCGACAGCCAACAAGTATTGGAGGTCAGGCACCAACATCGGCTGGCAACCTATGCAGAAGGAAGACATGAAGCTCCACATGCGTAGCTTCAACATCTCCGATGCCAAGCCCGAGGGAGAGAACATGAGTCCGATGGATCGTGTTCTTCACCTTGTTCAGACCAGCCATTGCGTCAACGGCAGCTTCCCTTTCCACTTCAACCCGAAAGAGATTGTCCAGGTCAATGGCAGTCCTTTCCTGAACGTGGCGAAGTCCAGGCTGGCACAGCCAGACGCCAGCCGTTCTGGTGAATGGGGGGACGGCTTTCCGAACATCGCAGAGTTCTACGAGGGCTTCTACGACAGAGAGAATCACATCGAGCAGTTCGTCCATGCCATGGGTGAACTCATGCACTTCTATCAGACGGCTTACCAAGGTGATCCCCAGCGTGGCCGCGTCCTGATTCATGCAGGCCCAGCTGGAGCTGGCAAGACCTTCAACTTGAACATCTTTGAGATGCTGTTTTCCGGCACCGAAGACGCTGCCAGCTTTCTCCTTGGCAAGGATACCTTCAATGGTTCCCTCGTCTCCGTTCCTGTTTGGACCGTGGATGATGCCGTGGTTGGCAATGACCACAAAGTCACGCTGGTCTTCTCCCAGATGATCAAGAACATTGCTGCCTGCGACAAGATCCCTGTTCGTGGCATGTATAAGGAATCCGTGCGCCTCCCCTGGCTTGGTCGCGTCGTGGTGCTGATGAACAACGACCCTGAATCCATTCGTCTGCTGCCATCTACCGAAGGCTCGCTCATGGATAAGGTTTGCCTCTTCCAAGTGCAGAAGGCTTTCCCTGGCCGCAAGTTCCCGACAGATGCCGTTATTCGTTCCGAGATCCCTGCCTTCTGTTCCTTCCTCTTGGAAGGTAAACCCTGGCTTGAGAGCTTTGTTCCTGACCTCTTCAGTGACCCTCGCTGGGGAACCAAGCAGTTCCATCACGAACAGCTCATCCGTGCGGCTCAGGCTTCACAGATCTCTTCCAACGTCGAGGATCTTCTGGCCCTGTGGAGGACTGGATTCTTCGCCCACAACAAGGAAGCCGCTTATTGGGAAGGCAATCCTACCGAACTCATGGAGTCCATCTCCTGCATGGAGAGCCTTAGCGGCTTGATGCGCTGTGTCGTCTCTGGTCCTCAGGCCATGGGACGTTCGCTTGCTCAGATCGAAAGCCGCGAGATCAAGGTCGGATGGCTGCAATACATGGGCGAGAACCGGAAGTATCGCATCTTCCGCGAGGACAATGGAACCAGCAAAATCGAAGGAGGAAATCCGTTTTGAAAACCAGGACTAAAAAGCATGACCCCTACACCGACGGCGCTCCTCCTCTGTGGGTAGTCCTTATTGTTTTACCGTTTGCCTTGGCTTTGTCGCCAATCGGAACGGGTTTCTTTATCTGGCTGTTGGGCCTATGCTTTGAGGAAGCGTTGTTCTTGATCGCCTTGCAAGTGTGTATCTTTCTGACCTTGGCTTTGTTTTGTGGAGGCGAGGACGAGCCATGATGCGCCTCCCCATCGTCGTCACCCCGGCCTATATCAAGCCACCGGGGAAAAACAAAAAAGGCCCAAAACCGATGGGGAGGAAGGCCAAGTATCCATTCATGAAGCTCAAAGTGGGGCAGTCATTCCTGCTACCGGAAAAGTTCCGGGATCGGGTTGCACCCCTTGCCGCTTACTATAAGCGCAAACACGGCAGACAATTCGCGGTTGTGCGTCTTGAGCACGACCCGGAGACAGTTGCAGTTTGTCGAATTTTGTAGTTGACCCTTTGGGTAAGCTACGTTAGAGCACACCACACATGAAAACGAAAACACCAAAACCGAAAAAGAAACCCGCCGCCCGCCCGATCCCGCCGCCTCCGCCCGGCTGGGAGATTGTGGGCAATGATGATCCGAGGCTGGACTGCCTGCCTTGCATCCCGCTGACTTTCGACCCCCTAAGAAGCAGAGATACTTGGAATAAGTCTAGGTTTAATGACTTTGAAAAGGTGCCTGGAGTAGTCCGAAACGAATTGATCTACGCCCTCCCCATCACCACGCAGTCGGCAACGCCCCAGGACGCCCCGGCCTCGCCGCCCATGATACGCCTGCGGTTGCCTAGCGAGAAGCCGACGAGGGAGGACGGGGACAAGGACGGGGATGTTATCTTCTTTTTTGTTGATGGAGTAGCTACTAAACCGTGGAACGTGGTTTACGGAAACGGCGTCGTCGCATGGCTCCCTGGCCGCCTCCCCGACAGCATCCTGCCCCGCGAGCCTACCCAGGAGGAGAAGTGGCGAGCGGAGTTTGAGGAGTGTTTCCCAGACTTCGAACTGTCCAAGCAGGGAAACGGCGAATACCTGCACGCCCATGCTGCAACGGCATGGCGCGGCTTCCTCGCCGCCAAGAAAGGGGGTGCGGAGTGAGTGAGGACATTAAAGTTGCCTTGCTGCTATGCGTCGTCTTTGTGTTTGGCGTATGCGTCGGAGTGTACCTCGATAAGGAAGCTGAAGCCGTCCGCATCGAAGCCGTCGAGCGCGGCTTTGCCGAATGGGTGCCGGACAAGGAAGGCAACACCACGTTTAAATGGAAGGAGGTGGCGAAGTGAGTGGCGCTTTCAAACTGACAATAACTCCTGTGTTCAACCACGAAACCAAAGAGTTTGGTTGCGTTATGGCAGACGCCAGCAGGGAAATCAGCCGCAAGATTGCCTGCGCGGAGGAGGAATCGACCAAACGTGCGCTCAAGGCTTTGGGCTGGATGCCGCCGGAAGAGGCCGCCGCCATGCGCGAGAAGATCGAACACCTTGGAAAGGCCAACTCTATGCTCCACCTCGACCTTGTGGACGCTCACGCCGAAACGGCCAAGAAGACAAAACGGGCTGAAAAGGCGGAAGCGGAGAACGCCGCCATGCGCGAGGCGATGACACATCTTGGCGAAGCCAACGCAGATCGGTTGCGGTTGCGGGAAGCTTTGGGTGATTTGTTGCTGATCTATGAAAAGGATAACACAAGCTATGATTCCTACGGCGTAGAGGGGTCTGACTGGCCCGTGTGCAATATTTGCCAAGCTGAGGGTAAGCCTGGGGTTTTTGCCTGTGGCTTGCCGCATGATGAAGGTTGTGCAGTTCACAAATTCCAGCAAGCCCTCACGGCCCCACCACCGCCAGTGGTCGCTAAGGCCGATATTGAAGCCATGCGCGAGGCTATCAGGGAGGCGTTCAACTCCTTTGCCGAAGCCCCTGAAAGCGACGCAGCTTGGTTGCTAACAGAACGCCAAACAGCCGCCCTCTCCAAACTCCAACCATTCCTGAAACCATGACCAACGATCAAATCCGCCTCCACTTTGGCGAACTCAACGCCGCCGAGATGCGGCTGGCCCGCGCCATCGTGGGCTGGTATGAGGTCCGTGAGACCAAGCTCCGCGACGAAGTGTTGCGGCTGCAATCCGACAAGGAAACCCTCATTGACTGCGCCAATGTTGTTGGCATGAGAGAAAAACTTGAAGAGGCAGTGAAAAGCACGAGAATACATTTCAGCCCGCCGGATTACACGACTGAAAACGCCAAGCTCCGCACCGCCGCTGACGGGCTGGCGGAGGCTTTGGAACAGGTGATTAGTGCCGACACGACTATTTATTGGTCTGGCGATGAGTCGCCGCCCACCAAAGAAGAGGGTGATTGTGCCGCTATTGCACGCGCCGCCCTCGCCGCCTACCAAGCCACGAAGCCATGAGTAAGACACCACGAACAGACGCCGAACGCCGCAGGCTCAAGCGGTCCAAGACATTCCCAGCCGAGCCGGTTGACGCGGATTTCTGCCGCGCTTTTGAGCACGAGAACGCCAAGCTCCGCGCAGGCATAGCCGAGGCTGCTAGGGACGCAGATGCCGCGTTGCGCAAATGCCTGAACTACATGCTGAGGCTTCCGCTTTCTGGAAGTGACGCTGAATGCGAAGCCATGGATGACGCACATCACGCATTGCGTAAACTTCAGCCATTCATGAAGCCATGATCCGCCTCCTCATCCTCGTCGCCTGCCTCTCCTCCTGCTGCCGCCCTGGCCGTGCGCCCGAGGGATGGCCGTGGGAAAGGGAGGGAGGGTGCCTGAACGTGTTTTACCGACTTGGCCTGTGAGCTACCTTCAAATTTTTACTTGCGCTGTGCCATCAGCTTTGTAAGGGCCAACGCCCGAAGATCTGCCGGGTGCGAAAATAGCAGGTCACCACATACACTCTTACTTTCACATGAGCAACGTACTCTACATTACTGGTTTTTCTCCTGACGGAGATCGTCTTGTTGGCGGACTATGGAGGATGCACAGACAGGAAGGTTTCCCGCTGGACATCTCCCTCCTAGAATGTCAGGAACGGGGGCTACTCCCTGACATCATGGAGCTATTTGCCGAAGCTACCATCTACGCTGAGCTACCCATGGTTGAGGACAACGCCCCACAGTTGTTCACCCAGGAAGCCAAGATCCGATGGCTGCTATACCTACGCCAGTATCCAGAAGATGACCAATTTCAAGCTGCGGAGAAAATCTTGCTGGACAAACGTCGGAATGGTCACAAACTGAACATGCAACTACACGCACATGAACGACACTATCATCGTCAGAGGCAGAACATTCCAGCTTCATCGTGATCCAAAGTCCGGGAACTGGCGGGTTCGCAAGCGCACCAAGGAGATCAACCTGGACAAGACCACGGGGACTTCCGATCTTGCCGAAGCCCGCAAGTGGGCAAGGACGATTGCCGAGGAGCATCTTGGCAACGCCTTCCGTCTTGCCCAGGGAGCGCATACTCTGGAAGAAGTCGCCCAAGCCTACCTGTCTTTCCCCAAGGCTGTGCGTCCCTATGTCGCGGAAGCCAACGTCCAGCAGCTCCGATCCATCGTGAGGAAGGTCTATGACAAGGAACTCAATGACCTAACGGCTCGTTCCGTCACCTACCGAATCTGGGAGGACTACGCTGCCTTTCGGCATGGTGGGAAGATGGATCTGTCCACTCCCAGACGTGAGAATGTTGGCATCACCTCGGCCATCCGTGCCGCTGCCAGCCTGTTTGCCAAAGCCCTGGACTGCCGTTACGAAGCCGCAGGCATCCGTCTGGACTTCGCCAATCTCCGCAGGATTCCTTCTCTGCCCGTTCTCAAAGTGAGGAAGTGTCCTGTTTCAGAGGACACCTTGGCGGCAATGAAGGCTGCATGGAAGAACTTGAAGGAGGCTGACATCCTGCTCTACCGAACGATTGGCCTTGCCCTGTTTGCTGGCCTGCGTTCCAGCGAGATTCAAGCAGCACGCCGTTCCTGGGTAGTGACAGACGGCACCAATGTCCGCGTCATCGTCAAAGACAGGCCGGAGGAAGGCTTCTTCAGCAAAGGCGGCACCAAGGAAGACGCTTGGCTGGCTGGCATCGTGCTGGATGATGAGTTCGCAGAACACCTTCTCGATCTGGATGGCAAGCTGGTGGATATTGGCGATGCCTCTGCCGACTGGTTCTTCGGACACAAGGCCAACGCCTGGGTTCGCCAGTTCATTCCAAAAGAACTTGACGGAAAGGGACTCCACCGCCTTCGTGGACTCTATGCAGATGCCGTGAAAGCTCGCTTCGAGTCCCAGCTTCTCGCAAGCCGTGCCGGGGTTGACGCCGCCAGGATTGCCCTTGGACACGGAAGCTCCGCAGTTACGCTTCAGCATTACCTGACTTCGTAGCAACCTCGGGAACCTGACGCTGCCAGCAATGCTCGGGATACTCAAGACCCGTGTTGTCGATAGTTCCGAGTTCCAGCCAGACCTTGGCACGCAGAACGCAGCCGCACACGGCACAGGATTCCAATGCGCGATCCCGTGAAGTGGTCTTCTTGCCGAGGTATTGGGTGACAGCTTTGATGATGCCGCCGCAGCCCCAGCAGCCTTTGACAGACTGGTTCTTGGGGCAGGTGGAGCAAATCTTGGCTCGCCGCTCGGCTTCCTCCTTGTCAACGAAGCTTCCAGTCTGATTCTCAAGAGTCGTCATGAACCGCTTGAGGTCGGCAACTGTTAAAGACCGTTGATCGTTCCGTTTCTTCTTTCCACGGTCGCAAGGAACACGCTCGTTCTGACGACAAAGTTCATCCTGGAACCTTTCGATCCATCCCTCACCGAGGTCGAGCTTCATGGCCCTGCGGTGCTTCTCGACCACCTCCAGAAGACCGTAAAACGAAAAGGCAGTGAATACCGCAGCCGTCTCCGGCTGGACATACCGCCAATCGTTGCCTGTGCTGTCTCCTGGTCGGGTGACTTTCATCACTTCTTGCCGCGCATTTTGTCAAAGGCCATCATCAAAGCTCCGCCCTTCTTGGGTGTCTCAACCTCGACTTCAGCACCCTCATCCTCGTTCTCCACTTCGGAGTCGTTTTCCATGTCATCGCCTTCAACGGATTCTGGAAACTGCTCCAGCATCTTCATGTAGGCTTGGGAGAGGGCGTCGCGTTGGTCTTTGGATAGTCCGGTCATAAATCATTGAAGGGGGATTCCGAGCTGCTGCATGTACTTAGTGAGGGCGGAAACTTTGTCCACTTGGGAGGCATTTGCAGGGATCTTCGCCCCCTTCATGATCTCAACCGCCTGCTCATAAGCCGTGTTGGACGGAGCGTTAGCTGTGATACCTGGATCAGACTCTATGACAAAAGGTACTCCAACGTGACCCTGAACAGCCCTGGCCGGGGCAGTCCCAAGGAGTTTGTTCAAGGCAAGTATGAGAGCCTCGCTTCCCTGAACATCCTGGATGTTTGCCATGTCGCTGACCGTTCCTGTTATGCCCATGTACCTCGGCTCATAATAGGAACGAGGACTCTCTTCATAGTACTTGCTCCCTGGAATGATGGGTCGAACAGGCGTTGGGAGATATTCAGGCATGAGGTATTCTAGGGGTTATCAGTTGAAAAAACAAGGCTTTATTTATAACCAAACCTGCGCTTAGCCTCGCGGGTGGCCTTGGAGCTGATCTCACCAAAAGCCTTGGAAAGATCCTCGTCGTCCATGCGCTCCAGCCTCGACATCTGGCGGATCATTTCCGACTTCACAATCCTGCCACGGGCGGCAACGTAGTCCAGCCAGTCCCGGTCAGGCATGATGCCATTCTGGTTCTCAAGGATGGAACGCTGTGGGATACCAGGACCCGTTCCACGATCAAGGATGAAGTCGTAGATCCGCTTGTCGCTGCCAGTGGGAGCACCGGAAACCATCAAGGGAATCCCGTTATACCAAGCCCTGTCGTTCAGGGTGCTCCAGGCATCCGTTGGAACGTAGCCCTGGGGGTCGCCAAGGGCGTTCACCGCCCTCTCCGTCAACATGGAGCGGGCAATCGGGAGATTGAGCCAGAAAGCCCCCGTGCGGCCACGGAACCTGTCAGGACCGACAAGCATGTTCTCCATCGACTTGATGGTTCCAGAGAACGGAATGAACGGGTTGAGCTTGTAGAGGAGGTTTCCAGCGATGTTGGCTTCCGGGTTGACCTCAAGGAAGGCCCCCACCGTGTTCTTCACCCCGAAGAAAGCAGCCTGCTTGCTCCATCCGTAAGCCACGGCGGAGAAGTAGTCGCTGAAGTCGCTCGGCAGATTCTTGTCGCCCAGCTTGCGGTTGAGGCGCATGTCATCCAGGGCACCCACGGCAAGCGCGGCAATCTTGAAAGGTTCAAGAGGACCACGCGCCCAGTTAAAGGAGATCACCTTGCCATCCTTGGTGACATACTCAAAGGAACCCTGGCGATGCCCCTTCTTGCGCCAAGCATCCTGTTCGGTCTTGTTGGACGGCCCGGCAAGCGTGACGTTGAACCCCTCGTCATCTTCGTCCCCCTTGAACAGGAGCATGATTCCGATGGCGGCGGTTCCGACAAAGGCTTCAATGAGACGCTGGCGCATCTGAGCCTGGGTCTGCATGGACTGCTGGTAGAACTGATCCGAGTTCACCTTGATTGACTTCTTGAGGAAGTAGCGAACGAATCCGTAGGGGGAGAGCCAGAGAGCGCGGTTGAAGAGGTTCACCGGAATGCCAAAGAAACCGAAGAGCATGGTTCCGAGAATCGGATTCTTGGTCTTCACAGACTGACCCACATCTCGGACAAGCTGGGCAAAGGTGTTCACCACGTCCAGCATCGGAGACTTCTCCCCGCGATGAGTCCCCATCTCGTAGTCGGATTCCTTGTCCACATAGTTGAGAACCGCCTCCGCCTGCGCAGGACTGATCTGCTTCTGGAGAGTGAGGTAGATCCCGCGATTGATCCGGTCACTTGTGCGGAGACGTGCATTGTTCGTTGCCTGACGGAGGGCGAAGGTCAGCTGGCGGCGAAGAGTTTCTGGTTTCTCGAACGCCGTGACGACTCGGCGCATGTCACCTTTGAAGTCTTCAATGAAGACGCGATTCTCATCCGACAGCCCTTCAGGGATTTCAATATCCGAGACAAGCTGGAGGAGCTGATCTTTTGTGGCGTTACCAGTCTTGAGCAATTCGTCAGCTTTCTGGGCGAAAGCAGAGATCACCTGATTGTTGAAGTCGAGGAACGCCTGTTCCTGCGTCTGGATGCTGTACACCATCGGGACAAACTCCTTGGCGGTGAGATTGCCCGCTCCGATCAAGGCATTCATGGACTGCACCTTCAGGAAGTAGTTCTGAAGAACGGAAGACCAAACGTGGTCCGCCGTCATGAGAGTTCTGGAAATGATCCCCGTGTAGGCGGCGGCGATGGTGTAGCGGGCTTTGAGCTTGTCCATCAAAGACGCCTTGCTGCCCCTGGCGACCACACGACGAGCCGCGATGAGTTCCCCCTGGAGCGTGGTGACTTCCTGGATGACGTTGTTCATCGCCACGTTGCTGGCACCGCTGAGAAGACCAAACTCCGTCTCCCTGGCGATTTTCTTGAGGGATTCGACGGCGATCTTGCCGATGTTCAAGGCTTCATCAATCCTGCCACGGACAAGAGCCCGTCCAAGATCAAACATGACACGGTTGAGGAAAGCCCCGGCAGGGGAGATGACGTTGACGCCCAGGGTACCCAGGCCGCCAAGAGCGCTGTTGATGTAGGAGATTCCAGCCACTTCCACAAGGCTCTTCGGGGCGCGACGGCGGCTGAGAAGCTCGTAGAGTTCCTTGAGGCCGAGGCTCACGTCATGCTGGCGACCATCCTCAATGGCTCGGGTGATCTTCAAGTCAAGTTCCCCGAGGCTCTTGTAGTCCTCTGGACGGAAGCCCGTGTAACCAAGCTCCTTGGCAAGGGCCTGCTGGGGGTCGATCTCAAAATCACCAAGACCCTTGCGGATCAGGCTCAAGTCCTTGTCGAGCTGCTGCTTGGCCTTGCCTGTGAGAAGGAAGGGGTTGGAAACAACGCCGAAGGTGGAGGGAATGTTTTCCTGGGCGGCACGCTTGCGGAGTTCCGCCACATGCTTGTCCAAGGCTTCCGTCTTGGCCTTCTTGATGAAGTCCTCGAAAGCCGCCTGAATCCAAGACTTGGAACTGGCGATCATCGCATCGGAGTAGCCGTTGTGACGAAGGAAGTTCTCGATGGCGAGATTTCGTGCAACAGGATCATTGGCGAGGGCAGGACGGGAAAGGATGTGCTTCACCAGCTTTTGCAGCATGGTCGGCTGCTTGCCCTCGGCGGGGAGCATGTCTGCCTCGACGCGAGCCAGATTGTAAAGACGAAGTGCCTGTTCTTGGGTGGCCCCGAAACGAGCAGCTTCCGCCACAAACAAATCCTGTGGAAGAGGAACACGAACCTGGGCACGAACAAGAGACCTCAGGGACTCCTGCGCCGTGGTGCGCTTTTTGGGCGGGGAGGCAAGCTGCCTCTCATACCGCTTGATGAAGTTCGTCACGAAGGCGTCGGCACGCTCTGCGGTCATCCTGGCGGAGGCCCCTTCCGCAAGACCGAAGATGGTGTCGATCTCCTCTTGGCTGAACCTGCGAAGAGCCTCCGATGCTTCCATCTGGGAGAGACCGCTGTTGACCAGCAGTTTTTTCATGGAAATGATGCGCCACACCGGATCAGATGCGTCGGCATTCTTCTCCTTCAGAAGCTCCTTTGCCAGAGTTTCGTTGGAGCCGTTGAGCAACGCCTCCCTGATTCGGCTGAACTTGCGATCCAGCTGGGCTTTCCGACGCTCCGTGTGGTTCTTGTAAGCGGCTTCCGCCAGTTTCTTGGCGGTGCCCTCCTCGATTCCTCCAATCTTGTCGATCTCCTCGGTGAGCTTCTGGATGAAGGAGTCGTAAGGGAGACGATCCTTGTTGACCAGGAACTTCTTCACCAGCTTGCGAAGCTGTTCGGCTTTCTGAGGGGTCTTGTTGATGCTTGGAGCCTTTTCCTTGAGGAGGCTGGCGGCAATGCGTTCCGCATCCTTCTGCTGGTAACGGGTGAACACCGTGTAGGACCGGGAGAGGAGTTCGCTGAGAACCTTCTTGTCAATTTCAAGGCTTCCCAGCTCCTTCGTGGCCTCCTCCTTGAACTTGGCGAAGTCCCAGCCATCGGGGTTGGCAATCGCGGCATCGACAATCTTCTTGATTTTCTGATAGATTGTCTCTCCTGGTTTTTTGTTCTTGTACTTCCTGGCAAGGAACGCCTTGAGGTTCTCAATGACCTTCTTCGCCGCCTCCGTGGCGTCGTTGGCGTCTTCGGCATCCTCCACGTCGGCATCCTCTTCCCCGGAGGAGTCATCCTCGGGAACCCCAGGCTCGGCGTCACTCTGTTCGTCCTCGGACTGGAACCACTTGTTGAGGTTCTCGTTGAGCCGCTGTTTCACTCTGGCCATCTTTTCGCGGATGGCCTCAGGGGTCGAGGGGATATCAAACTCCAGGTTTCCGATGTCATCCAGGATGGACGCTTCCGCAGCATTGGCCGCCGTTTCGGAAGTCTTCAGGTTCTTGGATAGTTCGCTGATCTCGCGCAGATCCCGAAGAATGGCGGTGAAGAGCGCCTTCTTCTCCATGCCAATCTCGTCCATTGCCGAGTCCAGCCATCCGAAGGGGTTGGACTTGCGCTCGAACTCAGGGGCGTTGACATTGCCCAGCATCGCCTTGAGCAGTTCCTCACGACGCTCTTCGGCATACTGAAGGTTCTTGATGACGTTCTGAAGGCTGGTCACGAAAGTCTCGGCACCATCCTCAGAGACACCAAGCTCGTTGATCTTCCGGGTGGCTTCCGTCTTCTGAGCCTTGTCCATCATGTCGATCGTCTTCATCACCTGATTGACATAGTGACTGCGGACATTGAGGACACGACCTGCGCTTGTGGCCGAGACGTAGGCACCGAGCATGACACCGTTCCAGTTGCTGCGGAGAGCAACAAGGAGGGAGCTGTCGTTCTTGGCAGCAAGAGCAAGACCGTAGCGCAAAAGCTCCATCTGGAGAACTGCGGTGGCTGCGGATTCAACTCCATACTTGCTCTGGTATTCGGCACCAAACTTTGAGTCTGGATCGAGAAGTTTCTCGGCAAGCTCCTTGGCCTTCTGAGTAGCCTCAGGAGTGACAACAGGAGCACCCGTGGAGTCGTCCTCGAATCCAATCTCATTCCTGGCGGCATCCTTGAGCGGAGCCAGCTTCTCGACTTTGCCCATTTCCCCGCCTTTTTTCAGACCGAGAAACTGCTTTAGCTTGTCAAAAGGTCCGTTGCCCTCCATGAACTCCTCGACAGATTCCTGGTCGTCCTTGTTGAAGGTCGAGATGCGATCCTTGCCACGACGCTGGGTGGTGGTTCCTTCGGTGTCCTCGCCTGCATAGGCTTCCACGTTACCATCAAACCCATCCATCACATTGCTGATCTGGACAGCATTGATGATCTTCTTGCCCCAGGATTCGAGGATCTCATCCTTCAGGCGTCCTTCGATGGGTACGCCAAAGAGACGTTCCAGCATCCGGCCAATCCAGGACTTGATGCGCTGAAGCAGATTCTGCTCACGGAAAGCGAGGTTGCCCTTGCGGCGGAACAGGGATTCCATCTGGCGAACGAAGACTTCTTCCTCGGCACGAACGCGGATCTTCGCGGAATCCGCCCATCCTGCGAACTGGCGGTAGCCTGGGTTCCTTGCCAAATTGTCCAGCATCTCAGGAGTGACGTTCTCACGCACCATGCTCCTCCACTGGTTGTAGATGTCAGCGAACTTGGTGTCGTAGCGCAGAACATCCATGCCGTAGTGCAGCATTTCGTGGAAGATGACCGCAGCTGCGGCATTGGCGTGGCTCGTCGTGTAGCTGGTGGCCTGGATGCCGTCACGGACGATGATTGCACGACCTTGGTAGTAGGCACCCTGAGCACCCTTGCGGATGGTGATCTTGACTTCCTCGGGGATGTCCTCCCGCTTGAGCAGGTTCTCACGGGTGTCCTCAACGACGACCACGCGGGCTTTCCTGATCAGGGATTCGACAATCCTCATGCCTTCCTCGAAGTCCTTCCTGCTGACCTTGCCCTTGGGTTCACCCTCAGGCAGGTCGGCGGAGAAGAAGGAAGCTGCGGCCTCAGTGACTGGCTCATCCATCGGCTGGCTCAACGGGCTGGCCTCCGTTTCCACAAGCGTGTTCGTGAGAGGCTCCCACTCATAGTTCGCCATGGACTTCGCCGTGGAGGAACTCTGCCCCGTGACAAGGAAGGAAAGACCGCTGAGACGGCTGGCGACGGTGGACGCCAGCTTGTTCTCATTGAAAAGATTGTTGGCGAAGAGCCAGTAGGCTTTGGCCTTGCTGGTCATGCCGGAGCGAGCCGTGCGTTTGGACACCTGCTCCAGCTCGGAGGCACGCCAGGGAAGGTTGACGGAAATCTGAACACGCGGGAACTTGCCTCCCTCGGAGGTGTCATGGAGGGAAAGACCCGTTCCGCCAGCCGCCATTGTGGCAACCATAAGACGAGGTTCACCTTTCTCCCATGATTCCTGAGAGCTGACCCTTTGAGCTTCGGACTCGCTTCCCGTGTAGAAAACCACGTTGCCCGCTCCAAACTCCTTCTGGAAGAAGTCCTGGACAGACGGGAAGTTGATCTCCTGAAGGCCAAGAACATCGTGCATGTAGGCGAAGGCCTTGATGACGTTGGGAAGCTGCGGAAAGCCTTCTGGAATCCGCATTTTTGGATCTGCCGCCATAGCCGCAGCCAGCTCAGAGAACTCCGCCAGGGATTTGATGCTCTCCGACTTGGTTTCCGTGAAGATGACAACCCGTTTGTTGGGGTCTTCCTCCAGTTCCTTGCGGGCAAGCTCCGCCGCCCTGCCCATTTTGGAAGCCTCCAAGATCCTCTTGAGGAGGTTGGTCACATACCCCTTGTCATTGGAGGTCAGCGGGAACTGCTCGAAAGCCCGGGTGACGTTCTGGGCAACGGACGCCCATTCAGCATCTCCTTCAACTCCAGCAAGAGAGGATTCCGCCATTCCCTCGGGGATGTTGGAGGAGCGGTAGGAGAACATGCCCTTCTTGCGGAGGAACTCGCGGGCGAAGGTCTGGTCAGCAACAACATCCTGCCCCTTGGCGTTGAACGTCACCAAGTTTCCCTTGGGCTCGGCTCCTGCGGCAACCGCGAAGTCTTTCCATCCCTTCTCTTCAGAGTCTTCCTGGAAGAAGGTTCCCTTGAGTTCGTTGAAAACCCCTGTGGGCCAGAGGAAGCGCATCTGCTCAACCGACTCATAAGGAGTCGCCGTGGAGAACAGGGTGAACGCAGCCTTCTCAATCATGTTTTCCGCCTTCTTGGCACGGGCCGAGGGAGCACCAGTCACCGAGTAGCGAATGTTGTGGGCCTCATCGAAGATCAGGACATCGGAAGGAGAGAAGTCCTCTTCAGTAAAGTTGTCCAGATTGGAGTATGTCTTGAACTCAACCTTCCCGTCATACAAGTTCCCCATGTCCTTCCTGGCCTGCTTGATCAACCGCTTGTTCAGCGTGAAGAAGATCACCCGGCTGTTATCATTGATGGCCCCGTTGTCCTGCATCTCCTTGAGGGCGGAGGCAATCACATAGGTTTTGCCGTATCCAGCCTGGGAGCCAAGCAGATACATGGGCTTGCCGTTCTTCTTGGCAAGAGCAATGGAAAGGGCGTCAGTGAGCTGGTTCTGCGCCGTCTGAAGGCTGATCTTGGTGGCGCGAACCGCCTTCTGGTAAAACTCCAGAATGGAGCGTTCCATCGGGCTTGGTTTTGGAATTCGGGTGGACGAGAAGGGAACCGCGTTCCTCGACTCATCATCCGCCTCATCCAAAGCAGCACGGATCTCGACACGCTTCTTCTCAATCGGGCTGTCACGCATGGCCTTGCGCTCATCGGTGGCGGCAAGGTATTCTCCCATCTCCTGGACGGCGGCATAGTCCTTGGTCTCGAAAGCGGATGCCTTGCTGTTGTAGACAAAGCCAAACTTCTTGAGAACGCTCTTGGTAGCATCCGAAGGTTTCTTGACCTGAACGGCACCGCTTTCAGCCACCGTTACCGAGGCTTCCGGGGCGATGTTCCTGAGGTTCTCAATCGAAGTTTCCACAGCCACCGTGCGCTCGGCAGCGAGCTGCTCCTTGGTCTTGGCCTGACTGGCGAGGTACCTCTTGTATTCTGGAAGCTGGCGAACGATCTCACGGATGGCCGCGAGCTTGGCAGGATCGGCCTTTGCCGTGGCATTGGCATC
>Ga0315901_10001053_pt1 | contig 39794 bp, 37 predicted proteins | sample LakEriMetagenome_10_FD_203761 | JGI IMG/M metagenome (GOLD analysis project Ga0315901, IMG submission 203761) | Freshwater fungal communities from buoy surface, Lake Erie, Ohio, United States - Buoy 2 MA116 | ecosystem: Environmental > Aquatic > Freshwater > Lake | place: USA: Lake Erie, Ohio...
AATTATTGCCTGACAATAATTTCTTTTCGCAGTCTCTGAATCGATCAATCGGCGAGGGTGGGACGGATCGCGTCGATGGCGGGTTGGCGGGCGAGGATCTTGTTGCGCCAGTAGGCGCCGTTCGCGATCGGCTTCAGGCGTTCGGCCTCGGCCATCGCGGCGGCGTGGACTTCGCTCGGCTCCACCACCTTGTCGAGCCAGCCAACGGGCACGGCTTCGTCCGGCGTGTAGAGACGGGCCTGCACGAGGGCCTCGGTGAGGTACATCGGGTTGAGGCGGGCACGGGGAAGCTCGACGCCGAAGCCGGGCAGCGTCATGCCGTTGATCGTTTCGTTCGCGCCGATCTTGAAGGCGCCGCGGGCGCCGATGCGCGTGTCTGCGCCGAGCAGCAGGAAGGCGCCCATCGCGATGGCGTGGCCGGTGGCGGCGATGATGATGGGCTGTTTCGAGGTGAAAAGACGGAAGGCAAGCTTGCCGCCGCCATTGACGAGGCGGCGCACATCTTCCGGCGCCGACGTCGCCAGGAATTTGAGATCGAAGCCGGCGGAGAAACGCTCGGGCCGCCCGGTGAGGATGATGACGCTGGCAGACTTTTCCGCTTCGTCGAGCGCGGCGTTGACCGCGTCGAGCATGATCAGGCTGATGGCATTGGCCTTGCCGTCATCCATGGTGATGAGGGCGATGTCGTTTTCGATTATAAGGGTGGCGGTCATGACGGGCTCCTGCGGCTTTGGACGATCTGGAGCGCGTGACACCAGGGAAAGCAAGCCCCTACGCCTACCTCCGTGAGCGGAAGAATTCACGCAGCATGTCCCCCGCCTCGACATCGCTCGCCTCGTCCTGCTCTACCTCTGGTCGCCAGTGGCAGGTCTTCTGTTCGAAGAAGCGTGGGCCGTGGAGAATGGCGCCGCCCTTGGGGTCGCTGGCAGCAAAGATGACCTTGCCGATGCGGGCGAAGCTGATGGCGCCGGCGCACATCGCGCAGGGCTCGAGCGTGACGTAGAGATGCAGGCCGGTGAGCCGGTAATTGCCAAGCTTTGCCGCTGCCGAGCGCAGCGCGATGATCTCCGCATGGGCGGTGGGATCATGTGCCATCACCGGCGCATTGGCCCCCTCGCCGACGATCTCGCCCGTGGCCGGGTCAACAATCACGGCGCCGACCGGCACTTCACCGGCCTCCGCGGCAAGGCGGGCCAGCTCAAGGGCGCGGGACATGGGAGAGAGCGTGACGGTCATCGCTACCGTGTAATGTCTTCGCCGGTCGCGAGGAAGTCCTTCATGGCGGCCATCGCGCTGTCGGCTTTCAGGACCGCGTGGAAGCCGTGCTGTTCCTCGCGGGTGCCGTCTTCCAGCCCCCAGGTGAGAGTGCCGCGCACGAGGCGCTTGGCATGGGCGAGACCTTCGGCGCCGCGGGTGGAGAGCTCGGCGGCGAGCGCCAGGGCCTCGGCGACGGCGTCGGCGGCCACGGAATTGACGAGGCCGAGGGCCAGTGCACTCTCTGCATCGACTGTCTGCCCACGGAGGATGAACTCGAGCGCTCGCGCTTCGCCGATCATGCGCGGCAGGCGCTGCGTGCCTCCGCCGCCCGGGAAGATACCGACGCGGGTTTCCGGCAGGCCGATCAGCGGCACGCGGTTCTGCGCGATGCGCAGGTCGCAGGCGAGCGCCAGCTCGAAACCGCCGCCCATGCAGACCCCGTTGATGGCGGCGATGACAGGCTTGGGCGAATTGAACACGGCGCGGATCATGTCGGCAAACCCGCCGCGTTCGAAGTCTTCCGGCTTCAGATGCCCGGCGCGCACCGCCTCGCCGACCGCTACAATCTCGGCGACATCATAATGGCGCACAAAGACGCCGTCCGTGCCGGTGAGCACGAGAACGCGGATGGCGGGATCGGCGACGGCGGCCTGAACGGCGGCGAGCATCAGCCCGGCGCCTTCGGCGGTCATGTAGTGCCGCGGCGGGTTGGCATAGCGGATGAGGCGCGTTGCGCCGAGGGTCTCAGTGGTGACTTCAGCCATGTTGTCTCTCCTGACTGGGTAGAGAGTGCGCCGCGAGGCCGCGCAAGGCAAGGCTGTGCGCCGATGCGAGCCGTGCTAAAGCGCGCGCGGACATCCACCGGAATCACCTATGCGCATCATCGCCGGAACCCATAAAGGCCGCAACCTTGTCGCCCCCAGTGGCATGGGCACGCGGCCGACCAGTGACCGCACGCGCGAGAGCCTGTTCAACGTGATCGCACATGCCGACTGGGCGCCGCCGCTGGAGGGGGCGCGGGTGATCGACCTGTTTGCAGGCTCCGGCGCGCTGGGACTGGAAGCCATGAGCCGGGGCGCGGCCTTCTGCCTGTTCGTTGAAACCGATCACGGCGCGCGCGGCGCGATCCGCGACAATATCGAGGCGCTCGGCCTGTTCGGCAACACGCGCCTGCACCGGCGCTCCGCCACCGACCTTGGCGACAAGCCCGCCGGCCTCGGCAGCCCCTTCACGCTCGCCTTCCTCGACCCGCCCTATCACAAGGGCCTGGTGCAGCCGGCGCTGGATTGCCTCGCGGAGGGCAAATGGCTGGCGGACGACGCGCTGGTGGTCGTGGAAACGGGATCAGACGAGATGCTGATGTTTCCTGGCTGGACACTGCTTGACGGCCGCGACTATGGCGCGGCGCGGGTGAGTTTTCTGAAGAGAAGTTGATGCGCCTTTCGGTCTGCGCTTGCTAGTTGCCGTTTCGGCAGTTGGCATCCATGGCGCAACTCACAGCGATCACACCGATCGTGATGTTGGCCCTGTTACAAGCCTGGGTATAGTCATACGTCGTACCCGTGATGCCTGCATTGATTGTTCGTCCGTCGCCGGAGAATAACCCTGATGCATCAACATGGAAGATGTCCGATGTGAGCCCGTCGTAGATTTTCACATCTGCGCTCGCGCGGATCAAACCAGTTTGATTCTCCACCTCGCAAGTAGATATCTGCGCATTGGTACGGCTCTTCATCCACACGCAGGAATCTGAACTGTAGACGTGGTTGGCCAACGCCGTCGCGACCATCGACTGTTCAAGCTCAGAACATGATCTGAACCCTGTCTGATAGTAGTTTCCATACTGCGAAAAATTGAGTGTTTGACTGTTGCCGGCAAATCCGGAACCGGCAAGAACCGCACAGATGACGATAGTTTTGAGCTTTGACATCTCTTACCCCTCTCAGTCAGAGCAAGAAGATTAAGCCGCCTCTTCAACCCAAAATTCAAGTTCCAGAGTTGCTCCAAATTTCTCGATCTTGAGTTACCCCTCCAGAAACTCCTTGCGGATATCAAAGCTCGACGTGTTCGTTCCGACATGCACGGCGCATTCGCGCAGCCAGCGGTCGGCCTCTGCGCGGCCGAGGTCGCGCAGTTCGGTGAGGAGGCGCCAGCGGGTGTCGTACTTCGAGGAGAGGCCGTAGCCGAGCAGGTCCTGTCCGCCGCGGATCGCGTGGATGTTCAGCCTGCGGTACTTCTTCATCATCGGCTCTTTCAGCATGCCGTCATCGATCAGGCGCTGGACGAAGGCGATGGCGCGCAGCTCGCCGATCAGCGAGGCGTTGAAGCTGATCTCGTTAAGGCGTTCCTGGATCTCTCCGGCGCGTTTCGGCGTGCCAGGACGTTCCAATGGATTGAGAATGACCAGCAGCACATCGCGCGGCGCGCCGGAATAGATCAGCGGGAAGAGGCTGGGATTGCCCATATAGCCGCCGTCCCAATAGGGCGTGCCGTCGATCTCAACCGCTTGGAAACTCTGCGGCAGGCAGGCCGAGGCGAGCACGGCATCCGCATTGATCTCGTCGCGCGAGAAGACGCGCGCCCTGCCCGTTTCCACATTCGTCGCGCACAGGAAAAGCTTGAGGCCGGAGGCGTGCACGGCGGCAAAATCGACCTCGTCTTCAACGAGGCGGCGCAGTGGATTGTAGTTGAAGGGGTTGAGGTCATACGGGCTGGCGATGGATTGCAGCGCCGTCGCAAAGGCAAACCCGGCCGGGCCGAAAGCGCCGAGCGCAGCGCTCGCCTCGGAGATGCGGCGCCAGAGCGATTCAAGTTCCCGCCGCGCGCCCTCCGGGCCGCCCTTGGAAAGACCGGCGGCATAGGCCACCGCGTTCATGGCGCCGGCGGACGTGGCGGAGATAGCCGTGATGTCGAGCGTCTCGTCCTCGCTCAGCCGGTCAAGCACGCCCCAGGTATAGGCGCCGTGCGCGCCCCCGCCTTGCAGGGCGAGGCTGATGGGGCGGCGTTTTCCGTTGGCCTTGGCCATGGGGGCTCCTTTGCGCGGGCGGCCTGCCCCTGCTAACGGAGGTCGACGCCAACCGCCAGACACGAGTCCTTGATGCCTGCCAAGTCTGACAGCCCTGCCGCCGGAGCGCGCAGCCTGACCATCCTTTCGGTCGGCGCACAGGGCGACGGACGGGCCGAGGAGAACGGCGTGCGCGTCAGCGTGCCGTTCACGCTGGCGGGCGAGACCGTGCTTGTGGAAGGCGAAGGCGAGCGGCTGCGGCCGATCGAAGTACTGGAGCCGTCGCCGGACCGGACCACGCCTGCCTGCCGGCATTTCGGGCGGTGCGGCGGCTGTACGCTACAGCACATGGCGGCGGAACCCTATGCAGCATTCAAGCGCGAATTGGTGATCCGTGCACTGAGCGCTCGCGGGCTTGAAGCAGATGTCGCCGAGACATGGATGACGCCGCCCGGCTCGCGTCGGCGTGCGGCGTTTGCGGCGAAGCGCGCGGGCAAGCAGGTCGTGATTGGCTTCCATGCGCGCAAGAGCCATGACCTGGTGGCGCTGGGCGAGTGCCCGGTGGCGCGGCCGGCGATCGTGGCGGCGTTGCCGATGCTCAAGGAAATCGCCGGGTACCTCCTCTCAGGCAAGGACGAGATCGGCCTGCTGGTGACTGAGACGTCGGCAGGCCTCGACCTGCATGTGACAGGGGTGGCGAAGGAGACCAAGGCACTGGCGCGCGCAGAGGCTGCAAGCGCCGCGCTGCGGGCGGGGTTGGCGCGCGTGTCCATCGAAGGCGCTGACGTGCTGACCGAGCGGCGGCCCAGCCTGCCGGCCGGGACCGCAAGACTCCTGCCCCCGCCCGGCGGCTTCCTGCAGGCCAGCGCCGAGGCCGAGGCGGAAATGGAGCGGATCGTCCGCGAGCATCTGAAATTCGCCTCCAGCGTCGCCGACCTTTTCTCCGGATGCGGAACATTCGCGCTGCGCCTCGCCGCCGAATCCAGCGTGCTGGCGGCGGAAGGCAATGCCGCGGCGATTAAGGCTCTGAAGGAGTCGCTGCGCGCCGCCCACGGTCTGAAGCCGGTCACCGCCGAGGTGCGCGACCTGTTCCGCAATCCCTATGGCGCGGCGGAGCTGTCGCGGCTCGGCGGTGTCGTGCTGGACCCGCCCCGGGCGGGCGCGGCGGCGCAGGTGGCCGAACTCGCAAAATCCATGGTGCCTAAGATTGCCTATGTCTCCTGCGATCCGGCCACGCTGGCGCGGGACCTGCGCACGCTGGTGGATGGCGGCTACCGTATCCTCCGTATACACCCCATCGACCAATTCCTCTGGTCCGCCCATGTCGAGGCGGTCGCCCTGCTGGAGCGGCGCCCATGACGGATAAGCCTCAACCCTCAGTCGGCACGGTCTGCTTTCGCGGCGAGGACGTGCTGCTGATCCGCCGGGGCACGAAGCCGCTGGCGGGTGACTGGTCGATGCCGGGCGGCCGGATCGAGTTCGGCGAGCGCGCGGAGGCCGCCGCCTTGCGCGAACTAGCAGAGGAGACCGGCGTCACCGCGCGGCTGATCGGCCTCGTCGATGTGGTCGATGCGATCTTCACCTCCCGCACGACGGGCGCGGTCGCGCGCCATTACCTGCTGTTCGATTATGCGGCCGTCTGGGCGTCCGGCGAGCCGGTGGCGGGCGATGATGCAGACCATGCGGAATGGATATCGCCAGCCCGGCTGGCCGAGTTGCCACTCTGGGCGGAGACACGGCGGGTGATCGAGGCGGCGCGGGAGATGGTTTCGAAATCCTCCCCTTGACCCGCCCCTGCGTCAGGTCTGTCTAGACGAACAGAACACCAGAACAATTCCAGGGAGGAACTCAGCCATGACCTACAAACCTTTTGATCTCAGCGGCAAGGTCTGCGTCGTCACCGGCGGCAACAAGGGCATCGGGCTCGGCATGGCCGAGGCGCTCGCGGCGTCGAACGCCGATGTCGTGATCTGGGGCCGCAAGGCGGACGACAACGCCTCGGCCGTGAAGCATTGCGCCGCGCTCGGCACCGGACGGGTCAAGGCCTGGGAAGTGGATGTCGGCGAAGAGGCGCAGGTCGTGAAAGCGATGCGCGAAGCGGTCGAGGATTTCGGCCGTGTCGATGCCTGCATCGCGAATGCCGGCGTCGGCCGGGGCGCGGCGGCCTTCGAAGACATGACGATCGAGACCTGGCGCTACAACCAGCGCATCAACTCCGAAGGCGCCTTCTTCACCCTGCGTGAAGCGGCCAAGTCGATGGTGGCGCGCGCCAAGAAGGGTGATCCCGGCGGCAGCCTCGTCGGCACCGCATCGCTCGCCGGCATCGAAGGCGCCGGCCGCAACCAGGCCTATGCCCACACCAAGGGCGGCCTGATCGCCATGATGAACGCCTGCGCGGTCGAATATGGCCGGTACGGCATCCGGGCGAACTCGATCCTGCCGGGCTGGATTGCCACCGACATGACGGAAGCTGCCCAGGGCGCCGAAGTGTTCCAGTCGAAGGTTATCAGCCGCGTACCGATCCGCCGCTGGGGCGAGCCGGCCGACTTCGGCGGCATCGCGGTCTACCTTGCGTCGGACGCCTCGAAGTATCACTCGGGCGACACGCTGATCATTGATGGCGGCTACGCGAAGTTCTGATTCGCGCAAGCCCGGGGCCACCAGGCAAAGAAAAAGGCCGCTTCCCGAAGGAAGCGGCCTTATGTTTTGGACCGGACTACCGGGCCGTACTCAGATTACTGAGGAGCGGCTTCGGTGGTGGTTTCGGTCGTCGTTTCGGTCGTTTCGGTCGTGGTGACTTCTTCGACAGCGCCTTCAACGGCTTCGGTGACGACTTCGGTCGTTTCGGTCACAACTTCGGTCGTCTCTTCGACGGCTTCGGTCACAACTTCTTCAACGGTTGCTTCTTCAGCAGCCGGAGCGGCTTCTTCGGTCGCGCCGCAAGCGGCGAGGACGAGAGCCGAGGCGGCAGCAGCAGCGAGGATCAGCTTTTTCATGTGATAGTACCCCTGTTGAGTTGTTCTTGCGAACGGGCGAGGCTTTAGCACCTCTTCAACATTGCCGAAAGTTAATTTTTCAGCTCAGTCAAACCGTCGCGGTTCGGTTGAAGGAAACCCTCGCCCGCCTAGGGAAGAGGGCAGTTTCCAGCCGGCGCCGATTACTCGGCAGCGGCTTCTTTGGTAACGCCATTTTCGGCACCTGCTTCAGCCGGGCCAACTTCGCCCTCGGCTTCGACAGGAGCCTCAACGGCTTCGGCTTCACCATCGGCTTCCGTGTCCGTGGCATCACCCGCCACTTCGACTTCCACGATCTCACCTTCGACTTCCGGCTCGCCTGCATAGGCGAAACCCGCGAAGAGAATTGCAGCGGCAGCGCTTGCCAACAGTTTCGTCATTGGAGTTCCCTCTCTCTTGACACCCTGCCCGGCGGAATCATCCTCGGACTGCGCGCTCTTGCCCAGAGATCGGGGCCAGATTGCGGCAAAGACACGGCAATTCTGTTCCAAATGCGGCTGGATGTGCAGTTTGCCAAAGAGACTTGCGTTGACGCGGCGGCGCCAGCCTAAGGATTGGTCAACGAAGCCGCCCCAACGGAGAGACCCCCATGGCACTGAAAACCCGTCTGACTGACCTGCTCAAGGTGCAACATCCGATCATGCTGGCCGGCATGGGCGGGGTTTCCTATGCGGAAGTCTGCGCCGCGATGTGCAACGCGGGCGGCTACGGCGTGCTCGGCATGGCGGGTACCTCGCCTGCCTTCATCGCCGGGCAGATGAAGAAGGTGAAGGAGCTTGCGCCCGGCAAGCCGTTCGGCGTCGATCTCCTGGCTGCCAGCCCCGAGAGCCTCGAGGAATCGGTCGATGTGATCATCAAGGGTGGGGCTGATTCGTTCGTGGCGGGTCTTGGTGTACCGCTGCCGATCATGGACCGGCTCAAGTCGGCAGGCGTGAAGGTCATGGTCGTGGGCGGCGCGGTGAAACATGCCATCAAGGCCGAGGAAGCCGGCTGCGACGCCGTCATCCTCCAGGGCGGTGAAGGCGGCGGCCATACCGGCCTTGTCGGCACAATGCCTCTGGTTGCCCAGGCCGTCGAGGCCGTGAAAATCCCGGTCATTGCGGCAGGCGGCATCTATGACGGGCGCGGCCTTGCCGCGGCCCTCGCCCTCGGCGCCGAAGGCGTCTGGATGGGCACCCGTTTCATTGCCTCCGCCGAAGCCCACGCCGCCAACATGTACAAGCAGGCCGTGGTCGAAGCCGGCGACACCGACACGACCCGGACTCGCTGTTACTCCGGCAAGCCGATGCGCTGCCGCACCAACGACTATATCAATGACTGGGAAGGCCGCCCGCAGGACATCAAGCCGTTCCCGTTCCAGGCCATTCATTCGACTCAGACCGGCGTCATCGGCGGCATCGGCGGTATCACCGACGAGGCGAAGCTGAACCCGGACACGAGCTGCTTCGCCATGGGCCAGTCGGCCGGCGGCGTGCGCGAAGTGAAGCCGGTAGCCGCCATCGTGGCGGACATCATGCGCGATGCCGAAGCTGCGATTGCGCGGACGGCATCTTTGCGCGTGAAAACGACGGCTTAGCCGAGGCCGTCTGGCGGTGCCTCGCCTTCGGCCTATGTCAAACCGTAGACCGATGGGCGAGGCAGCTTTGAAACTCGGAACTATCCTTCTCGGCGTGACGCTCGCGGCGGTGCTGCTCGGCGGGTGCTGGCTCTACACGCCGGACAAGCCGCGCGCGGCGTTGGAGGCGATGTATTTGCGGCAGGCGAGCGACATGGTCACGGTCGCCGGCGCGCAGCTGCACGTGCGCGATGACGGGGCGAAGGACGCACCCGCAATCATCCTGCTGCATGGGTTTGGCTCAAGCCTGCACACGTTCGAGCCCTGGGCCGAAGCGCTGAAGGAGGACTACCGAGTTGTGAGGCTCGACCTGCCCGGCTCCGGCCTCTCGCCGCCCGACCCGACCGGCAAATACACGGACGCGCGCAGCCTCGCCCTGATCCTTGTACTGATGGATGATCTGGGCATCGACAGGGCGACGCTGGTGGGCAACTCGATCGGCGGGCGGATCGCCTGGAACATGGCGGTGGACCACCCCGAGCGCGTTTCCAAGCTGGTGCTGATCTCGCCGGACGGCTTCGCCAGCCCCGGCTTTGCGTATGGCGAAGCGGCGGATGTGCCCGCCATGATGAAGGCGATGCGGTTTACCTTGCCGAAGTCCGCTATCCGGCCGAACCTTGCCGCGAGCTATGGCGACCCGAAACGGCTGACCGAAGCCACCGTCAAACGCTACCATGACCTGATGCTGGCGCCCGGCGGGCGCGGCGCCTTGCTGCAGCGCCTCGAGCAGACCGTGCTGGCGGATCCGGCGACGCGGCTGCCGCAGATCAAGGCGCCGGTGCTCCTGCTCTGGGGCAAGAAGGACCGCCTGATCCCGTTCAGCAATTCCGCCGACTACACGAAACTCTTGGCCGACAGCCGCCTCGTCGCCTTCAAGGATCTCGGCCACGTGCCGATGGAAGAAGACCCGGCGCAATCCCTCGCCCCGCTGAAGGCGTTTCTCGCCGAGTAACCGGCTAGAGCCAGCGCTGCCACTTGAAGAACTGGTACGGCACGATGGCCGAGATCACCATCAGGACGAGCGCGAAGGGATAGCCATAAGGCCAGGCGAGTTCGGGCATGAAGTCGAAGTTCATGCCATAGATCGAGGCGATCAGGGTCGGCGGCAGAAAGACGACAGCGGCGACCGAGAAGATCTTGATGATGCCCGTCTGCTGGATATTGATCATGCCCAGCGTCGCATCGAGCAGGAAGTTGATCTTCTGCGTCAGGAAGCTGGCGTGATCGATAAGCGCCTGCACGTCGCGGCTGAGGGATTTGAATCGGCCGGCGGCTTCCTTGTCCTGCTTGCGCACCTGCGCCGCAGCCGCCGCGTAGGAGAGCAGGCGCTGGATGGAAACGAGGCTTTCATAGAGCTTCGACAACAGATCGCCCTTGCGGCCGATCTGTTCGAGTACGGATTGAAAATCCCGCGGCTTGGGCTTCGGCTCAGGCTTCAGCAGGGCAGCCACCGGCGCCTGTTTCGGCGCGGGCGGCGGGATGGCGAAAATCTCGCGCGAGACGCCGTCGAGTTCATGCCCCGTCCGTTCCAGCACATCGCCTGCCCGCTCGATCAGGCCTTCGAGCAGGCCTGCGAAAAGGCCCTCCGCCGTAAACGTGCCCGCCTTCTGGCACCGCGCCACAAAGGTATCGATCGCGCGCGGTTCTTCATAGCGCACGGTGATCAGTCGCTCGCCCGAGAGCACGAAAGTGACCGGCGAGAGCATCACGTTGTCGCCGTCGGTGTGCGACAGCATCATCGCGGTCATGAAATGGGCGCCGTCCTCGGTGTAGAGACGGCTCGAAATCTCGATCTCGCTCATTTCCTCGCGCGTCGGAACATCGACGCCGAAGGCGCGTTCCATCGCGGTTTCTTCGTCTTTCGAGGGGCGCAGCAGGTCAATCCAGACGGCGGTATCCAGCGCGGCGAGGTCTTCGCCCGCAAGGACGAATCGGTCGGACTGGTTGGCATAGGTGCGGATCATCGGCTTGCGTTCCGGTAGCAAGGGCTGAACCCACGTCTGGGCCAGGTCGCGCCGGTTTGCAACGCCCCGCTAGTTTGCCGGGGTCAGCTTCAGCAGGCGCCCTTCATCATCCTCAAGCACGTAGACCGCGCCGTCCGGGCCTTCCTCGACTTCGCGCACGCGCTTGCCCCATTCATAGCGGGCGGCCTCGGCCGCGGCGCCTTCCGGCGTGATGCTGACGCGAACGAGGGCCTGGGAAGAAAGGCCGCCGATCAGCGCATTACCCTTCCAGTCGGCGAATAGGTCCCCGTCATAGATATCGAGGCCGGCCGGGCTGATGGCCGGCACCCAATAAGCGGCGGGCGCTGCGAACTCCGGCCGGGTCGGGTGATCGGGAATATCGCGGCCATCATAATGGTCGCCGTTCGAGACTTCGGGATAGCCATAATTCTGGCCGCGAACGATCAGGTTCAGCTCGTCGCCGTGCCGCGGCCCCATCTCGTGCAGCCAGAGCTTGCCGTCCGCAGCGAACGCCATGCCGAGCGGGTTGCGGTGGCCGAGCGTCCAGACCTCGGCCGCCGGACCGCCCTGATCCGCGAACGGATTGTCGGCTGGAAGGCTGCCATCAAGGTTCAACCGCACGACCTTGCCGAGCGTCGAGCCCATATCCTGCGCCGGGGTGAATTTCTGGCGCTCGCCGGAGGAGATGAAAAGGAACCTGTCCGGAGAGACGGTCAAACGGTGGCCATAGTGCCCATTGCCGGGCACCACATCGAACTGGCGCCAGATCACCTCGCGACCGGCCAGCGCGCCGCCGGTCGGCGTGAGCGACAGCGTCGCCAGTTCAACCACCGCGCCGGAGAGTTCGGCATTATCGGCATCGCGCGCGACATAGGAAAGATAGACCTGCCCGGTCGATGCGAAATCCGGGTGAAGGATGATATCGCCGAGTCCGCCCTGTCCGCGCGCCTCAACAGCCGGCCCAGCTGTAACCTGTCCGGCCTTGCGGCCATCGGCGCCGAGCAGCCAGATTGCGCCACCCTTTTCGGTGACCAGCGCGCGGCCGTCCGGCAGGAAGGTCATCGCCCAGGCTTCGTTGAAGGATTCCAGCGGTACGGCGCGGATCACCGAACCATCCGTCCCGGTCACTTTGAAACTGCCTTCAGGCTCGGGCGTGACGCTTGCCGGTGCGGGACTGGCGCACGCGGCCAGAACAAGGCCTGACGCAGCGGCGAGAAAGGCGACAGTATTCGAGAAACGCATGGGGTGGCTCCGTCTTGGGCGCTGATGTGGATCAACCCTGCTTGAAGGCAGCCGGATCCACGAGGTGTTTCAGGGGCTTGCCGGTCAGGTAGCGCTCCAGATTGGCAAGGAAAGTCTCGTCCGCACCGTCAATGGTTCCGGGCGTATCGGCACTGTCATGCGGCGTGATGGCGATTTTGGGATGCGCCCACAGGGGATTGTCTGACGGCAGCGGCTCGGTGCGCGTCACATCGATGGCCGCAAAGGCCGGCCGGCCCGCATCCAGCGCCGCCATCAGCGCGGCCTCATCCACCAGCGCCCCGCGCCCGAGGTTCAGGAACAAGGCGTGCGGCGCCATCGCGGCGAAGAAGCCAGCGTTCGCCATGCCTTCGGTTTCCGGCGTGTGGGGCGGGCAAAGCAGCACGACATCGGCGCGCGGCAACTCCGCCATCAGCGCGTCCGGCGCCACCATCCGCGCGGCGCCCTCGGCAGGCCCCGGCGACCGGCGAAGACCCGTCACCTCGCCGCCCAGCGCCGTGACCCGGCGCCCGACCGCCTGCCCGATCGATCCGTAGCCGACCACCAACCAGCGCGAGCCGCGAATCTCCCGCGCGCCCAGTCGCTTCCACTCGCCCGCCTGCTGCTGGGCCCGGTGCGCCGGCCCGGCCCGCAGGAAATCCAGCGCCTGCCAAAGCGCCCATTCGGCCATCGCCTCGGCCTGCGTGTGATTCGTTGTGTACTGGCGCGCCTTCTGGCCGATCATCATCAGGGCCGGATTCTCGATGCCCGCGGCCGCCGACTGGAACCAGTCAAGGTCCGGCGCCTTCAGGATCGCCGTCATGAATTCACGCACGGCGGGGGAGTAAAACCCGTCTGCATTGCCGAAAGCCACGTCGATTGGGGGCATTTCCGCGAGCAGCGAGCTCGTCTCCGCGTCATGCGCCTTGCCGGCATCATCGATGGTCACGATGCGGACAGCGGCGCTCAGCCCCTTGAGCCGCGGGCGAAGGCGCGCGAATGTCCGCGCATGAAGAAGACATGTTTTCATGCGCTCGTGCTTAGCCTTGCACTGGCCTCCGGCACAAGCGCCGCTCAGTCCGGCCTGCCCGCGCGGGGGCCTGACTATTTCCGTGACGCGGCTGACCTCGCCCGCGTGCTTGGCTCGGCCCACGCCATCCGGGTGCGCTGCAATGGCAGGGACGACCAGTATTGGCGCCGCTACATGGCCGACATGCTGGCCTACGAGGCGCCCGAACCCGGCAGCCTGCGCTCGTCTCTCGTGCGCGAGTTCAACGACGCCTTCTCGGACGTCAGCGATGAATTCGACATTTGTGACAGCACCGCCATTGCTGCTGAGGCGCGCTATGCCGAAAGCGGCCAGGAAATCGCGACCCGGCTCGCCACCCATTATTTCCCGAAACGCGAACGTTCCGGCGGAGGATTTGACTGATGCGTAACCTGCTTGCCGCCAGCCTTGGCGCGCTGATGCTCGGCGCCTGCGCGCTGGCCGTGCCGGCCCAGCCGGATGCCCCCGCCATCGCCATACCGCTGGACCTTGAAGCAGCGCCAATGCCCGGCCCGGTGGTCGACAATGCGGCCTATCCGAAAATGGGCCAGCGCCCCGAGAGCGGCCGGCCGATTGCCTCGCGCTCGGCCGTCGTCGCCCCGAATGGCGCCGCTGCAACGGCGCACCCTCTCGCCACGCAAACCGCCATCGATGTGCTGAAAGCGGGCGGCTCCGCAGTTGACGCTGCCATCGCCGCCAACGCCATGCTCGGCCTCGTGGAACCGACCGGCAACGGCATCGGCGGCGACCTGTTCGCCATCGTCTGGGATCCCGAAACCCGGCAGCTCTACGGCTATAACGGCTCCGGCCGCTCGCCTATGGACGCAACCCTCGCAGACGCCCAAGCCAAAGCCGACCAGTTCAAGGATGGCAAGGCGCTGCCCTCCTATGGCACCATCTCGGTCACGGTTCCGGGCACGGTGGACGGCTGGTTTGCGCTGCACGAGAAATTCGGCAAACGTCCGATGGCGGACAATCTCGCCCCGACCATCAAGTATGCCCGCGAAGGCGCACCGATCCCGGAAATGATCGCCTGGTACTGGTCGCGCGGCGAGAGCCGTTTCGGCCCGGCGCATGAGCGCGGCGAGCTGGAAGAGTTCGAGAATGCGAAGAAGCTGTATTTCAGCCCGGCCCCGGTCGCCGGCTCGCTCTTCCGCAACCCGGACCTTGCCAACACGCTGGAAATCATCGGCAAGAAAGGCCGCAATGAGTTCTACAGTGGCATCATGGCCAAGAACATGGCTGCCTATTTCGGCCGCATCGGCGGCCTGCTCGACTATGACGATTTCCGCACGCACAAAGGCGAATGGACCCAGCCGATCTGCGTGGAATACCGCAGCGAAGTGAAAGTCTGCGAGCTTGGCCCCAATACGCAAGGCGTCGCCGCGCTACAGATGCTCCAGATGCTGGAGCGGTTTGACCTTAAGTCCATGGGCTTCGGCTCGCCCGATGCCGTCACCGCGATGGTCGAAGCCAAACGCCTCGCCTTTGCCGACCGAGCGCTTGGCTATGCCGATCCCGCCTTCTCGGGAATCGACCCATCGATCTTTGTCGCGCCCGGCTACAATGCCAAGCGCGCCGAGGCGATCAATATCAAGAAAGCCGCGCCGTCTGTTGCTCCGGGTACGGAAATCACCGATGCCGCCCTGCGCGACGGCGACACGACCTACCTGACCGTCACGGACAAGGACGGCATGATGGTCTCGCTCATCCAGTCCAACTATCGCGGAATGGGTTCCGGCCTCGTCGCCGATGGCATGGGTTTCATGTTCCAGGACCGGGGCGAACTGTTCAGCCTCGACCCGAACCACCCCAACGTTTTCGCGCCCGGCAAGCGCCCGTTCCACACGATCATCCCCGCCTTCGCCTTCCGCAAGGACCTGCCGGGCTGCCAGGTGCGCGCAACGGCGCCGGAACTCGCCTGCCCTTACGAGCCCTGGCTCAGCTTCGGCCTGATGGGCGGCGCCACGCAGCCGCAAGGCCATGTGCAGATCATCACCAACCTCATCGATTTCGGCATGGGTCTGCAGGAAGCGGGGGATGCCGCGCGCTGGGAGCATGATGGCGGCTGCGAGCCGACCGATGCTCTGGGTGCGGACTGTGATGTCGGCACCGGCACCGTAATGCTTGAGCGCGGCCTCGCCGACGCCGCCGCCGAGCTTCAGGCCCGCGGCTACAAGGTCGATTGCTGCGAAGCCAACTATGGCGGCTATCAGGCCATCATGCGCGACTTCAATTCCGGCGCCTGGATCGCCGCCACCGAAATGCGCAAAGATGGAAGCGCGGATGGGTACTAGTCTACCCGCCGAAGCCCCCCGCGACTGCCCCCTCTGCCCGCGTCTCGTGGCCTACCGCGAGGCCGTGCGCGCGAAGGAGCCGACCTGGTTCAACGGCGCAGTGCCAAGCTTCGGCAGCGATACGGCGGAGCTAGTTATCGTCGGCCTCGCCCCCGGCGTGACGGGAGCAAACCGCACCGGCCGCCCGTTCACAGGCGACTGGGCAGGCGACCTGCTCTATACCACGCTGGACAAGTTCGGCTTCTCGAAAGGCACCTACGCAGCTGATCCGGGCGACGGCCTGAAGCTGAGCCGCGCGATGATCACCAACGCGGTGCGCTGCGTGCCGCCGGAGAACAAGCCGGTGGGCGAGGAGATCAACACCTGCCGCCCCTTCCTGCAGGCGCGCCTGGCTGCGCTGCCGAAGCTGAAGGTCATCGTCTGCCTCGGCAAGATCAGCCATGATTCCACGCTGCGCGCGCTGGGCGTGAAGCTTGGCCCCCACCCCTTCGGCCATGGCACACGCTATGACGTGTCCGTGAACGGACGGCCGGTCACGCTCCTCTCTTCCTATCACTGCTCGCGCTACAACACGAACACCGGCCGGCTGACCGCTGAAATGTTCGAAGATGTCTTCGCTGCCGCGAAGGAAGCCCTTGGCTAACGGCCCGGCATTGGACACTCTGCCGGCATGGAAACGCATGTCGATCTCGCCGTTCTGGCCAATTGGATGGACGCTCAGGGCCTCGGCGCCGGGCCGCTGGAAAATGTCCAGCGCCTCGCAGGGGGCACCCAGAACATCCTCCTGAAATTCTCCCGTTCCGGGCGCGCCTATGTGCTGCGCCGCCCGCCACCGGTGTTGCGCGCCAATTCGAACGAGACGATGCGCCGCGAGGCGCGCGTGCTCGCCGCGCTCAAGGGTACGAATGTTCCGCACCCGGAGCTCATCGCCGCTTGCCCCGACGAAGTTGTCCTCGGCGCCGCCTTCTACCTGATGGAGCCCATCGACGGCTACAATGCCACCACCGGCCTGCCGGAACCCTTCGCGTCCTCGCCGGCTCTGCGCCACCAGATGGGCCTCTCGCTCGTGGACGGAATCGCCGCCCTCGGCGCACAGGACTACTTCGCCCTCGGCCTCACGGGTCTTGGCAAGCCGGACAATTATCTTGAGCGCCAGGTCAGCCGCTGGAAGGCGCAGCTGGAATCCTATGCCGAGTTTCCCGAATGGGACGGCCTGAAGGACCTTCCGGACATCGCCGGCGTCAGCCGCTGGCTGGAAGAACACCGTCCGCGGACCTTCTCGCCCGGCATCATCCACGGCGACTATCACCTCGCCAATGTCATGTACCGCTTCGACGCCCCGCGCCTCGCCGCCATCGTCGACTGGGAACTGACGACCATCGGTGATCCGCTGCTCGATCTCGGCTGGCTGCTCGCCACCTGGCCGGAAGGCACTACAGGCACGGTCTCGGTCACGCCGTGGGAAGGCTTTCCGTCTGCGGACGAACTCGTCGCGCATTATGCAAAGCAGACCACGCGCGACCTCACCCATGTCCACTGGTACGGCGTACTCGCCTGCTACAAGCTCGGCATCATCCTCGAAGGCACCTACGCCCGCGCCTGCGCCGGAAAGGCACCGAAAGCCACAGGCGACCAGCTCCATGCCAGCACCATCGGCCTGCTCGAACGCGCCAACCGCTGGATCAGTTGAAGCACTGCGCTAAGCGCGCACGATAGCCGTGCTCGAATCGACTATCAGGGAGCAAGCTGCTTTCGGACTTCACCAAATACCCACCCGGCGACCAGTCCGGCAAATGCAAAGGCCGCGCACAGGTAAAGTTGTGCGGATAAGGCATTCCACGCCCGTGTCTTGGATAGATGACCTGCCAAAGGCAAAATAGACAAGCCAAAACTAAACAATCCGCCAGTCGCCATTCCTGCCAAAGCATAGATGCGTGAACTCGCCGAGCGTCCTGCAGACTCAACCCATCGGCAAGCAATTAGCGCAGGGATGGCGCCAGCGCTGGCAATTCCCAAGGCAATACCCAAGACGACCTCGGTTGTAAAACGGTCGATCGAGAGATGTGGGATAGGCTGGAGTGTGTAGGAAACGAACCATATCACCCATAGAGAGATTGTTGCAGCGAAGACGGCGCACAGAAACGAGCCTGCAAAAACTCCGAACCAACGCATTTGCTTGCAACGCTCCTCTGTTCGAATACCGGACGCCTCAACCGCCCTTGAGGATCCGCGCCTTGTCGCGCGCCCAATCCCGCTTGGCTTCGTTCTCGCGCTTGTCATGCGCCTTGCGGCCTGTTGCGACGCCGATCAGCAGTTTCGCGCGGCCCTTGTCGTTGAAGTAGAGCTTCAGCGGCACGATCGTGCGCCCGGCCCGCTCGACTTCCTGGGAGAGTTTCGAAAGCTGCCGCTTCGAGACCAGCAGCTTGCGCTTGCGGCGCGGCTCATGGTTGAACCGGTTCGCCCCGCCATAGGTCTGGATCTCGGCATTGATCAGCCAGAGCTCGCCCTGTTCCACGGAGGCATAGGCCTCAGCGATGTTCGCCCGGCCGTCGCGCAGGGATTTCACTTCCGAGCCGACCAGCATCACGCCTGCCTCGAGCGTATCCTCCACGGAATACTCGCGGCGGGAGCGCCGGTTCTCGGCGACCATCCCGTCTGTGCGGCCTTTGACGGCAGGGGTCTTCGGCTTGGTGGCCATGGTGCTAGATGTTCACGCCGGCATGGCGCAGCGCGGCGTCGATCTGCGCGCGCGCCTCGGCGTCCGGCGGCGTTATCGGCAGGCGCACCTCGTCCGTACACAGACCCATCCGCGACAGCGCATACTTCGCCGGTCCCGGCGACGGCGACGAGAACATCGCGCGGTGCAGCAGCACGAGCCGCTGGTTGATCGCGCGCGCCGTTTCAAGGTCGCCGTCATCAAAGGCGGCATGCATCGCCGCGCAGGCTTCCGGCAGCACATTCGCCGTCACCGAAATGCAGCCCGCTCCACCCATCATCCGGTGACCGAGCGCGCTCGAATCCTCGCCTGAAAGCTGGATGAACTGCTCGTCCGGCCCGATCAGATGCTGATGCAGCGCCACGCGCTCCATCTCGTCGCTCGCATCCTTGATGCCAATGATGTTCGGCAGCGCCGCCAGCGCCGCCACCGTCTGCGGCATCAGGTCGATGATGGTACGCCCCGGCACGTTGTACAGAAACACCGGCAGGGCGACGGCGTCGTTGATCGCCTTGAAGTGGGCATAGAGGCCCGCCTGGTTCGGCTTGTTATAGTAGGGGCAGACGACCAGCGCGGCATCCGCGCCCGCGGCCTTGGCATGGCGCACGAGGTCGATGGCTTCATCGGTCGCGTTCGAGCCTGCGCCAGCGATGACAGGCACCCGCCCGGCGGCCACTTCAACGCAAAGTGAGACGACGGCCTTATGCTCCTCGGTCGACAGGGTCGACGTCTCGCCCGTCGTGCCGACCGGCACCAGGGCGGCGGAACCACCTGCAATCTGGCGCTCGACCAGCTCGGCAAACGCCTTCTTGTCCACCGCCCCGTTGCGGAACGGCGTCACTAGCGCAGGGATCGATCCAGAGAACATCTTATTATTGCCAGTTTTTCAGGGATTCGTTTCAGGAATTCGTGGGATATGCGTGCTAGGCTGCGATGCTTGGATTGTCACGCTTCGGAACAGAAATAAACATAGGCGACCATGAGACTTATCCGGAATCTCGCTGTTTTTGTGTCTGCGGCTGCTGTTCTTACAGGGGCTGCCGCCTCCGATGCGCCTGAGACGCCCAGTCTGAAGCCGGGCCGCAACCTGCTGGCCGAGGCGCCCGCCGCCACGCCCCCGGCGCAGGTCATGAATGTTAACGCCGCCGCCGAGTCGGTCTTCATGCCGTCCGCCGCCGCCATCCCGACGCGCACGGCCAGCTCGCTCTATCTCGCCCGCGCGCTGACCGCCTTTGAACGCGGGCAATGGTCCGAACTTGCCAGCCTCCAGTATGAAGCGTCAGACCCGGTCCTCAAGAACCTGATCATGTGGAAACGGGCCAGCGAAGGTGTGCCCGGCATGACCTTTGACGAGCTCGACCTGGCGCTCAGCCTGCTCAAGGACTGGCCGCAGACTTCCAAGATGCGCCAGCGCGCCGAGGCGATCATCGAGGACTCCTCCCTCGATGCGGCCGCCCGCGTTGCCTGGCTCGATAAGTCAGGCCCGATTACTGGCGCCGGGAAGATCGCCCTCGCCAATGCCCTTCGCGATACCGGCAACCGCACGCGCGCCGACCAGGTGATCAAGGATGTCTGGCGTAATCATTCGCTGGACAGCGGGCTCCAGCGCCTCGTGCTCGCCCGGTATGGCCAGTCGCTCAGCCAGGACGATCACCGCGCCCGCGTCGATCACCTTCTGTGGACAGGCCAGCGCAGCGATGCCGAAGCCCTCAAGCCGCAGCTGACACCCGATCACCGCAAGTTGGTCGACGCCCGCATCGCCCTCGCCAAGCGCGCCAAGAATGTCGACGCGATGATCGAGGCGGTGCCGTCGCACCTCCAGAGCCATCCCGGCCTGCTCTATGAGCGCGCCAAGTGGCGACGCGCCAAGAAGGTGGACGGAGTGTCCGATCTTCTGCGCCAGATCGATGGCAAGGACGTGCCCGCCGATGGCCGCGGCCGCCTCTGGGACGAGCGCGCGATCGCAACGCGCGAAGAATTGAAACTTCGGAACTATACGCGTGCCTACCAGCTCGCCGCTCCGCACGGCATGAATGCCGGTGCTGACTTTGCAGAAGCGGAATGGCTCGCTGGCTGGATTGCCTTGCGCCTGAACGGCGACGCAACCCGCAGCCTCGGCCACTTTGAAAGGATGACCGCCGGGGTCTCGAGCCCGGTCAGCCTGTCGCGTGGCTATTACTGGACCGGCCGGGCGCGAGATGCCCTTGGCCAGCCGGAATCCGCCCTCGCCGCCTACAGCGCCGCCGCCACGCACAAGTACACCTATTATGGCCAGCTCGCCTCCGAGCGCACCGGCGACAAGAAGATCGACCTCGGCGCTCCGCCGGTGCCGGCCGCAGAGGATCGGGCCCGGTTCGATGCGATGCCGGTTATCCAGGCGATGCGCCTGCTCGGCGAGGCCGGCGAGACAGAAAGCTTCCGCTTCTTCGCCTTCTTCCTCGATGACCAGCTGACCCAGCCCGTCGATCTGGAAATGCTCTCGGAACTGACAAACCGCTTCACGACGCCGGATGTCGGCGTGCGCGTCGGCAAGGCGGGCCTGCAGCGCGGCGTTGTGGCGCCCGGCGCGTCCTATCCCGTGCTCAACTTCAACGTCACCCGTCAGCCGCAGGTCGAGCGCGCCTACGTGCTGGCCATCACGCGGCAGGAAAGCGAGTTCAATCCGAACGCCCGCAGCCCGGTCGGCGCGCGCGGCCTGATGCAGTTCATGCCCGCCACCGCCAAGGCCGAGGCCCGCCTGCGCGGCATGCCTTACGAACAGGCCTGGCTCACAGAACGGCCCGATTACAACGTGACCCTCGGCGGCCTGCATCTCGATACGCTAATCAACCAGTTCGGCGGCAGCTACATCATGACCGCCGCCGCCTACAATGCCGGCCCGTCCCGCCCCAATCAGTGGGTGCGTGACTACGGCGATCCGCGTGCCGGCCAGATCGACCCGATCGATTGGGTCGAGTTCATCCCCTTCTCGGAAACCCGCAACTACGTCCAGCGCGTCCTTGAGAACATCCAGGTCTACCGCCACCGCCTCTCGGGCGAACCGGAAGACATCCGCCTCGGGGAAGACCTGAAACGCGGGCGGCGGTAAGACCGACCGCGCCGCAGTCTACGTTGCCGGAGCGTGAGCGGAGGCACCCGCGCCCTTGCGCGCCGCTCACGGCGATGCTCAGAACAGGGTGAGCTGAGGGAGCCTGACGTTGACCATTCTCAAATCACTCGCCTTCCGGGTGCTGATCGCGCTTGTGCTGGGCCTCGCCGTCGGCTCGGCTATCGAAGGCAGCGGCGCTGTCCCGGCGGGCCTGATCACGACGACCGAAGCCATCGGCAAGCTATGGCTCGGTTGCCTCCAGATGACGGTCGTGCCGCTCGTTTTCGCGCTTCTCGTCGTCGGCGTTGCTGCCGTCTCCGATGCGATGTCCGCCTGCAAGCTCACCGCAAAGGCGCTCGGCTGGTTTGCGGCCCTCCTGGTGGGCGCCATCGTGCTCACTTTCCTCGGCATCGAAGCCCTCCTCGCCGCCCTGCCGGTTGACGCCGAAAGCGCGCGCCAGCTCGTCGCGGGTGCCACCGGCGCCGATGCACCCCCGCCGAAGGCCATCGAGTTCGGCGCCTGGCTTGCCTCGCTCGCCCCGTCCAATCCGGTCTCGGCCGCGGCCAGCAACGCCATCCTGCCGCTCGTCATCTTCGCGCTCTTCTTCGCCTTCGCGGTCACCCGCCTGCCGGACGAGCAGCGCATAATGCTGGTCAAGTTCTTCGACGCGGTGGCGGATACGATGATCGTCATCGTCAAATGGGTGCTGCTCGCCGCTCCGCTCGGCGTCTTCGCGCTGTCGATGACGCTAGGCCTGAAAAGCGGCCTCGGCTCGACCGGCGCGATCCTGCACTACGTGCTGATGGTCTCCGGCGCGTGCATCCTCACCGTCCTCGCCTGCTATCCGCTCGCGGCGATCTTCGGCGGCGTCGGCCCCTTGCGTTTCGCGCGCGCCATCGCCCCGGCGCAGGTCGTCGCCTTCTCGACCCAGTCCTCGATCGGCACCCTGCCGGTGATGGTCGAATGCGCCCGCAAGAACCTGGGTGTGCCCGAGCATGTCGCGGGCCTCGTGCTGCCGCTCGCCGTGGCGGTCTTCCGCCTGACGAGCCCCGTGGCCAATCTCGCCGTCGTCCTCTTCATCTGCCACGTCTCGGGCATCCAGCCGACACCCGCCCAGTTCGCCGCCGCCGGCCTCGTCGCCTTCGCGGTGTCGATCTCTTCGGTCGGCCTGCCGGGCCAGGTCAGCTTCTTCGTCTCGGTCGCCCCGATCTGCCTCGCCATCGGCGCGCCGATCGAACTCCTGCCGCTGCTGCTCGCGGTCGAAGTCATCCCCGACATCTTCCGTACCGTCGGCAACGTCACCGCCGACCTCGCCGTCACCACCATCCTCAACCGCAAAGACAAAGGCGTGCGGGTGATCGCCCCGGAGACGGCCTGAACCGAAAGGCCTTTCCCCCGCCTTCCCATGCCGCTACGCTTCGCCGGAAACACTCCACAAGTCCGGCAGACTTGTGGACGACTTGTAGACTATTTCTGGACTGTTTTTTGAGAGGGGCCGGGCCCATGAATGCAACCTTCAAGTCGGCGCTCCTGTCGGGCTGTATCGCCCTCCTCGCGGCCTGTGGCAGTGAAACGGGCGCGGGCCCGGGCGCAGCCGGCGGCGGCGGTGAGACGGCGGCGACCGCCTCGATCACCTCCGTTCCCGGCATGCCGGTAGGCCCGCTGCGCATAGCGGACGAGAACCTCGTCGCCCTGTACAAGCAGCTGCACGAGACGCCCGAGCTCTCCTTCAAGGAAGCGCAGACCGCTGCGATCCTCGCCAATGAACTGAAAACACTCGGCTTTACGGTCACCGAAGGCGTCGGCGATGCCTGGGTGAAGGACAAGTCCACCAAGGAATACGGCGAAGTCCGCGCGGGCGTCGGCGGCTACGGCGTCGTCGGCGTGTTCGAGAATGGCGACGGCCCGGTCGTGCTGATCCGCGCCGACATGGACGCGCTGCCCGTGCCGGAGAACACTGGCCTGGCCTTCGCGTCGAAGGTTGTTTCCGAAACCTGGACCGGCGTCGAAAGCCCGGTGATGCACGCCTGCGGGCACGATATCCATATGACCGTATGGGTCGGCGCCGCCCGCCGCCTCATCGCGGAAAAGGACAAGTGGAAAGGCACGCTGATCATGATTGCTCAGCCTGCGGAGGAAATTGGACTGGGCGCGCAGGCGATGATCGCCGATGGGCTTTACTCGAAATATCCGGTTCCGGACTATAATATCGCGCTGCATGTCTCGGCCGGCGCACCGGCGGGAACGGTCGCCTATTCGTCCGGATTTGCCCTCGCCAATGTCGATTCCGTTGACATCAAGGTCAAAGGCCGCGGCGGCCACGGGGCCTATCCGCACACGACGGTGGACCCGGTACTGGTGGCGAGCCATATCGTCGTGGCGCTGCAGAGCCTTGTCTCGCGCAATGTAAATCCGCTGGATTCGGCTGTCGTCACCGTCGGCTCGTTCAAGGCAGGCGCGAAGCACAACATCATTCCGGACGAAGCCGAACTGCTGATCACCGTGCGCTCCTACGAAGACAAGACGCGCCAGATGCTGCTCGACGGCATCAAGCGGATTGCGGAAGGCCAGGCCGCCGCGTTCGGCGCGCCGCCGCCGGAAATCAACGTGGAAAGCGATTATACGCCCGCAACCTTCAACGATCCTGCACTGACCGAGCGGGCGATGAAGGCGGTGGCGAGCGAGATCGGCGAAGCGAACGTTCGCGCTGTGCCGCCGGTCATGGGCGGCGAGGATTTCGGGCAGTTCGCGCGCACCGAAGAAAAGATCCCCGGCGTCATCTTCTGGCTCGGCGCGGTGGAGCCGGACAAGTTCGCCGCTTCGCAGATCGACGGCATGCCGCTTCCCTCGCTGCACTCACCGCTCTTCGCCCCCGACTATGATCCCGCCATCGCCACCGGCGTCGACGCGATGACCAGCGCGGCGCTGGAGCTGTTCGGGGATTGAGATCGCCCGGCCGCGCGCTAGCTGGCATCCGGCAGAAGTTGGAGCGCGGGAGTGTTGACACGGCGGCACGTATTGGGCGCAGGCGCTGCGGGGCTGGCGATGCTGGCTGGCGGCTGCGCCACAACGGCAAGCAGTCTGCGAGGATCGGCGCTTGCCTCGGATGTGCGTCTGCTGCGCCGGGCATATGAAACGCTTCATCCCGGCCTCTACCGATACAACACAAAGCCGGAGATGGACGCGCTGTTCGAGCGGCTGGAGGCGGACTGGGAGAAGGGACCGGCATTGCCAGAGGCCTATCTTTCACTGTCCGGACTGCTGGCAAAAGTCCGCTGCGGACATTCCTACGCGAACTTCTACAACCAGTCGGACGCCGTCTCGGAAGCGCTGTTCGCAGGCCCCGGAAAGCTGCCCTTCCTGTTCACCTGGCTGGGCGGGAAAATGGTCGTCACCGATCCTCAGGGGACGGACGGCCTGGCGCGCGGCGATGCTGTCGAGCAGATCAATGGGGTGCGTTCTGAGGATGTGCTGAAAGCGCTGCTGCCCTATGCGCGGGCGGACGGGAACAATGCGGCCAAGCGCGTCTCTCTGATGTCCGTCTCGGGCCTCGACCAATACGAGACTTTCGACGTTTTCTACGATCTTGTTTTCGGACGCGCTGAAAGTTTCCGGCTGGACGTGCTCTCTGCGGATGGCACTCGCCGGGACATCGAGGCGGCCTCGATCACGCTCGCCGAGCGGCAGGCCCGGATGACGCCGGAACCGGAAGGCGGCGCAGCCTTTACCCGGCGCTTCGAGGCAAACGGTGCCTGCGTTTTGCGCATGCCCGGCTGGGCGCTCTACGACTCGGACTGGGACTGGAAGGGCTTTATCGACGAAACTTTCGCGGAGATCGCCAGCCGCAAGGCGTCCGCCTTGGTCGTCGACCTGCGCGGCAATGAAGGCGGGCTCGACTGCGGCGACGAAATCCTCGCGCGGCTGATCTCCGCGGACCTTCCGCGCACCGCATACGAACGCCGGGTGCGCTATCAGAAGACGCCGGCGGACCTCGACCCCTATCTCGACACCTGGGACAAATCTTTCCGGGACTACTCCGCCAGCACCGAGCCGCTCGGCGATGGCTTCTACCGGCTGATCGAGCGGGACGGCGCAAGCCGGGCGCCGATTGCGCCGAAAGGTCCACGCTATGACGGCAAGCTGATCGTGCTGACGGACGCCGCGAACAGTTCTGCGACATTCCAGTTCGCCAATCTTGTGAAGGCCAACGGCCTCGGCACGCTGGTCGGCGAGACGACCGGCGGCAGCCAGCGCGGCATCAATGGCGGCGCCTTCTTCTTCCTGCGCTTGCCGGAGAGCGGACTGGAAGTCGACCTGCCCCTGATCGGAACATTCCCGCTGACGCCAAAACCAGATGCAGGCATCGATCCCGACGTGTTCGCCGCCTCGACCCCCGCCAGCCTTGCCGACGGCAGCGACCCCGTACTGGAGGCTGCGCTGGCGATCGTTTGAGGGTGGGCGCACCCTGGAGCAATAATGGCCAAAAAGGGGCGGCAGCCTTGCCTCGGAAACGTCTCTGCGCTAGATACCCTTTTGCTCAAAGTGCGCAAAAGTAGTGGTGGTGTCACGAACGAGCCCTGATCCTTGCGGTGCTTGAGGCCAGACCTTGAATTCCGCGCCCTCAGGCCTAACTTATACTCAAATCGAGCAAAAGAGCTCGGTGAAGGAGGTTACCATGGCGCGACTGATCGATGCCGGTCCCGGATGCCCCACGCCCACACCGCTGCGCGGCAAGTCTGCCGCCGAGGCGCGCGGGCTGACCTATGATGACGCGGTGAAGGCCGAGACGGATGCGCTGTATCCGCTGGTCGCCGACTTCGTGACGCCGATGGAATGGCCGGCGATTGCGCCGCTGGTGGCCGCGATCAACAAGCTGAAGCGCGCGAAGAATGCCGTGATCCTCGCCCACAACTACATGACGCCTGACATCTTCAGCCTGGTTGGCGATTTCCGGGGTGACAGCCTTCAGCTGGCGCGCGAGGCCGCAGCGACCGATGCCGACATCATCGTGCAGGCGGGCGTGCATTTCATGGCCGAGACCTCCAAGATCCTGGCGCCGGACAAGACGGTGCTGATCCCGGATACGCGGGCGGGCTGCTCGCTCGCCGCCTCGATCACGGGCGCCGACGTGCGCCTGATCAAGCAGAAGTTCCCGAACTATCCGGTCGTCACCTATGTGAACTGCACGGCCGACGTGAAGGCCGAGTGCCACATCACATGCACCAGCTCGAACGCCGCGCAGGTGGTCGAGCATGTTGCAAAGGAATGGAATAGCGACACGGTGATCCTCGTTCCCGACCAGTATCTGGCGAAGAACGTGGCGGCGCAGACCGGCATTCGCATCCTGACCTGGCCGGGCGCCTGCGAGGTGCACGAGCAGTTTTCCGGCGAGGACGTGAAACAGCTGCGCGAGGCGCATCCCGGCGTCATCGTGCTGGCCCACCCCGAATGCCCACCGGACGTTCTGCAGGAAGCCGACTTTGCCGGATCGACCTCGGCGCTTTCGAACTTCGTGGCCGAGAAGCAGCCGAACAAGGTCGTGCTGCTGACCGAATGTTCGATGAGCGACAACGTGGCCGCCGAGAATCCGGCAGTGAACTTCATCCGGCCGTGCAATCTGTGCCCGCACATGAAGCGCATCACGCTGGAAAACATCTATGACTGCCTGGTCAGCGGCAAGCATGAAGTCACCATTCCGGAAGACGTGCGCGTGCGCGCGAAAGCGACCCTTGATGCGATGCTTGCCTTGCCGAAGATGGCGCGCCCCCTATCGTTCAAGACCGGACAGGTTCCTCTGGAACTCGAGATGGTGATCTGACGGACGTGTGATCGAGACGGCTTGCCAAGCGCAGGACGAAAGAGTGAAGTCAACCCGGGACCCTAGTCGAGGAGGCGTCCATGAATACCATCCGCAGGTTGGCGCTGGCCGCGCTGGTGATGACGCTTGCTGCAGGGCTGCCCGCCCAGGCGAACAAGAGCAAGGGTGACAAGGACGGCTCGGACGTGCTCGGCAACTGGAGCTTCCAGACCAAGCCCTACCGCGAGGGCCAATGCGTGATGACCGGCACGATGAACCTTTCTCCGCATCCGGACGAAGGCCTTTATAACTGCGAGCTGACCGCGGTCGAGATGTGCACCCAGTGGGGCCGTTCCGTTGTGCGCCAGTCTTGCGAGGCGCGGCGCTTCGGAAACCAGGTTTCCGTGCGCTCGACCATCGAAGAGATGCTCGAGACGAAGATGCCGGGAATGTATTATGTGCCGGACAATTTCACGCTGACCATTCAGAGCGATGAACGGATGTTCGGCGCGTTGGTGTCGGCCGTCACGGCGCCGGTGGAGTTCCGCCGCGCGAATGACGGGATTTCCTGATACCGGCCATGTTCGAGGAAACCGCTCACCGGGTGCGCGCTGAAGGCGGCGCGAGCGTCGACGTGCTGATTGTCGGCGCCGGGCTCGCGGGGCTGTTCCTCGCGTTGAAACTGGCGCCACGCCATTGCCTCGTCGTCTCGCCCTCGCCGCTTGGACAAGCCGCGTCGTCCGCCTGGGCGCAGGGCGGGCTGGCCGCCGCGCTCGACCCCAAAGACAGCCCGGCGCAGCACGCCGCCGACACCGTCGCCGCCGGCTCGGGCCTCGTCGATCCGGTGATTGCCCGGCTGATCGCCGAGGATGGCCCGGCGCGGGTTCGCGACCTGATTGCGCTCGGCGTGCCATTTGACCGGACGCCTGAAGGCGCGCTCGCCTTGTCGCTCGAAGCGGCGCACTCGCATCCGCGGGTCGCGCGTGTGTCGGGCGACCTTGCGGGCAAGGCGATCATGGACGCGCTCGTGGCGGCCGTTCAGGCAACGCCGAGCATCGAACTCATCGAAGGCGCTCGGGCGGTCTCGTTGCTTCAGGATGGCAACGGGCGGATTGCGGGCGTTGTTCTGCGCGATGCGGCCGGCCGGCTGACGGCGCGCACGGCGCGGGCGACGGCGCTGTGTACCGGCGGATCGGGCGGTTTGTTCAAGGTGACAACCAATCCGCGCGAGGCGCAGGGCGACGCGATCGCGATGGCCTTCACCGCAGGCGCTTTGCTGGCTGACCTCGAATTCGTGCAGTTCCATCCGACCGGCATCGATATCGGCCGCGACCCCGCACCGCTGGCGACCGAGGCACTCCGGGGCGAAGGGGCGACGCTGCACAACGCCGACGGCCGTGCCTTCATGACGGACTATCATCCGCTGGCGGAACTTGCACCGCGCGACGAGGTGGCCCGCGCCATACATGCCGAGCGGATGGCCGGACGCGGCGCGTTCCTTGATTGCCGCAAGGCAGTGGGCCAGCATTTTCCGGATCATTTCCCGACCGTGTTCGGTGCCTGCATGAGCGCCGGGATAGACCCGCGCACGGACCGCATCCCGGTGGCGCCGGCGGCGCACTATCACATGGGCGGCATTGTTTCCGATTTCTGGGGCCGCTCCACGCTGGCCGGGCTTTCCGTGTGCGGAGAGTGTTCCTCGACCGGGGCGCATGGCGCCAACCGGCTGGCCTCGAACTCGCTGCTGGAAGCGGTCGTGTTTGCGGAGCGGATCTCGCGGCGGCTCAACTCGGCGGTGCTGGATGCGCCTGCGGCGAGCGAGGCGGTGATCCCGGCAGCGCTTACCGAGTCGCGCCTGCTCCAACTGCGCGAGGCGATGTCTGCCCATTGCGGCGTCATCCGCGAGGCGAAGGGCCTGAATCAGTTGCTCGACCTTTGCGCGGAGTTCGAGCCCGAAGCGCCCGGCGCGCCCGCACTGACAGCGGCGCGGCTGATCACGGAGGGCGCGCTCGCGCGGCGCGAAAGCCGCGGCGGGCATTTCCGCACCGACTATTCCGAAACCGGCCGGCCGCAGCGCCAGTTCATCGCCCAACCGCCCCGCGAACGTGTGCACTCATGACACTCTCGATCCCGCCACTGCCCGGCATCATCCTTGACCCCATCGTGCGTCTGGCGCTGGCCGAGGATCTCGGCCGCGCCGGCGACCTGACGACCGACGCGACCATTCCGGCCGGAGCGCAGATGCGGGCGGTGATCGCCGCGCGGAAGCCCGGCGTGATCGCCGGCCTTGATGCTGCGGAATATGCCCTGCGCCTGATCGATACGGATGTGAGCTTTGCACTGAAAATGCAGGACGGCGCCGCCCTTGCCCCGGGCGATGTGATCGCCGAGCTCAAAGGTTCGGCGCGCTCCATCCTGATCGCCGAGCGCACGATGCTGAACTTCCTCGGCCGCCTCTCGGGCGTCGCCAGCCTGACGCGGCAATACGTGGACGCCGTGGCGCACACGAAGACGAGGATTGTCTGCACACGGAAAACAACGCCGGGCCACCGCGCGCTGGAGAAACGCGCCGTGCGCTGCGGCGGCGGTACCTCCCACCGCTACGGCCTCGATGACGCGATCCTTATCAAGGACAATCATATTGCCGCGTGCAACGGCTCTGTCGCGGATGCGATCGAGCGCGCGAAGGCCTATGCAGGGCACCTGAGGATGGTCGAGGTCGAAGTCGACACGCTGGCGCAGCTCGAGATCGCGCTCGCGCATGCCCCGCATGCCATCCTGCTCGACAACATGAGCCTCGCCGACCTCAGCGCTGCGGTGAAGCTGACGGGAGGCCGCGTGCCGCTGGAAGCCTCGGGCGGCGTGACGCTCTCTTCCGTTGCGGCAATCGCTGAGACCGGCGTCGACTTCATTTCCTCCGGCGCGCTGACCCATTCGGCGCCAAACCTTGACCTCGGGCTGGATGTCGTCTGACAGTCCCGCCCGTGACGCTTCACCGAGGCGCAAGGGATCCGGAGACCAGACATGTCAGCCGCAAACGGCCGCAAGAGCATTTTCATCACAGGCGCTGCCTCGGGCATCGGGGCGGAGACGGCGCGGCTCTTTTCGAAGCGCGGCTGGTTCTGCGGCCTGTATGACGTCAACGAGATGGGCCTGAGAGCCGTTGCCGCAGAGCTCGGCGCCGGCAACTCGCACGCCGCGAAGCTGGATGTGACGAAGCGCGCCGACTGGGCCGCTGCGATGGAAGGCTTCGGTGCCGCGACAGGCGGAAAAATGGATGTGCTGTTCAACAATGCCGGCATCGGCCGCCATGGCTGGTTTGAGGACGTGCCGCCGGAAGACTCGGACCTCGTGATCGACGTCAACGTGAAGGGCGTGATCAATGGCGTGTATGCGGCACTACCGCTGCTGAAGGCGACGCCCGGCGCGCGGATAGTCAACACGGCCTCCACGGCGGGCATCGTCGGCGCACCGCAGCTCGCCGTTTATTCCGCCTCCAAATGGGCGGTGCGCGGCCTCTCCGAAGCGCTGGACGCCGAGTTCCGCGACCTTGGAATCAAGGTCACCAGCCTGATGCCCTGGTTTGTCGATACGCCGATCCTAGACATGGGCGCGAAGGCCGGCGCCAACGAGAAGATGTCGGACCAGATGAAGGCCAACGGCGCCACGATCTATCCGGTGTCGCTCGCCGCCGAGAAAGCCTGGGAAGCCGCGCATGGCGACGATATCCAGGTGATGGTGGGCGGCGAGGCCGAGCGCGCCCGCTTCATGACACGCTGGCTGCCGGGCCTCGTGCGCAAGCAGATCAAGGCAGGCGTGCCGCCGCGCAGCTGAAGCGCAACAGGGCATCCGGAATCGAAAAGGCCGCCGGTGGATAGCCGGCGGCCTTTCAGTTTATGCCCGTCAAAGAGGCGATCAGAGCGCGCCGTCTACCGAAGAAGACGAAACCGAACCGATCTGGCGAGCTGTGTAGGCATCGATTTCGGCCGCCGGGACTGCGGCTTCAGGCGCCGGAACGGTCTGAATGCTCATCAGGCGGGGCGCAGAGGTCGAGATCGTACGGGTCGAGGTGGTGACACCGGCCGGAGCCGTGGTCGGTGTGATGGTGTAGTAGCCATCGTCTGCGGCCGAGCTTGCGTCCGCAAAGAGCAGGCCTTCGTCGATCACTTCGCCGGCAGCAGCCTCGGCATCCAAGGCCGCCAACTGCATGGCAGCAGACTGCTTGCGCGCTTCGAAGTTGCGCTCAACGCTGGCCCATTCGGCGCCGCGCGGGAAGCGATAGAAGATGTGGAGTCCGACCTGGTTGGTCTGGATCAGACCGGAGTTCCAGATCGGGTCGACATAGGTTGCGTGGTAGTGGGTCGCGCCGCCGGTGCGCTCCTCATTGAGGTTCATCAGGACGTGGGCGGCGATGCGTTTCGCGCGTTCCCAGTTCTCGCCTTTCGGCTTGACGCGCATCGCGCCGTCACAGGTGAAGGTGAACTGGCAGCCGGTGGTGCGCGTTGCGCCCTGGAAGACCACGCCGCAGGCCGTGTCCGGATAACGGTGGTCTGCCATGCGGTTGGCGATTACTTCGGCGACAGCAAGCTGGCCTTCGAGCGGCTCACGAGCGGATTCGTAGTACACGGCCTGGGCCATGCACATCAGTTCGGAATCGATGGTTTCAGCGCGCTGGATTTCGGCGGCGCGGAACGAGGCCAGCGTTTCGAGCGCAGCGCCATCACGGTCGCGCATCGCATAGCGGCTCATGGAAGAGTCGGGGTCACGCTTCAGCGTGTACTCGACGGTGCGCAGCCAGGGCGTGTCGAGCAGCGCCGGCGTGTGGGCTTCGGTGCGCACGGCAAGACCGGCATCCTGATACATCGCGAAGCGTTCGGCTTCGGCGCGATACTCGGCTTCGGCTCGGAGCGTGGATTGGGAGTTCGAGATGACCGGCAGCGACACGGAGGCTGTCACCGCGCAAACGGCGATCATCCCGCCACGGATGAAGACTTCACGCTGTTCCTGGTCCGTCATGCCTAGCCACCACCGTTTGAGCTTTGCACGCAGCCCATTCAGGGAGACCAGCCTCGCCGGGCTTGGTTGAAGAAACCTTAACATCACCATCCTCATTCACCCGGCCAGCGGTATTGTTCCGCCTTGTGACCCGGGCTTCCAGGTTTGAACTCGTTGTCGAGGACCATACGCGTCCCGTCACGCTTCTGCGCGACGAGGCCACTTGGCCCACCCGGACCTATCTAGCAATAATTCAGCCAATCCGATGAGTGACAAAACCGAAAGGCCCGGCGGCTGGTAGACGCCCGGGGTTTATGCAACTTCGAGGAAATTACGCTCAAATCTTTGAAAATAATAAGATTATACGGGCTGACGCCGTCAACCTGAACGATTCCCGAGGGGGCGCCGTGTTGCTGAAAAACAACACTCAAGCGTCCACGGTTTTGGCGGGTATTGGTTACTTTCCGGCGTCTTTGAGCGCTGCCTGTGCCGCCGCAAGACGGGCGATCGGCACCCGGTAGGGCGAGCAGGAGACGTAATCGAGGCCCGCGCGGTGGCAGAATTCCACAGAGGCCGGATCGCCGCCATGTTCGCCGCAGATGCCGAGCTTGATGCCCGGGCGCGTACGTTTGCCGCGCTCGGCTGCCATCTTCACGAGCTCGCCAACACCTTCCTGGTCAAGCGTGACGAAGGGATCTTTCTCGTAGATGCCCTTTTCCGAATAGACCTGCAGGAAGCGGCCGGCATCGTCGCGGCTGATCCCGAGCGTGGTCTGCGTCAGGTCGTTCGTGCCGAACGAGAAAAAGGCCGCAGACTGAGCAATCTCGCCGGCCTGCAGCGCGGCGCGCGGCAGCTCGATCATCGTGCCGACGGTATAGTCGACCGTGACGCCGGTTTCCTTGAACACGGTCTGCGCCGTGGCGTCGACGAGGGCTTTCAGGATGGCGAGTTCGCGCTGGGTGGCGACGAGCGGGATCATCACTTCCGGAACCGGCTTCAGCTTGCCTTCCTTGGCGACGTTGACCGCCGCCTCGAAGATGGCGCGGGCCTGCATCTCGTAGATCTCGGGGTATGTGATGCCGAGGCGGCAGCCACGGTGGCCGAGCATCGGGTTCGACTCGTGCAGGTCGTGTGCACGGCGGCGGAGTTCGTCGGCATTGATGCCGGACGCCTTGGCAACGTTCTCGATATCCTCGTCCGTGTGCGGCAGGAACTCATGCAACGGCGGATCGAGAAGACGGATGGTGGCGGGGCGGTCGCCGAGGATGCGGAAGATTTCCTCGAAGTCCGAACGCTGCATCGGCAGCAGCTTGGCGAGCGCCTCGCGGCGGCCTTTCTCATCGTTCGAAAGGATCATCGAGCGCACCGCCGGGATGCGCTCTTCCTCGAAGAACATGTGCTCGGTGCGGCAGAGGCCGACGCCTTCGGCGCCGAACTCGACGGCCGTGCGGGTGTCGAGCGGGGTTTCCGCATTGGCGCGCACCTTGAGGCGGCGGACCTTGTCGGCCCAGCCCATCAGCTCTCCGAAATCACCGGACAGGTCCGGCTTGATCAGCGCAATCGCGCCTGCCATCACGCGGCCGGTGCCGCCATCGATGGTGACGACATCACCCTTCTTGAAGGTGCGGCCGCGCACCGTGAACTCGCCGCGTGCATTGTCGATCTTGAGATCGCTAGCGCCGCAGACGCAGGGACGGCCCATGCCGCGGGCCACCACGGCGGCGTGGCTTGTCATGCCGCCGCGCGCGGTCACAATGGCGCGGGCAGCGTGCATACCCTTGATGTCATCCGGGCTCGTCTCGACGCGGACCAGGATCACATCCTCGCCCTTCGCGGCCATTAGAAAGGCCTCGTCGGAATCGAACACGACCTTGCCGACAGCGGCGCCGGGGCTGGCCGGCAGGCCCTTCACGATCACGTCGTAAGCAGGTGTCTTGGCGGCCTTTTGTTCCTGTTCGTTTGGAATTCGAGGGTGGAGCAGCTGGTCGAGCTGCGACGGGTCGAGGCGCAGCAGCGCTTCGCGTTCGGAGATCAGCTTTTCGCGGACCATGTCGACCGCGATTTTCACCGCGGCAGCGGCGGTGCGTTTGCCGTTGCGGGTCTGCAGCATGTAGAGCCGGCCGGCTTCGACCGTGAACTCGATATCCTGCATGTCCTTGTAGTGATGCTCAAGCTTGGCCGCGACATCGCGCAGCTGCTTGTAGACTTCCGGCATAGCGTCCTCGAGCGGCTTGTCGCCCGAACCGAGTGTGGCGGCGCGCTCGCGCGAGATTGGCGCCGGCGTGCGGATGCCTGCCACCACGTCTTCGCCCTGCGCGTTGATCAGGTATTCGCCGTAGAAGATCGCCTGCCCGTTCGACGGGTCGCGCGTGAACGCAACGCCGGTGGCCGAGGTCTCGCCGAGGTTTCCGAACACCATGGCCTGCACGTTGACGGCCGTGCCCCAGTCTTCCGGAATGTCGTTGAGCTTGCGGTAGATGATGGCGCGGTCGCTCATCCAGCTGTTGAACACGGCGGAGATGGCGCCCCAGAGCTGTTCGCGCGGGTCTTCCGGGAACGGCCGGCCGAGTTCCTTCTGAACCGCTTCCTTGTAGCGGACGATGACCGCCTTCCAGTTCTCGGCGGTCAGGTCGGTATCGAGGTCGAGGCCTTCGCGCTCTTTATAGTCGTCGAGTATATGCTCGAACTCGTCATGGCCGAGGCCGAGGACCACGTTGGAATACATCTGGATGAAGCGGCGGTAGCTGTCATAGGCGAAGCGGCCGCCGGCGAGTTCCGCGAGGCCGGCCGCGACCGATTCGTTGAGGCCGAGGTTCAGCACGGTGTCCATCATGCCCGGCATCGAGGCGCGGGCGCCGGAGCGCACGGAGACAAGCAGCGGATTGGCCGGATTGCCAAAGCCCTTGCCGGACTGGCGCTCGAGGCTTTCCAGCGCGGCGTTCACTTCGGCTTCCAGCCCGGCCGGATAGGCCCGGCCCGTCTGGTAATAGGCGACGCAAACGGCGGTGGAGATGGTGAATCCCGGAGGCACAGGCAGGCCGAGCTTGGCCATTTCGGCGAGGTTGGCGCCCTTGCCGCCGAGCAGGTTCTTCATCGAGGCGTCGCCATCGGCGGTGCCGCCGCCAAAGGCATAGACCCAGGTTTGCTCTGCGCCCTTGCGTGCCGCTTCAGCCATGGGAAATCGCCTCCTGTTTCAGGTCCGTTTGCTGTTGAAGTCTGTCAGCCCGGTTCGTTTGCAAGTCCTATGCTGCATCGCACCTCCAAAGAGAAGTGTGCGTTTCGTCTCCGGGGCGAGTGACAACGTTGTTAGATCGCCTTTGAGGGAATGTACGCAGACGCCCTGCAGCCGGGCCGTTCCGAAGCGGAACACTTAGGATTAACCCTCGATTTTCGAGAAATCGGCAACCTTGTGCAACGCGCCGCGCACGGCGACGAGCAGCGCCAGCCGGTTGGCGCGGATAGCCGCATCCGAATCGTTCACCATCACAGCCTCGAAGAAGGCATCGACCGGCGCCCGCAGCCCCGCGAGCACGCGCATGGCACCCGCAAAGTCTTCCTTGGCGAGCGGCGCCTCAAGCGCGGCCTCGGCAGCGGTCACCGCTTTCCACAGCGCCTGCTCGGCGGCCGGGCCCTTGGCGACGAGCGCGGGATCGACGGAAAGGTTCTCCGGCAGCGCGCCTTTCTTCTCTTCGGCCTTCAGGATGTTCGCTGCGCGCTTGTAGCCCGCCAGCAGCGTCGCGCCGTCTTCCGTTTCGAGGAAGGCGCCGAGCGCCTCGACGCGCTTCACGATGAGCACGAGGTCATCCTCGCCGAGCGCGAAGACGGCATCGATCAGGTCATGGCGCTTGCCCTGGTCACGGAGGACTTGCTTGAGGCGGTCGGCGAAGAAGGAGAGCAGGTCTTTGACAGACTGCCAAGCATGCTGCCCCGAGTGCGCAATAAACTTTGCCGCAGCGCTTTTGCCCAAACGCTCTTCGTAGACTTCTTCGAATTTTTCGATGAACCCGTACTCAGCCGCGATCGGCTCAAGCACCGCAAGTTGCTGCTCTTCTCTACGTCGGTACGATCCGCCTAATACCCGCCCCACTGTTCGTGGTGTGGTTTGAATGAGCCGGATGCGAAGCTGATTATCGAGCAGAATCCGCACCACCCCCAAAGCCGCGCGTCGCAGCGCAAACGGGTCCTTCGATCCCGTCGGCTTCTCGTCAATCGCCCAGAAGCCCACCAGCGTATCGAGCTTGTCCGCCAGCGCGACCGCCACCGCCACCGGCTCAGAGGGCACGGCATCGCTCGGGCCTTGCGGCTTGTAGTGATCGCGGATCGCGTCGGCCACGCGCGCGTCTTCGCCGGCGGCGCGCGCATAATACCGTCCCATCACGCCCTGCAGTTCCGGGAACTCGCCGACCATTTCGGACACGAGGTCCGCCTTCGCCAGCCGCGCGGCGCGCTCTGCAAGCACCGGATCAGCCCCAACCTTCGGCGCCAGTTCCCGCGCCAGCGCCGCCACGCGCTCCACCTTGTCGCCGAGGGAGCCCAGCTCTTCCTTGAACGCGATGGTCTTCAGCTTCTCGCCCATCACTTCCAGCGGCGTCGCCTTGTCCTTCTCCCAGAAGAAACGCGCATCCGACAGGCGTGCCGACAGCACGCGCGCGTTGCCCTCGGCAATCTTCACGCCGCCATCGCTGGCCGTGATGTTCGCCACCACGATGAAGTTCGGCGCAAGGCCTTCCGTACCCGGACGGCGCACTGCGAAATACTTCTGGTGCGTGCGCATCGACAGCTTGATCACTTCCGGCGGAAGGTCGAGGAAGGTCGGGTCCATCTGCCCGAGCACGACCACCGGCCATTCGGCAAGCCCGGTCACTTCTTCCAGCAACCCCTCATCCGGCACCAGCTCCAGCCCGGCCTTGCCGCACACATCCGCGATCCCCTCAAGGATGCGCGCCCGCCGGTCCGCCCGCGACAGGATCACGTGGCCCTTGCCTTCAAGCTGCTTCTTGTAGTCCGCCCAGGATTTGACCGTATACGGACCACGCCCGTGCACCCGGTGTCCTTCGGTGACGTTCCCGCTCACCACACCGCCGACTTCGAACGGCACAATCTTGCCATCGAACACACAGACAATGCCCTGCAGCGGGCGCACCCAGCGCAGGTCGCCGTCCGCCGTCCGCATCGATTTCGGCCAGTTGAAACCGCGCACGATGGCCGGCACGGCCTCCGCAATCACATCCACCGCGTCCCGCCCCGGCACCGAAATGTAAGCGACATAGGAGTCGCCCTTCTTCGGATCGGACACGATGCTCGCCTGGTCAATCGAAGTCAGCCCCGCCCCGCGCAGGAAGCCGGCGATCGCCTGCTCCGGCGCGCCGACTTTCGGGCCCTTCTTCTCTTCGCGCACATCCGCCGAGCGGGCATCGAGCCCCTCGATCACGGCGGTCAGCCGGCGCGGGCCGGAAACGGCAAACGCGGCTTTCCAGCCGAGGCCCGCTTCCTTCAGACGCAGCGTCAGCGCGGCGAGCAGGTCCGCCTCCGCCTTCGCCTGCATGCGCGCAGGGATTTCCTCGGAAAAGAGTTCAAGCAGCAGTTCGGCCATGGGGTCCCGGCGGGCAGGTGTTTCGCGTGGGTCACGGCATAGACGTGCACGCGCCGGGGTCAAGGGCGGCAGGTGAAAGCCCCTCTCCGAAGGGAGAGGGGGTTCAGGCGCAGCGCCTAGTTGCGGCGGTCGATCCGGTCTTCGCGGCGATCCCAGCGGTTCTCGGCGCGGTCGAGGCGGTCCTCGATCACATCGCGGGGGCCGTGGTCATAGGCCTCGTCGCGGCGGCTTTCGCGGCGGTCGACCTTGTTCTCGAAACGGTCGAGACGGTCTTCGGCATGATCGGCGCGGCTGCCTTGCGGAATGTCGCCGCGAATTTCGGCGGCGGTCAGCCGGTGGTCGATCCGGCCGAGGCGTTCGGCAGGGCCGGCCAGCGAGGCGGGCGCCGCAAAGGTGGCAATCAGGGCAGCAGCAATCAGCGGTTTGAACATCGGAAGTCCTCCTTGAGCGAACATGACCCGGTCATCCAGATCATGCCCGTTCAACGAAGGCGGCAACGTGTTTCCGTCGCACGAAAAGCAAAGAATCTTTGCTTAATGCACTGTTTTTTATATGAATATCTGTTCAGCTTCGTTCAGAGCTTGTTGTGCGCACCGTCGCAAAGCGGCGTTTTGCCGGTCCGTTTGCAGGCGCAGAAGAAGACCTTGCCGGTCTTCGGCGCTTCCCAGCCTTGCGGCACGAATTCGGTTCCCTTGTGGCTGCCATCGCAGAAGGGCTGGCGTTTGGAGAGCCCGCAGGCGCACCACCAGTACATCTTGCCTTCCTCCACCTCGACCGGGATTGGCTGGTTTCCGGCGACAGTCGGTTCGGTCATGGGTCTTCCTCCAAAACGGGTGACTTAGAGGAACCAAGGCAAAAGGCGAGCCGCCTCAGCCTTGCGTTTCCGCCCATTGGGCCGCCGCGCCGCGCGCGAGATCCCGGACCCGGGCGATGTAGGCCTGCCGCTCGGTGGGGCTGATCGCACCGCGCGCATCGATCAGGTTGAACGTGTGGCTGGCCTTCAGGGCATAGTCATAGGCGGGCAGCGGCTTGCCGGCTGCGCGCAGGGCGTTCGACTGGTTCTCGCAATCGGCAAACCAGCGCTTCAGCATTTCGACATCCGAATGCTCGAAATTGAAGGCGCTCTGCTGTCGCTCGTTCTCGAGAAACACGTCGCCATAGGTCAGCGGCACGGCAGAGGCGGGATCATTGAAGGGCAGATCGTACACCCGGTCGACGCCGAAGACGTACATCGCAAGGCGCTCAAGGCCGTAGGTCAACTCGCCAGAGACCGGCGCCACATCGAGGCCGCCGACCTGCTGGAAGTAGGTGTACTGGCTGACTTCCATCCCATCGCACCAGACTTCCCAGCCGAGCCCCCAGGCGCCGACTGTGGGGTTCTCCCAGTCGTCTTCGACGAAACGGATGTCGTGGACGGTGGGATCGATCCCGATCCGGTAGAGGCTCTCGAGATAGAGGTCCTGCAGGTTCGGCGGGTTCGGCTTCAGGATCACCTGATACTGGTAATAATGGCCCAGACGGTTGGGGTTCTCGCCATAGCGGCCATCCTTCGGGCGGCGCGAGGGTTGAACATAGGCAGCGCGCCAGGCCTTCGGCCCAAGCGCGCGCAGCACGGTTGCGGGGTGTAGCGTGCCGGCGCCGACTTCCATGTCATAAGGTTGCAGGATCGCGCAGCCTTGCGCGGCCCAGTAGGCCTGCAGCGTCAGGATCAGGTCCTGAAAGGATTTCGGTTTGGCATGGGCTTTGGGCGCAGGCATGGACGGCTCACGGATCAGGTAAACCCCGGCCTAGCGCCAAGCCCGGCCCCGCGCAACCGGTCTCACTTTTTCGGCGGTTGCCGCTCGCTATTGTGATCCTTCTGGCCGAACCAGCCAATCCAGGAAATGGCAACGCCAAGCACTACGCTCAAAATGAAGAGGATCGTAAACATGACCTCGTCTCCTGCGGTCGCCCCCAAGGCTTAAGGTTGGGGCAACACCCCCCGATTGCAAGCAAAATCGGCGCTTACCAAACGACGGACAGGCCCTGAATGATGGCATCGGCTTCCGCCGTGCGGGCAGCGCCGTCCTCGGTGTGCGTGACCAGCGGCGATAGCAGGGTGAGCGGTCCGCGCTTCAGGCCCTTGCGGGCCCGCACCAGAACGCGGCGGGCGGGTTCGCCGGCCTTG
>Ga0315901_10001060_pt1 | contig 39660 bp, 42 predicted proteins | sample LakEriMetagenome_10_FD_203761 | JGI IMG/M metagenome (GOLD analysis project Ga0315901, IMG submission 203761) | Freshwater fungal communities from buoy surface, Lake Erie, Ohio, United States - Buoy 2 MA116 | ecosystem: Environmental > Aquatic > Freshwater > Lake | place: USA: Lake Erie, Ohio...
GCTCCAGCCTCTCCATTCCACCTCACCCGCTAAGAAACCAAAACAATAACAAAGACTCCCGAAGACCAGACAAGGACATTAATAAATCTGACAATTTACTGGCAACATAAAGGAGACCACTTCAAGCCTTTCCGACGCATTCATTTTTCCAAGTGCAAGCTGAACCCTAAGCTCATCAATTAAAGTACGCAGAATGCGAGATTCATGCTGACCTTCGCTATTCAATTGAGGTTCGATATCTTCGAGTTTGGAAGACGCATGAGTTGTTTCATCGCAAAGTTTTTTTATGCTGTTCGAATCGCTCATGAGAATTCCACTTTCAACTGTATCTAGGTAAACGGATATATTCATGATTTCGCAGTGGGTGTTCGTTTTCATTACCGTTAAGATAATGTCTTCATCATGATAATACTTCGCATCTGTTGTGTAGATATGTGCTGCTATTGACCAGTTGATCGCTCACGATCCGTGCTACAAGAGTTAGGCATGTTCTCAGTTATTGCGCAGAATCTGCCAAAAAAAGAAGGAGACGGGAGGATTCCGAAAACAGAATATCCAAATGTGAATTCATTTCTGGCTAAATAATCCAGAGAAACGCATCCCTATACGTATACTTTCCAAGCTACTTTACTAATATCGCTCGAGGAAATTGCTGTAAATGGCTTGATCGTGGAGTGTGATGCATCTTTATCTAACAGCAAGGTAGTCGTTGGGGTGACCGATTTGGTAATAGTGTCCTGGCGACCTCTGTTTGCTGCAAAATATGATCTCAATCACGACTAATCAGGCGTTCGATTCGTGTTTCGCCTGGCAGTTACGGCACAGAGATACAGAGGGCTTTGCTTCAAGGCGATCGAGAGGAATATCAGCCTTGCAAATAGTACAGATACCATAAGAGCCGTTTTTAATTCTTCCAAGCGCAAGATCGATTTTGTCGATAAATTTTCTCTCTCTTTCTGTAAGTTTTTTGAGAATTTCTAGGACCTGTCCATCAACCTGATATTCATCGTCAAGATCGTAATCTAGGTAGACCCTTTCCTCATCTTCTTGATCGTAGATTTTATCAGTGATCATTTTACGCTCTGTTTGGAGGCGCGTCTTGAATTCGTGGATTTTTTCTTCGGTCATTGGTTTATGTTCTTTCTATATGAAATTATGTGCGAGTATGTCTGTCGCACGCTGATGCATCCACCGATTTCGAGTGATAAGCTGCGCATTTATTGCGAGACTTCTTTCGAGGGGCTAGGGACTTTCTTTAGAAAGCGATAAGAAGGCATGCTCATAGACGCTAGCACAGGATTAGTTACAATGACCATCCAGCTCATCAAAAAATCATGAAAAAATTCCCTAAAAAACAAATTTCAAACTTACCTGTGTTTCAGGGAGAGAAAACTAGCGACTATTTGATAGAAAGACTACGTAGTTCGGAGCTATTTCAAAGTTATCGGGAAATTTTCCTTAACTCGACGGGATTGCCTCTTGATCTTAAGTCCGTCAGAAACCAGCAGTCAGAGGATGATTCTGTGAATGCTGGAGGTAGCCGGCTCTGCCAAATTTTGAACAGTTTAGGCAGGCTGTGTAAGCCTTGTGCCGAGGCCCATAACTCCATACGTTCGAATGAAACTAAGGGAGTAAGGTCGATCCGATGTTTTGCTGGTCTTTGCGAGACTGTCGTGCCAGTGATCCATGGGCAGCAAGTTCTTGCGCAACTTATGACAGGACATATTTCGCATGAGAAGCCAAGCAGGGATGGCTTTTTGAAACTCAAAGAAATTCTTGGCACAGATAAAAATAAGGAGGTGGAATTAGAGCGATCTTACTTTGAAATCGCGGTGATCAGGTTGGAACAATATCAAGCGATGACAACCTTGCTGGCGGCGTTTGCACTGCAACTAGGAGATCTGGCAGGCCAGATCGTTCTGGAGTTGCGACATGAAAAGAGCGATTGCATTGCCTCGGCAAAAGATTATATCGAGGAAATGATCTATGAACCCATTTATCTGGATGAAGTGGCATCAGAGGTTCATATGAGCCGCTACTATCTTTGTCGTAGGTTCAAGCAAGCAACCGGACGAACTTTGACCGAGTATGTGACCGATCGCAGGGTGAAAATAGCAGAGAGCATGCTTGAGAAGACTTCTATGCGTGTGGCGGATATCGCGTTTGAAGTAGGTTTTCAATCGCTTTCCCAGTTCAATCGATGCTTTCACAGAATTAACGGATTTACTCCGACGCAATACCGAAGAAGCGTGAGAATTATAGTGTGAATTTATCTATCCCAGCATTAATCGACAAAGACTACTTCATTGAAAAAACCACTGAGAAACTTATCCAGCGGCGTCCGTGTTTCGTGTTAATATCTGGAGTTCCGAATAAGAAGCTCTCAATGAAATGACAGTTGGCTCCTCAGATCATGGAGTTCTCGCTCTGCTTTTGCCAACTGATCTGTGAGTGAGAAGACCAAGCGGATATTTCTCAGAATCGGACGGCTTTTTTGTCTCATGCGCTGTATCTGGCGCAGACGTTCGACCCCGTCCAAATCAATTCGAAGCAATCCATTCAAATCGGGCTTCGATTTCACAATTCCGGCACGTAAGAAAACCTCGATCATTTCACGATGCATTCCACTAAGGTGGGCGGCATCGTCCAGTTCCAGTAAATCCTTTTCTTGGCTGATGCAAATTAGTTGATAACAATGATTCATATTGATATTTTTCGAATTTTAGGCTGCTTAACTAAACCGTTTTTTGTAACCTAAATTAGGTGTTAGTTTTTAAATATAATACTTTATGTTAGATTTTTATGGTTATGTGTGAGAAATCTTTTTTCGATTTCCGCCAATTCTAAATGTGTTAGATCTAAATTGATATTTGAGATCATGGAGGATTGTAAAGAGGGTGGAATGAGTTTGACGATTTGCCTGTTGATCGTAGCTGGTGCGGCGAAGAACCAGAATCCGATACCCTCACGCATGAGAATATCTGTGATTTTCTGAGCGATAATTTTGATACGTCTTTTTTTGTATTCGCTTTCCTCATCGTGTTTTTCACCAGGGCTCATACCAGCGGTTTCCGATACGGATCTCCCCTGTGGAAATCGACCTGATGAGTCGTTGTGTTTGTGTTTTTTGGGGAATTCCATTTCCTCAATAATCATGGGTTTGGTATGCGGGGTGATTGCTGTTTCGTATGGAGAAAGCTTTATGATGCGAAGCTTCTCCATGTCCGCTAATACAACAGTGGTTTCCTTATGGTTTGTTTTCATAATATAATGGGGTTCACATCAGACATTCATTTTGATAATTTTTGATAGATGTCTGAGTATTTTTCGCACATGATTTCAGTGCTGAAATTATTTGCTGATTCACGCATGATGCGACTGATCGTGGCTTCGCGAATCTCTCTGTGAGAGTTGTGAAAAGCCATTGCCTGATCAATTGCCCAGCGCAAACCAGAGGCGTCGAAATAGTCGAATACAAAGCCGTTTCCGGTGCTGTAATCATCGGAGAGTTGAGTCACTGTATCACGGAGGCCACCGGTATTATGGGCGATAGGAAGTGTTCCGTAGCGAGGCCCGATCATCTGGGGAAGTCCACATGGTTCATAAGAAGATGGCATGAGAACGAAGTCCGCTCCGCCGAATGCGAGCCGTGCGAGTTCTTCATCGAAATCCATGATCGCGACACGATCATGAAGGCCGTGGTGGGAAACAATATCATGGAAATGTTTTTTATAAACGCCATCACCAACCATGACGAGTTGCAGGTTTTCTTCTCGATAGTCCGCTGTGATATTGTATAGAATCTCTGCCAGAAGCTGGCAGCCTTTTTGCACCGGATCCAGCCTGGAAGGCCAGAAGAAGATAGGTGAGTTGGAGTTTTCCAAGAGGTTCAAGCGCTGCTGCAATGCCCGTTTGTTTTGGCTCTTCCCATGCACCGCTTCCGAGTGTGTATAGTTCTCAAAAAGTGCATCATCCAGTGCAGGGTTGTAAGATGGATCCGGAGCATTGAGAATGCCCGAGGCATAACCGGAATCGGTCTTTGCGCGCAGATCCCATTGAATGGAAAGCGGAATTCTACCATGCCGGTTGTGGCTGATTTCTTCGAGAAAAGTCGGGCTAACGGTGCTGACGAAGTCGGCGTTTTGTATCGCGGACGAGAGTAGATCAATAGGATTGTGATGGTAATCGTCTTGAAACGAGATGGGATAATGAACATAGTGTAGAAGATCCCAAAATTCGCTGGTATCAATACCCTTACTTTCGATTTCGGCCAACGTGGTGGATTCTCGGTGAATATTGTGAATAGAGAAAAGCGTTTTGATACCTAGTTTCTTGCAAGCAGCGGGTATCAATCCTGTCATCCAATCATTACAATGGACGATATCTGGTCGGACTTTGGGTATGATGTGATTGATTACCTCCCGCTGGAATGCGATGGCCGCACCACGTATCTCCTCGGCGTTGCCATGATAAGGACCTACAGAGCGGTAAAAGGCGCGATCTTCTGCGAGATGAATTCGAGATTTTGGATGGGAGTAAGTAGCTGAGATATCATTCTTTGACCCGACGCCTTGGAAAATATTTCGGTAATTTGGAATAGCAAGATGCACATCGGAACCATCTTGAATAAGATAATCGACCAATGTTGCGGAAACATCTGCCAATCCACCTGATTTGACGCGTAGATTTTCCGCTTTCTGGCACATCAGCGGCGAGATTCTGGAAATTTCCGGGGTAAGATAGAGTATTCTCGGTTTTGATGCGGAATATTCTTGGCGTTTCCGCCGCACAATTCGGTTAGCCGAGGAGGCTGTATGATGTGAATTTGGCGCCAACGTGATAGTATTCATTGGGCGTTGAATTCCGTTTCAATTTTTGCGTTTCCTTGTTTGATATTCATATCCATTTTCTTCGGTATGGGTTGCTTGAGTTTTGCAGCGGCGATGACAAGCAAGAGCATGAGCAGGATGGTGATCAGCAGAATCCAGAGGAGTCCACGATGGTTTATATGAAAAGCGCTGGAGTTTTCTTCATTCATGACGATTGCACTTATAAACCAACTATAAGGAGATCTACTCAGCAGTTCTTGTCCGCAAGTAGGCGTTATTTGCGTCAAAGATTTTGATCAGGAAGGTTGTTCTAGTTTTTAACGCATTTACATGTGATGGACTTAATCCAGTCGTTTTCTAAGACAATGATTAAGCCGGTAAAAATCGCGTATTTTTCTATGGAAATCGCCTTGCATCCTGACATTCCAACTTATGCGGGGGGGCTAGGTATTCTTGCGGGAGATACCCTACGCTCGGCAGCGGATATGGAGCTGCCTATGTGTGCAGTCACACTCATCCATCGCAAGGGGTATTTCCGACAAAAAATTGATGCTAGTGGCTGGCAATTCGAGGAAGAGGAACCTTGGAATATTTCACAACATGTGAAGGAGTTACCTGAGAGAGTCATCGTCTGTATTGATGGAAGAAATGTGCATATCCGCTGTTGGCTATTTGAAATTCATGGCGAATCAGGAGGAGTGATTCCAATTTATTTATTAGATACAGATTTTGAGGAAAATGGTGATTGGGATAGAAAGCTGACAGATCGTCTTTACCTGGGAGATCACTATATGCGGCTGTGTCAGGAAGTGATTTTAGGTCAAGGCGGGGTGCGTATGCTCAATGCTCTTGGCCACACGTCGCTACAACGCTATCATATGAACGAGGGACATGCCGCGTGCATTGGTATAGAACTATTGTATGAACAAATGAATGCTTTGGATCGGCAGGAAATTGATGAAGAGATTCTGCACAATGTACGTGCTAAGTGTATTTTTACCACGCACACACCGGTTCCAGCTGGGCACGATCAGTTTGACTTGAAACTAGTGCATCAAGTCCTAGGACATTGTACTGCTTTTCTAAAAAGGAGAGATCTTTTTCAATCAGAGTATTGCAAGGAGGGATGCCTAAACATGACTTATCTGGCTCTTCATCTTAGTCACTATGTAAATGGTGTAGCCAAACGTCATGCTGAGGTATCTAGACTTATGTTCGCTCAATATTCTATCGACGCGATCACGAATGGTGTCCATCCTGTAACCTGGGTCTCTCCTCCCTTCGCTTCTCTGTTTGATCGCTTTATTTCAGATTGGAAAAAAGACAGCTTTAATCTACGTTCCGCCCTCAGTATTCCAAGCAATGATATATGGCTAGCTCATCAAACGGCGAAAGATGCACTTATTGAGTATGTTGCAAAAGAAACCGGACTTCGGCTTTCTCATGAAATACTCACGCTGGGCTTTGCACGGCGTGCGGCCGCATACAAACGTCCCGGATTATTATTTGAAAATAAAGAACGCTTGATAGAAATCGCGCGTAAGGCAGGAGGCTTACAGATTGTCTATGCGGGCAAGGCACACCCTGGTGATGATCAAGGAAAGTTTTTAATTCAGAACATCATATGTCTAAAGAGTGAGCTTGCTGCACACGGGATCATCCTAGTGTATCTTCCAGGCTACGATATGAGAATAGGGAAGCTGATGGCCAGTGGCGTAGATATATGGTTGAACACGCCGCAAGCACCAATGGAGGCATCCGGAACCAGCGGAATGAAAGCTGCTTTAAATGGTGTACCAAGCCTGAGTATTCTGGATGGATGGTGGATTGAAGGCTGTGTGGAAGGTGTGACCGGCTGGGCTATTTCTGGGAATACAGGTGCTCGTGGTCATGCAACGGCGCTGCTAGATAAACTGCAAAATGAGATCGTGCCGATTTTCCTGAAAGATAAGGGCAAGTTTATCGGGATCATGCGGCACGCGATCGCGCTTAACGGCGCATTTTTCAACACTCAGAGAATGCTTTTACAATATCTTGCACGGGCATATTTTTCTTAAGATGAGAGGGTCTAAAGAAATTCCCTAGGACGCTAAGTGAGTGGATTATAAACACTTGAAAAAGGCGCCTATGGACTGTCACGTGGGTTTTGATCAAGCATCAATCTGATTAATGATCCCTCCCGAAATGAAAAGGAACCCCTCTTTATTGACATTTGTTGCGAAGTTGGAGAATTCAAGCCTGTTTCTGATTTATCGGAACGCCTTCGAGCTTACAACTGGCTATCGGCTCTCTCTTCGCATAAATGGGAATAACACGGATCCAGAATTTTTAATTATCCCAGTGCCGGTGGGGCGTACATTTCCTTTGCAGTTGACAGCTGCCAAGGTGGAAAATTCATTGGGTAGCAATGTAAAAAGCCAGATCTGTCCAAGAGGGCTACTCGAAACATTCGCGCGGCAACTGGGTGATGAATCTAACCGATCAATAGTTGAATCGTTTACACCATCTAGTGGTGCTGTGATGCGATCGATAGATTTCATTGCGGAAAATATCAGCAGTAAGTTACATCTTGATGGTGTGGCGGCCGCGGCAGGAATCGGCTCGTTTCAACTTTGCAGAATTTTCAAGCGTGATACCGGCATCACTATGACGGAATATATAAACAGGAAAAGAGTGCAAAAGGCTAGGACACTTTTGTCTGATCCATATATTCAGATTGCTGAAATTGCCGAACGGGCAGGTTTCACCTCACTTTCCCAATTCAGTAGAAATTTTTTGAAATTTGCGGGCGAGTCGCCATCGGAGTTTCGTCAGCGCCGTAGAGAACTGGAGCATTGTGATTTGAGAGTCGCAAATCGGTAGCAAAGTCATTTGAATAGGCAGGATGCGAAACGAAGACATAAGCGATCATAGCTCCGCTGAGGAGATGAATTCAGGGCTGTACACGGCTTCTGATTTCAAACAGGCGCTCGATGAACATACAATCCTCTCCATCACCGGAATGGATGGTAAAATTGTATATGTAAATCGAAAGTTCTGTGATGTCTCTGGATATTCCAAATCTGAATTAATGGGTCAAGATCATCGAATTATTAATTCCGGATGTCACTCAAAAGAGTTTTTTAAAAATCTATGGGGCACAATCCTCAGTGGCTCCGTCTGGCGGGGGGAAGTTTGTAACCGTCGTAAAGATGGTTCGATTTATTGGATGTATACCACGATTGTTCCATTTCTCGATGAGCGGAAACGACCCTACAAATTCATCGCGATCAGTTCGGACATTACTGAGATGAAATTTCATGAGCAGCAATTGAAGCACATGGAGCATGATCTGGATCAGAAGAATCGTGAGATGCAATCGATAGTCTTCGCTGTATCGCATGATCTCCGCTCTCCTCTCCGAAACGTGCAAGGTTTTGCGTCGATGCTCAGTGAACACGTGAACAACCTGAAGAAACTCACGGAGAACATTTCGACTGAAAATTCAGGTGTGCAAAATACCATCAATGAAATCGGTAAGGAGATGGAATTCTCTCTTGGGTTTATCCAGTCAGGTGTTGTTAAAATTGATGATTTGTTAAACGGACTGCATGTTGTATTGCGCATGGGCAGCGCACCACTTTCGATCCAAGATCTCGATCTGAACGAAGTGGTGAAATCCAGTTTAGCCGAGATGACATTTGAATTCATGGAGGCTGGGGTTGATGTTATCGAGCATGATCTACCTATCGTTCGGGGAGATAGAGATCTTCTAGGTAGGGTATTTTCAAATCTGTTAGATAATGCTCTGAAATATTCATCACCCACTCGGCAGCTCGTCATAGAAATTTCCAGTGAACTGAAAGAGGATAGGGTTCTGATTCAAGTGAGGGACAACGGGATAGGCATGTCGGGAGATTACGAACAACGGATCTTCGATTTTTTTTATCAAATGGATCCCGCAAACTCCGAAGGTCATGGCATGGGTTTGTATATTGTGAGAGCCGCCCTTGCTCTCATGAATGGCGAGATATCGGTAACATCTCAACCCGATAAGGGAAGTATTTTTACCATTAATCTTCCTAGATCCGTTAACATTTGAGGCTTTTTAGTGCTTTCAAAAAGCAAACTCTATATCATCATGAACTCTAATCCGTCTAAATTAATCAAATGTCATTTTACTGAATGAATACTAACCATCAGGTTCTGCTTGTGGATGATGACGAGGGCATGTGCCTACTTATCAAGGCAAAGCTCGCCAAGCAGGGAATTAAGGTCACTGCGGTCAACTCCGGTAAGGAGGCCTTGGATTTCCTCAAAATGAACCGGATATCGCTTATGTTGCTCGATCTTCGGCTGTCCGATATCACCGGTCAGGAATTACTTTCAATTCTCACGAAGCGCAGGCAGTCGGTTCCCTTCATCGTTGTGAGCGGTACCAGTGATGTGAGGCTCACCGTTAAAATGATGCGGTTGGGTGCGTTGGATTTCATACTCAAGGATTCTGCCTTCTTGGATCTGATCACACTGGTCGTGACTCGTGGTCTTGATACTCTGGAAGCACGCCGCAGTTACGAAGAAAGCGAGACCCGTCTCCGTTACATAAGCGAAACGATCAGAGATATATTCTTATTGCTGGACTCAAAGGGTAAACGCGTCGTCTTTGTAAGTCCGGCATTTGAGAAAATCTGGGGAGTCTCTGCCGAACAGCTTTATGAGGATTGTGATAGCTGGAACAACGCCATCCTTGAGGAAGACCGCTCCAAGGTTGTTCGAGGCTTTGAAAAGCTAAGGAATGGTCTGGAGAGGGATTTCGATGAAGTTTATCGGATTCGTGACAAATGCGGAAAAATCCGGTGGATCAGGGATCGTCGTTATGCGAATTACGGGACAAACGATTTCATTCTAAGCTTCACAGGTGTCGCAACCGAAATCACGGAATACAAGGAACTTGAAAGAAAGCTTCTTGAAGTCGCTGAGAAAGAGCGTCTGCGAATCGGACAGGATTTACATGATGATCTTTGTCAGAGACTCGCAGCTATCGGGTTGAAATGCGGAACCATTCAAAACAGCTTGGAAACGAATGCTGACCCTCAAGCAGGACCGCTGCAAGTCGCCATCACAGAGTTGCAGGAGGCGACAGCTCTCACAAGGATGATAGCCAAAGGACTTTCGCCAGTCAGTATGGAGGCTCAAGGTTTGATGGAGGGACTTAGACATTTTACGGAGATAATCGAGGGGCGCTTCCGAGTCTCCTGCAAGTTCGACTGCCCGCAGCTTGTTGAGGTAAGTAACATGACAACCGCCTCTAATATCTTCCGAATCGCTCAGGAGCTGGTGAACAATGCGGCAAAACATGCCTGCCCGAAACGCATCGTGGTGGGCCTTTATAAAACGATAGGAGGCCTGCGCCTTGAAGTGATTAACGACGGGAAATCTTTTTTTGGGCCAAAACGGCTTCGAGATGGAATGGGCCTGCATTTCGTTCAGTTCCGCGCCGACGCGATCGGGGCTTCTCTGGATTTTTTCCCAAGCGATCTAACCGACGGAGGCACACGCGTTATCTGCAACGTCCCACTGAAAAAAAGCGAATTAAAAATGAATTATGAAAGCGAACATACCGAATAGTAATGCGGTCAAGAAAGTGGCGATAGTCGACGACCATCCGATGATGCGTGAGGGTCTCGAACAACTTGTAAAAGCCCAACCCGGTTTCGAGTGTTGTTGGGCTGCTGGTAATCTCGCGCAAGCCATTGAATATTTGGAACGCACAAAGCCGGATCTACTGATCGCCGACATGAAATTGCCTGGGCGAAACGGAATGGAACTGATTAAGGATGCTTTAAGTATTGTGCCAAGCCTGCCCATCCTTGTCATTTCAATGTATGACGAAACTCTTTATACGCAGCGCGTGTTGAAGGCTGGTGGAAAAGGATACATTATGAAGGATGCACCAAGACTATCACTGCTTGAGGCAATCAGCGAAGTTGCAAATGGCGGCATCTGGATCAGTCCAGAAATGTCCAGAAAGATCATTCATGCTTTTTCTGGCAAACAAAAAAATGAGGCTGGCGATGGTGTACATCGTCTAACAGACCGCGAGTTTGAAGTATTTCAACTCATTGGAGAGGGTCGCTCAAAATCGGAAATCTCGGAATCTTTGAACATCAGTCCAAAAACCGTCGACGTACATAAATCTAATATCCGAGATAAACTTGAGTTGAAGGATGCTGCGTCCGTTCTTCGCCATGCGATTCGCTGGCTAGAGATTCAAGAGGGGTAAAAGAGGTGCCATGCAGTAGGTCAAACTCACTCCGTTCCTGGCAGCCCAGACATGTCGTTGCCATCGGTAGCAATACCAAACGCGGGGTCGAGATTTCGATCCCGCAATGCTGACAACAGATTAGCATTGCCTCATCAATATCATTTTTTTCCGAGGGAAATAAATCATTCATGACATAATTTTAGCGGAGCACGCGGGGCAATTCTCCGCATTTATTGTCTGGATGTTGTATTTAGATATCCCAGTAATTTGAATACTACAGTCAAATGACGCACTGCTCTCAACAAGAAACGCTGAGAGATAAATCCAACCAGTTCTTATCTTGGAACCGAGACAGAATACTAAAGGTTATGGATGATTACTACGGTAATAGTCATGTGAGAGATCGACTCGTCGAATACGCCGGAGGATTCGGCGGAGCTGGTATCACGTCTGATTTTTTTTCCCAATGCGATGCAGATATATTTTCAGAGGACTCAATTTGTCATTCACGTGATCTGGATTGGTTTCTGGATGCAGGTAAGGAAATCGCACGCTCTCTCTCTGATTCCCAATCGTTATTGATTCATTTTGACGTGGAATATGTGAATTTCGATTCACCGATTCTGGTGTTCTCAGATCCAGAAAGAGCGTTTCAAATCCAGCAACCTGTCATCGTTGTGATTGAGGAGCTCCTTTTGAAATGGGGCATAACGCCACTGCATCTGCTAACAGGTCAAGGGCATCATTTCGTCTGGCGCGTTCCTCATTATTCTGAAACCGAAAGTTTGCTGGAAAAGCTAGCGCCCGCTCAGGAATGGATCAGGGAAGCATACGAACGCACCGCATGTAAAATTGAATTCAAGAACTGCGGTGGCTCGCTGCGTTCGTTCATTGGACTCGGTATGGTTATGGAATATTTAGCGAATGAAGTGAAGCGACTGGCGGAGGAGCGCACCATAGTTCCTGTCGATACCACAGCGGTAATTTCTGGTCCTTGGAAATACGGCAAGCCAAGAGAAATCGTTTCGTTAGATATTTCCGAATATGGTGACCCGATGCATAGCCGGATGATCCGTATGCCATTCACGAAGTATATGAAAACGCAGCGAACTTGGATTTCGGGGTTTTTCGATGATTTTTATCAGCATCCGGATATGTTCGTTATACCTCTTTATGAAATGAACGTGCAAGAGGCACTAAAAATTCGTCACGATAAAAATGCTGTCATGGATCTGGCAAAACGCGCGTCCGTCCGAATTCCCGATGAAAGCATCGGAATGGATCGTCTGATTTCTGAATATCTTAATTCATCTTTGAAAAAGTTTCACGAGGAATACTACGATCAAGAGCAGTATCCTCCAGAGCAATGGCATCTAACATACGCTCGATCTAATTTCGGATCTTTGCCGTCGTGCGTTAGAAAAATCCTTGAAAATCCGAATGACCAGCTTTTGAAACCAGCCGAAATCCAGATGGTGGTGCGTTCTCTTTTAGCCGAGAGTTGGCATCCACGCCATATCGCTGGGCTTATCAGATCACGACTTGCGGATCCAAATGCTGGTTGGGAAAATGCATGGGATCACTATGACCCAGGTATTCGAGCGGAGTTTTATACGCGACTCTTTGCTGGTCAGGTAGCGGATGGAATAGACCGACTTATTGATTACAACTGCACGTCATCACAGGAAAAAGATCTCTGTAACAACAATGGGGAAAACTGCTCTCTTGCATCTTTATGCAATAAATTGAACTCAAAAAAACATAAGTATGAATGATTGGCCCATAGGAATTTCAACAGGTTGTTTTTATAAGACACCCATTATCAATATTCTAAAGGGTATCCGTGACGGCGGATTTACGATCCTTGAAATCTGTTCGTTTCCAGATCACCTGCCTTATCATGACAAGGATGCGGTGAAACAGGCGCGTGATGAAATTAACAGGCTAGGTCTAGAAGCCTTCTCATTCCATGCACCCTTCGCCAGCCACATAGATATTACCTCGCTGGACGAGGAACAGCGCCATCATGCGCTCGCAAATCTTATTGCCGCAAGCGAAGCCGCTGCAATTCTCGGCGCACGTCACATCGTCATCCATCCCGGACCAGAGCGCGAGGGTAAGCCTCCTGCCGAGGAACTCTATCAGCGTATGAAAAATGGCGCAGAAGTCTTATCCATTGTTGCCACACATTGCCGCAAGCTGGGACTTCAGTTGCTATTGGAGAACATGCTTCCCCATCTACTATTCGGACATACCAGTGACATCCTCTATATGCTTGGCGCAATCAAGGAAACGAATATCGGCACCTGCCTAGATACCGGACACGCCAATCTTTCAGGCGAAATTTACAACGTCGTCCATAAAATGTCAGGGCATCTCAGAATGATTCATGTAAACGACAATAATGGCGACTGGGACGCGCATCTTGTCCCCGGCGAAGGTAGTATCGACTGGAACCGCATTATTCATGAGCTAACGAAGTCGAATTTCAATGGAGCGCTCATTCTCGAGCTTGCAGGAAGTGATGGAATTTCTCCATCTGAAATGTTGGAGCGTGCGCGCCGTGGAAGACAATTTATAGACGATATCTGCCATAGGGAGGCAGTTTTAATCTCATCCCAAGATTTGTAATTCGCCCGCTTCAGAGGATTATGAATTTTCTGGATTGGCGCAATTAGCGAAGCGTGATGCGCATGATCCGCTGAGCAATTTGATATGCTCTGGCGGATGATGAAATCGAAAGTGAGCACGGTTGCTTAGGTCGTATCCGAACAGTCACTTTCCAGCTGGAGCGAGAAATTCGGCGATACGCTCCAGCGGTGATACCAATCCCGCCGGAAATAGAAAATTATGAATACACTAACAAAATGGAACCCTATGAATGAGATCAATGAAATACAAACCAGGCTTTCGAGCTTATTCGGAAAACCCTTAGTATCTAACGGTGAGGACAGATTTGCACTTGCCGATTGGGCACCGCTCGTTGACGTGAGCGAAGACGAGAAGGAATTTTTGATCAAAGCTGAACTGCCTGAGGTCAAGAAGGAAGATGTCAAAGTGCGCATCGAAAACGGTATACTTACCATCAGTGGCGAGCGTCATTTCGAAAAGGAAGAGAAGGGGAAAAAATTTCACCGTGTTGAGAGATCCTATGGTTCGTTCGAGCGTAGTTTCTCTCTTCCCGATACCTGTGAGACAGGTGGAATGGCCGCTAAATATAAAGATGGTATGCTTACTCTACACTTACCCAAGACCAAAGAAGGCATCCCTAAGGCCATCAATGTCAAAGTCGATTAACCAAGACTTGATTCCAGTAAAGCCAGCGGCCGTATATTCCGGTCGTTGGTTTTCTGATATTTGAGAGTTCCTCTCAGTTATGGGAGACTGATTAGCTTAGAAAATGATATTTTAGTGGCGGGTAGGTATAAGCGGTCAGTAAAAGTTAATTATCTATGTGGAGATGGATTACGGATCAAGGGTTGTACATATGCATAATTCACTTAATCATTTCTCCGCCGAGATGATGTCGATGGTGATTTGCCATCTGAGGATCAACCGCAGATCACCGAGTCCGGTGAATGGGCGCAGGCATGCTGGGCAAATGATAAGTATGCGTATACGTTAATCTCGAAGAGCCAAGGTGCTGAGCTAAAGAGTTTTTTTAAGACTGTCTAGGGGAAAGGATGTCCCCAAGACAATCTTGGACTGCAAGTCTAATTTACTTAAGATCTTTCAGCACATCATCCATCGCATCGATGAGTTCTTGCATAGTGGCTTCGGTTTCGTTGCCCATGTTAGAAATTCGGAAGGTAGTGCCTTTGACTTTGCCGTAGCCACCATTGATGAGGAAGTTGTATTTGGTTTTAAGGGCTTTGATGAAACCGCTGAGATCCAAGGTCTTGGGAGTGGCGAAGCAAGTGAGGGCGAACGAGCTGCGACCTTCAGGTGAAAAAAGCTGGAAGCCATGTTTCGCGCCCCATTCACGAATCATTGTGTTGGTTTTCAAATGGCGTGCTTTACGTGCGGCGAAACCTTCTTTGGCGATGTTGCCGAGGATGTATTGCAAGCCGAAAAGAAGTGAGATCGCGGGTGTGGTTGGGGTATTGTTGACGGCATCGTTTTTCGCGAACTCGATAAAATCGAAATAATAGCCACGGTTCGAGTTGGCCTTGGCGCGTTCCATTCCAGTTTCAGAAACGGCAAAGAGTGCGAGGCCAGGCGGAAGTGCGAGAGCTTTCTGAACACCTGCGAGACAGACATCGATGCCGTGCTTATCCATGTTTATATCGACGGTGGAGAGAGACGAAACCGTATCGACGATGAGCATGGTGTCTGGAAAAGATTTTACCGCAGCCGCGATGCCAGCGAGGTCGTTGAGAACACCGGTTGAGGTTTCGGAGTGGATGAAGGTAACGGTATCGAATCCGCCTTCGGAAAGTTTTGCACGGACCGCATCTGGGCTGATGGCTTGGCCCCATTCGACCTGCACGGCTTCGGCTTCGAATCCGCATTTCTTGGCGACATCTAACCATTTATCCGAGAACGCACCGCAGCAGAGGCAGAGAACTTTTTTCTTTGCGAGGTTGCGGAGAGCTCCTTCCATCACACCCCAGGCGGATGAGGTGGAAAGGAATACAGGGCGAGTGGTTCCGAAAATTTCTTTGAGCCCGGGTTGGAGAGAGGCGTAGAGATCTTCGAAATCTTTGCCGCGGTGTCCGATCATCGTATGGGACATGGCAGTGAAAGTTTCAGGTGAGACATCAACAGGGCCAGGATTGAAGAGTTTGGGAGACATAGAATGATAAATAATGAAGAGTGAAGAGTGAAAAGTGAATTGGAAGATCAGACTGATCAGGGCGATTTGAGCGATCTGTCAGATCAAATTGTAAGATTTAAGCAACGTGCGGAGCGCTTGTTGGTTGGATTCTGACATAGGGGCAAGAGGTAGACGGAGTTCGGTATCGCAATGACCTTGCATCGCGACGGCGGTTTTGATGGGGACGGGATTCACATCGAGTGACATCAAGCCGCGCATGAGCGGGTAATATTTTTTCTGCATCGCAAGGGCTTCAGTAAATTCACCTGCAAGGCAGTGATTAACTAGCTGAGTCATCACTTCTGGGATGAGATTGGAGGCGACCGAGACGAGACCGTTGGCTCCAGCAGCGATAAAAGGAAGTGTTAGAGGATCATCACCAGAAAGGATACCGAAACCATCGGGTAGAGCTTGGACGAGTTGATTGACGCGATCGACCGAACCACCGGCTTCTTTGATCGAGGTGATATTTTTGCAATCGGCAGCGAGACGAGCGGCGGTTTCAGGTGCGATCTCGATGCTCGAGCGACCCGGTACGCTGTATAACATAATAGGAAGCGAGGTGGATGCGGCGATCGCTTTGAAATGGAGGTAGAGACCTTCTTGAGATGGCTTGTTGTAATATGGGCAAACTTGGAGTGATCCATCTGCACCTGCTTGTTCAGCAGCTTGGGTGAGTTCGATGGCTTCTGCTGTGGCGTTGGCACCTGTGCCGGCGATGACTAGGCAGCGACCTGCAGCAAACTCAACCGCGAGTTTGATGACTTCGATGTGCTCTTCAGTTCCTAGGGTTGGAGATTCACCCGTAGTACCCACAGGAACGATGCCAGTGATGCCACCTGCGATCTGTCTTTCAATGAGTGAGCGGTAGGCCTCGGTATCAACTTTTCCATTTCGGAAAGGAGTGATCAGGGCGGTGTGGATGCCTGAGAAATTCATAACTCCGTAAGGATGAGTAAAAATCTCCGAAAGTAAACCGTGTTCGTCTCGGAATTTTTTGGGTATGAAGATTTTCACCGCAGAGGCGCAGAGGTCGCAGAGGGAACGCGGAGAAGATGGGGTCTAGGAAGCGTAAGATGTCAGCTCTCTATTTAGAGTTTAAAGTTTAGAGTTTAAAACTTGATCTAAAACCTCTAGGGCTCGTTGGTTTTCTGCGGGGGTGCCGATGGAAATCCTTACCCAATCGGGGAGTTTGTAACCGGACATGGCGCGGATGATAACACCTTTTTTTAACATCTCCTTAAAGACTTGGTCGCCGTTTTGGACGCGGACCAGAATGAAATTAGCGACCGATGGGACGTATTCGAGCCCGCGCTGTTGGAAGGCTGTTTCATAAAAAGCGAGGCCTTGGCGGTTGATTTCGCGGGTTTTTTGGATGTGATCTTCGTCATCCAATGCGGCGAGAGCGGCGGCTTGGGCGATGGCATTTGTGTTGAAAGGTTGGCGGGCTTTTTGAAGAAGATCCGCGATGGGTTTTGGGGCAATGCCGTAGCCGATCCGTAGTGCGGCGAGACCGTGGATTTTCGAGCAGGTGCGAAGCACGATGACATTTTTTCCAGCACGGACATGTTTGAGAACATCCGGTGGGGTGTCTAGAAACTCGAAGTAGGCTTCGTCGAATACAGCGATGACGTGAACGGGAAGTTTTTCAATGAAGCGATCGATCGCTTCCTGTGTGACGGCCGTGCCCGTCGGGTTGTTGGGGTTGGCGATGAAAACGAGGCGGGTTTGATCGGTGATCGCGGCGGCCATCGCATCTAGATCGTGGATAAAATTTGGATCATCAACCTCGACGTATTTTGCCCCGAAAAGGGTTGCCATCAGTTTATAAACAACGAAGGCATGTTTAGCGGCGATGAGTTCAGCATCGCGATTAAGGAATGTGTGGCAGAGGAGTTCGATGATTTCGTTAGAGCCATTTCCCAGAATGATGTTAGAAATATCGAAACCAAGTTTCTCAGCAATGGCGGTTCGGAGTTTATAGCCACCACCATCTGGGTAGATGTGGGCTTGAGAAATCGCATCGCGCATGGCCTCTTGCGCGAGAGGAGAGGGTCCGAGGGGGTTTTCATTCGACGCAACCTTGATGATCGACTTCGGATCGAGACCGAGCTCGCGAGCGGTTTCTTCGATGGGTTTTCCAGGTTCGTAGGCAACGAGGTCACAAACGAAAGAGTTGGCGGAATCGGAAATAGGCATGCCTGAAATAGAATTCAGTTCCATCGGAATGTCGAGCGGAAGGAATGACAGCCATCAAAGTAAAATGAGCGTTACGGACCCCATTGCCGTCTTTATCAAATTTGCAATCTTTGTCACAGCTGGGACAAAGATTGCAAATGAGTGTCGATCGATAGCGCCCAGTCTGGGTATTGAGAGAATGGGATGGATTTGAAGATCGTCTCTGTTCTGGAATTGAGGAAAAAGCTTTAGTTGAGAGACTTTTTCCAAGTTTCTGGTTGGAAGCCAACGAGAGTTTTGGATTTTGAAATGAGAAAGGGGCGTTTGATCAGGTTGCCGTTATTTGCGAGAAGATCGAGAGCTTGTGCGTTCGAGAGAGTGGAGATTTTTTCCTTTAGGTTTAAGGAGCGGTAATCTTGGCCAGATGTGTTGAAAAGCTTGCGGATGTCGCCATCGAGGTTGGCGAGGGCGCGTTTGAGATCGGCGAGGCTGGGTGGTTGCTCGCGGATAGCGATTTCTTGGTAAGGGATATGGTTTTCAGTAAGCCATTTGGTGGCTTTGCGGCAGGAATCGCAGGTTTTGAGGGTGTAGATGCTGATCATGCGAAGACGCTAGACTTGGAGATGCGAGAAAGGAACCGCGATTTTTAATCGCGACCACGTTGGCGAAATATCTTGGGCTAACGCGGCGGCTGCAGACGCGATATGAAATCGCGGTTCCTTTCATGATTTAAAAATGAAAAATCAGACCGGTTGTCAGACCGTAACCGAAGTCATTGGGATGGGTGATGGGGAAGAAGTAACCCGCGCGGATATCGCAGTTTTGAGCAAGACCGTAGGTGACGCCGACGAGTCCTTCGAGATTGATATCGCCATCGTCTGCACCGTTGATTGGGGTGTGTCCAGTGACTTCAAGGTGAAGGTGAAGCATGCCAGCTGTATTGCATTTGCCGCCTGAATGGTCGTGACCTGCGTGGTTTTCACCGAGGGATTTCACCAAGCCAACGCCGTAGACGAGTTCGGTTTCGTTAGCATCGAAACCATGTTCGACGGCGACGATGGAGTTCAGAGTGAAATGGTTTCCGAGATCATTCCACATGGCGATGCCAGGTGCGATGGCGGTATCGCCACCAAAATTTCTACTGCCTGTGGGGAGGGCGATTTCGGCTTGAGCGGTGAGTAGAAAGCGATCGCTCTCGATCAGGAGGGCACGTGGGACGATGGCGAGATCACCGAAGCCTGATTTGGTCGAAACGCCCTCTTCGTCTTCCCAAGCGTATGGAACTTCGACGATCATGCCGAGGCGCTTGGTGAAGGCCCATTCGAGTTCGATTTCGGTCTCGTGCTCGGTGAAGCCATCACCATCGATGAAGGTGTGATCGATGAACAGATCACGACCTGAGAAAGCTGGCTCGATGCCGAAGGAATGGACATAGGGTGTGCCGTTCTTGCTGGCGTGAATGTGAGTAAAGGGAGCCAGGAATTCAGTGGCGAAGGCACCCGATGAGAGGGCTGCGGATACGATGAGGGATGAGGTGATATTTTTCATAACTGGGGCTTTCTAACGCAACAAAATCGCGTTTCAAGATAAAAATGCGAAAAATATGCGTTAGCGAATTTGTTGTGAGAGAGGGAGTTGAATTTAAGCCATGAGCCCCATCTCCCATTTTGGGAAAGGGTCTGGGAATTTCCTTTCCCAATCGGTGGGTGAAGAGTTGTATTCCTCGGGGGTGAGCAGGGCAGCGTCGAACATCTGGGTTAGATGATTGCGATCCATGTTGGTGCCGATGAGGACAATTTCCTGACGGCAATCTCCGTTGGGTTCTTGCCAAACGGCATCGATGCTTCGGGCATCATCCGGCCATTGTGTTTTTGGGACGGCGGCCCAGAAATGGCCGGCGCATTGGTGTTTGCCGATGGCGCCGGCTTGAGACCAGAAGCCGGCGTATTTGAGGCGTGTTGCTAGCCAGAAGATTCCCTTGGAGCGAATGACTCCCGGCCATTCTTGATTAAACACATCGAAGATACGCTGGGGGTGAAAGGGAATGCGGCTACGGTAGACAAAGTTGGAAATCCCGTATTCTTCGGTTTCCGGGGTGTGTTCAACGAGAGAGTCAAGCCAACCCTCGTGTTGTTCAGCGAGTTTTTGATCGTAGAGGCCGGTGTCCATGACAGCGCTTAGTGGCACTTGCGAATGGAGCGTATCGTAGATTTTCGCTTGGGGATTGAGGGCACGGATCATGCCGTGGATGGTGTGAAGTTGCTCTTCACTGACGAGATCGGTTTTGTTCAGGAGGATGACATTTGCGAAATCGATTTGATCGCTGAGCAGATCGACGATGGTGCGTTCGTCCTGTTCACCCATGGATTCTCCACGATCCTTGAGTTTATCGATAGCACTGAAATCGCGAAGGAAATTCAGGGCATCGACCACGGTTACCATCGTGTCGATTTCCGCGATGTCGCCGAGGGATTTTCCGGACTCGTCCTGGAAGGTGAAAGTTTCCGCTACTGGCATGGGTTCGCTGACCCCTGTTGACTCGATGAGGAGGTGATCAAAGCGGCCTTCGCGGGCGAGTTTGCCGACTTCTTCTAACAGATCCTCACGCAAGGTGCAACAGATGCAGCCGTTGGTCATTTCGACCATTTTTTCCTCGGTGTGGGAAAGTGCGGCGTCGCCATTTCTAACAAGATCGGCATCAATGTTGACTTCCGACATATCGTTTACAATGACGGCAACGCGTTTGCCTTCACGATTGCGGAGAATGTGATTGAGGAGGGTGGTTTTGCCTGAGCCGAGGAAACCGGAGAGGACGGTGACGGGTAGTTTGCGGGTGGAGTGCATGGTTTTGGATCGTTTAGAAGATGCTGAATTTTTGGATGGGTTGAAGGTTACTAAAGCTGTTGCGTAGGAATTCTTCTTTAAGGCCGGGTCCGATGAAAACGACGGCGGGCTCCATGCTTTCCTGAGCGTCGGTTGTGATGATGCGAGGGGACTCGAAGGGGTCGTCGGTGCGGTTGAAGTAAGCCATTTCCGTGTCTGAAATGCGGGCGAGACCTTTGATGCGAAGGATGTCGCGTGGGAGGGATAATAGCCATTGTCGGAGATGTTCCAAACTCATGGTTGGCGGAGTCAGATGAATTGCGACGTGGTGGTGAATGTGAGGGATGGGATTTGATATATTTGGAGATGGTAGGTTGGGTTCAGTGATTTCACGTAGCAGGAGATCGACAAAAGAATCCAGTTCCAGCAGTGGGGCGCGTGGATTAAGCTCCATGAGGTTGTCACGCAATTTGCGCTTTTGTTTGTCTGATGCACGTTCGCTGCGATTTGTAAGGATGACGCTTGCTGTGCTTGCTTGGGCGCGTTCTGTTCGTTTGTCTCCGGGTAGCAGGCGTTTCCCCCATCGGGACTCATTAATGATAGTGGCTTGCAGAATTGCGCCCACGCGTTTTTTCAGAGAAGCTGTTAGGGTTATTGTTTCAATAAGGCGGTATGGATCGGTGGTGCCGTTGGCTTCGATGATGATCAGAGGACGGATCGAGCTAGGGACACGTAGAATCGCGTCTATGAGACTGCCCGTTTCATCACAACAGACGCAGCCTGCTGCGAGTCCTTTGATTTCAGCACCAAGTCCTTTGAGTGATTGTACATCGATGGAAGCGTTCACGAAATCGTTGAGAATCACGTATGGGGCGTGTGTTCCGTTGGCTAAAAGAGGCAGGAGATTGCGGATAAAAGTGGTTTTTCCTGCTCCCAGAAATCCAGCTACGATGAGAACTGGGATGCGTTCGGTTGTATAGTTCATACGGGTAATGCGCATTGCGCGCCGAAGTGGGATTGAGTGATGGAGAGTATGGATTTTGGATCGATGCCTGAGCCGATGAAGATGGCGGATGCCGGGACTTTTTCGCTGATGGGCACTTCGAGCGGGTAGGGGATTTCATCGTTTCCGATGCGCTCCATGAGGTGTCTCACCTCTGGTGATTCATGGAGTGAGACGAGGGCTTTGGCCCGGATGACTTCCGGGGGTAGATCCAATAGCCATTTGCGCATGGAGGCTCGCTTGACAAGCGGTGGAAGGAGAATGCGGCAGCTGTTGAAGGCGTGGGTGAGCTCGTGGCCGTGCTTCTTGTGATTATGGAGATCTTTTTTGATAGATGAGAAGGATCCGAGTGCACGGACAAGCGGGCGAGAAGCTGCGACGGCTCGTGCGATGTCTGAGGCCAGCATAGGGGTGAGGATGTTGCGGGCGTTCGGGCTGATTTTTCGGACGCGTTCGCGCACTTGAGTCAGACGCTTTTCGTCCACTTCATCAGGATGGCTGATGAGGTAGTGGGTTGCGGTGGCGAGTTGGATGTCTTCAAGGTTCTGCCAACGGTTGCGGCGTCCGAATTTGCGAGCATCGATAACGGTGATCTGCCAGCGCGGGCGGAGGTGAATTTTTTCGTCTAACAGAGTAAAGGTTTCGATGAGTGGGACGGGGTCGGCAGTGCCGTTGAGTTCGATGAGCAGGCAATCGGCACGGCTGTCTTGGGCGGCTAGGGCGAGGTTGACCATTTCTTCGAGACCGCCGCAGCAGGCGCAGGAAGCGGATAAAGGTGAGATGGCGGAGGCTTTGTCGCGCAGGGTTTCCGCGTCGAGTTCGGCGTTTTCGTAATCGTTCAGAATGACATCGGAGGTGATGTCGTACTCCTGCAGGGCTCCCAACAAGTTGCGAAGGAGGGTGGTTTTACCTGCGCCTAGAAAACCTGCAATGACGAGTTGAGGTCGGTGACGGATGACGACGGGTGGGGGAGGTAGGGTGCGGATGGAGGGCATGTTATTTATCCATTGGCATGACGTGCTGCTTGATCGAACCAAGAGACAACGAGGGCTCGGTAAGTTTCGCCGTAGGCTTCGACGAAGGCTTTGGTGGATGGTTCGGCGGGGTTGTTGAGTGCGCGAACGCGGCCTTCGCAGTAGTCTTGGGTGAGGGTGATTCCGCAAGGTCCGGTGATGGCGGCACGCCATTGTTCAAAAGAGTTGAAGAGGTTCATGATTGATCTGTTAGGGGCAGTAGGTTTTCTCCATGAGGTTGAGGCATTCGTTCCAGAATGAGGGATTCATGGCATCGTAACGGGTGGTTTCCGGGCCGGTGATGGTGGTGAAAAGGATGTTGCTTGGTTCTTCGACAAGTTCTTCAAAGAGGCGGGTCAGGACATGGGCGTGAATTTCGTCACGAGTGTTGGGCATAGGTATGCCTGTGCCGCCTTTTGCGTGATCTCGCAGAGCGGAAATGACAGAGCGGAGGTCTTCGCCGTTGAATTCGATGCCGAGGGGGATGGCTGAAAGGCGGTGTTCCTCAACGATGGCTGCGAGGCGTTTGACGATACGTTTCGCTTCACCTTTGCGATCTTCGAATTCCTGCTCTTTCTCCGAAATGATCGGTTCAAGAGAATCTTTATCAAAGAAAGCAGGAATGTTAGGAGGTAAAATGGGGTGGGTCATTTAAGCTTTTGGTTCGCAGGTTTTGCAGCGGCGGAAATAGCAAATATTTCCGAGGTGGGTAGCTATGAGAGCGATGCCCCCAAGGGTGGTGACGATGCTTGCGAGCGGGATATGCAATCCGATTTTGTTGGAGTCTGTGCCTGCAACCAAAGATGGGCAGCAGCTATCGGCGCATTCGTTGTTTTGTGAGAATGTCGCAGTATTTCCTGAGCCGGACCATAGAGTTTCCCAAGATGTGTAGTGTTCGATTTGTATGCCTTGATTCGTTAGATTGCTGTAGGGGATGACGGCTCCGATCAGGATGAGCATGATGCCTGACACGCCGCATGCGAGGATCCATTTCCGCTGATGGATTCGATAGCCTTTGAAAAGCATGTATGCAGCTATGGGAATGACGATGAGTGCAACGATCCAGTGAGAAGCGGGATGAGCCCACATGCGACTGAATGAGGGAGTTAATACGATGAGTAAAGGTGTGAGCAGACAGTGAACGGCACACAGCACGGAAGCGATCACGCCGATACGGTCGGGATCGATTTTCTGGGAATCGTTATTTTTGATAGTGAGGCAAGTGTTGGTCATCTTGAATCAGCGGGAAGGAGGACGTAAGAAGTGTTTTGGACGTGGTGTGATGGTGGGATTATCGATTAGTTGGCATAGCCATGCGATGGCATCGGTGGGAGGGAGCCAAGGTTTTGACTTGGAGAGGGATTTGTAGTTTCGGTAGCAGTTGGCGCGATAGGCGCTTCCCATTTCTGCGGCGACGCAGGCCTCGTGATGAAGCCACCAATCGAGAAATGGACTCATGAAAGAGAAATCCTCTACTAGCTTGGCATTAGATAACTTTTCTTTATCCCATTCGCCTGGGATTGGCGGTTGTGTATCATGCCATAGAAAGCATTTGTTGGCTGGTCGGATATAAATGAAACCGGGATCGCCGTTTTTTGGAATATACCCGACGCAGGCGCCGTGGAGAAAAATTTCGCCGTTCTGCCACGGATAGGAGTAGCAACTGGTGCCTTTGAGTCCAGGAGAGGGGGTTTTGGTGAATCCACTTTTCTGGAATAGGTTTCCCGATGAAATGGCAGCGTCCATGCCCCAGAAGAACATTTGCTGATTAAATGCAGCATTGAGATCGCGAATGTTGGCCGTTGCGGAATTTGGATTCTTCGTTTGAGTCGCGGTGCTATTCATTTAATGCAAATTACTTGCGTTAAATACTAATGCAAGTAATTTGTGTTAAATGAGCTTTAGTGTATATCCTTTTGATGGAGGGGCTGAATTTTTTTGGATAGGGATGAGGCGACTGCAAATCCCCTAGACCACTGGAACAAAATGTTCCAGCCACATACTGGGACTGCAAGTCCCAGCCACGTCACAGTTTTTCTAACAAGGAAGCATGAAAGCCGTCGAAGCCGGTCTCGGAGGGGAGGAGGTTGTGTTGGGAAATAAGGCGGTATTGGTTGGGGCGGTTTTTGAGGAATTTGGCGACTTGATCTTGATTTTCCGAGGGTAGGATGGAGCAGGTGGCGTAGAGAAGTTTTCCGCCGGGCTTGAGCATGCGTGGGTAAGTGGCGAGGAGTTCGGCTTGGATGGAGCGGACGCGATCAAGGGCGGCGGGTTTGAGTCGCCATTTGAGATCGGGCTGGCGTTTTAACGTGCCGAGGCCGGAGCAAGGGGAATCGATCAATAGCGAATCCGCGATGTTTTCGAAATCGGTGGGTGTGGTTTCGTTGATGACTTTGGGAGAGATCTCGGAAGCTCGGGCGTGCTTTGCACGGGTTTGTAGAGAAGCGAGTTTTTTAGGATCGACATCCATGGCGAAGATTCTGGCTTCGTTGTTGGAGAGTGCGCAGAGGTGAAGTGCTTTGCCGCCGGCGCCAGAGCAGGCATCGATGATGCGTTGACCGGGTTTGGGGTCTAAAAGCGGCGAGATGAATTGGGAGGACGGATCCTGGATTTCGATGCGACCATCGAGTCGCAGCGATTTGGGTAACATTTTCCCGGGAGGCAGGGCGAGGGCGTCGGGGTGATGGGGGAGGGTGGTGGTTTCGACGTTGTTTTCAGCGAGCCATGCTTGGGCTTTTTCGCGGGTGGTGATCAGGGTGTTGACGCGGAGGAATACCGAGGGTTTTTGATTGAGGGCTTCGAGTTGTGCTTCCCAGAGATCGCCGAGTTCGGCTTGGCCGACTTGGTCGAGCCAATCGGGAATCGATTGGCGGATGGCACGGGGTTGGTCTGCGAGGAGGGGTTGGTGGGCGAGAATTTCGTCGGCGGGGCGGCCGTTGTAGGTGTGCCACTCGGGAAGTTCGTAACCCATCAGGAGCCATTGGGCGGTGAGGAGGGAGTTGGTTTCCTCGGAATCGACGAGAAACGCAAGTGCGCGGCGCCAGCGGGTGGTTTCAAATAAAGACTCGGCGACAAAAGAGCGATCGCGCTTGCCCCATTTCGGGTTTTGATCGAACGCGGCGGCAAGTTCGTGATCAAGGACGCGATGGTGAACCAAAACCGCTTTAGCGATGTCGAGGGTGGAGGCGCAGAGGTGGCGGTGAAGTTTCATGAAATTTTAAATTTTAAACTCTAAACCTCAAGGGGAGGAGTTGTGTTGGGAGAGTTGAGAGAGGGAAGCGGTGTTAAGAAAGAGATATTTTTGAGATTTAAAGTTTAAGGTTTAGAGTTTTCTGCTGAGGATGCGGCGTGCCTAAGGTTCATTTAAAATATCAGACGTTTCATCCTTCGATCTGGCCGAAGATGGTGGGTGAGGTTTCTCGGGATGCAGAGGCCGGAGATTTGGTGGAGGTTTTTGGCAAACAGGGGACACGGTTCGGCTGGGGCTTGTGGAATCCAAAGGCGCGGATGCCGCTGCGGATCGTGAGTCACTCGATGGAGGATTTGGATGAAACGTTTTTTGAAAACGCCATCGTGCGTGCGGGAACACTGCGGCGTGAGGTTTTGAAACTGGATGCCGAGACGGATTGTTACCGGTGTGTGCATGGTGATGCGGATTTCTTGCCGGGGATGGTCGCCGATAAATTCGGCGATGTGCTTTCGGTGGAAATCACGGCGTTCGCGGCGTGGATGCGTTTGGAAAAATGGCTGCCGCTGATGCATCAAGCATTTGGAACCAAGCGGGTGGTTGTGCAGATCGATAGCGATTTGGCGAAGATCGAGGGCATTCCTAGATCGGGTGGGGTGCAGAGCGATGCGGTGCGATTGGTCAAAGTTGTGGAAAACGATGTGAGGTACGAGATCGATTTTTCGCAGGGCCACAAAACAGGATTTTTCTGTGATCAAAGAGATAACCGGAAAAAATTTCGTGGGATCGTGGAGGGGAAAACCGTGTTAGATCTATGTTGTTACTCGGGAGGATTTTCCGTGTCGGCAGCGTTGGGTGGTGCGAGTGAAGTGACTGCGGTGGACCTCGATGAAGCGGCGATCGCGATGGCGAAGCGCAATGCGAATTTGAACAGCGCGAAGGTCAAGCTCACGCATGCGGATGCGTTCACATGGGTAAGAACGATGCTGGAAAATGGCCGGAAGTGGGATGTGGTAATGGTGGATCCTCCCAAGTTCATGTTCGGAAAAGAGGATGAGATCGGCTACGCGAAGTATCATGATCTGAACAAGCTCGCCTCTCAGTTGGTCGAGAAAGACGGGGTGATCGTGACCTGTTCGTGCTCGGGTCAGCTCGGGGTTGAGGCTTTTGAAAACATCGTGACCGGAGTGATTCATCGCCAAGACAAGCGCTTGCAGGTGTTCGACCGGACGGGAGCGGGCGGGGATCACCCGACGCTATCGAATTACCCAGAGTCGCGATATTTGAAGGCGATTTGGGGGAGGATTGTTTAGAAGAGTGAATGGTGAAGAGTGAAATGGGAGACGGAACGATCAACCAAGAACTAAGAACCAGTAACTAGGAACCAGTAACTCATTGTTTGCTTGCGGGGTTGGATTGAAAGGCATTACTTTGCTCGTCCAATCATTTCACACGATGGATTTTCCAATTACAAAAATCAAAGGCGGAGTCGGAGCTGCTAAAGGTTTTCTAACAAGTGCGGTGAGTTGTGGAATCAAAAATCCGGCGAGTGATCGATTGGATCTTGCATTGATTTACTCTGATAAGCCGTGTCGTTCTGCGGGGACGTTTACGACGAACAAAGTCAAAGCCGCGCCAGTCAAAGTGACTCAGAGTCATTTAAAGAAAGGATCGTTACGTGCGATCATAGCGAACTCAGGAAACGCAAATGCGTGCACGGGTTTGCAGGGACTCCATGATGCGACGGCGATGTGCGAAGGTGTAGCGAAGGAGTTAGGTTTGAAGAAAACCGAAATTGGGGTTTGTTCGACTGGTGTGATCGGCTTGCCGATGCCGATGGTGCGAGTGGAGTCGAAGTATGAAGATTTAGTAACTAGGTTGGCGGCGACACAAGGAAATCACGTCGCACGTGCGATCATCACCAGCGACACGCATGAGAAAGAGGTCGCGATCTCATTTGATATGGGCGATCACCGGGTGAGGATTGGCGGCTGTGTCAAAGGGGCGGGAATGATTTCACCGAGCATGGCGACCATGCTCTGCTTCATCACCACGGATGCGAATTTAGCCAAGGAATGCTTGCAGAAAGCCGTCCAGGAATCTGTGGAGGAAAGTTTCAACCGGATCACCATCGATGGCGACATGAGTACGAATGACTCGGTGATCGTCCTAGCGAACGGCGCATCCGGAATGCCTGTGGCGAGAAGAGGCAGGTCTGCCTGTCGTCAGTTTCGTCAGGCACTCGGCTGGGTGATGCTGGAACTAGCGAAAGCGGTCGTCCGCGATGGCGAACGGGTCACGAAATTTGTCACCGTGAACGTCAAAGGCGCACGCACCCACCTCGATGCGAAAAAAGTCGCCGAAGCGGTTTGCAAAAGCGCGCTGGTGAAATCGTCATGGAACGGAGGCGACCCGAACTGGGGTCGGATCATTCATGCAGTCGGTTACTCAAGAGCTAGGATTCGTGAAGAACTGATCGATATCTTCATCGGCGGCAAAGCGGCGTGCCTCGGTGGGCTGCAAGCGGAGACTCCGATGGAACAGTTGCGCGAAGTGGTCTCACATCCTGAGTTTGATATCGATATCGATCTCAACCAAGGCAGCGCAGTTTACACGATGTATTCCAGCGACCTCTCGCCGGAGTATGTGGATTTCAATCGCTCTGAATACGCGTATTGGAAACAGGCGCGGAAGGATGGGTTGGTTTAAAATTCAAATTTCAAGGAAGAGAGATGATTTGATCGCTGCGATTCAAGATTGGCTGCCGATCACGAATCGGAATCGCGTGGCGTTGGGGTTCGCGGGGTTGGCTTTGGTGATGTTTGTGACGTGGAATTTTTTGTTTTATAATAACAGGGATGAAGGTTGGGTTGCTGGAATGGCGGCAATGAAAATTTGGCCGCAAGTGTTTTCTCCCAGTTCTTATGTCGTGGTCGTTGGTTTTTTTGGGTTGTGTTTGATCTCGCGCAAAATCGCAAAGCCGCAAAGGAGGATTTAAAGAGGGTGATCAAAGTTTCATTCCTGATATTTCTCTGCGTCTTTGCGGCTTTGCGCGAGATGACTTTTCCTTGGTTTGTAATTAAACTTCACTAGAAGCAGCGTCTCTTTGTTGACAAATAAACCGTAAAGCTGTATATACGGGTCATGAAGACGACTTTGGAATTACCCGATGCGATTGTTCGTAAGGCTAAAATACTTGCCGCTGAACAAAAAACGACTCTGCGCGAGTTGGTATTGCAGGGATTGGAGCATGTGCTGGATGGAAATCAGGTGAATGCTCGGGATAGGGCGAAGAAATTGTTCGCGCAAATGGATAAGCTGCCTGTGTTCGCTGCTGCTGATCGAATGAACCGTGAAGATACTCATGCGCGCTGATCTTTTTCTGGATACGAATATTCTGCTCTATGCTGCTTCGCGCAGTGAAGCGGAGAAACAAAAGCGAGATATTGCGAGGCAACTTCTCTTGTCCGCTGATGTTGGAATCTCCTCACAGGTGCTTGCCGAATTTTATGTGAATGCGACGTCGAAGTTGAAGCTGCCAGAAAAAGAGGTGATCGGAATACTTGAGGCGATGTCGGACTATCCAACTCTACCAGTCGACGCAGAGTTGTTTTGGGCGGCCCTAGAAATTCGAAAGCGGTATGGCATATCTTATTGGGATAGTGCGATAGTTGCGGCAGCGGTAAAACTTGGATCTTCCACCGTTTATTCTGAAGATCTGAATCATGGACAGGAATATGCTGGAGTGCGGGTGATTAATCCATTTTTGAAATGATGAGAGATACACTGGAAGTAAAGAAAACGATGGGTGGATGATCTCTTGGGTTGTGTTTGATCTCGCGCAAAGTCGCAAAGCCGCAAAGGAGGATTTAAAGAGGGTGATCAGAGTTTCATTCCTGATATTTCTCTGCGTCTTTGCGGCTTTGCGCGAGATGACTTTTCATTAGTTTGTATTAAAACTTCACCAGAAGCAGTGTCTCGGCTGGCTATTTTTTGAATTTCAATTTCCACAAATCAAAGCAGAGTGATGGAATGAACGACACGATAAAAGACTGGCTTCCGGTTACTGCTAGAAATCGCATGGCGTTGGGGATTGCGGGGTTGGCGTTGGTGATGTTCGTGATTTGGAATTTTTTGCCTATCTACGAAGAGAATTACAAGTCCGGTTTATCGCCGAGTGGACCTACATATCAGGGATTGGTTGCGATGCAGGTTTGGCCTGAAATGGTTGATCCTGATAACTACATAATGGTGTTTAAGTCTCCAGATGTGGATGGATTTTTATCGGTCGCGGCGAGTGTTGCGCTTCTCATGAACGGCTTGATTGTTCTAACACTTGTTCCGTTGTGGAAAATTTTACATGCGTCGATCTATCTCCGTTTGCCCATCGCTTTGGTGAATTTTTTGGGCGGTGCGGTGGTGCTTAAATTTTCCATTGAGAGTCTAATCAAGGAACATAAAGATGCGCCGTTTCAAAATTTGACCCTGTTCTTAATCGCGCTCACGATGCTCACGGTGTTTCTAGCGATGATGATTTTTAAAAACGAACTCGAACTTCGACATGAGCTAGAGGTGAAGAAGATGATGGGTGGGGGGGATTAGGCAGGGACGCGTATCCTTACGCGTCCATATCTCGCAGTTGGTTTATCTTAAAAGATGACGCTGGCATTCAATGTTTTGAAATGTCGCTGCGGGACGCAGCTACTTTAGTATCTCCGTGTCCTCCGTTAGCTCCTTCTCTCCGTTTAGGAATAAGCCGGAAATACCAAGCGACTTTGTATTTAAAGCAGCTTCATCATTGGCGCGGTAGATTCATTATTGGCTGTCGCTGCGGGACGCAGCTTGCACGGCCTGCGGCGGGACGCCGCAGCTACTTTAGTATCTCCGTGTCCTCCGTTAGCTCCTTCTCTCCGTTTAGGAATAAGCCGGAAATACCAAGCGACTTTGTATTTAAAGCAGCTTCATCATTGGCGCGGTAGATTCATTATTGGCTGTCGCTGCGGGACGCAGCTTGCACGGCCTGCGGCGGGACGCCGCAGCTACTTTAGTATCTCCGTGTCCTCCGTTAGCTCCTTCTCTCCGTTTAGAAATAAGCCGTAAATACCAAGCGACTTTGTATTTAAAGCGGCTTCATCATTGGCGCGGTAGATTCATTATTGGCTGGCGCTGCGGGACGCAGCTTGCACGGCCTGCGGCGGGACGCCGCAGCTACGAAAGCTTCGTCCTACCCCCGTTCGCTTTGCGCATTGGCTCAAAAATCGAGTCCATGCCGCATTCTTTGATTTCGCAAACATGCGCCATAAGCTCACCGAGTCGGCCTTTTGGGAAGGTGCGTTGTTTGAACCAGAGCAGGTATTCCTCAGGTAAATCGAAGATGGGGACGCCGTGGGGTGGATATTTTTCTTTCCCGAACATCCCGAAAGGCATGTGGGTGCGGTGGATTTCCATGAGTAGGTTGCGGAAATCCTCGCGGTCGGTTTGGGAAATATTCATAAATTTGAATAGAACCACGGATGGACACGGATGAACACAGATAAGAAATGTGTTATCAATGCCTGATCCGTTGTCCTTTAAGTGTTTTTTTGATTTTTGGCCGAATTTTAGAATCTGCGTTCATCTGCGTCCATCTGTGGTTTAATTCTCTTATTTTTGGATCCCTAAAATGTTGAAGTGAAGCTTGCGGGCTGGGATGAGTTGGGTAGGTTTGGCGAGTGAAGGTCAGATTTTTACATACTCGCATAAGGGTGAAAAGCTTAGAAGAGTCGATTTCTTTTTATGAGAAATTGGGATATCGGATGGCTCAGCAGAAAGATTCGCCTCAGGGCAATCGTTTGGCATTTATGCAGCTTGAGGGAAATGATGTTTTTTTGGAGCTGACGTGGTCGGCGGATTACGAGCATCGCTGCCCGGAGGATTTGATGCATACGGCGCTTGGGGTTGATGACATCATTGCTTATTGCGATGGGCTGGAAAAAAGCGGGATTGAAATTTGGCCGAGCAAATGGCGGGAAAAATTTTCAAGTGGTGAACGGAAGATGGCGTTCGTTACGGATCCGGATGGGTATGAGGTTGAGATTTTGGAAAACTAAGATGAAAGGTGCTTTTATATATTCGTCAGCCCTATGGGTGATTGCGACGCTTGGTTTCGTGCCGATGGCAGCCCATGCGTTTCCTTTGAATGAAAAGAAGGCTCCTGAAACTCAGGAAGATCTGATGCTGATTCAACAAACTCTGCTCGCCTCTATACCAAAGGCAAAAGCGGCGACGGTTTCCATCGATCTCGGAAATGGCTTCGGTAGCGGAGTGATTGTTTCCAAAGAAGGTTTGGTGATGACTGCGGCGCACGTTTCGGGCGGGGTCGGGAAAAAAGTCACGATCATCATGCCGGATGGTACGAAACATAAGGCAAACACGTTGGGTTTGATGGCGGAAACGGATGCCGCCTTGGTACAGATCACGGACACGGGTGAGTATCCGTTCGTGGAATTGAATCGCACGGGAAATATCAATTTGGGCGACTGGGTTTTCTCGCTAGGCCACTCAGGTGGGTTCAATAAAGAGCGTGGTGCGGTCGCTCGTTTGGCGCGTCTAGTGAGAGTGGCAAACACCACCTACCAGACAGACGGAACACTGATCGGTGGCGATTCTGGCGGACCTTTGTTTGATCTAGATGGTAAGCTCATCGGGATTCATTCACGCGTCGGCCCGCAGCTTCCAGTCAACATGCATGTGCCAGTCCAAGTTTTTATCGATAACTGGGAACCGATGATGAAATCCGAGTTCATGGGCGAAGGTCCATTTGCTCAGAAACCTATCAAAGGAAACGGCATGCTCGGAGTGGCGACGAAGTCGGTTGAAGCTGGTTTGGAAATCACCAAGGTCGGCAAAAAAACTGCGGCTGAAAAAGCCGAGCTCAAAGTAGGCGATGTGATCCGGAAGGTGGATGGCAAGGAAGTTAAAACACGCGAAGAACTCCAAACCATTATCAAAGACAAGTCTGCGGGAGAAGAGTTGGAACTGGAAATTTTAAGAGATGGAAAAGAACGGAAAATCACTGCGGAACTTGCTGAGCGTTAAGTGGATCATCCTGTTCACAGGAATCGCTGGTTCACATCTGCTTTTTGCTCAGCAGTCACTCGAAACCTTGTATCGTCTAACAGGTGATGCGGTGACAGGTGTGTTCGAGCCGCAGCGTGAAGTCATCCAGAATTGCAGCGCGGTGATCTACAACAAGCGGGATGAAATTGCTTACGGTGTGGTTATTTCCAAAGACGGTTACATCTTAACCAAGGCGAGCGAAATTCAGATAGAGGAAAAGAGCGAGGAAGAGGCTAAAGATAAGGCTGAACCAGAGGGCGAAAAAAAGAGCGAGGATAAGGCCAAGCCAGACGGCAAAGAAAAGAGCAAGCCTGGAAAGGAATTCAAGCTCCCTATCCCAGAGGGTTTGCCGCCAGGGACTAAAATAGAGGACGCAGGTGCCATCGTGTTAGCGGTGCGGGTGGATAAACAGGAGTTCGATGAGGTGAAAATAGTCCATATCGATAAGAAATGGGACGTCGCACTGATCAAGGTGGATGCGCAGGATTTAACGCCCGCTGAATTCGCTCCCGATAGCAAGTTGGAGCAGGGGACTTGGGTGGTGGTGAATGGTGCAACCAGCCGTACCAAGCGACGCGTGCTTGCTGGAATCATCAGCGCACAAGCTCGTGAGATTCCTAAAGATGGAGTGGTCGGCCTCGGTCTTGTTTTGGAAAAGGTCAAAGATAAACTTCAGGTCAAAGATGTGAGCAAAGGTGGCGGTGCGGATTTGGCGGGAGTCAAAGTGAATGACATCATCGTGAATCTTGAGCAAAAAAAAGTCGCCGAACTCAAGGATATCGCTGAAATTTTAGTAGGTAAAAAACCAGGCGAGGAAGTGAAGCTCACGGTGAAACGCGCTGGCAAAGATGTGGAACTGACGGTTAAGTTAGCTATCCTTGCTGGATCGGAAAAACCGATGGATCGCAACGACCAGATGAGCGGTGATTTTTCCGAGCGCAGGAGCGATTTTCCTCGCGTCATTCAGCACGATATTCTGGCGAACAGCAACACCATGGGTGGGCCGGTTTTGAATATGAAAGGTCAGGTCGTTGGCATGAATATCGCCCGTGCGAACCGATGCGAAACCTATGCCATTCCCGTTGAGGAATTGCAGGTAATTGCCAAGGAAATGTTAGAACATTCATTCAAGTAAATCACATGTCTACCCAAAGATTAATTCATACATCGGTAATCATTGGCGCTATGTGCCTGCATGGATTCGCTTATGGCGAAAAGAATTTCAAAGTGCCTGCAAACGCGATGGAGATTTTAGGCAAATACTGCACCGACTGCCACGAGGACGGCACGGAGAAAGGCGATATCCGTCTCGATAATTTGGAAGAACTCACGCTGGATGCACGCTTGAATTTAATGAACCGCGCACTGGAGCAGGTTTATCTAAAACAGATGCCGCCGAAAAAAAAGGATCAACCCAGCGAAGAAGAGCGTAAAGCATTAGGCGGTTGGATCTGGGATGAATTACACGCTCACAACGCCTCCAAGCTCGAAGATAAACTGCGTTATCCATCCTACGGAAACTACGTCGATCACGATAAACTCTTCAGCGGGAAAATCAAAGAATCGGCGTTCACACCCGCTCGGCGTTGGTTGATCAGCCCGATGATTTTTGACGAAAGAGTGCGCGATGTTTTCATGCTCGAAGGCAAAGAACGCAACATGCAACTCACTGGTGTCACGAATCCTTTCGTGCTGCCGGATGCATCCGGTGTGCGCGATTACGATATCGGCCAGCTCGATGGCGGAAGCTTGTTGGTGATGCTGACCAATGTGGAATGGATCTCTGAAAAACAGATCCGTCCCGCTCGTGTGAAGGCCGGTGAAATCAAAGCCGATGAATTTTCTGATCCCAAAGATCGCTGGTCTCCAAGTCGTACCCCGGCTGAATTTGAGACCGTTATCGTCAATAAATCCACTCCCAGTGATGATCAAATGCGTGCCGCTATTACGCAGCAATTTGGGCTCGTGCTGCGTCGTCCTCCAACAGAGGTAGAGATGGCAAAATATCTGTTACTCACCCAAGATGCGATCAAAGCCGCTGGCAATAGCGAAGGCCTGCGGCAGATGCTTAAAACGGTTTTGTTAGAATCCGAATTTCTCTATCGACTCGAGTTTGGTGCGGGTGTGCCGGATAAATATGGCCGGAAAATGCTTTCACCACGCGAGGCAGCGTATGCGATTTCCTACGCGATGGGGGATAAGGGTCCCGATGCAAAGTTGCTTGAAGCTGCTTCGCAGGATAAACTCAAAACTCCAGAGGATTTCAAACGCGAAGTTACTCGCTTGCTAGACGATAAGACTTACTACCACGGCAGCATTGATCCCAGCGGGAACACCAGCAAAGTCGTTTCTTATGCCGTAACCCATCCGCGGATCATACGGTTTTTCCGAGAATTTTTCGGTTACCCAAATGCGCCGAAAGTTTTCAAAGACGCCGAACGCAGCCAACGCGTCTATCAAAATGCTGACCGCGGTACGCTCGGCACGGGCGGTTTCCTCGTCGATGAAGCGGATAAGGTAGTTGCTTGGTGTGTGGAGAAAGATCAAAAAGTTTTCGAGAACTTGCTCACTACTGATCAGTATTTTGTTTTCGACGCTGGCGATAGTAAGGCAGCCGCGGTGACCATCGAAAAATGGCGTGGAGTTTGGGAGAAATTAAAAGATTCTGAATGGAAGACCGATCCAGAAAAAGTTGTGCTCGCGAACGAGGAGTTTCTCAAAACGGCACTGCAAATTGTGCCGGGTAGTGAAGGGAAGCCATTGCGGCACGCGAATACCCTCAAGCGTTGCATGTTACATTTCGAAGCTACGTTCGGTAAAGGAGTCACGCCTTTCGTGAATTTTCCATGGCAACACGGCAATACCTACTGGCACTCCCCGATTTACAATTTACCAGCACCTTCTGGCAAAGACGGAAAATACAACGAGCCACCGTTTGATTATCAGGTCGTGCAACCCTTTAAAATCGAGCATCGAAAGGGTATTCTCAGCCATCCAGCATGGTTGGTCGCGCATTCACTCAATACCGAGACCGATCCCGTGCGTCGCGGCCGTTGGATACGTGAAAAATTGTTAGCCGGCCGAGTCCCAGATGTCCCGATCACTGTCGATGCTGTCGTCCCAGAAGATCATCACAAAACCCTACGCACTCGTCTCGATGCAATCACGCTGAAACAAGAATGCTGGAAATGCCACGAATACATGAACCCGCTGGGTTTGCCTTTCGAGATGTATGATGACTTCGGGCGTTTCCGCACAGATGAAGTCCTTATCCATCCTGAAAATGTCATCGGCAAAGACGATCGCGGAAATACATACAAAAGTCTACCTATCGATCCGCGTGGAGCACTCGACAGCACCGGCAACCCTGCGCTTGATGGCGATGTTAAGGATGCCCTTGATATGATCGATCGCTTGGCAAAATCCAGCCGCGTTCGCCAATCCATCATTCGGCACGCTTTCCGCTTCTATATGGGACGCAACGAAATGCTTTCTGACTCCCAGACCTTGATAGACGCCGATAAAGCCTACGTATCCAGTGGAGGTAGCTTCAAAGCGGTCATTGTTTCCCTGCTGACATCTGATTCTTTCATTTACAGAAAATAATTGTCTCTATAGATCATTCAATCATCAAAGCCCCAACAAAAAACACCCATTATGAATAAAAGACGCGAATTTATCAGAAACGCATTCCTAGCGATGGGTGGTCTATCCATGCCCGGGATGATTCCACGGCTTTCCGCAGCTTCAGGTGGTTCTGTTCTAACAGGCGCACCGCCGATGCGCTTCATCTTCATGCATCGCGGAAACGGGCTTTTCCCGAAAGTCATGGTTCCGCCGTCCTTCTCTGCTGAACATAAAGCCATGGAGGATAAAAAACTCCCCTACGAGGTGGATCTCGATTCCCATACGCTTCCCGAATGGATGGCTCCGCTTGAGGCACACAAGAAAAATTTAACCATTCTCCAAGGCCTCTCAGGAAAAATGTGCACGGTCGGCCATCACTCGTGGTGCTCTTCTTTGGGAGTTTATAAAGCAAACGAACGCAACAGCTCGATCAAATGGGCGACTGTTGATTTCGAACTGGCGAAACTTTTCCCATCACCACTCGAGCACATCGAGCTCGCATGTTTTCCGACCGGTGGCGGTAATGCACGCGGCGGTCTCAATGGAATCGCCAAAGGCTTCTCGGCACGTGGCCCTCAACAACCCAACTACGCCTTCGGCGGCCCGGGCATCGCAGTTGATGAAATTTTTAAATCGGTTTCCACCGATAAGAACGATCAGATCCGCTATCAGCTTGAGCGTAAAGTGTTAGAATTCGCCGCTGGTAACCAAACGGAACTTGCACGTCACATCAACGGAATCGAGAGGCAGAAGGTCACTAACTACGCAAATTCCATCGAAGACATTCGCGAGCGCAACCGCAAGATCGACCTGATGACGGACATCGTTCGCCAACACGTCCCGAAATTGGAAAGCAAGTATCTCAGCAACGAGATGGATACGTTCACCCGCCAAGTCGGGCACACGGAAGTCTTGCTCTCTTCTCTGATTTCCGGACTCACCAACGTGGTCGCCTTCACGGTTGATGAACTCGGTCACGACTACACCGGCATCACCGGGATCGAAAAAGAAAAAGTCAACATGCACGACATCGGTCACGGCAAGCCTGTCAAAGACGTCTCCGCGGAAGAAGTTCGCAGACGCACCGAAGTCCATCACATGGATCTTGTGAACCGCATCGTCACCCGCCTCAAAAGTGTCCCGGAAGGTAATGGCACGATGTTTGACAACACGATGATCTGCTATTTCCCATCATCCGGTGAGACGCATCACGCCCATGGCTTCGAATTCCCATTCCTGATCATGGCTGGCGACAACACCAAGATGAACCTCGGTCGCCGTTACATCCGTCTGCCCTACTGGGGCACGGAAGGTCACAAGACCCTCGGAAATTTCTACACCTCCATCCTCAATTCCTACGGAAACCCGATCAAACACTACGGCGATCTCGATCCTGGCCTCAAAGGCATCCAAACCGGCCCGATCAAACAACTGCTAGTCTAGTCCCTATTATGGACCGCGCGAGTCCACTCGCGCCCCGACAAATTCGGTGATCGTGCTTCGATATATTCGGCAAATGGACCGCGCGAGTCCACTCGCGCCCTGACATGTCACGCGGTTCATCGGGATACAGCCGTCCCATGGCGTTTCATCGCTTAAAGTTTCGGCCTGCTCTTGCAACCGGCCCGATGGTTCCGCCCGTGATGAATTCGGCTTGGGTCAGCGTCTGACGTAAGTCCGGTTTCTTCTGACTGACGTTTGCTGCCCAGCGCACAATTCGCCTCACCAAGGGACGGGTTTCCCAAAGGATATGCGCCACCGTCGGGCGGGACCACTCGAAGGCCGGACTGGGATCGGCACAAATGAGCGATACATCTTGCGGCACGCGCAGGCCCCGGCTTGTGCAGAATTGAAGTGCGGCGACATAAAACGGTGCCTCGTCGGCAATCAGCGCAGTCGGCGGGGTGATACGAAAAAGTAACTCAAGACGTTTGTGCAAAGCCTTGGGGTTCTCTTCCCAATCCGGCAGGTTGTATGGTCCGGGCGTGATCCCTTGGGCTTTTAATTCGTCGAGAAAAGCTTGTACCGCCACCCCTGGTTTCGGCAAGCGAGTCGCACGCCGTGTCAACATCACAATGCGCTGGTGTCCCAGCTCGGCCAGGGCCCGCGTGGCGGCAACAGTCGCCGGAATTTTGTCCGGACCTGCCGCCGCGATCGGTAACCCGCGGCGTCGACCGAAAAGGGCGAAGGCGGGCAAGGGTTGCGCGGCAAACCATGTCAGCACCTCTCGGGAAGCAGAGCAAACGATCCAGGCATCCGCCTCGGTTTTTTCCACCATGCGCCGAATGCGCGAAACATTCATATCAAGCTCAATCAGGGTTTTCGGGGCGAAGAAAGCGACATGTCCCGCCTCGATCAACATGTATTGCAATTCAACCGTGTATCCTTCCGTCACCGGTACGGGTTCATAATCGAGGATCGCGATCCGCATCGGTCGTGCTTTTTTAGGGTCAGGGCTGGCAATCAGGCGCTTGCGCCCCAGTCCCTGACTCACTAATACCCCCTCATGCTCAAGCTGTCGCAGCGCCGCCTCCACCGCATTGCGTGAGGCCCCCAACTCTTCGGCTAAACGAAACTGCCCCGGCATCATTCCAGTCCAACGCCCACGCATCAATTCCTCGCGCAGATGGTTGGCGATCTGTTCGGCGGTATTTAATCGGTCCCAAGCTTGCATGGGAAAAACCTACATAAAAAACAGGTAAGCAGAAAAGAAAAAAATTCACAGGTATCCCACAGCATAAGCGCGGGGCTGTGCAAGCCTTGAATTTACAAGGCTTAATGGTCCGATTTGGGTGATGGCGATTGCGAGTTTTTTTGAGTTGGTGAGTGAATGACGAGTTTA
>Ga0315901_10001062_pt1 | contig 39621 bp, 36 predicted proteins | sample LakEriMetagenome_10_FD_203761 | JGI IMG/M metagenome (GOLD analysis project Ga0315901, IMG submission 203761) | Freshwater fungal communities from buoy surface, Lake Erie, Ohio, United States - Buoy 2 MA116 | ecosystem: Environmental > Aquatic > Freshwater > Lake | place: USA: Lake Erie, Ohio...
TTGCTTCTCGCTGCGCCACTCGGGGTCCCGAACGCTTTCGCGTTCGCCCCTCTTGGCTACGCCGTTCGTTTTCGTCTCGGCAGCAGCGCTCACGCGTTTTTGCCGATCCGAAAGCTCACCACACACTCCGCCACCCGTGGCACGGTGCATGAAAAAATTTCGCACAGTGTGAAAGCCAAGAATCGATGTAAAAACTGGGGTTTGACGGAGTCTGTTTACACCGACACGCACGGTGTTTTCAGATTTACGCACTGTGCATGCACGGTTTAGAGAATAAATTCTCGAAACATTTTCGAAGGATGATGCACCCCGAGTCGATCTTGTGCCAAATCAAGCATGACAGCCCAACTCTGGGCACCTTCGATCGGTGATTGAAGCGGATGATGCCGAGCATTGCGAATACTTTCACATGACGCGCTCGAGCTTTCGAAAGTCAGTGACAGAGGGTATCCATTTGTTTTTTGTAATCTGCGAAAGGTGGCAACCCCACAGAGGCTCTGCGGGTGTCGAGCTCCTCGGGTTTCTCAATCTCAATGGGCTGCCAATCGCCCAAGCCTTTGCACATTCCTTGAGTTCCAAAGCGCTGCGGTTTGCGCCTTGTTTCATCATTCCATGAGGCTGCAACTCGATCAAAAAGGTAGGCAAAGTTGCGCGGATTAGTTTCTTTCTGGGGATAAAGTGTTTCGAGCCTACCAAGCACCATTTTCTGAAATTCTGGTTCACGATCGGCGTGCTGAGCGATAAGCCAAGCCTGTGCGTCGGCTTCTTCTCCGAAAGAGCTGATTCGAATCCAATCGTAAGTTTTCAATAACGCTTTCAGGACATCCGTATTTCCCGAATCAAGACTGCTCCACCTGGGGCTGAACAGCGTAAAAAAGCAACTTTTCTCTTCACCGGAATATCCGTTCCGAATTGGAATATTCTGTATGAAGTTTCTCATATACTGGTCAACTTCTTCCATGAATTTTAGTTTTCTCTTGACCCATTCCAGGTCAGTTGGATTCGCCGGGAGGGGATCATGTTCACGCATGCGCAGCAACGCTGAGTCGTATTCGGCAAGATCTATGGTCACCTTGGGAAACTGTTTTCCACAATCGGGTCGGCTGTCGTCCGCATTTGCTCTCGCTGCGCATAACAGTAATGATAGAACGGTCATCATTAGATATCTCATGGTGCTTTTTCCAATTAAAAAACGTTTATCTAGAAGCCCCAATAATAACTGGACTACACTGCCGAAGGTGCTTGATAGGGCGTTTTCGTTATTGTTTCCATAAGGCATTCGCAAGTCTTTTTTTCTGCTCGCCATTGACTTCTTGAGCTCTGCTGTGTCGGACTAAGAGCCCGGTGCCCGCGTAAGTGTTGATTTCGGGTAAGTATCGGAAGTTAGAGTGATCATCGCTTTGTGATTTTCCTGCGGACTGTGCTGTTCGGAAAGTGAGTGGGCATAGAAAGAGTTTACTTGCCTCGCAAACTATAGGCAAAATTCCTGAGAGCCTCCATGCTTGAGATTACTGAACAGACAGGGGCAAGCTACTGACAAGTTCGAGACAGGACTGAAAAATTTTGTTTCTGTGCTGAGATAAATTCTCCACGAAAATTCTAAATTCAATCACATCTCATTTGTTTAAGCCCCAGTGTCTCAAATTGAGACACTGGGATAGGCCAAAAACCCCCGAATAAGTGTCTCAGAATAATACACTTCACAGCACAATTTGATTCCCTCAAAGTCCTACTGGCTTGTCATGAGGACAGGCTTTTGAAGGTGTTTTTGCATGGGAGTTCAACGGATGACGACCAACTCAAATGCGACTGGGAACTGCGACAATTGCGGCGCTTCATTGACCTTGAGCAGGAGAGAAACTCGGTTTACCAATGTAGGTACGTTCTTTGAAAATTGGGTCACGAAACGTGATCTGGCCAGAATGCTGTGTGTGTCTGAGGGGCTTATCAACAAACTTGTGGGTGAGCGCGGAATGCCGCACATCAAGCTGGGTCGGACTATAAGATTTTCTGTCAGTGAAGTGAAGAATTGGATGATGCAGAAAGGCATCAAGCAATGAAAAGTTCACGTCACAAATTCAATGCAAAAATGTATCAAGGCAGGGCTCGTATCTATACAAAAATTCCTGGAACCGTGAACATCCAGAGGATTTGGGTGTGGGATGAGTCGCGCTTGGAATATGTGCCTCCGGTCAGGGGGAATGCGTTTGAAGCGATGCGCTACGACGTCACCACAGAAGGTGGCCGCAAGCGCGTGCGTCAATCGTTTTCCACTCTCGATGAGGCGCGGATTTGGCAAAACCGGATCGAAGCTGCGGTGAACAATCAGCCCGTTCCTGAAAGGGATTCTTCGTCAGATGTGCCTACCGGTGGTCCGCTGCTCGGTGACGTTTATGCGGAGTATCACAGACGCAAACTGATGAAGTTGAGTGTCAACACACGGCTCAAATACGAGCAGTATGTGAGGCTGCACATGCAGGACCTGTTGCAGCGCCCCATCCGCAGTCTGACACCGCACACCATTGACGAATGGCTCGACCGGTTGACCCGAAAGGCCACGCGCAGTGGTGCATCGCATCGTCGTTTTTCCTTCGACCATGAGCTGACGTTTTTGAGTGGGCTCATCAATTATTACATTGAATACTTCGAAGACCCTGTGTTCCGGTCACCATTGCGCAAGAGACATCGGCAAGATGCCGTGCTTGCCAAGGCGCCCCCGAAGCATCGGGACCTCACCGAAGGGGAGTTCAAGAAGTTTTTGAATGAGCTCGCGAAGGGGCATCAAGGGGAAATGTTCTCTTGCATGGCCACCGTTCAGTTCTATCAAGCATTGCGGATTTCCGAAGTGGCGGCTTTGCATTTTGAGGATCTCAACCTCAATTGGAAAACGCCTGAGGATTCCACGCTGCGCATCTGCCGGCACATTGTGTATTTGCGCTCTAAGGGTTCAAAGCCGGTCCTCATGGCGGGGTTCAAGAACGCCTCTGGCGGATTGAACTCCGTTCGCGAACAACCGGTTTTCCAGCAGTCCTTTGAGGCATTGAAGGGCGTCTTTCGCATCGGAACGGGACTCATCTTCTGTTCCAGCAAAGGACTTCCGCTCACCTACCGGCAAATTCAGAGCGCGTATGACGATGCGTTTCGCAGGGCGGGTCTTCCGTACTCGGGAACCCATGTGTTGCGTCACGGAGGTTGCCGTCGGGTGTACAACGCCACCAAAGACCTTGCCGTTGCGCAGATGCTTCTTGGTAACGCAGACCTGGACAGCACACTTGTTTACGCCAAACGTGACAAAAGTGCGGTGCATGATTTTGCAAAGCTGAGCTGGGTGCACGACCGGGCGGAGACATCCTCACCACAGCAGGCTGAACGCAATTGAACGCAAATCGGTTTTACAAAACAAAAACCCCAAGGTCTTTCGACGCTTGGGGTTTAGATGGCGGAGAGAGAGGGATTCGAACCCTCGTACGGGGTTAACCGTAACACGATTTCCAATCGTGCTCCTTCAGCCACTCGGACACCTCTCCACACGATTGTCCTGAGTCCTAGACCAGCCCCGCTGGAATTTCAAGCCGCTCTTGCCACACAATGCTCGAGAGCCGTCTTGAAACTCAAATCCAATCTATGATGGGCATCAAAGATTGTTGAGAATCTTTCAAGCCTTCAAAAACAAGATGTCCAGCATTCGAAGCTCGTTTGAGGAGCTCTATAAAACCACGCTGATCACGTTCGAGAATTGAGACGGTCGTTTGATTGGCATACAAATCAAGGTAGTGGCGCAGCTGACGGCTGGATAATGCCGTATGATAGGTATGACCCGGATTCATTGCCAACCGAATAAAATCGTCCCGATGTTCAAGTGCATAGCGGCAACTCTCAATAAAAATCTTTGAGACGTCATTTCGGATTTGCTGAGGTAGCGCGCGGCTGATGACGTTGAGTCCAAGCGGCAGGCTGGCTCCGGTCTGAGCTGTCCAGAGTTCACCAATATCCATGAGCTTCAGGCATCCATGATCAGCAAACGTAAGTCGACCCTCGTGAATAAGGAGGGCGGCTGTTGGTTGACCTCGGGATTCACACATTTTGAGATGCTCAAAGACACGGGTCAGGGGAACGATCGGCACCGCCTCGCAACTGGCAAATAAGAGTCCGACAAGCTGTGCGACGGTATGAGCTGTTGTCGTTTGACCGGGGGTCAGAAGATGCAGTTTTTCTGCACAGGCCGCTGGGCCCTCAGTCCAGACACGCTGGCCCTGCCCCCCTTCAAGAGTCACCACGACCGGACCATAGGAATCACCCACCGATGCACCCATGCGCATCGGTTGATGGGTTTTTAGAAGTCGGAGCGCGTGAATGGCAGAGACGGCGCAAACGTCCGCGCCCCCTGTTGATGCTATTTGGTTGAGTGCTTGGGTGTCTGCTTCTTCAAAGCTGAAGAGGTATGGCCTGTCGGCAACACAACTGCGGACAAGCCCCGACGTGAGGGGCCAGAACATCAGACGATCATCCGGATCCGGGCTATGGGCCACATGAATGTGTAATTCTTGAGTTGAATTGAATTCTGAATTCTCTGTACTCAGCAAGGGTCGTCTACCTTTTATTGACGTGATTCTCAGTCATCAATCGATTCAGGCGAGGAGTCAAGCGTATTTGCCCTCTGCTAACATACTAAAGAGAAAGCGTCTTTGAGAAAAAAAATGAAACGCTAGAAAGTATCTTGACCGAATCCTCTGATTGCACTAAGTCGAACAACTCATCGCATCGGGCCCTGTCCTTAAGGACGGGAGAAACCGTGAAGCTGTCTGCGTTAGCTCTGCAAAGGAATACGCCTGTGAGTACCAAGTACGCTATCGTTAATGTGTTCGGTCGTCAGTTCAAAGTGAAAGAAGGCGACAAAATTCAAGCCAACTATTTTGCAAGTGATGTGGGCGCTAAAGTGTCTTTTTCTGACGTCTACATGCTGAACAACGGAAGTAATTACAAAGTTGGTGCACCAACTGTTGCAGGTGCCAAGGTGACGGCAACTGTGTCGGCACATACGCGTGCTGACAAAGTGTTGGTTTTCAAGTATCTCAACAAAAACCATTTGAAGAAAACACAAGGTCATCGCCAGCCCTACACGGTCCTGACAATCGAGAAGATTGAAGGCTGATTATCCAGTCCAGGCGTAGCGACGATCGATTATTATTTTCGAGGAATTTGCAATGGCAACCAAAAAAGCCGGTGGTAGTACCAAAAACGGTCGAGACAGTAATCCTAAATTTCGTGGCGTGAAGACTTATGGTGGCGAAAGCGTTCGCGCTGGAAACATTATCATCCGTCAAGTTGGAACCAAGATTCATCCTGGTTTCAACGTCGGCATGGGCAAAGACTTCACACTGTTCAGCAAGATTGATGGTGTTGTGAAATTTGAGTTCATCTCCCGTACGCGTCAACGCGTGAGCGTTTATCCTTCAGGAGCTGAAGCGTAAGCTGATTGTTCCTTGTTCTGAGAACAGACCAAGCGTTGTTGAAGAGCGCTTGGTCTGTTTTTTATTTGAAGCAAGCATCAATTTGTCTGTTCCAAGTTGTTTCATTTTGCTAGCGTCCCCCCCACGCGGCATCGCCGTGACAAAACGCACTCGATGCGGAGTAATTTTTGAATGAAGTTTATTGATATCGCGGAAATTCAGGTGAAGGCCGGAGATGGTGGCGCAGGGATGTCTCATTTCCGACGCGAAGCAAATGTCGCGTTTGGCGGGCCCGATGGTGGTAATGGTGGGCGCGGAGGCAACGTGATTCTTGAAGGTGACGAAGGTCTCCATACGTTGCTCGACTTCAGATACAATCGAATTCATGAAGCGGAAGATGGCGGCAAAGGCGGAACAAATAATCGTCAGGGAAAAATGGGCGACGATCTTATTTTGAAAGTTCCGTGCGGCACTGTCATACAAGATGTGGACAATGAAGAACCCATTGGTGAAGTCATCAAACATGGTCAGCAACTGGTTGTTGCCACGGGTGGAAAGGGCGGTGTTGGAAACCATGTTTTTGTGTCTTCTAGTAACCAAGCTCCAACTAAGACAATTCCGCCTGGAATGGGTGAGCGCAAAAGCATTCGCCTTGAACTCAAAATGCTGGCCGACGTTGGCATTATTGGCGCTCCCAACGCAGGCAAGAGTACGTTAATTACGGTTATTTCAGCTGCGCGTCCAAAGGTTGCAGATTATCCGTTTACAACTTTGGTACCCAACTTGGGTGTTGTAAGTCATAAAGATGCTGATCCCTTTGTTGTTGCAGATGTTCCCGGGCTCATCGCAGGCGCAAGCGAGGGTAAGGGTCTGGGGCATGATTTTCTGCGTCATATCGAAAGAACTCGTATTCTTATTCATTTGATTGATGCGAGTCAGGAATCCTCCGAGGCAATGATTTCGGACTTCGAGGGGATTTTGAATGAGCTTGCGCTTTATGATCAGCAGTTGCTCTCAAGACCTCGTTTGACGGTTTTGTCTAAACTGGATCTTGTTTTGCCAGAAGGTGAAGACGTTTATCAAAACGAAGACGCGCTCAAAGAATTTAAAGCTTATTTGGTTTCGAAAAATGTGGAATTCATGGAGTTGAGCTCGGCTCGGCGTATTGGAATTTCAAAGATTTTAGACAAGGTGGTCGAGTTGTTGGATACACTGAAGGAGGGCCACTCAGATGGCAAAAAAGACGCTTGATCAGCAGGTGATAAAAGCAGGCGAACGGATTTTGGAGCGTGAAGAACTTGTTAAACTTGCACTGGCGATTGGTCTTGAAAAAAAGGCAACACGTCCGTTGGCCATTGATTTAAGAAACCAGGGAGCATTTACAGAATACTTTGCCATTTTGAGTGCAGCAAACGCGCGTCAGGTTGCAGCCGTTGCAGAAGATATCCGTTTGTTTTTCCGTGATCAGCTCGGTTTGTTGCCTGTTGCCATTGATGGTCGCGAACAAAGAACATGGATCCTCCTTGATTATGGATTCATGTTTGTTCACGTGTTTCAAGATCCTACGCGCGAGCTCTACAGCTTGGAAAAGTTATGGAGCAAAGGCCGTTATATGACCCCATCGGAACAAGATTTGTCGGCTCTCTTGGCAGAGGTTAAAGCCGCACTTCCAAAAACAGCATCTCCGATCGACGTTGAGTCGGATGAATTGAATCACTCATCTCTCTGAGTCATGCAATATTCTTTTGTGACACCGTGGAAGCTTTCATCTGGTCCAGCAAGGAACTGGTCAGATGATTTGCTTCAGCGCATCCAACGATTCTCGCCTGCGCAGATCATAAGCCCCACGAGAACGCTAGAAAATGAAAAAGCGGCTGAACAGTTTTTGCTCGCTGAGTGCGAAAAAATCGTTCAAGCCCGAGGCGTTCTTTTTTTTCTCGATGAGCGCGGGCAAAACCCGACAAGTCAAAAGCTCGCTCATGATCTGTCAGCAGCACGTGATTCGGGTTTCAGAACAGCAGCGTTTGTGTTTGGAGGTGCCTATGGTTTGCCATCGGCCCTGCAGGTCTACTTGAAGCAGGCGCGAATGTTATCGCTGTCAGAGCTGACTTTTGCACATGAGCTAGCGCTTGTTGTGGTCTTGGAGCAGGTGTATCGAAGTGAAACAATCAGAGCAAATCATCCCTACCATCATGGCGGAGCGTCACCCTTGGTTGCAACGTTTAAAGGTCGCTCCGGTTCTCAGTCATAGATGCTTTCGTTGTGAGAAACGGCCTCAAGACTTTTGTTCTGTCCTCTGTTTCCCGTGTCTAAAAATTCTTTCCTCTCATACATGGTCTGCGTGCACGCGGTGCGGCATGTCTAAGTGCGGTGGGGTCTGCGCGACAATGCCTATGTTTAAAAACGTGCAGTCGGTGTTTCGTTATGCGGGTCCGCACAGAGAGATTCTGCTGCGCGCCAAAGATGGCCAGGATCCCACCGCAATAGCGATTTTTTCAGAGGTCTATGGCGATGTGGTGCGTCGGGAACTCTTATCTTTAATTAGACGTGAGAACATTCGTTGGCTCGTTGTGCCTCGCATGAGTCTGCAGCGCATTGTTCGCTTAAACTGGCATCCGAATGACTTGTGGAAGACAATAGCGTCCGAGCAAAGTATGGTGAATGTTGATCAGGAACCAGTGCGTGTTTATATGCGGGCGCCCTTTGTTGCAAAGCGCAGAGCTCAATTGAGCTCACGGCTGCGAAGGCAGGATTTGGCTTCAAAGGTCGACACTCATTTGTTGCGAAGAAAGCCACCTTTGGAGGAAGTTTCGGCGTTGTTTGTGGATGATGTTCTGACAAGCGGTGGTACCTTGATTCAGGAATGGCAAAATTTCGTGCGCTTGCATCAGTCAGTTCAGGTCAGAGCTCATGTCTTTACATTGTTTAGGACTCCTCTTTCAGACAATAACCAGGACTGAATCAAGTCAAAAGGACGGGTGCGGTGACAGCAGATGCGTGGGAGATTCTCTTCAGAAAAGCGATGGCTTGGCGCCTTGAACGCGAGCAACGGCTGAGGAACCAAGATGAAATTGGCCGGCTTTTTGCCGGACATTCCGATGGTGGGAATGGTGTGATCGTTGATGCGTTCGGACCGTTGGTCGTTCTGACAATTTATAATCTTCAACTGGTATCGAGTGCCTTGGAGATTCTTAAAGGATTGAGACGCAGCTTTGGAAGTGATGAGCGATTTTTTATTGCTAAAGTTAGGTCACAACAAGGTGGATTTGAGTTTATTGATCCTGATCGTGTTTTGGGACGGCATTGGATTGCTCGTGAAGACAACTGCTTGTTTGAAGTGCGTGCGGACGATAAAAATGATTTTGGATTGTTTCCCGATGCCCGCCCGGCACGGTTGGCTCTGCGGACTTTGATTCAGCCCGATTCCAGACTCTTGAATCTCTTTTCGTATACCTGCGGCTTTTCGATTGTTGCGTGCAAGCAAGGAGTGCACTCGGCCGTCAATGTGGATGCAAGCTCCGAAATGTTGACCTGGGGAAAGCGAAATGCGGCATTGAATCAGGTTGATTTTGCCGTAGTTCCTGAGATGGTCCAAAAATATTTGGCCCGCCTTCTGCGTCGTGTCGGGGAGGGAAAAATCGTTGCTCCTGATGTTTGGATTTGTGATCCTCCGGCGTTTGGAGTGGGACGCGGACAGACGAGAGTTTTGAAACATTTTTGGGGCGATTTTTGGCACGCTGTGAACGTTTTGAAGCCGCGTGCGTTGCTTGTCTTGCGCAACGATCGTGTCGGACATCGCTTTGATGATCAGCTGGCTCTGGCTGTGGAGGCGAACGTGGGCGCTGGTTATGAAGTTCAGCCTGTGGATTTTGCACCAAGTCCTTCACTCTGCTATGAAGGGAAGGATGGCTTTTATAAGCTCAATGAATCATTGATTCTTTTAAAGCGCTAGAACATTTTTGGAAGAAAGCCGATGAGACATTAGGTGGTTTTCTGACAAAACTGTGAATCACCTTGAGTAAAATATTTGTGACATCTGGCGGTGGTTTTTTATGTTGTCCGGAGGTTTGACGATGATGCAGGTGCCCTCAATTCCCTCAGGCAAACTTTCGACAGAGGTGGAGTTTAAGGCCCGACCGTCATCCCCCTTGATGCCAAGCCCTTCTCCTGAAGGCACGATTGGAGAAGCTATTCAGCCCCCCTTGTATGCCCCCGAGCAACATCAGACGTGGGCTGAACTCTACCGTCGTCAGAGTGGAATTTTGGGAAGCCGCGTGTGTCGTGAGTATCTTGAAGGCCGTGAATTAATGAAATATCCGGCAGATAAAGTTCCCCAGCTGGCTGACTTGAGCCGGCGATTGCGCAAGGCAACAGGTTGGCAGGTTATTCGCGTTGAGGGCTACGTACCCGAGAACGTTTTTTTTAAACTACTGGCAAATAAATGCTTCCCATGTACTGATTTTATCCGTCATCCCAGTGAACTGGAATACACCCCGGCTCCTGATATGTTCCATGATTTGATGGGGCATTTGCCTTTAATCACGAACCCTCGATTCGCTTCGTTTTTTCATGCCTACGGTCTTGCAGGAAGTTCTGCGCGTAATGAGGAAGAGGTGTCTTGGTTGGGACGGATCTATTGGTTTTCGGTGGAATTTGGATTGATGAATCCCAATGCTCACAATGGCACCCTTCGCAAGAGCGATGAAACACAAATTTACGGTGCCGGAATTGTTTCGTCTGTGGGAGAGATTCCTCACAGTCTCAGTGATCTCGTAAAAAAAGAACCGTTTGTGCCAGAGGTGGTGTCGCAGAGAGTTTTTGATATTCATCACATGCAGGACACTCTTTTTGAGATCTCGTCATTTGATGAATTAGAGTCAGAGTTTCGCAGGTGGGCATCAGACAAGGGATTGCTTGTTTGAGTTTACTTGGCTCTTTATACCCTGATTGCAACCTCTGCTCTGGCTCAGATCACTTTGTTGTTTCGGTAGCATCGGCTTTTTAGATGCTTTAAAAACTTAAAAGCCAACAGGAAGAATAAAGCTGTTCACTCCGGTTGTGTATCCCTCAAATTCTAAAGTGTCTTCGTCATATTGAGGCAAGAACGCAAGAAGATAATCGATGCCCAGCTTGTGATATCCCATCTCTCCGTCGCGAGAGTAACTCGGACGATCTAAGCGCTCAGATCCGCCCCACGAATTTTTGACTATCAGCGCTTTGATTGTTCCGGAGCGCGCGGCTAATGACTTCAGAGCGCTGCTGACTTCGCCTTCAGGAGTTTCGAAACGCTCTCCGTTAAGCGGATTTTTCCCTTCTGCAATATAGTCTTCAAGGACTGTTGAGTGAAAGCCTTGGCGGATGTCATTTTGAGATGATTTCAATGTTTTAAGATCAAACACACCACTTGAGTTCATTGCACGAAAATCTACAAACCAGTTCACGACCACTGGATAATTGGCATTCATAGCCCGCATAACGCGGCGCATGACGCTTATTTGAGGTTCAGTCAGTTTTCCGTTCCAAGATGGAGATGGCTTCTGATCGACTTCGGGATAATCACTATATGAAAGGGGCCAATCAATTTCCTGCCATCGATCCAAGACGACGCTCAGTGGGGCGGTCTTGCCATTACCGACGGTTAACGTCACCGACGAGGCTGGAATGATTTTGTCCTTGAGCCCCTGCAGCTTGACACCAAATGCTGCGTCAAGTTCTGCACGGATGACATCGGGAGTTCTGGAACGTGACAATGCTCCAGACTTCAAACTCTCGTTCAAGTATTTAGTTGCAACTTTTTGACGATCACTTTTCGAAAGATCTGCTTCTTCAGGAATAAAATCGCCTTCCGAAATGAGTCCAAAGCGCTGCATGATCATCGCGGCTTTTTGAAATGAACCACCGGTTTGGACCTCACGAACATAGGTGTTTGCTAACTGCAGTTCGTAGTGCCGGTAGGTAATGTAGGTTTCCGAAAAATTGGAGTCTGGAATTTGGGATACAGTGTCTGGGCTTCTTAATAGCATTGATTCAAGCCAGCCGATTGCAGCGTAGGCCCAACAGTTTCCGATGCTTTGCCATTTAACCGACGAATGGGGGATGTTCACGGTTTTGAGAGAGGAGCTATCAATGCCGTTCACGGGTTGTTGCGGGAGAGCTGCGCCTTGCTGCTGGATGTCGCACCCAATGAGGCTAGAGAACGAAAGAGTGCTGAGCGACACGAGAGAGCTGCAAGCGAACCTGACAGAACGAATCATGGCGTTTTCCCCCATTTTCAACTCGGTGCTTTATAATCACCGAACGGCCACAGTTGCTAGATGAGTTTCATAGGGAAGTAAAGGGAAAACATTATGAGTCTGGTGCGGCATCAGTTGTGCCTTTTCAGCGTAGTCGTTGGATTAATTGCTGGTGGTTGTGTGGGGTTGCCGCCTTTTGGCAAGCACCTGACAAGGCACAAAGTTCCTCAGGACTTCCAGTTTTCAGCCCAGGGATGGGCATCTTATTATGATGTAAGATTTCAGGGACGAAAGACCGCAAGCGGCGAAATCTACAATGATGAGGAACTTACGGCTGCTCATCCAACCTTGCCTTTTGGCACGGTGCTGTTGGTGCGACGAACTGCAACGGGACGGTATGCGATTGTTCGAGTGAATGACCGAGGTCCGTTCGTCGGAGGTCGGATTGTCGATTTATCGCGGTCTGCTGCTGCAAAAATTGGCCTTTTGTCGGCCGGTATCGGACGAGTTGAGGTTTTTGTCATTCCGCCCCATCATGAATTGATTGCACATCTCTGAAGGAGTTAGTGTCTCATCGGAAAGATTAAAGGGGACTTCAAAATATGGCGGGTGAACGCAAACCAGGCGAGGGAGAGCCTTCCGTAGGGTGGGATGAAGACGTTCTCACTCGTCCCGATGAAAAGTTGGCCAAGCCTCCGTTGTATAAAGTCGTTTTAAACAATGATGACTATACGCCAATGGAGTTTGTAATTCACATTCTGCAAAAATTCTTCCGGAAAAATGAAACTGAGGCCGTGCAGATTATGCTCTTGGTTCATAAAACAGGAAAAGGAATTGCGGGAGTGTTTCCATTTTCAATCGCCGAAACAAAGGTGAAACAGGTGAGCGACTTTTCCAAGCAGCATGGATTTCCGTTGCTGACAACTCTGGAACGGGAGTAACACACATGCTCAGTCCACAACTTGAAAAATGCATCAAGGCCGCCTTTCAATTTGCGACGCACAATCGACATGAGTATTTGACGATTGAGCATTTGCTGCTGATGTTGATAGATGATGTTTCGGTTAAGGAATTGCTTGAAGCATGTGGAGGTAAAGTTGATCCGCTGCGGGATGTTTTGAAAAAATTCCTTCAAGACCACTCTCCCGTTGTTGACTTCTCACAGTCTGAAAATGATGAATCGACCTACTCGCCGACGATGACCCTTGCGTTGGAGCGTTTGATTCATCGAACAATGGTGCGCGTGCGCAGTGCTGGACGCGAAATGGTGGATACAGGAAAAATCCTGATTGAAATTTTTAATGAGCCTGATTGTCATGCAGCGTGGTTTCTTGAGGAACAAGGCATCAACCGACTCGAACTGATGCAGTATTATTCGCATGCACTCTCGGAGGCGCAGCGCGGCGGGACGGACTCATCGCCACGCGATAAAAATTCATCAACAACTCAATCGCCTGCCGGAAAAGAGGATGTCCTTGAAAAATTTTGCGTTCTGTTGAACCGCAAAGTTCTTGAAGGGCGAGTAGACCCTGTTGTGGGTCGTGATGATCTGATTGAACGCATGATTGAAATCCTTTGCCGTAAAACAAAGAACAATCCAATTTTGGTGGGTGATCCAGGTGTTGGAAAGACCGCGGTGGTTGACGGTTTGGCGGCACGAATTGTTCACAAGAAAGTACCGGCACGACTGCTCTCGGCTGAGATTTTTTCATTGGACATGGGGGCCTTGCTGGCGGGGACACGTTACCGCGGAGATTTTGAAGAACGGTTGAAATCTGTGGTTAAGGCCATAGAAGGTCGACCGCACGGAATATTGTTTATTGATGAGATTCATACGGTGGTGGGGGCCGGTGCAACCAGCGGTGGCGCCATGGATGCTTCCAACCTTCTCAAGCCAAGTTTGGCCGATGCAACTCTCAGTTGTATCGGCTCTACAACGTTTAAGGAATATCGAGCGCATATTGAAAAGGATCGGGCCTTGAGCAGACGCTTTCAGAAAATCGAAGTTCGTGAGCCGACCGCTCCTGAGACTATTGAGATTCTCGAAGGGCTCAAGGGAAAGTATGAAGAACATCATCGTGTCATCTACTCGAAGTCTGCCATTCGCGCTGCTGTTGATTTGAGTATTCAACATATTCATGGTCGATTTCTTCCAGACAAAGCCTTGGATGTGATTGATGAGGCGGGTGCTAAAGTCTCGTTGAGAAGCGATGCCGCAGGAGCGTCTTCAAAAAGGTCAGCCGATAAAACGATACCAACTGTTCAGCAAAAAGATATTGAGCGGGTTGTTGCGGCTATGGCGCAAATACCTGAGCGGTCAGTGACTGTGAATCAGAAATTGCAGCTACAAAATCTTGAGACCGATTTAAAGAAGACAATTTTTGGTCAGGATGCTGCTATCGAGACTATTGTTGCTGCGATTCATATGTCCCGTTCTGGACTGTCTCGTCCTTTGCGTCCGATTGGTTGTTATCTTTTTGCGGGTCCGACGGGTGTTGGAAAGACCGAATTAACAAAGCAATTGGCCAAAAGTTTGGCTGTTCCCCTGCATCGATTCGACATGAGTGAATACATGGAACGACATACAGTGTCGCGTCTTGTTGGAGCACCACCCGGGTATGTCGGTTACGATGAAGGAGGTCTGCTGACAGAGGCTGTGACCAAAACACCTCATTGTGTGGTCCTGCTTGATGAGATTGAAAAGGCTCATCCGGAGGTTCACAATATTTTGCTACAGGTCATGGATAGCGGAAGACTGACCGATGCCAGCGGCCGCACCGCAGACTTTCGAAATACCATTGTGGTTTTGACCTCAAATGCCGGTGCACGTGAGTTGAGTCTGCAGGGCATGGGCTTTCTGCCTGAAAGCACTGAAGCTCGAGCTTTGGATGCTGTTAAAAAGCAATTCTCACCGGAGTTTTTCAATCGCTTGGATGCTGTTGTCAGTTTTCACAAACTCAGCCCTGAAAATATGCTGCGTGTTGTGGAAAAGTCGTTGACAGCGCTCCGCGAAAGTCTAGCGGCAAAAAAGGTGATTCTCGAGGTCACCGAAAAAGCACGGGAATGGTTGATGGAGCGAGGGTTTGATCCCGCCTTGGGTGCCAGACCGCTGGAGCGTGTGGTTGACAAAGAGGTCAAACAGCGACTGGTCAAAGAGCTGCTCTTCGGGCCGCTGGCCAAGGGTGGGCGTTGCGTTGTGGATGTGGCCGACAATGTGTTGTCGTTCGCTTTCGCGCCCCCCTCGCTGACCCGATGATCCTTTTTGAGAGCGTCCCCTTAGAAAAGACGCTCTGGAGAAGGAACATTGCCGAGGATCTGGTCGATGTGTGTCATGACATCTTTCGTCAGTCGGGCAGTTAAAGATTCTGCTTTTAGTGTTTCAGTGAGCTGTTCCAACCGTGATGCCCCAAGAATCACGGTGCTCACGTTCGGATTCGCAAGGCACCAGCAAATGCCGAGCTGAGGAAGTGTCAGACCGATGTCATCACAGACGGCTTTGAGTTTGAGAATTTTCTGGTTGAGATGCTCGACATTCTCGCCGAGGTAAATATCCTTCAGCCATTCCATGCCTGGTTTAGAAAATCGGCTCCCTTCCTCAATTCCGTTGAGATACTTGCCTGTCAGAATTCCCGAGGCCAGTGGTGACCAGATCGTTGTACCCATTCCAAAATGCTTAAAGAGTCGAAGATACTCTTTTTCCATACGATCACGGTTCAGCATGTTGTATTGAGGTTGTTCCATCGTTGGCCCAACCAGTCGGTTTTCTTTTGCCACAGCGTGAGCTTGAGTGATCAGATCAGCAGGCCACTCGCTTGTTCCCCAATAAAGAATTTTACCCTGTTGAATCAAGTCATTCATGGTTCTGACGGTTTCTTCGACTGGAGTGTTGGCATCAGGGCGGTGACAAAAATATAAATCTAGATAATCCACCTGCAAACGCTTGAGCGCCTTATGACAAGCATCGACGATATGCTTTCGCGAAAGTCCGCGTTGAGTTGGCTTACTTCCTCCCCAAAACACTTTACTGGATACCGTATAGCTATCCCGATCCCAGCCGGCGTCTTTGATAATTTGACCCATGACAGCTTCAGATTCACCGTTTGAGTACACTTCCGCGTTGTCAAAAAAATTAACGCCAGCATCATAGGCGGCATACATGCAGCGCTTTTGTGTTTCAGATGTCTTTGCATCAAAGGTAATCCATGATCCATAAGATAATGCGCTGATCATAAGTCCTGAATTGCCAAGGCGACGATATTCCATGCTGAAATTCCTTTAAACGATGTGTTGAAGGTGAAAGGCCTGCGCAGTGCAGTGAACAATTATTTAGTTGACGGCTTGGGATGAGCCATTGATTCGCTCATTGCTTGCATCGTTTGAATACATTGTTCCTTTAATTCGAGTGCAGAATGGCCCATCGAAGAAATTGGCTGTGAAATACGATACTCGAGTCTCCTGAAGTTAATAACGAAGCGGTCTTTTTCGAGAATTTGATCTGTCCGATTGAGAACAAGAGCGACGATTGGAACGCCGCTTTGAGCGGCAAGATTGAATGCACCATCTTTGAAATGACCCAGAAGGTGAACATGGTCTGTCTGGCGAGTTCCCTCGGGGAAGATAAGAAGAGAATCTCCTCTTTCCAGTCGCTCGCGCATAGCTTTAAGGCTGTCTTCACGGCTTGATTTTTCTCGACGATTCACAGAGACGTCCCCGCACAATCTCATCCACCAGCCGATGACAGGGATCTTCAAGACGACCCTCTTGGATAGAATGACGAGGGGTCTGCCGATAACAAAGACGAAGATAGGGTCAAGATTGCTGCGATGGTTGGACACAAGAATAAATTGTGCCGGCAAGGCAGCCGCTGCTTCGAGAAGTTTGCGGGGTGAAGGAACTCCAAAAAATAACCTGAGACTCCATGAACACCAGAGCATTCGATAGTATTGTGCAAGATTTTGCCTGCGCTGCAGATCTCGAATAAACAACAGTCTGGCGAGTAAAATAATCTGAATAAGAGCGCCGGTGATGATAAAAGATGGCCAAAAAATGATAGTCATAAACATCTGAAGCATTGTCAAATCGTCTCCTCATCTTCATCGCCGGAACACGGCCCCGAGTCTACTCAGGAAACATCGTATGGAAAAGCCGGCATGATTGTTTTCTTCAAGTAAAGAAGATGTCTTGAGTTCCGCCGGTCAGAATCTATGCTGACCAATAACCGTTTGATGTCTGCACTTCGAGGGGGCGTGTAATGTTGTTCCGTTCGAATGTTGATCCATTATGGATGTTTGCATGTGTGTTGGCTTTCTGTGTGTCTGCAGATGCCCAGGGCAATGCCTTTAAATGCCGGCATCAAACCCAAGGTGCGACACCCGTTCTGGTGTGTTCTGACGATGGAAGTCCACTGCAAACCACTGTCGCACAGGTGGTTCTTCGCAAAATGCCCCGCTGGGGTGTCCATGCAGGGCTCACCGTTGTCGACTTTTGCGTGTCCTCGCGACGATCGGAACAGACTGATTCAAGTATTAGAGTGGATCTCGATTATGGTCTGTCAGCAAAGGTCCCTTCCGACGATCCTGCGAATGTGTGTGAGCGTCGCTATTGTACAGACGAAAAGCGTCAGTTTTCACTTTTCATAAACAGTATTCCCATTCCCGCTGGGTGGACCATTGTCAGCTTTTGGTTGGGTTATCAAAACCGCTCGTTTTCTATCCAATGCAATGAACTCTTACCGTCAGCATACGAGGCAATGCATGAATTCCAATAGAAAAGTCAAAATCTGTGGTTTGATAGGTTGGTCTGCCTTTTGTTTTGAGGCGGTCGCGGATTCATCTTCAGTGTGTGCCGATTTGCTTGTGCAATTCGTTGAGCCTGCGTCACAGACACAGCTGGCATCAACGTCGCGCAGCCTGACTGCACTTATTCCTTGCGAAAATTCAAAGGATCCTACATCTCAGGGTGGTCCCACCTTGATTCACTTTTTCGAGCATTCAGGTAGTCAACTCTGCATTGCACAGCGCTCGTGTGGAAATATCCGCGCTTGGAGCGGATATTTTGGATTACAGGCTGGCTGGAGTGACCTCACTTATTTGGGATCTTTCAATACATTTAGAAAATTTCTTAGATATGATCGCGATTTAAATGGATCAGGAGGAGTCGCTCAATTTGTACTAAGTGGAGGACAGATTGAACGGGACTGCGGACCTTTGAGCACAACCACATGTATTGACGTCTTGAAATAGGTTCATTGTTTTGTCTTGTCAGATAAATAACACGTCAAAAAAACCCTCAAGTGTCGGAAAAATTGATGGTGTCGAAAATTTGATGACGAGAATGACTGAGAAAAAAATTGCGGCACTTTTGTTTGTGTCAAAAGGCTTATCAGGTCAAAAACCAGACAGAACTTAATTTTTTCTGCTGCGCTAATCTCGAAATTGTCAGGCACGTCTGCAAGTGACGGTGTCTTTCGTTCGGAGGTTTGCGTGCTCAACTGCGCAAGAAGGTATAGCCAAATTTTGCTGCTCGGTTTGATTGTACCGGCTGCAGCGTGTTTTGGCGCCGAAATATCCGACGGCAAAAATCAGTCATCAGAACAGTTTGTTGCTGGCAAGGATAGTTACCGAGCAACGTTTGAACTTGGCACCCCTCGTCGCTTTGCTACCCGTTATTTAGGGGAGAGCCGTTCCCTTGAGCTGAGGGTGAGCCCTGCTCGAGCGTCCGAATTTGATGTGAGTCGCTACTATGATTCGCGCTTCATACACCGTGTGGTGGTTGAAGAGAAAAACAGTGATGTTGTGCTCTCATTTCAGCTAAAAAATGCACCTGTTGCGTGGATTGTGACCCATCAAGACAATCCCTGGAGGTTGCTCGTCGACATTTGGAGAACAGAACCTGTCGAAGCACGTAGTCTCGAGCAGGAGTGGAAATGGCAGGACGACGCCTTTGGTCGAGTCAAGAAGTCTTCAAGTTCAACGACTGACTCCCTTGTCATCGGTGGGGCCGCAGAGCAAAAGCCATCAAGGGCTGTTGAAATTGATCTGCCGCCGACAATCGAGTCTTCGAGTCACAGAGATGAAAAGCCACAAGCAAAGAAAGATGTGACCTCGTCCTCTGGCCTAGAGCCAGTCGGGGACGCAAATCTGATCTATGCGCGTGTCGAAGCAGTAACAACTATTAAGCCTGACTCGCTCGCTGCTATGGAGCGTCAGGCAGGTGCAGATGTTGGAGGACTGCAGGAGTTTGATTCCGTCGAAAGATTGGCAACGGCTCTTTACTCCTCCGGACGTACGCAGCAGGCAATTCCGTTATTCAGACGGCTGGCGTTGCTCAACGCAAGGCGTTTTCAGGATAGTCCGCGCCTTTTGTGGATGGCGGGAGAATCGGCATTTATTGATCGCAAGTCCGATCTTTCGAGCGATTATCTGCAAACACTCGTGGGCCGTTTTCCATCACATGAGCAAGCAAAATTGGCTCAGTTGCGTTTGGCCGACCTTCGCCGAATCAGATCCAGCGACTCCGCTCCTCAAAGTTTAAGTGAGCAGTATGCCGACATTGCGACCGATGAACGTGCTCCATGGGCTGCTCGCATCGCGGCATCGCTGCGTCTTGTTGAGCCTGTTATATCAAGTCGTCCTGAATCTGCACGCGCACATCAGGCGGTGCTACAGGCTTGTCTAAACGGTGCATATGTGACCGAACTCATACGCCAGAACTGTGCGTATGTGCAGACTAAGTATGCCGTTAGTCAGCTAGACGTGGTGAGCGCTGATAATGCCGTCAATCGCTTTGCAAGCCAGTATGCCAAAGATCCGCGCGCCACTGTTCTTGCTGCTGAACTTTCTGATCGCATCAAAGTCACTCTCGAAGAATTGATGCGCAAAAAAGATTTTCCTGCCATCGCCGAATTTGAGCGCGCGATACGTCCAGCTGCTCTGGATTTTACTTTACGCGATGCAGATCTTTTGATGGCCCGGGTTGATGGTTGGTTATCAGTGGGTGATGCTCGGCGTGCACTGACCCTTTTGCAAGTCTTTGTTGGCGTGACTTCCGACGAGAGTAAAAGAAATGAAGCATTTGCTCTGGCAGCGCAACTTCATCACAAGCTTCAATCAAAAGAGAGAGCAGAAGCAGCCTTAAAAAAAGTATTTGAAAGTGACGTCCGAAAAAATACGGGCCTGACTGATCGCTCAACAGCAGCATTGAGAGAATCTGCTCGTCCACCTTATTCATCAACAACCGCTCGTCTCATTCTCATTGATGAGCTCAAATTCGGACGATACGTCGAACGAGAAGTTGGCATGTTGACTCTCCTTGCAGAGACAGCCCGAGGCCGCGGAGATGCCGACAAGATTTTTGAAATTCTGCTGGCCACAACGCCGCGCAATGATGATGAAGCCCGACGGATTGAAAAAGCACTCATGGGATACGCAGATGATCTAAGAAGCAATGGTCGTCTTGCAAAGTCTGGTGACACCTATTTAGCCGTCGCAAATCTGGCTCAATCAACAAAAAAGGCAGAGGCCTCTTACAAAGCTGGGATCGTCTATGCGCGTGCGGGATTGGTCGAAAAAGCCAAAACCGCTTGGCAGATCTCTGCGGCTGACACAACAGACAAAAAATTCTCATCGCTTGCAAGCGAGAGATTGGAACGAATTCGCTGACGCCAACAGATCAAAGGGGGAGGAGAGTCAGATGAGCGAAGCCAGACCAGTGGGGTTGTTTGATTTGGAGAATACGGGTTTCAATAGCGCGTCTGTGCTTGATAGCACACGTGGTGTTGGGCACCCCAACGCGGCTTTCGCGAATAACGAGGGCCGCATTACGGAAGAGGAAATGCTCCGGCATTTCCCAACTCGTGATGAAAAGATGTACAAGGTTCTTGAAGTGGCTCGTACCGTCGCCCCAACCAAGGTTCCTGTCTTGATTGTCGGTGAAAGCGGCTCTGGCAAAGAGACTTTGGGCAAGGCCATTCACATTGCGGGCGGTCGGGATCGCGGTCGTTTTGTGGTTGCGAGCTGTTCCAACATTCCTCAAAACTTCTTTGAGATGGAAATTTTCGCAGGATCCCGTTCAGCAAATGAGTATGGGCTTCCGCGTGCTCCTGAGTCCGGCACATTGATGTTGGATGAAATCACCGAACTTGATCCTCAGTTGCAAATGAAGCTTTTGCGAATTCTCAAAGAGCAAGACGTTAATAAAGGTGCACTGCGCCGCGGAACTGCTGCTGATGCGCGGGTGATTGCCTGTACGCACAAGAATATCAACGATGAAGTCAACGCTCAGCGCTTCCGCAACGATCTCTATTTCAAGCTCCACGTGATTCAGCTTGATATTGAGCCATTACGCAACAGAACGGTCGACGTTGATTTTTATTCGGAGATTTTCCTGCGTGAATATAACATGCAGTTCTCCAAAAACGTCCAGCTTTCACCGACGGCAAAGCAGGCCCTGCGGACTTATACTTGGCCAGGCAATGTGCGTGAGCTGCGCAATGTGGTTCAAAGGTCGGTTCTTTTGGCGACACGCGATTATATCAGTGTCGAAGAACTGCACCTGATGAAGGCCAACAGCCGGACCGAAGTTGCTATGAGTGATGCGCTTCCGCAGATCACTCTCCGTGAGTTGGAGCAACGCCTGATCCTGCAAACTTTGCGCCGTATGAACGGAAACCGCACACACACGGCAAAAGCGTTAGGGATCTCTTTGCGTGCACTGCGCTACAAGCTCAACGAGCTCGTCGACTGTGGATATGAGGTTGAGGGCAAGAACGCATGAAAGTCGTCAGTAACCAAGTCTTTGCAAAAACAGATGGCGTGCTTGAAGAAAGTCTGAATCAACGACTGATTAAGCAGAACGTCATCACGAGCAACATCTCGAATGCGCAGACTCCTGGTTACCGAGCCTTTGGATACGAGTTTGAAGAACAGCTGCGCGCGGCCGTTGGCAATGATGGCCAGATGCAGATCCGTGCATCCGACGAACGTCATTTCAAGCATCCAGGTGTGACAGTCAATGGTGATTTGCGGGGTGACCTGCACGTCAAGCCGACCGAGAGCATCGGTAACGATGGAAACACAGTCGACCTGGATGCTGAAATGGCGGACTTGGCATGGAACCAAACGCTGTACAGGGCGACTGTTGAAATTCTCAATCGCCGTTTGGGCATGCTGCGCTATGGAATTAATGGTGGGAGGTAAATTTTATGGGCTTTCTTGACGGCTTGAAAATCAGCTCTTCGGCCTTGGCTGCCGAGCGCGTGCGCATGAACGTCATTTCCTCCAATCTGGCCAATGCCAACACGACAAAGACCGAAGAGGGCGGCCCATACCGCAGAAAAGACGTTGTCTTTAGTGCAGTCGACAGCGGTGTGGGTTTCGACAACCTGATGCGGCAGGCCTTTGACCCAAATCTCAAGGCGGTCAAAGTCGAGGGAATTGTTGAGGACCAAAAGGCTCCTAAGATGGTCTACAATCCTGGACATCCACATGCCGACAAAGATGGAATGGTCGCTATGCCTAACATCAGTGTGATGGAAGAGATGGTCAATATGATCACCTCTAACCGCGCCTTTGAAGCCAACACGACGGCGCTCAACGCAACAAAATCCATGGCAAGCACTGCGATCAACATTGGTCGCGGATAATATTTGGCTGAAGATTCATAGCATGCAGGGAGCTAAAGAATGATTCGCAGTGCGACAGCAAAGCCGATGGATCTTGGTGCAATAGAATCCGACTTACGGTCGCTCGGCGGGCCGCTGAAAGGCAAAGGTGCCGGTGAAGTTACCGACAGCGGAGAAAAGAGCGAGTTTTTGAGTCTCCTCAAAGAAGGAATCAAAGACGTAAACAAGAACATGCAGGAAAGCGATAAAGCCAGCATGGATTTGGCCACGGGAAAATCAAGCAACATTCATGAAACAATGCTCTCGGTGGCCAAGGCTGAACTCGGATTGAATATGCTTGTTCAGATGCGAAACAAGGCTATTGAAGCTTATCAGGACGTCATGAGAATGCAGGTTTAAGAATGTTCGAGAAGCTGAAAACTTTCATTGAACAGTTTCGCTCGCAGACCTCGGTCTTTTATCAAGGACTGACTACGGGACGCAGGATTGCACTTGGTCTGGCGTTGGGTACTGTTCTTGCTATTGTCTTATTTGCGGCATTTTACCGTCCAAAATCAGTCTACGATATTACATACACGAATTTATCGCACGAGGATCGTACAGCGATTCTTGCGCTTTTTAAGAAGCAGAATGTTCAGGATTTTAAAATCGAGGGTGATTCGCTTCTGCTTCCCGAGGAAAAACAAAACGAATATAAGATGATTCTTGCGCAGGAAGGACTTCCAAGTAATGGCGTGTCCGTTGGTTGGGAGAAGTTTGATGATCGCTCATTCGGAATGACCGATTTTGATCAGCGCATCAGTAAACTTCGAGCGATTCAAGGGGAATTGTCGCGAAGTATTAATAAGCTCGACCCTGTCGAATCAAGCCGCGTTCATATTGTGATGCCAGACCCTGCGATTTTCACGCAGGACAAAAAGCCTGCTACAGCTAGTATTATGCTGAGAATGAAGCCCGGCAAGCAACTGAGCTCGAAACAGGTTCAAGGTATTCTGCATCTTGTTGCACGTGCTGTTGAAGGGCTCGAGCCAAATAACATTGCGATTGTTGATGAGCTCGGGAACATGCTCACACGGCCGGATGATGAAGATGGTGGCCTCGACAAGGTGACCAATGCCCAAAGGGAATTTCAAAAACGTGTCGAGCGCGAGATGGAATCAAGCATTCGCGAAATATTGAGCCGCGTCGTCGGCACCAACAAAGTTGTCGCCAAGGTTCAGGCAGATGTTGATTATAAAAAAGTTGAGACAACGGTTCAGGATGTTGATCCGGAGCGGACTGTTGTTCTTGGATCTCAAAAAAATGAGCAGTCTTCGCAAGGGCAGGGTTTGAACCCAACCGGTGTCCCAGGGGCAAAGAGCAACTTGCCTGGTGAAAAGGATGATGCCGCTGCGGGAGGAAGTTCCAACAGCAATAAGCAGACAATGGAAACACTCAATTTTGACGTCAAACGGACTGTGAGCCGGATCGTTGAGCCTGTGGGTACGGTTAAGAAACTGTCGACGGCTGTTTTAGTTGACGGAAAGCTTGTCGATGGAAAATATGTGGCCCGCACGCCCGAAGAGATCGCAATGATTACAAAGCTAGTGAAAAATGCGATTGGATTTCAGGAAGGGCGAGACACAATCACTGTTGAAAATGCCCCATTTGAATTGGATGAAATGGCTGTTGCTGAACAGGCATCTATGGTTGCCCGTAAAACATCTCTGATCCAAACAGGGATCATTGCAACAGTTTCGGTTCTTGCGATGATTTTCCTCTACTTTGCATTACTCAGACCTTATTTCCGTTGGCTGACCTACGATCCTGACAAGCGTTCGGATGAGCATATGGCTATTTCCGATTACGAGATGGAGCGTTCGGGTGCTGCTGCCAAGCGAGTCCAGGTCCAAGAGGAGGTGCCTTTTGAAAAACTGTCCCATAAAGATCAAATTATGTACTTAGCGCGGCACGATCCTAAGAAAACGACCGAAGCACTGCGACAGCTGCTTTCTCCTCAGCAGCACTCCTAAAGGCTCGCACATAGATTTTTGATCACTATTGACGACGATTTCTCTTCGAACTACGTCCAGAACGTCAGTGTATCTAGCGTGAGACATTGCGCGAGGGGTTGTCTCTATGAGACCTTCAATAGCTCATCACTCTGCTTGTGGCTCGCTTTGTTTGATCATCTCATTGGTTTTGAGCCTTGTTGGATGTGCGGCAGGCCCGCGCATTTCTCGGGACACAGTGGGAGGTGCGTGGGACACGTTTAATCGTCCTTTATTCCTCGAACCTGGTTCGATCGTGCGTTTTTTTGATCTTCCGCTGCAAGGCAATGCGAATCAAGTTCCGTGGAGCGACGCTGCATGGCCCACGTCATCGGGGGGGCTTTGTGCGCGTTGGACGGGTGAGTTGATGCCTGAGTGCAATGGACCGCGTCTGAGCGAAGTTGAGATAAAAAGGATGACAGAAAGTCAGCTAGCTGAACTCTCGCCAGGTGAAAAGTATGACATTTTTATGGGTCGTTTTGACTTTCCCACTCTGGAAGCTGAACGAGAGAGAACCCGGTTGCCCGTGACCCAATCTGCCTCTTCCTGTCATGGCTTTTGTCTGGGCTGGCCGGCAGCCTCTGTGAATTTTGACGAGCCGCAGCCTGTTACTTTGATGGGTGCAGCGGGTGTGGCAGTTCCCTTTGGTAGCAGCGACATTAAAGCATTGCTTGCTTATGCACAGGAAGTTGTCTTTTCTCCGATGATCGAATCCCATCAACAGGGGTGTAATCCACGGTTGGCATTGACCGTGGGCGTTGAACCGCCTCTTATGTGTTCTCCGCTAGATGCAGGCTCTTTTTATTTGATTCTGAGCAATTCAATCGGTCGCCAAGGGCAGAGCCTCATTGCTGAATGGGAACATGAGGGCGGGGGGAAGCATGTCCCCATTTTTAGTTTTTCAACGCGTCAGCTTTCCCAGCAGGCAGTCTCGTCTGTGTCGTTGTCGGGTGTAAACACCAAGGTGGTTCTTGAAACTGAGTTGAAGCTGCTCAAGAAGTTGGAGCAACCTCGTTGGTTGCCGCTCATGGAACAACATGCGACCGTCACGGAAATTCGTACACTCAGCTTTGTTGTTGAGCTCGACGGTCTCGGGAGGATCGTCGGAGGTCACTGGTTGTCTCAGCAACATCCGCGCAATGTCTGGCGACAGGAGAGGGCTGGGTTTGTCGGTTATTACAAGGCGATTTTCGATCTTTACGAGAAGTCTCGATCCGGGAATTGAAGCAATTGAAAACGTCTTCATCTGCTAAGGTAACAAACGAGCGTCTGCCTGTTTGTTACTTTTTTCGTGTTACGTCTTGAGCATTGCTTATTGTGGTCTTAAGCTTGGCATCGGACCAAGTGAGAACAGTAACCCTTTAGATGAGGACGAACCATGGAAACACAAGCAAATGTTGTTGCTGTACGTGGTCAAGTTCCAGGTGGTGGGCATCTTGAATCAGACCGGCCTGCCGTCTGGGTCTCCACCGTCGTCTTTTCTTTTGATGGGGCAAAGCTCAGAGTTCTTGCAATCAAGATGCGGGACGAGGTTGATACCTACTCTATTCCAGGCCTTCAATTTGATTTCTCAGACGACTTACTTTCGACTGCGCGGCAAGCTATTCGTTCAAGGTTGCCGCTTGATCTTGCGCAGTTGTTTCAGGTTGGTGCCTTTGAAAGTGGGCGTCCGGATACGCAAAGAGATGCTTCAAGAAGACTTGAGATCTGTTACTTTACGACCGCGTCTCCTTCTGACCTAGAGTTTGTTGCGACTGGAGCTTTGCCGCAATATCGGTTTCTCGAGGTTCATGATCAATCTGATCTGCTTGATTCTCATGGTCGTGAATTGGCACAAGCAGCACTGACGGAATTGCGTCGGCGGGCACGCTTCGAAACCGTGGCTTTTTCATTTTTGTCTCATGAGTTTTCATTAAGTGAATTGCAGCGCGTGTTTGAGGCGATCCTCAATCGGCCGTTGGACGTTCGCAATTTCAGAAAAAAGATTGAGGCACTTGATATTTTGCAGGAGAGCCCCCACAGGCCGCGTGGAATGGCCTACCGTCCGCCAAGAATGTTTTCATTTGAGGCGGAGCGGTTTCGCCATCGAGAGACACTCGATGGGGAGGTTCGTTTCTATTGAGATGCCTGCTATCTTGCCTTGACTTGAATCAATGGATAGTTTTTTTGTTCTGAAGGTTTTAATCTCCTCCCCACTCTTGGGGAGGATCCAATGTCGACACAAGCCGATGCTGCCGCTCTGTCTCAGGCCCGGGGCGCCAATGAACGCTTCGCCGTTTTTTGTGCTCAAAATCCGCAGCGCTCGTTGGGGGATGTTTTTAATCGTCCGGTCGATTTGGCTGATCCCATCCTTAAAATTGCTGAACCGGTTTTGGGGAAGCGTCTGAGTGCCCGTGAACTCAATCTTCTTGTCTTCGCTCGAAATCTCAACAGAGATGTGTTCAGTGCCATTGACCCGAGTGGTGATTGGACAATAAAGCCTTGGACCAAGGCGGAGGACAAGGGAGAACCGCAAGGCGGTGGAGTGATGAGTGTGGTTCGTGGCTCTGTCCTTGAGAAGGCCGCAGTCAACATGAGTGTCGTCTGGGGTCCTTCATACCCGTCCATCGAAAAGGAATACTCCGGTCAACCATATTTGGCTGCAGGTGTTTCATTGATCTGCCACCCTTATAATCCCAATGCGCCGATTGCCCACATGAACATTCGCCTGTTGAAAGTTGGAAGCGGAGACAAGGTGGTTTTTTGGATGGGTGGTGGTGGAGATCTCACACCCATGCAGCGTTTTCAGGAAGATTCGGATGCGTTTCATGCTGCTTTCAAAAGGGCCTGTGATTCTCATCCGTGCGGTGATTATGCCCGTTTTAAGGCTTGGTGTGATGAGTATTTCTTTATACCGCATCGAGGAGAACCTCGGGGGATTGGCGGCATTTTCTTCGACTACCTCACTGTTTCGCAAGAGGATGATCTTGGCTTGCTGCTCAACACCGCGCAGGCCTTTGCTCATCAGTATGGAGAGATATTGAAGAAAAGAGTCACTCTACCCTTTGACGATGAGTTGAAGAATCAGCATTTGTATTGGCGCGGTCGGTATGCCGAGTTTAATTTGGTGCACGATCGTGGAACGCGTTTCGGTTTGATGTCAGGCGGTAATATTGAGGCGATTTTTGCCTCGCTTCCTCCTGTTGTCCGGTGGTGAGGACGAAAGTCGATGGTTGAACTCGGATTTTATGCACTTGTGTTGTCGTTTTGTTTGTCAGTGTATGGCACAGGACTTGGGTTTTTGACCCTTGCGCGTCCGCAAAGGGGTGTCGTTCAGAGCGGTCGAAACGCACTGGTGGGTGTTAATGCGTGCGTGGTTTTTGCAGCGGGCGTGCTGTGGATTGCATTGCTGACTAATGATTTTTCGGTTGGCTATGTATTCAGAAATTCTGCGGCAGACATGCCCCCGATTTATCTGCTCACCGCATTTTGGAGTTCATTAGAGGGAAGCCATTTGCTCTGGACAATGATTATGTCGTTCATTGTCTCAGTCTCATTGCTGTCCATCCGTGAAAAAAACGAACCACTGCTACCGGGCCTCTTGTCGGCTTACGGTCTTTGTCTAACGTTTATGACGCTTCTTCTTGTTTGGGCATCGGCACCACTCACTCGGCTTTTTCCTGTGCAGGAAGTTGGGCAGGGCATGAATGCTTTGCTGCAGAATCCCTACATGGCTGCTCATCCTCCGAGTCTCTTTGCTGGTTATTGTTCTCTCATCGTTCCTTTTGGATATTCTGTTGCGGCCTTATTGCGCGGCTCTTTTACTCCCGATTGGCTGGTCAGCGTACGCCGCTGGACTCTCGCTGGCTGGGCCATTCTCACGGTGGGTATTTTTCTAGGCGGAAAGTGGGCCTACGTTGAACTGGGCTGGGCGGGATACTGGGCCTGGGATCCGGTCGAGAACAGTTCGTTTATGCCCTGGTTGGCTGCGACTGCTCTGCTTCATACCCTTTTGATTCTTGATAAAACAAACCGCCTGCCACGACTGGCTGTGTCCTTGGCAGCATTGGCCTTCGTGCTTACTTTTTTGGGAACATTTATCACCCGATCGGGTGTCATCAGTTCAGTTCATTCCTTTGCTGAAAGCGACATTGGTCCGGCCTACCTGACGTACATTGTTTTTTGGATTTTGATCATGATTGTTCTTGTCGCGACTCGTGGTCATCACTTGCAGGGTGCAGCACAGGCGCAAACTTGGACCGTGTCAAAGGAGAGTTCGCTTCTTTTCACCAACTTTTTTCTTCTGTTCCTGCTTGCCCTTGTTTGCATTGGAACTTTGTTGCCTTTAATTGTTGAAGCCGTGCGTGGCGTAAAAATTTCTATTCAGCAACCATTTTTCAATGCGTTTGCTCCGTGGATTGGCGTTGGGTTGGTTGCCCTTTTAGGTGTGGGTAATTTGATGCGCTGGCGTAACGGAAAAATCGAAGATCCAGTTGCTGGATTATTGTTCCCTGCTCTGTGGGCCGTGCTTTTGACGGCTGTTCTGGCATGGCACAAATCACTCGATGTGAGATCGACGGTCGGCTTTGCTTTTATTTTGTGGACCGCGTTTGTTATGGTCATGGATATGGTTTTTAAACTTAAATCTATGCGCTGGAACGCTCAGGCACTCATGAAATTCAACCGCCCGTATTTGGGCTCGTGGATAGTTCATCTTGGCTTTTTGTTGGCAGTGGCTGGTTTTCTGGGTGGCTATCGCGGTATCCATGCGGAAGCTCAATTGTCTCAAGGGCAGTCCACACAATTTTATGGATACACCTTAACCAACAAAGGAATTAGGTTTAGCCGTGAATACAATGCGACCTATGCTGCTGCAGTGATTGAGGCCAAAGACGCTCAAGGGCGGACGGTTGAAGTTTTGCCGACACGAAGCAAATACACCAACAAAGAAGAATGGCTGAATGAAATCGGCATTCACTCGACCTTTTGGCATGATCTCTATCTGGTGCTCGCTTTTTTTGATGCGAAAACAAATCAGGTGTCTTTAAAAATGCACGTAAATCCAACCGTGAAATTTGTTTGGACAAGCCTTGTTGTCATGGTCTTGGGTGCTCTCGTTGGTTTGAGCCACCGAATCAAAAGGCGCAGCGTCGAAGTGAGTGAGAATGGTTTAATGCTTGAGTCGGCAACCGAGGAGACAGACCTGCTGATAGAATCTCTCGCCCCAGTGCAAAGGTCACACAAGTTGCAGTCAGCTGGTGTGATTCTTGGTGCGGTGTTGCTGTTGGTGTTTGGATTGTCGGGAACGGCAATGGCGGAGGAGGCACAGTCACGGCTGCAGTATTCGCAACAGCTGCGCGATGTTGGTGAGGAGTTGCGCTGCCCGACATGCCAAGGTGTCAGTATTTTGGAAAGTGAGACTCCTCAAAGTACCGCGATGCGACGCGAAATTGAGCGGCAGCTGGCCGAAGGAAAGCCCAAGGACGAGATTATAAAGTTTTTTCGCGATCGATATGGTGAGTGGATTTTGCGCAAGCCTGATACGACGAGTTCATTTGGACAGATTGTTTGGATCATTCCGTCTGTGGGGCTCGTTCTTGGACCTCTTGTTTTAATTGCCGCGATTCGTTCTTCGCGTCGCCGTGAAGTGGCTGAACGAGACACTGTGGAAAAAGCTCTGCGCGCCTTTATCGAGACAAAGAAAGCCACAGGAGGACGCGCATGATTCCTACGCTGATTGGTGCAATCCTTCTCTCACTGCTTGTCGTTTGGTTCGTGGTGTTCCCTCTCTTTTCTGCTGAGAATATGGATTTATATGCGGCCTCCTACAAAGGCTTTGCCGATGAAGGAGAATTGAAGCAGGTGCTCAACCTACGTGATCGCCTTGTAGAACGTCTTGTTGATGGTCGAACGGCTGATGTGCGCGTGGCGCAGTTAAGTGAGTCAGATTGTTTTCAGGCTCTGGTCTCATTGTCCCTTCGGCTGCAGCGTGCAGACCTTCCTTTTTTGCCGGACACAGTTGCAGAACAGCAGGTCGGCGTAAGAGTCGAGAATGGCGGGCAATCAGGACGCGTTCAGTTGAAGGTTCTCGTCTTTGTTGTCATCGTTTTGTTGCCTTTGATCTTTGTTGTACTGCGCTCCTTTGCGCCTGTGGCTTGGGCACAGGCGGAGAACCCGGAACAGAATTCTCAACCGTCAGCAACCACTCCTCAAGCCACGTTGAAAACTCCGCAGTTGCACATTCTCGAAAACGGTGTCTACGTGACCACATCAAACAGATATATTGTCTCCCCTGCACAGGCGAGCGTGGTGGCGCAACAGATCTCGAGCTTTTCTGTTCCTGATCATCAGGGTGACGCATTTAGGGTGGTTCTTGCTCTTCCGGAAGAGATTTATGACTGGCAATTAGTCGAAGTGCGACCTGAAGTGTTAGCAAAGGAGCTGACAGTGACCAATTGGCGGGGATTGCCTGCTGTGCAAATGCCATCAGGTTTGCAGGGAGCCGAGGTTTCTTTTTCGAGTGAGTTTAAGTTGTCTGCACCGTCGGGGCGTGCTGTTTGGAAAAATGACGTTCTCCCGCCACTCCCTGGTGAGCAAGTCGCGATCCTTTTTGAGGTTCCCGCCATATTGAAAAGAATATTTGGAACGATGGCTGATAACTGGAATGTCTGGCCACCGCGTTTGCGACCCGCAAATCAAGGCGTTCAAGTGATAGAGCGTGAAATTGCAATGGGAAATGTGATGCCACGGAAGGTACAGTTGGTGTCTCGTATGGGTCAAGGAGAATTGCCATTTTTAAAATTTGAAATCATTGGGCTCGTCCCTAGTCGCACCCCGCTGATTATTTTGGCCGCTCTTGTCGGTGCCCTTTTGGCAGGGATTGCTCTCACGGTTTTCAAGCGTGGCTCTCGTTGGAGAATTGACGCACCGAATTCCTTGCCCAGTTGAATTGCGGAGCCGTACACTCACAAAACAGTCTGCGTCAATGTGTGAACAATTAATTTGTGGGGGCCTGCTCATGATTCTCAACAGTTCGACCGTTCAATTGATCCGCACCAATGCGGCTCGTCTTGCCAATGCTATTCGCAGCAAGGAAGATTTGACTGACTTGGCGACTGCAGGAAACTTTGAACAAGTGTTTTCTGCCATTGAGGCTCTTCTGACAAATACTGACATGTTTTTTGATGATGATTTATTGATGTGCTTGGATGAGTCTAACTGGCGAAACTTCAAGGCGACTCTGCTCGTCTACACACTCAATATCGTCAATCGTTATGTTGTGACAGCGCGCGAAGGAACTCATGGTTTGCGCGATACACATGACTACATGTCTAGCTCTGTGCATATGTAAGAGCGAGAGCTGAACCTGCAAAAAATCTGTGACTGTGCAGGCAGCAGCTTCCCTTTTTCGCTGAATGACAACCTCGAGACGCCCCAGACGGGTTCCTTTTTTCTTTTATTGCCCCCGAATCTCACCGTTGAAGATTTTCTGCACAGCCTGATGAAAAGTCCCGACTGTCACTGCCTCGCGGAAGAGGACAGTAGGTGGGCGGGAAAAATCCGATTTTGCGGGATAAATCCCCACAGCGGGTAAGCCTGATAAATCCCATTTTTTCGTAAGTTCTTCTGATTCCGGGTTGGATTCTGTGAAGTCAATTTTAAGGGCAATAAAGTGCTGATTGATGAGGGCTTCGACTCCGGGTTCCGTCCAGACTTCTGCATCCATCTTTAAGCAAGCCGCACACCATTGTGCCCAAGCATCAACTATCAGTCCTTTACCTTGCGTCACTGCCGCCTGCTCTGCGTCTTTCCAATTTTTATACCAAACGACCTTCGTGGATGTTGATTGCGAACCGTTCGGAATTTCGACCGGATCATTGATGCGGCTCCAGGATGGAAGGTCGACGTTTTCGGCGGGGATAAATCCCTTGATGGCAGAGAGTGCGATCCATAACATCAGAACAGTCAGACCGATTTGCAGTCCAATTTTGGAAATGTCAGTCATCACACGACGGATGTTTAGGATAAGGAATAAAAGCGTCAAGATGATAAAGGTTACGACACCTATCAATGAAGGTTCAATATAAATGAGAGTTAAAAAGCCTGAGCTCTGCAAAATCGGCTTCAGATAATAGAGACTCAGTGAAAACATCATGGCCGCAAAAACATTTTTGACAATCGTCATTGCCAAACCTGCCTTGGGAAGACGACGGATTTGTTGAGACAGCAATCCAAGAAAGACATAAGGCGCACTAAATCCGGCTGCAAAAGTCGACATTAGAACAAAACCATAGAGCGGATCTTTTGTCTGTCCGACGAGCAGCAAGAGCATACTCAGCACTGGACCCGTACACGGTGCTGCGACGAGTCCCGAGACGGCTCCCATGGTGACAACGGCCAAGTGTGGTGACTTGCGTGACAATGGAATGCGATTTGCGGCCGCTTGAATACGGCTTAAATCGAAGACATCGAGCATCGATAAACCCAGCACAAACATCAGCACTGCCAGCACCCCGTTGACGATTTTGCTCTGCAGCAAACCGCCAAACAAAGAACCGGTCATGCCGGCAACAACCCCCATCGCAGCATACGAGAGAATAATTCCGACTGCGTACATGAGAGCAGGCAGTGTGTGACGAGTTGAGGTCTTTGAATCACCTTGGTGTCCATTTTCCTGCGAACGACTCAAAACATTGAGCGTGATAGGAATCATGGGATAGACGCAGGGTGTAAGGTTCATCAGCAATCCTGCAAGAAACAATGCGGGAAAAAGAATCCAGCTCCGCGCAAGAAGAGAGCGTTGGACTTCGGCTGTGAGGGCATCTGTTAAGGAGGGGGTTGATGCGGGTGGTTGTGTGGTCGGTTGCGGAGGCGGTTGCGCAGGCGGTTCTGCAGGCTTGAGTGCCTTAGGCGTGGCGGGAATCGCAGTGGCTGCTGGGCTTGGAATGACCGGCTGAGTGGGTTGCAGATCCGGCTGTGCAAGTCCTCCTCCCTTCGGAGGAGCAAAGCTCTCTCCTTTGGGTTCAGGTCGGGATGTTTGCCCGGTTCGCGTTTGAATTAAGAAATAAGCAGGCAGCAGGCAGGTGTTGACAGAACACGCTTCAAAGCGAACCCGCACGACACCTGTCTCGTCCATGGGTAGATCGCTGGTCAAAATAAAATACGCACCGCGTTCATGAACTGCGCGGGGTTCATTATAAAAGGGATCCTGAATGGTTTTAGCGGGTGGCTGAGCGCGGCTCATTAATGGAATCAGCGCATTGAGAGTGGCGTTGCTTTTGTATTCAAAGCGCAGGCCGTGATCGTAAATCTTAAAGCCTCCGCGCGTGTCGAGTTCGAGCTCTGCAGTGCTTTGCTGACCTGTTGTTGTCAATTTGACAAGTCTGAATTGAATCACATGTACAGGGTCAATTTTATTGAGCGACTTTAGAGGTTTGCTGAAGGGGTCTTCCTGCGCCATCACCGCAGTGCTGCTGAAGATTGTCAAAGCCAAGCTGAGGACCGCGAGCAGTGCAATGTGCACACAATCAGCAAAAAGTGCGGCGTCATTGCGCCCTCGAGCTCGCGATGTCAGAGTGTTACCGTTTGGATAAAGCATAGTAGACCCGATACAAAGAGAGTTGACTTATGGCTATGAGCACACCCACAACGACCCATCTCCATCAATCCTCAGAAAACACACGGACCGATCACAAAGTCCTTGTTGTCGTTCTGGATGGAGTCGGTTGGAAAAACACCCAAGACCATCTCACAATCCAACTCGATCGTCACGCAGGAGTCTTGCCTTCGGCGGCTTTTGCCTCGGGGAATGCTGTTGCAGCCGCTTATATTCCGCATTTGACGGGTCTGATGAATTCGAGTCTAAGCCGCACGCTATTGGCTCATGGTCCTAGCGTAGGATTGCCGTCAGAAGACGACATGGGCAACAGTGAAGTTGGACACAATGCCTTGGGTGCGGGCCGGATTTTTGCGCAGGGGGCAAAGCTCGTCAATGCGGCGATTGAATCGGGGCGGCTTTTTGAAGGACGTGGATGGACCACAGCCGTACATCGTGCGGAACTTACCGATGGACGCAATGCCTTGCATTTTTGTGGGTTGCTTTCGGATGGCAATGTGCATAGCCACATTGAACATTTGTTTGCTCTCATTCGCGCTGCAAAACAGGATGGCGTGCGTCGCGTGCGTTTGCATGTGCTGCTTGATGGCCGTGATGTGGGTCCTGATACTGCCGAGATCTATGCGGCACGGCTGAACGAGCATTTGAAGAGTGTCAATTCAAAAGATTTCGATTGCCAAGTGGCGAGTGGTGGTGGTCGGATGTTTGTGACAATGGATCGCTATGACAGCGATTGGTCGATTGTCGAACGGGGATACAACGCGCATGTTTTGGGCGAAGCCCGCGGATTTTCGTCGCTTGACGATGCCCTCAAGGTTTTCAGAAGCGAGGGGCTTAAGTCTGACCAAAATCTGCCTCCGTTTGTAATTCTCAATTCTGCCAACGGACAGGCTGTTGGGCCGGTGCAGGATGGAGACAGTTTTGTCTTTTTTAATTTCCGAGGCGATCGCGCCATCCAAATCAGCCGCGCACTGACCGAAGAAAATTTCACTGCATTTGAGCGCCGGCGTTTTCCAAAAGTCATTTATGCAGGAATGATGCAATACGATGGCGACTTAAAATTACCTGAAATTTATTTGGTTGATCCTCCTCAGATCGACAACACGATGGGTGAAGTTCTGAGCGCAGCAGGAGTTCGACAATTCGCATGTAGCGAGACGCAAAAATATGGTCATGTGACTTACTTTTGGAATGGCAATCGCAGCGGAAAATTCAATGAAGCTTTGGAGAATTACGTTGAGATTCCATCGGACACAGGATCTTTTGCGGCGCGCCCGTGGATGAAGTCAGCCGAAATTGCTGATCGGACGATTGATGAAATGAAGAAGGATTCATTCCGCGTCGGGCGTATTAACTTCGCTAATGGGGATATGGTCGGTCACACAGGTGATTTTGCATCGACACTTGTATCCGTGGCTGCGGTTGATTTGGCGCTTGGTCGCATTCTCAATGCTGCGCGTGAGACCAATACGGTTGTGATTGTAACAGCGGATCATGGCAATGCCGATGAAATGTTTGAGATCGACAAGAAATCCGGACAAGTGCAACTCGACGCATCAGGACATCCCCGCGTCAAGACCAGTCACACACTTGCGCCTGTGCCATTTGCAATCTTTAATACCGAAATCCTGCCGTGCGATGTTGAATTGCGGGCAAATCTCCCAAAAGCTGGATTGGCAAATATTGCGGCTACGGTTTTTGAACTCGCTGGCTTTACTGCTCCGCAGGGCTATGAGCCGAGTCTGATTAACTGCTCGCAAAAGACAGTTCTACCTGGCAAAGGCGGAGAGGAAAAAAAAAATCTCGCAGCTGACTCGAGTTTTTTAGCGCATGAAAAACTCAATGCGCCGCAAACCTTATCGCAGAATAGGGAGTTTTTTCGGCTTGGTCTTCATTCGGCTCTATTTGCAAAGACAGTCGCTGCATTGCGGGCTCCTGACGGCTGTCCTTGGGATAAAGAGCAGACAGTTGAATCATTGCGGACTTATTTGATTGAGGAAGCCTACGAGGCTGTTGAAGCGGCGTCTGCTTATGTTCAAAGATCTGATCAGTCAGCCGCCGTTGAGTACTGCGCTGAGCTGGGCGATGTGCTCCTGCAGATTTTTCTGAATTCACAAATCATTTCCGAACAGGGTCATTTCAAAATTGCCGATGTGTTTGCAGGTATTATTGAAAAAATGGTGCGCAGACATCCTCACGTCTTTGAACGTCAAAGGCATGATGTGATGTCATCCGCGGATGTTGTTCAGCGCTGGGAGGAGATCAAAGCGACTGAACAAAAGAATTTTGAACCGAAGAGTTTATTGGACAAGGCGCGTAAAAAACATGCTCAGCCGACGCTCAGTTATACTACGGCCGTTTCGAAATCATCTTGGAAATTAGGCTTTGCCTGGAAGACTCTTGAACAGACGTTTACCGATTTGACCTCCGAAATTGAAGAGCTTCGGCGTGAGCTTTTTGTCGAGACACCCGATTGGAATAGAGTTTCTGATGAAGTCGGAGATATTGTCTTTGCCCTGTCGAATGTTGTTGTTTATTTGAACGAGACATCATGCAAATCAGCACAGGTTCTGGATTTGGATTTGTCTGCGCGCGCGGCAGTGGCGAAATTTCTTTCGCGTTTCCAAGGAATGGAAAATATCCTCCGCGAACGCGGTGCTGAAGTTAGTGAAGAATACGCAAAAAGCTTGAGTCTTGATGTGTGGGACGAGCTTTGGCGAGAGTCCAAGCGGCGAAAATATCGTTGATGCCATCCGGCACTCCTGCGCGAGCCTGTGGATCGCTGGCTTGCAAAGGCGTTCTCTTCGGGGCATCCTTTTTCAGGTCGTGTTCCGTCTTTTCGCTCCGCTTACTCAAGAGGCATATATGGTTCTCAAGAAATTGTTCGGCCGCCGTGAATCCGATGCAAACTCAGGCTCCACATCAACGCCATCCGCAGATGCCAGGTCAGCTGCAATCGCAGAGCCAAAGAAGGCGGGCGAAACTGCGTCGGAATTGCAGCGGGCGGGGGCAGCGGCAGCTCCGACCGCGGTCGCAGGTGCCGACGGTGCCAATGAGCCTAAAATCGCCGAATATCTTGAACTCGCGATGGTTGAAAATGCCCGCAATGATACTGCTGATAGTCGCAGGAAAGTCTATCAGGAATTATTATTCTCCGAGCTCCTGCTCGCACTAGCCGAGCCAAATCCGGGTGCATCGGGCACACCGGAAGGTGCTGAGGCAGGCACAGGGACAGGTGGAGAAGAAGGACAGCAAATGAGTGTTGCCATCCTTCAAAATTCGGCAGGCACCCCGTTTGCCGCAGCCTTTACGAGTGGGGCAGCCGCCCGGCGTTGGCGTCCGGATGGTGGCCAGTACGTGTCGGTTAAAGGGCAGGATATCTTCAAATTGCTGGAACCCAGTCCGGCCGAAGTCATCGTCGTGAATCCGGGCAGTGCTCCTTTTATTCTTCTCTCCAAAGTTGAATATCGACAGTTGGCCATGGGGATTGTGCCTCAAACGGCGCAAAGCCCCGTTCAGGTGGCAGCGGGTGGCGCTGGTCCGCAGGAATCCGACGGTGGAAACGGAGGCGAAGGGCAGATGCAGGTCGCATTTCCACCCGACGTCTTTAATGACGAGCAAAAGGCGCACACAACAGCCCTTTTGGCGGCAAATACAAATATTGAAGCTGCTGTCTTGGGGGCTATTCTTCCGCCGAATGCAGCTCAGGATGGCTGGATACGGACGCTCTTTCTGAGGGTCAACGGACTGGTTGAGTCCGCCGAAGCCATGCAGGGTTTCTGCACAGGTGTCAGGAATGAAATTGTTGAAAGTCAAAAGACCCTGTTTGCCAACACGCCCTTCGAGGTCGGGATTATGCCAGACCCTGGTTTTTGGCAGGCGATGCATCAAAACGGGATTATTCTCTTTGACAAGAATCCCCCAATTATGTCACAGCCTGAATCAAAGGACGGTGTAGTCGACGCTCATCTTGAGGCTTGAGACCTCGTTCCTTCTACGTTTTGGAGTACGACGGAATGGCTGAAGTTCGTAAGGGAAAAGCGGAGGGGCAGAGCAAGCCTCGAACCCGCGCAGCGGCATCACTTGCAAAGTCAAAGCCCGTCTCAGCACCATTGGTAAAGCCTCGGCCAAAGCCAACGGCAGCCTCCCTGTTGAGGTCGAAACCGGATGCAGAGTTAAAGCGCCTTCTGCTCGAGACTCAAGATCAGCTGTGTCTCATTCACGGGGTTTTGGAAGAATTGTGTGAACGTCAGGAGGCTTTGGCCGCTTGGCAGATGGAATTTTCAAAACGGCTTGTCTCTTTGCAAGAGGCGCAATGGCGCAGCTTAGAAGACCTCGCTGGTGTTGATATGGGTCGTCCTGTTGAAAAAGCTTTTGGATTTCGGCCTGATTCTGTGCCATCTGAAGTTGATGATTCATCCGATCAGCTTGAAGACGCTCATCGGATGATGGAAGAGGTCAATTCCCATGCATTGCCCAAAAGGGCAGAAAGACTTCGTAAGCGCCGCGACCCATTCCGCTCAGGCGATCACAACTCTGACCCTCTTTCTGATGACGAGGGCGCAGGGGAGGTCGGGTTAAAAGCCTCCCGTGCAGGAGCTTCGACAGGCAGTGGCCACCTGCAAGACTCTCCCCCTGACAGTGTTTTTGTCATGCCGACCAAGGTGGATGTTCACTAATGGAGCTCGACATTCTTTCGAGTGCCGCACAACGTGCTCTGCATATGAGCCGCAGTGTGGAACAATTTCACGTTTTACTGTCCTCTTCTGCGCGATTTCAAACTGCATTTTCTGACGTCGTTGAACTTGTCTGTCGGTGCCGCATTCAGCAGGGCCAAGGACAAGAATTATCTTCATCGACTCATGTTGGTTCGCGTGTGCACACACTGCATTTTGTTGCCGTCGGAAAATCCGGCGGTGTGGCGCAGGTGTTGGTGGCGATGCTCGCGAGTGTTGGAATTCATTCTCGTTTTTTGCATCCAACTGAGGCTCTTCATGGTGATTTAGGGTCTGTTGTTGCCGGCGATCCTGTCTTGCTGATTTCCAACAACGGCCGTAGTGCGGAAGTTTTGGCAATTGTTCCTCTGCTCAAGGAACGTGGTTGTCAGCTGATTGCGATGACAAGCCGCCTTGATTCGCCGTTGGCTCAGGTGAGTGATTTGGTTTTGCAACTGCCTCTGCAGGGTGAAGCCTGTCCGTTGAATCAAGCACCGCTTACAAGCACTGTAACAACCCTTGCATTGGGGCAGCTTCTTGTTGCTGCATCTATGGAAAAACGAGTTTTTGATGTCGCTTCTTATGCGCGCAATCATCCCGGAGGAGCGATCGGCAAGCGGATTTTTGTGCGTGTTGATGATGTCATGACCAGTGGACGTTATCTTCCAAGAATTTCAGCAGACGCTGGATTCAAGGCATGCGTCTCACGAATGACTGAGTGCGCACTGGGAGCATTGCTGGTCGTGGATGAACATGATCGCTTGCAGGGAATTATTGCTGAACGGGATTTGCGGGTTGCTATGGAGTCACGGGGACCGGCGGTCTTTGACGTGTGCGTGTCTGACATTATGAACGCCAACCCCATCACGATCAGCTCTGGGACACTGGCCGTGGAAGCACTTCAGGTCATGGAAAATCGCACACGCCCGTTGAGTATTTTGCCAGTCACTGATGATTCAGGTCGGGCTGTGGGGCTC